>ERZ779876.2251-NODE-2251-length-14398-cov-4.631388_pt1 | contig 14398 bp, 5 predicted proteins | sample MGYA00511068_ERZ779876 | MGnify/ENA primary metagenome ERZ779876 (study PRJEB29588, sample SAMEA1970858) | human gut metagenome | biome: human gut; feature: human-associated habitat; material: faeces | place: Denmark | collected 2008/2010 ...
TATTGATTGCCGTAACACAGTAGCCCACAATATTGCCGTAATTGTCGCTGCCGCCGCCAATGTCCCAGCCATAGGCCAGCGTGTAGCGCAGTGTCAGCACATCTCCGTCCTTCAAATATACCGCGGACATGGACTGGCCGGGATAATACGTACCGTCCAGTGAATACATCCATCCGGAGCCGCTGGTATAGTCGAACTCGCCGATCCTGCTACCGGAGCCGGCACTCTTGTTCAGTCCGTTGCGGTACAGACAGCGCCACAACGTGGCAAGGCCAGTCCCCGCGCCGAACCGGGCGTCAATGGCCGCCAGCACTTCCTCTTCCGTACTTCCCGGCCATGTGGAATCTTCCAACGCATCCGGGTAATAGTCGGTATCCAGCCATTGGAGGTAGAAGCCGGTATCCAGCGTCCCGGCATAGCTGCCACGCCAGCCGAGAATATCGCTTGCCGCGCCGAAGGGGTCGCCGGTGTCCATTCCCATGATTGCTTTGGCGACCACGTAGGAAATCGGCTCGTCCGCCAGAACGTCATAATAGATGGGGTCGGTAACGCCAAGTCCCAGCACCGTCATGTCTACGTAAATCGTGGCTTCCCCAATTTTCTGGCCGGCTTCTCTGCGCTTGCCGGTAAATCCTCGCAACTCTGTATGATGGTTGCCGTAAGCATCTTCGGCGTAAACGCGGAGATAGTACTGTTTTTCGTCCCCGATCTCCGGGATAGGCGGAATCAGATCATATTCCCAATAGCCATTTGCGCCAATGCTTTTAGATGGAATCCGCTCTATCACTGTCTCTGCGTCCTCATCCAGAAGCTCAACTGTAATGAATTCGTCTGTGCCCGCCGCCGGAATATTGCTGATCTTATTTCCGTCCGTATCCTCGCTCCAAGCCTTCACTTTCAGGTTATATACGGTTCCGCACGAAACTTCCTCTCCTTCATAAGGACGCAGTAAATCGATTACCACATTATCTTTGCCTCTGGGCTTGTAAGGAATATTGATTTTAAAAGTGTATTTGTTTTCCGAATCATCTGTTGCTTCGATTGTGAAATTGTTTTGGCCGGTTTTTCCGCTATTCGAGAAAAGCCGAACGGTTCCCGATTTTCTATCTTCTAAATCTTGGGGTCTGTTCCCGTTTCCGGTTTGTGTGCATTCGATGGAGGTGATGTCAACACGATTGGCATCAGAGCCGACAATGGACATTTCATATTCCAGAAATCCATCGGTCAATTCGTCATCATACACGGTATCCGCCGTTTTGGACTGCTTATTCTGGCAGAAAATCTCTCTCCGACTACCATCATTGAGCGTATAACTCATTTGCAGTGTGACATCATTTCCGACGTGCAGAATGACTTCAAAGTGAGCCGTATGACCGTTTGCAAGAGCGGAAACCGAAATCCGATATGTATTGGAGGTTTCACCCGCCGGCATTTCTATATCCAGAAAATCTTGTTCATCCAACTCATCACTCTCGCCTGTTCCAACGGAGATATAGCTGGCATTCAAAATTCTTGCGCCCGCACTTTCAGCATCTCTGCCGACCAGTTTCATCTCGTAGCCAATCCCACCGGACAGCTGGTTGCTCTTGATTTTTTCCGTAACACTGCCATTGGGCTGGCAAATCAGCGTGCCTTTGTGATTGCCGGTTCCTCGCCATGTAAAAGAAAGCTGCACATCCGGTAGCTTCTGATATGTGATCTTATACCGGAAAAACACGTCCCGTTCCGCAGTCCTGACCGTAAATGAAAAATTGTAAACTTCTTTATCCGTTCCCGCTGCCGGATTCATGATCAATGAGTCGCTGGGCCACTTCAGTTCTCTTGCCGTCTGGGTGGATTCCGTAATGGAGATGCCATTCACAATCTTTGCATCCTGCGCCTGTGTTCCGGTCAGGCTTACGCGAAACCGGAACAAGTCCTCGTTCAGCTCATAGCTGCTTACGGAAAACGCCTGCGTGTTGCCCGCGGCACAGGCAATGCCCTTTGCGTTCCAGGTCAAGACCAGCGACAGCTCGGACGGAGAGATCTCCCCGCCGTCTTCGCCCTGATCTCCGTCCTCCTGACCGTCGCTGCCGTCGTCCGTGGAGGAATCGGGCTGGGTTTCTTCCGGTCGGGTCTCGCTGGCCTTGTCATTCGGCTCCGTGGATTTTGTCTGACCGCCGCTGGGAACCGAAATGGTGTTCAGCTGCTCCAAATTCTCCCCCAGCTTCAGCACCGTGATCTCCCGGACACCCTCCCCTTGCAGGGGGTCATCCGGCTGGGCCTCCTTCAGCCCCGTTCCCGGAAGCCACAGTCCCAGCAGGATCGCGGCGATCAGCACTGCGCACAGGCCGCCCCGCAGATATTTGCTGTGAAATAATGAATTCCAATCCATACTGCCATTCCTTTTGTCTTCGGAATTTGCCCCAATTCACGTGCCGCCGCAGAATGCACGTGTGCCCCACCCGGAAAATCCGGGTGGGGACGCATGAACTTATAGCCACTTTGCGTAGAGTGTCATATTATCTTCAACCTTGTCGTTATCAAAATCCCAGCGCTTGGTGCAGCTCTCATCTGCGTACCATCCGGCGAAGGCTCTGCCGGGGCGAACCGGCTGCTCGGGACGTGTCACCAGACTGCCCTTTTTCACCTTCTGATCCTTGACTTTGCTGTCGCAGCCGGTCTCGAAGTGAACCGTCTTTCTGCCCAGCAGCAGGAGGAGCAGGAGCAGAAGCAGCAGACCAAGCAGGCCCAGACCCAGCAGCCACCACAGACCGCTGCCGGTGCCGTCAGCATCCGTCTCAGGCGCGTCGCCCTTCTCCCATCTTGCGTACAGGGTCACATTGCCCTGAACGGTGTCGGTGTCAAAATCCCACGGATTCTGGAGGTCGATATCCGAATACCAGCCCACCAGATGGTAGCCCTCCCGGGTAGGATTGTCCGGCCGCTCCACGGTCTCGCCGTACCGGACGGTCTGGCTGGGAACCGCCGTGCCGCCGTTTGGCTCAAACGTGACCGTGCAGTCGGTGGAAATGATGATGGTCACATCCTGACAGGACGCCTTATATTCATCGGTTCCGTCCTTGGTGGACACCAGATAGTCCTGATTCGTGATCTTGGACACGCCGGACGTGGCGATCACCTTCAGCTTGAATGAACCGACCAGACGTTGGGCGTTCCATTCCTCGCCGCCGGACAGGGACACAAAGTTCATGTAAAATTCCCGGTAATTGTCCCGCAGGCCGATGTCCGTCGTGGAAATGCCGTTGCTCAGCAGGGCGCTGCCCTCCACCAGTTCGAAGAAATTGCTGTCGTAGCGAATTTCGTTCTGCATACCGTACATAGTGTAGGCGTCGCCGCTGTCCGACCGTTTCAGGTTGAAATCCACCTGAATGATGTCGCCGGGCTGTACCTCTTTCTTATCGCTGCCGTCCACGGACAGCTCAAAGAAGAAGTCACGGGCGTTATCCACTGCCATCGCCGTGGGAATGCAGGTCAGGAAAAGCATGACCGCGAGTAAGCAGGACAGAACTTTTTTCATCATATTTCGCTCCTTTTCTGTGGGTCGGGTCATTCCTGACCGCCCGATACGATCCCATAAATTGCCATTATGTCAAGCGCGTTGATCATACCGTCCCGGTTGACATCCAGACGGTCAAGATCCTCTTCCGAGAAATCCGTGCCGCTTATCACAGCTCTGTACAGGCCCATGACGTCAAGCGCGTTCACCGTTCCGTTCTGGTCATAGTCTCCCACCAGAACCGTCGATACGGTTCCGCTCACGGTCGTGACGGGAATGGCGTCAAATACGGACAGCAGCCGTTTGTTGCTGCGCATATACTGCACCACCGGCTGCACCGCCGCAGTGCCGGAAAAATCCCCACTGACCCGGAAAGTGGCCGTGAACAGAATTCCGTCTGCCGTCGCGGCTTCTTCCAGAGCAGCCGTGACGTAGCCAAAGGTCTTCTCGTCCGTACCTGTCCATTGGGTATTCACAGCAACCGTCGTGCCGCAGAGATAGGGCGTTTCCCCTTCCGCCGTCCGGATGCTCAGCAGCTCCAGCTGCTCCCGGTCATAGTCCAGAGCAATGCCGAAATTGGTAAAGCCCCGGTTCCCGGAAATGCGGATGGGTACAGTCACAGTCCCCCCCGCTGTCGCCGACACGGAATCGGCGGACACGGTGCAGTCCGCGATCTCCGCCGCCATGGCCGTCACGGCCAGCGCGAATATCAGTGCGATGGTCAGAATGACACTGGTGATTTTCTTCATATGTCACGCTCCTTGCTGTCCGCTGAGAATGCGGTTGACGATCCACACCGCATCCTTTACGTCCACCTTCCGGTCTCTGTTGACATCTGCGTTCAGGAATTTGTGCATCACCATGCTTACCAGCGTGTATCTCGCGTTGTACACGTCGTGGTCGAGATGTACGTCGTCCACATCGATGCGCCCGCTGAGATCAACGTTGCCGGAGTAGTCGATGGAGGCGGCGGCCTCCCCTTCTCCGATGATGATACTGTTCCGGGCAGTCCGCACGACCTCTTTTTCATCAGCGGAGGAAATCACCAGCCATGCGTAGGCGTTGTAGGCTTCCGACCAGTACATATTCTGTCCGTCGTACATGGGGACATGCCCATCTTCAACGCTGCCGCTGTAAGTCACAAGGTACATGCTCTGCTTGTCCAGCGTGACGTATACGTTGACCTCCACCGGGGCGCCCTTCGTAATCGTGATGGTGATATCTCCTGTAACCTCGCTGCCCGAAATACGGTAAATATTCTTTTTACTGTCGTAGGTACATTTGACGGTGACGCCGTTGACCCTTGCGGAAACGTCATAATCGGTATCGTCCTTACGATCAATGCGGAATGTATAATCCGAACCGCGCCGTGTGGTTTTCCTGCCCACCGCGTCGTCCGCGCCGGAGCCGATGAAGCTGACCGACACATACTTGGCAGAGCTTCCACCGCCTGAGCCGCCGCTGGAGCTTCCGCCGCCGGAATTGATCTTGGTTTTCTGCGCGGTGACGACAATGTCGCCTGTGACGGCCGCACCCGGGATCACGTAGCCGCCGTTCTCCGCCTTGTAGCCGGTGTAAGATTTTCCGCCGATGGTCACACGCAGAACGTAGCTGTATCCGGCCTTCCGGTTCAGCTTGAAATGGTAGGGCGTGTTATAGGCCGCAGTTTTTTCGCCTGACAGATCCTCGCCCTTGAATGTTACCTTATAGGTCTTGGGGGTTCTGTTCGCCTTGACCGTGATGTTTCCGGTGATCTCGCCGCCGGGGATGGTGTAGGTGCCGTCGCCGTTATCCTTGACCGTGACGTCCTTGCCGCCGATCTTCGCCGAGGGCTTGTAATCATAGTGGAGCGGATCTGTCGCACGGAAAGTATAATTCTCCCCTGGCGCCGCGCTCAGGCTGTCAGAGGCCAGCCCCTCGTCCAGCGTCACGGTGTATCCCGGCTGGATGGTAAACTTTGTGGTATTTCTGCTGATCGCAGCCGGAGGCGCGTTTTTTGTCGGGGCGTTTGTGCCGGTGTCGATCTTCGCCGAGGAAATCACAACCTTTGCAGTCCCCGCCGCCTTTGTCTTGAATGTCAGGGTTACGACCTTCGTGGAAGCGGACTTATCCGCGCCGTAGCCGATAACGCGGATGCTTCCGCTCTTTTCGGTTACCGAAGCCCCTTTATCCGCCGCCTGAGCGGACACATAGGTCAGCCGCGCGGTGTCATAGGTCAGCGCCAGATCATAGGCGTTGTACTTTCCCCCGGAGACGGACACGCTCATGCTGACGGTCTTCCCAACATCCGTAGTCTGATCCGGCGAAGCGGCGACCGAATAGCGCGTTTCCGCGGCATAAACTCCCATGGGCAGGGCGGACAAAAGCATTACAAAAGCAAGCAGGCTGGACAAAATTCTCTTTTTCATAAAATCACATCCTACGGCAAAGGTGTCGGAAATTCACAGCTGTCCCCACTTTCCATAGGGATACCTGTGACCCTCCGAATTCTACGGTCTGGCCTCCCCCGCCTTTCACGGCGGGGGAGGCACTTTGGGTTCGGGTCAGAAGACCCGGTCATTCAGAAAATCACTTGATGAGGTTGACGATAGCGGTAGCGTCAGCGGTATTGACCTTCTTGTCGCCGCTCACATCGGCATTCAGGAACTTCAGCATGGAGACAACATCGAAGCTGCTGTACTTGGTGTTGTACATATCGTAGGTCAGCTGAGCGTCGTTGACGTCGGTCAGGCCGGTGCCGTTCACATCGCCGCTGTAATCCACGGTTCCGGCAGAGGTGCCTTCCGCGACCTTGACCTTCGCAGCGGCTTCCGCCTTCACAGCCTCCAGATTATCCGCAGAGATAACCAGATAAGCGTATGCGTTGTACTTCTCGGACCAGAACATGCTCATGCCGTCGTACTTGGCAACCTGACCCTCGGGGAGAGTGCCGGAAGCGGTCACAAGGTACATGACCTTGCCGTCCAGAGTGAGGTACTGGGCGACGTCCACAGCAACAGCCGCGGTCTTGGTCACTTCGATGGTGATGTTGCCGGTGATGGTGGAGCCGGGGATGGTGTAGCTGCCATCGCCGTTCTTGACCAGCTTGTCGGTCACATCCACATCGCCGACCTTGACGGTAGGCTCGGAGTAGTCGTAGCCTTCTTCCTTATCGACGGTGAAGGTGTAATCCTGACCCTTGGTGGCGATGTCGCTGCCCTTTACGTAATCGGGCTTGGTGACGGAAACCACGGAGGAGGGCTTCACGGTCTTGGTGACGCTGATCACAATGTCGCCCTTGATGTCGGTGCCGGGGATGGTGTACTTGCCATTCTCGGGAGTGCCCAGAGTGTAGGCCTTGCCGCCCACGGTCACGGTGGTGGTGTAGGTGTAGTTATCGTCCTCGGTCACGGTGAAGGTGTAGTCGGTGTTGTAAGTGGCCTTATCGGCAGCGGTCACATCGCCTGCGCCGGTGCCTTCCACGGTGACATTGTAGCTCTTGGGCGTCATGGTGGCATTGATCACCAGATTGCCGGTGACACCCGGGATGGTATAGGTGCCGTTGCCGTTGTCGTTGGCAGTGGTGGTCTCGCCGCCCATGGTGGCGGAGATAACGTAGTCGTAGTTGTCCGCGTCGATAGCGGTGAAGGTGTAGTCCGCGCCGGGAGCGACGGTGGATTCACCGGACAGGCCCTCGCCCAAAGTGACGGTGTAGCCGGTCACCTTGATCACGGTGGTGTCGTCCAGGAGGAAAGCCGCAGGGGCGTCGCTGCCGACGGCCTGAGAACCGATGTCAACCTTGGCAGAGGTGATCTTCACTTCCGCTTCGCCCGTGCCCTTGGCGGTGAAGCTCAGGGTAGCGGCGGGGGTATCCAGATTCTTGTCATCGCCGAAGCCGATCACACGGATGGTGCCGGGAACGTCTTCCTTCACGACTGCCAGAGCGTCGGCGGCGGTGCAGGAATTGTAGGTCAGCTTGTCGGTGTCATAGGTCAGGGTCAGATCATAGGCGTTGTAGGTGGTGATGATGCTGTCGCTGTTGGAAACATTGATCTTGACCTCGGCGCTCTCGCCGACGGTGACAGTCTTGTCCTCGGAAGCGGAAACTGCGTAGCCGACGAAGGCGGGGGCTTCCGTTGCAGCCACGTCCACGGAGCCGGGAGCAGTGGCAACATTCATGATGGCGTCGCCCTTATAATCCGAAATGACGATGTTGGTCAGCTGGAAGTGATATTCGCCAGCCTTCAGGACCCTGAACTTCAGCTCGCAGAACTGCCCCTTGGGAATCACGGTCTGGCTGGTCAGGTCAAGCCACGTCAGGCGGATATACCGCGCGCCGGTGGTCTTATTGGTGTTGTGGTTGGGTGTGAAAGCGGTGTTTGCGCCCACGTACTCGAACAGATCCTGATCGTAGTACAGGTCCATCTGGAAGCATCCGCATTCGGCGATATCGCCGCTGGCGTTCAGATAAATACTGAATTCCTCGCCAACCGCCGGGTTGGCCTTGCTGGCCGTCACGCTCATGGTTTCCGTGGTCTCCACGGCGGAGGCGGTGATCGCCATGCCGAGAACCATGACTACCGCGAGGAGCAGGCACATGGATTTCTTAAAAATTTTCATAACATCCTCCTGTCAGAAGTTGTCTTTTTGCTTTGAGTCAAGTACCGGTAAGGTGGGGTTTGCCGGTCAAAACAGGATATTCCGGCCGGCAAACCATCTGCTGGATCAGTTGTCGCTCTTGATGATGTTGTACAGCGCCATCACGTCGCGGGCATCGATCACGCCGTCGCCGTTGACGTCTGCAACAGTGGCGTCGAGGTCATCGCCGGAGTTGATCGCGTTGAACAGAGCCATTACGTCGGTGGAGTCGATCACACCGTCGCCGTTGATATCGCCCTTTACGACGGGCTTCTCGTGGATGGTCAGGCGGATGCCGCCGGGGGTGGAGCAGATGGCGCCGGGGTTTTCCTTACCGGGCTGGCCGGCCAGAGCAAAGATATACTCGCCGGGAGCCAGCTTGCTGGTGTCCACGACCAGGCTGCCGTCAGCTTCCGCATTTCCCACATACTGCCATGTGGTCACGTCGCCGGAAACGATATCGTTGACAGGCGTGCAGTAAACACTGGGGCTGTAGTCGATGAGGGTGTGGGCAGTGTTGTAAGTACCATACATGTCAGCGCCCGCATGGTACAGCTTCAGCTTGATCTTGTCGCCCTGAACGGGATCCGTCTTGTCTGCTACGATGTAATTAAAGATGCTGGTGGTATCATTGAAGAAGCTCCAGTCGGAGAAGTGGCCGAGGGTGACGATGTCGCCGTCGCGGAGCAGGATTTGATCGCATGTGCTGCCCCAGCCCGCAGAGGCCAGAGGATACTCGTAGTTCAGATAGTAGTTCAGGTTCAGGTCGTAATTCCAGATATTCTGCAGGAAGATGGAGCCAGTAGAACCGCTGTAATTGAAGATATCGGTGCCCATACCATTATCCGCCAGATAGCCCTTGCCCGCATCCGCAGGGTCAATGCCCAGATAGTAAACCTCGGTGGCATAGAGGAACAGGTGCAGCATGGTGATCTTGCCGTAAGCGAATTCCTTGGTGCCGGGGTCCAGAGCACTGCCGGGGCCGCCGGTGGGGTCACCGCTGGCAGGGCCGTAATTCTCAGAGGCGAAGTAGAAGTTCTCAAGGCCGTACAGTGCCAGATCGAAGTAAGGAACGGTGACTTCCTTCAGAGCCATGACCTGACCGGACTGCTCGCAGGACTCGAACGTATCATCATGAGAGAAGGAGAAGTAGACCGTTACGGGCTTCAGAACCTTCTTCGTCGCGCCCTCGACGGTGATGACCAGATCTGTGGTGACGTTCTTGACGGTGTAAACGCCCTTCTCGCCGGTCACGGTTTCGCCGTTGACCTTCACGGCAAAGTCTTCGCCCGCCTCGTAGCGGTAATCGACTTCCACCTTGAAGGTGTAGTCCGCGCCGTCCATAACGGCTTCCTTACCGGTGACGAGGTAGCTCTCGTCGGTGGGGATGGTGACGGTGTGGTCAGCCTTGGTGACGGTGAGGGTGTAGGAACTGGTGTAGCCGTCCTTATTGGTGACGACGATCTCGATCTTGTTCTCGCCTGCGGACAGCGGAATGACATTGCTGGTCTCGCCGTTGTAGGTCACGGTGTAGTCCTCGCCGCGAGGTGTCGCCAGAACGGTAACGCTGTCCTTCGTAGTCATCGCGGTGTAGGTCTTCTTGGTGGCAGAGAAGGTCTCGTTGACCTTGACGCCATCCAGAGCCAGCTTCGTCAGGGACGGGGCAATGCGGACAGTCTTGACGGTGTAAACGTCCGTGGAACCGTCATCGGTCACGGTGATGGTGAGGGTGTTGGATTCGGCGCTGGCAATGTTGAAGCCGGACAGGTTCTTGCCTGTGGAGCTGCCGGAGATAAGCGTCGTGTTGGAAGCCTCGCCGGTGCTCATGCTCGTCCACGTGGCCTTAATGCTCGCCTTAGTGGACAGGTCTTCGCCGCGGGTTGCCCATGCGTAAACAGCATTGGTGCTGTCCGGTACGAGCAGGGTGTATTCCTTGACGGCCGGATCGAAGGACGGGGTCATATCGAAATACTTCGCGCTTCTGATGCTGTCGGTGCTGCCGAATCTCAGAGTGGACAGGCCAATAATGATTTTCTTCACGCCGCTGACGGTGATGGTCAGGTCGGAGGAAACCTTCTCGACGGTGTAAATGCCGTCAACCGCGGTAACTTCGGTGTCGTTGACCTTGACGACCATGTTGGCCGCGTCGTAGCCTTCGGTCACGGTCACGGTGAAGGTGTAGTCTTCACCATTCTTAACGGTCTTCTCACCGGTGATGGTGTAGCCCTCGCCCGTGGGGATGGTGACGGTGTGGTCGCTGATCTCAGCGGTCACGGTCTTCAGGCCGTAGTTAGCGTTGTCGAAGCCGTAGGTGTAGGACACGGTGTAGCCGCCGGTCTCCTCGTTCTTGACGACGGAAACATAGTTGGATACATCCCGCTCCTCGCCGTTCTTCAGCTTGGTGACAGCTTTCAGGCCGTCAACAGTGATGGAGCCGTCCTCGTTCTCGGTGATGGTGGGATACTGGGTGATCTCCAGAGATTCGATCTTGGAGGTGATCGCCATCATGTAGCAGGAGTCGTTCTTATAGTAGATCGTGCCGTACTGGTCGGCGATGGTGGAGCAGATGCAGTACTGCGCCAGGGGGCCGACCGGGGTGAAGACCTCGCTGTAGCCGGAGCCGGTGGTGGTCACAGGCGCAGTCTGGCCGGGCTTATCCTTCAGTACGGAAACGCCGCCGGGGGTATAGTTGTAGGGCAGGTAGATGTACACGGAGCCATCCTCGGCAGAGTATGCCGTGGAGACCATGGCAGAGGTCTGGGGATAGCCGACGATGGCGTAAACATACGCCTGCGTCATGGAGCCGTCGCCGTTCAGGTTATAAACCGCGATGCCATGGCCGCTGTTGGCGCCGAACTGGCTGGTGCCGGCGACGCCGATGTAGATTCTGCCGTTGTACACGGAAGGCGTGCAGGTGGACATGGCGTTGGCATTGCCCTGCGCATCCTTGATAACGACTTCCTTGTAGTCCAGAATCTTACCGGTATCCCAGTCGATCTGGGCGTTGCCCAGAATGCCGCCCTTGGTGGTGAAGAACACCCGGTCGGATTCGGGGTCATGGGAAACGTTGGAGCGCAGGTCGCCGCGGATACCCTCGTGGGCGTCGAGCTTCTCGCCGGTGTAGCGGTCGAAGACCAGCAGCGCGGCGCCGTTGGTGTCATAACCGCCTGCGCCGTCATCGGTGCCGACGATGGCAAGCTTGTCGGTGACGTAGGCGCCCGCCCAGTAGAAGCCGCCCGCTCTGGTGTAAGTCCAGCTGGCGTACTTGACCTCGGTAGCGGAGGCGTGGTCTTCGTCAACGGTATTGATGCAGGCAAAGTTGGCGTTTCTGTCCTCGCTGTTCCAGAAGCCTGCGTAGATGTAGCCGTCCTTGTAGGTGATGGGGCAGTTGGGCTGTCCGCCCAGCTCGTCGGTGTAGACCCACAGAGACTCCAGCGTCTTTGCGTTGAACGCCTGAATTTTGCCGCCGGACAGGCCAACGAAGACCATGCCGTCGCCATAAGTCATGGGGACGATGGAGTAGCTGGACTTATCAACCATGGTGCCTTCGGTCACGACCTCACCGGTCATGCTGTTGAGACGGCGGATGGTGCTTCCGGAGTAGGTGTAGATGTCGCCATCGACCATGATGGGAGAACCGGGGGCAGCCGCCCAGCCGGTGCCGTGCTTCACAGCCCACAGAAGCTCCGTGTCCTCAGGAGCGTAGGGGGTCTTGGCGTTGGTGATGCCAAGGTTGTTGTCGCCGTTGCGGAAGTTGCCCCACTCGGCAGTGATGCTTCTGTCGAGGTTCGGGTTCTCCGTGGCCACAGCCAGAGTAATGTCGATGGTGCTGCTTTCGCTGAACTTGAAGCTGCTCTTCTGGCTGACATAGCCGTCGCTCTGCACGAGGTAGGTGTACTCGGCGTCAGCCATGACGGAATACTTGCCGTCCGTGGGAGCAATTCTGTCCTTGTTGGAATCCCAGACAGTTACCTTGGCGTCGGCGGGGTCAACGGTGAAGCCGACCTCGATGGATGCCAGTCTGGTAACGGTAATGGTGTAGGTATTGGCGTAGCCGCCGGGGTTGGTGACGACCACGTCGATCTTGTTCTCACCAAGATTCAGCGGAACGGTGGTATCGCTGCCGCCGTTGACGGTGACGGTGTAGCTTTCATCACGGGGAGTCGCCGCAACGGTAACGCTCTCGGCGGCAGTGGTCGCGGTGTAAGCCGTCTTGGTAGCGGAGAATCTCTCCGCGAACCGGATGCCGTCCAGAGACAGGGCGGTCAGGCTCGGCGCAACACGGACGGAGGTGAGCTTGTACTCATCCTTGAAGTCGCCGTCCACAACGGTGACGGTCATGGTGTTGACCTTCGTGCCGGTGGGTGCGAAGCCTGCCAGATTCTGGCCGCTGGCTTTGCCGGAGGTCAGCTTCTGTGTCTTCTCGGTATCGACGTTGAGGTTTACCCACTTGGCGGTAATGGTCGTGCTGCTGCTTCTGTCATCAGCCTGCGTCGCCCAAGCGTAGAACATATTGGAGTTGTCCGGCACGAGCACGGTGTATTCCTTGACCGCCGGGTCGAAAGCCGGAATCAGCTGGAACATCTGCGCCTTGGACTCGGTGCTTGTGTCGCCGAACTTCAGAACGGACAGGCCGGCCGTCTTCTGAACGGCTTCGGTCACGCCCTCGACGGTGATGGTCAGGTCGGAGGAAACCTTCTCGACGGTGTAAATGCCGTCAACCGCGGTAACTTCCTCGCCGTTGACCTTGACGACCATGTTGGCCGCGTCGTAGCCTTCGCTCACGGTCACGGTGAAGGTGTAGTCCTTGCCATCCTCTGCCGTGGCTTCTCCGGTCAGGGTATAGCCCTCGCCGGGAGTCAAAGTCACAGCGTGACTGGCAGCCTGCTTTTTCACGACGCCCTCGACGGTAATGGTCAGATCGGCAGTGACGTTCTCAACCGTGTAGCTGCCGCTTTCACCGGCCGTCAGCGTTTCGCCGTTGGCCTTGACTACGAAGTTGTCTTCCATCTCGTAGTCGTCGGCGATGGTGACGGTGAAGCTGTAGTCCTTGCCGTCCTCTACCGTGGCTTCTCCGGTCAGGGTATAGCCATCGCCGGGGGTCAGGGTAACCGCATGGGTCTGGGCTGCGTAAGTAAAGTCAAAGAATTCGGCAGCAGACTGGTTCTCCTCGTCAACGTAGTATGCCATGCCCACAGCAACTGAACCATCCGTACTCAGCATGAAATTTTCAACAGGAATGGTCACCGTCTTGCTTCCGTCATTGTTGGTCGCAACCGTGAGAGCCCCGCCGAGATCAATCGTGCTTTGTCCCGGGTACGTATTTCTGTAGAAGAAAACTGCCCCGTCATCCCCGGAAAGCACAAGATTGACACTTTCCGGATAGGTGAGAAGCACCTTTTCGGTTCCTTCAGGAATCGTCACATGGTAATACGGTGTGTTGATCGATTGACCCCACGCCGCTTCACCAACAACCGTTTCCACATACTCGACGGTCACATTTTCGCCGGATTCCGTGGTAATGTTGGTGTAATGAACGGCTGCATCTGCCTCTGCGGCAAACGTGTTTACCGGCACAAGGCTGAACGTCATCACAAACGCCAGCAGGAATGCCAGTAGTCTTCTCTTCATAAATAAACCTCCTCATTATATGGTATTGCAACGCCCGCAGGCGTAAAGCGGAATTCATTCCGGCCAGCTCCGGCACGTCGGGTTTACCGCCGCCGGGACGTTCTGCTTATGATGCACGTTTTTCAAACGCACAGTTTGTAGGTCTTCTGACTAACACGTTCGGACGAAATCGTCCACGCCGCTTCCCGCCTTCTCAGGTTTCCCCAATGACCCGCTTTCGCGGAAAGGAAGTCGGCTCCGTGCTTACAGCACGACAGGTCTGCCCGCCGTGTTCCGGTTTTGCACCGGATTCCCTTGTTCAGCTGAACAAGAATGCGTGTCTCCCGTTTCGGTCGGTCGCGCATTTGCCACAAAATAAGCCGGATATCTATCTGCACCGCCGGAACCCCGGCGGAGGTTTTTGTTTCCTTGATACCGCCGCCTCTGCTCCGACGGCGGTATTAAGGGAGGAAAAGCTGTTCCTTGGGCAATCAAAACAGCTTAATGGAAGCTCTGATTCCATCGGCAAGAGCTGACAGCGAGGGATTTTGTTCCCAGGCAAAGACTGGAAAACGGAGAAATACTGCATGTATTTCCCGTTTTTCAGTCTGCGGCATGGGGGCAAACGACCCGCTGCTCAGCCGCAGACGATTGATTCAGAGTTTCCTTATA
>ERZ779876.2266-NODE-2266-length-14316-cov-3.377323_pt1 | contig 14316 bp, 8 predicted proteins | sample MGYA00511068_ERZ779876 | MGnify/ENA primary metagenome ERZ779876 (study PRJEB29588, sample SAMEA1970858) | human gut metagenome | biome: human gut; feature: human-associated habitat; material: faeces | place: Denmark | collected 2008/2010 ...
TTTTAATTTCTCCAAACAGCTCAAAAATCATTTCATCTCTCGCAATTATCTTTTATCAGTCAATCAGCTATAAATGCAAACAGCAGAAAACGGCGGTCTTATCGACCGCCGTCCAGACTGTAAACAACCACCGTTTTAACCGGTGGTTGTTTACCAGTTTTCCTTCAGATTCCCAGAACAGCAGATATCTTAATCTCTTTTTCCGTTTCACTGAGGTCAAAATCGCCGCCGTCTTCCACAGTCATATGTACCTCATACAGTACGTCTTCGGATAATGTATCCGGTGTTTCACCATCTTCTGTCTGAATATGCCATTTCTCTGCCGGAACTTCTTTCAAGGTACCATCTGTACCATATGCATACAGCTTCAGAGAACCTGTTTCCCCGGAGATTCCTTTCATACGTATTGCAACGGTCGTATTCGGATGTACGTTCTCAATTGTGATCGTATTCAGCCATCCTTCCACATCTCCCTGGCCGCCGTCTGCCGCAAATTTCTCCTGACTTAACACATTGCGCATTGCCTGATCCAGATCCACCTTGCGGTAAGGCATTTCCGGCAGATATACAAACCTGTCCTGAAGTCTCAGCAGTTCCAGATAACCAGTCGGACAATAGAGCGCATTTCCGCTGTTTCCCGCATACATACCAATAGCCATGTTGTTGTATCCCGGTTTGTCAGAAATATCCATGGTAAACACAGTCTCGCCTGTCTCAAAATCAAGCATGATATACTGCCACATACCAGTTTCCATATCCTGAACATATCCGTAAATATATCCTGTTGCAGTGGACAGCTTCATCATGGAAGTGTCAGACAGATCACTTCTGCACCAGATACTCTTCATCTCATATCCGTCCTCCGTCTTAACTGTATCCACGCGTTCTATACCCGGCGCGATCATTTTATTGCCCTGTCTCAGCCAGCCCACATCATAAATATTCTCATAGCTTTGTATTGAGGAATCATTATCTGCTTCTCCAAGCTTCGCACTTCCTGCACCAAACCAGTTACATACGATCGTGCTTACTGTTCCCTCTCCATCATCATATACAATTGCAGAATTTTCCACAGACACCTGTGTACCTTCCGGAAGCTCATCTATAACAGGCATACTCGCAACCTGTTCTCCTGTTTTCATATCCACCGCAATAAGATTTACCGGATCCTGATTATCTGTAAACATAACCAGATCCTTGGTCAGAGACGGGGAACATCCACCTCCCCATGCAAGACCGCCACCTGTCGTCTCATCGCCTTCTTTGCTTTCCTTGGCACCCACACTTTTATAGGAAGTTTCCCAGACTTTTTTCACACCATTATCCGCCTGGAGCAGATAACACTTCAGATTTGTCAGAATGACCGCACCCTCCTTAGATGCCGCAATACCATTCTCTGCACCCTCTCCCGGTTCCAGTTCATATACAAACACTGCATCTGACAGATCCACATCTTCTCCATTCAGGATCTTATCGATAGCTGCACGTGAAACATAGCCAAAGGTTCCCTGCTGTTTTCTGTCGGGATAAATACGGAAGCCTCCTGTTGCAAACCAGAGATTTCCCTCATAATCAAAAACTACAGATAACAGATTCTGATCCAGTGTTTTTCCAAGCGCTGCCTCTGCTGCCGCTTTAATGTCAATATCCAGAACCTTCTCAAATTCCGAAAGTACATTTCCGTCTTCATCTGTTGCCTTTAGCATCAGTACATGGTTATTATTGGTCGGACACACCAGACGGTTACTCTCATCTACAAAGGAATAGGAACTCTGGATCAGATATTCTCCATTGTCATGCTGTTTTGGAGAAAAATATCCCAGTGTCTGTGTTTCCTCTGCATTAATATCACGGATTGCCAGTCCACCAAGCAACGGAACTACTGCATGTCCGTAAGAATCAAAAAAGACTGCCGGGGAAGCATTGGGATTAACTTTTTCATAAGAAACATTGATCTCAGAATAAATATCAACAGGCAATACCTCATCTGTTGAATCTGTATTATAGCAGTCATGATGAATATTGGAATCACTTGCTGCCATATAAGGATTCTCGTCAATAACCTTCTGTGTAAGTGTCTTTATGGGCAGTTCTGATGTCTGAGCTGTATTTTCCTCCGTCTGTGTTTCTTCTGCACGTACCATATTTATTGATGGTTCAGATGTTGCAGCAGCTATAAAAGTGATCATTGCAAGAATTAAAGCTCTTTTCTTCATAATTGTTTTCCTCCTGAGTGTTTTTGTCATATTACATTTCTGCGTTCAAACCAGATGGAGAGTCCTTCTTTTATTTTCTGCTCTTCCACAGGTTTCATAAAAAAATATTCTATCCGCATCCTGAACGCATGAAGCGAAAAATCAAGATCACTGCACCAGATAATCCCACATTTCGGATACAGGGAACGGAGATGTTCTGCCGCATTCAGCCCAGACACACCTGGCAATGCAAGAAACACCACTGCCGGTACTGTTTTTCGTATCCGCCCAAAAAACTGTTCCTGATTCTGATAGATTTCAATCAATGGAAAAACTTTCTTTTCTGTACAGTAATTCCTGATATATTCCGCACAGTTCTGTCCTTCCTGTTCCTGATCAGTCAATATGGCAATACAATACACGACATCCCTCCTCTTCCATTTGATGTACTCCCATTTGTTATCCTCATTATAAAAAAGTCAGAAATTTTTTCAATAATTCTGTCACGAAACGACAGAAAATGACACGAATTGTAAATCCATGGTATTGTTTTGTGATATACTTATAGCAGAATTTTATGATATCAGGGTCAAAAGGTCAAAAAGTCGTTCGTGCTTGCACGATAAGACTTTTGAACTTGGGACCCGCCAAACATGAGAAAGCAGCGATTTACGTAGTAAATCAGCGGATTTCGAATGTTTGAGAATTGCGGGAGCTGCTTTGCAGCGAAGCAATTCGTAGATATCAAGTTAGGGGCAAAATGCCTTTTGACCCTAACATCATTTTATAAATAAAGGAAGATTTACTATGAGAATTGCAATTGTTGATGATATTTCAGAAGAACGGACACTGTTGCGAACCAGACTGGAATCTCAGTTTTCCAGACGTAATGTCCATATAGATATATTTGAATATGAGAATGGAGAGACCTTCCTCACAGCAGCAAAGGAATGTCCGTTCACTGTAGTGTTTCTGGATATTTATATGAATGGTTCTAACGGGATTGATACAGCAAAAGAACTTCGCAGATCAGACACTGACTGTCTGCTGATCTTTACAACAACTTCCACTGACCATGCATTAGAGGGATTTCAGGTCCGGGCTCTCCACTATCTTGTAAAACCCTACAGTGAAAATGATATTTCCGCACTGACAGACGAAATCCTTTCCCGCATCCCGGATTCCGGGAAATATATAGATGTAAAGGTAAACGGCAGTAATATTCAGATCCCCTTTCGGAAAATAATCTACGCAGAGCATTTTTCCCATATGATCCACATCCACACTGCCGGTGAAAGGGAACTGGTCACCCGCCAGTCCTTTGATTCCTTCATAACCTCCCTGAAAATGGACTCACGTTTCTATCAGTGTAACCGGGGCGTTGTGATCAATCTGGAGCATGCCGTTGATTTTGACGGAACAGGCTTTCGCCTTGATAACGGAAGCAATGTCCCTGTCAGCCGGAAGCTGCTGAAAAACGCCAGACAGACATTTATGGAATTTCTGTTCCAAAGGAGGTCCTGAAATGACTGACATACTTCGCCCTGTACTTGAACTTTTCGTAATCATTCCTGGCATACTGCTGGCATATCTGCCTGTAAAGAACTATCTGAGGCAGACACCGCTTAAGCTGACAGCATGGCTTCTTCCCCTTCTTCTGGGAATCTGTATTTTGGGAGGAGCAGTTTGCCATGCCCTGCAAATCCCCACCAGATGGTTCCTGTTTCCTCTGCTGCCTATCATTATGCTCATTTACCATAAAACATTAAAAATCTCTGTCTGGAAATCCGTCAGTATTTTTCTGGCAGTCTTCGCAGTTTTTACATGTGTCAAAAGTCTGTCCCGGGCAGTCAATGCACTTATGACTGCTGACCTACATATTACAGAAAACGAACTGTGGTTGCACACTGGTGCAGGAATTTTCTATAATGTCATCTGCCTGCTGTTTGTTCTGGCAGCCTGGTATCCTGCCTGCCACTGTGTACAGACAATGGTCACAGACGAGAACTTTGCCCAGACCTGGTATGTATTCTGGATTCTTCCGGTAATCTTCATCGGAGTGAATCTTTTTATGATTCCTAAATACCGCGGTACTTTATATACCGGGCGAGTCCTGCAGTGTTATATTGTTTTCAGTCTTGTACTGCTCATAATCCTGCTTCTGTTTTATGTTATGTTTCTTATGATGGCAGTCAGCCTGAACAGAAATGCCAGACTTCAGCAGGAGAACCATTTTCTTTCCCTTCAACAGGAAAGATACGAGAATCTCTGCATGGCCATTGAAGAAGCAAGGCAGGCACGTCACGATATCCGCCATCATTTTGTCCGACTGTCCGCTCTGGCAGAACAGGGTGACATAGAAAAAATTAAAGAATATCTCTCTGCTGCAACCGGCAAAATCTCTGACTATAACCTGCATTTCTGTGAAAATCAGGCTGTTGACAGTGTTTTCGGATATTATTCCACCCTTGCCCAAAGAGAAAACATTCCTTTTCATGCAGTGGTTTCCCTGCCTGCTGATCTTTCCATAGATGAGATCAATCTGTGCCTTGTGTTCTCCAATCTGCTGGAAAATGCCATCCAGGCAAGTGTGAAAACAGTACCCGCCCGCAGAAAGATTAATGTGGAAGTTTATCCCCACCATAATCATCTCCTTCTGATCCATGTGGAGAATACCTTCGATGGCAAAATACAGCAAAAAAACAATATTTTCCAATCCTCCAAACGCTCTGGAAACGGAATAGGAATCGAATCTGTCCGCCACATTACCGACAAAAACGGCGGTGCCTGTGACTTTACCTATAAAGATGGTATTTTCTCTGCAAAAATAATGCTCCGGATATAATCAGTTATTGATTATACCCGGAGCATTTTGTAAAAACACTCAAATTCATGCCAAACAGATAAAATCATCCGTTTCGCTACTTGCTTGATTCACTAAAATTATTCCATACACTCATCCAAAATTGCAGCCATCTTGTCGATGTGTTCTTTTGTGATCACAAGCGGAGGTACGATTCTCAGTACATCACTGCCTGCGGAGATCACCAACAATCCTTTTGCCAGCGCAGCCTTTACAACTTCACCAACAGGGCGGCCCTGGATCACGATTCCCTGCATGAAGCCCATGCCTCGTCTTGTTGCAGCACATTCATGTTTTGCAACAATTTCATCCAGTTTCTGTTCCAGATATGGAGTCATTTCCTGTACATGTTCAATGATCTTATCATTCTTATAAATGTCAAATACTTTGCTGACTGCAGCACATACAAACGGGTTTCCACCATAAGTTGTACCATGATCACCTGGCTCCAGAGAAGCTTTGGCAGCTTTTTCGCTCAGTACAAACGCACCTACCGGCACACCACACCCAAGAGCCTTGGCACTTGTCATAATATCCGGCTGTACACCGTATGCCTGCCATGCAAAATAATGTCCGGTTCTTCCCATACCGCACTGGATCTCATCGAAGATCAGCATAATATCTTTCTCATCACAGATCTGACGCAGACCTTCCAGAAATTCCTTCTTTGCCGGATAGATACCACCCTCACCCTGAACAACCTCAGTGATAATTGCGCAGGTCTTATCTGTGATCTGAGCCTTTACGCTCTCAAGGTCATTAAAATCCGCAAACTTCACACCACCCATCAGAGGCTCAAAGGGCTCTCTGTAATGAGCAGTTCCTGTCACGGAAAGTGCTCCGATACTTCTTCCATGAAAGGAATGGTTCATGGCAATGATCTCATGATCTGCATGTCCGTCACGTACATATGCATATTTCTTAGCTGCTTTTAAAGCACCTTCGATTGCTTCTGTACCACTGTTGGTAAAGAATGCCTTGCTCATTTTACTTGCCTTTACCAGCTTCGCACCTGCTTCGATGATCGGCTCATTGTAATATAAGTTGGAAATATGCATCAGCTTATCAATCTGATCTTTTAATGCTTCATCATATCCCGGATAGTGATATCCCAGAGAATTTACAGCAATACCTGCTGCAAAATCCAGATATTCCTTTCCCTCGGAATCATATAAATAACATCCCTGTCCCTTTTCAAAAACAACAGGAAAACGATTATAAGTGTGAAGGATACTCTCTTCGGATTCCTTCATCTGTTCATTCATGTTCATTGTAATATTTCTCCCCGTCTTCTCTCAGAATCGCAGTACCAATACCTTTGTTTGTAAAGATCTCCAGCAGTAAGCTATGAGGAATTCTTCCGTCAAGGATATGGACTCTGTTAACGCCTTCTTCAATGGCATCAATACAGTTTTTCAGCTTCGGAATCATACCTCCGCCTACATAACCGTCATCGATCAGTTTCTGTGCTTCATCTACATGAAGTTCAGAGATCAGGCTGGACGGATCATCCTTGTCTTTATAAACGCCTTCAATATCAGAAAGGAATGCAAGCTTCTCAGCATGAACAGCCTCTGCAATGGCACATGCAGCATCATCCGCATTAATATTATAAGTAGCGAACTCATCGTCATAACCTACCGGGAAAATGATCGGCAGGAAATCTTTCTCCAGAAGATCCTCCAGAATCTTCGGCTCAACCTTTGTAACTTCACCAACAAATCCGATGTCTCCACCCTCTGTCTGTTTCTTGCGGCATTTCAGCAGACCACCGTCTTTACCACTGATACCAACAGCATTTACACCAAGAGATTCCACCATGGCAACCAGTTCCTTATTCACCTTCGCAAGAACCATCTCTGCAATCTCCATAGTATCTTTATCTGTAACACGAAAATCCGTACGAACGATAACAAAATCGTTTATCTGCCCAACGGAAAACTTTCCACCAGCGAAATCGTGAATTATACCGAAAAAAATACGCGGCGCGTAGACCTTACTTATTCGATATCTTACGCCGACGACTTCGAAAAAGCGGAACAAATCGTAAAAGACGTCGCCGCCGCAAACCCGAAAATTCTGCAGGAGCCCGCGCCGAAAGCAAGAATCACCGCGCACTCCGCCAGCAGCATCGATCTTTTCTGCCCCGTCTGGTGCAAAACGGAGGACTACTGGGACGTGCTGTTCGATATGAACGAGCAGGTTAAAAAAGCGTTTGATTTAAACGGCATTTCCATTCCGTTCAATCAGATGGACGTGCATGTGAAAAACGACTGAATTACCGAAAAGCGATTCAGACTTTTATCCGAAATCGTCAATCATACTCCCGGTAGCCTACTCCCGGCTGCCATACGGAAAAAAGCACCGCGTTGCCAACGCGATTTCCTCAGGTATTTTTTCATTTAAATTTTAAGAGCGCATTCAAAAAACATGCCCGCAGAGAGTTTACCGAAAATGCTCTGCGGGCGTTTTATGCAAAAAAAAGAAAACAAGACCGTCTGTAAGCCGGGTTCTGTCGTGTACGGTCATTTATCTACGCTTGCCGTCGCCGGCAAGCTCCAGCGATATTCACGGCGATCGTCGGGCGGACAACCCTGTGCGACGAACGCCCAATCTTGCAGCGGGCGGGGTTTACATGGCGCGCCGCGTTACCGCAGCGCCGGTGAGCTCTTACCTCGCCTTTCCACCCTTACGGAAACGAAAATCGCTTCCGCGGTATATTTCTGTTGCACTTTCCTTGAAGTCGCCTTCACCTGACGTTATCAGGCGCCCTGTCCTATGCTGCCCGGACTTTCCTCACGGCGCTTTCGCGCCCCGCGACCGTATAGCGATCTTGTTTTCCGAAAAACATTATAGCACGTTTTTTTTATTTTGTCGCGTTTTTTCAAGCGTTTTTTTAAACTTTCCGCGGAAGTTTTTCTTATCGCTATAATCGCCCGTTGCTTTCCGTCTCAAAAACGCCATGTTTTTTCCGCTTTATTAAAACACTCCTATGCCGTCGATACAAACTCCTTTGCCGGCGATACGGCAGCCGGAGGCATGTTTTAATTTCGCCGAACTACTCTTCCAGACATTATAATTATATCTGTCAGAGTAATAAAAAATGTATATTTTATATAATTTCAGTCGATTTATATAATTTTACACTGTATTATGTCTGACACACATAATAATTTTATTTCAAAGGCGTCGGCACCTATTCTATCTGCAATGTGGTAAGAGAATCGGGCAAAGCTTCGAAATAAACGGCTTTTTTACCGTGTTTTAGCATAATTTGCTTCTTTTCCTGCGCGGGATTCACAAAAAACAGGCTGAACACGCCGTTTTTATCTTTTACAGCCGTTGCGTCGCACGCAATCGGCGCAGACTGATAAGAAGCCGTTCCGGTTACCGCGGAATCGTATACTTTGCACGGATAAACGCTTGCTCCGCGAGTAACAACCGGTGCGAAATGCGAAAAAGCGCGATATTGTCCGCTGTAAGAAAGTTCGCCCGTAACCGAATCGACGGTGATTAAGCCGCCGCAGAAAAACGGACCGATGTTCGGCGCCCCCGATTCGTCGAGAAGAAGATTCCACCCCGTAAAACTTCTGAAGCCGTGATTCAGCGCGCGGCAGACGGTAGCGCCCCATTTACAATAATCGGCGGCGTAATTATTGTGCAGTCCCGGACCGCCTTCCGTAAAATGCAGCCCCAGCTGCGGATAATCCGCCCGTATCGCTTCCGTCTGTTCCGCTCCTCCGGCATAATAATGAAACGCGGCTCCGTTTACGGCGGACAACAGTTCCGGATATTCTTTCAGTTGCCAGAGCACGCGCTTTACATAAATGAAATTATGATCGCACAGCCATATTTCCGGATTCAATCCCCGTTCCCGCAAATTTTTGCGCATGAGAAAAATGAATTTCGCTTCCAGCTCCGGTGAAAACAAACACGCTGGCATTTTCCCGGTCTGATCCGTTTCCGGCTCGTTTTGCGCCGTCAATGCAAAAATATCGATTCCTTCGCGACGATAAGCGGCAAGAAAATCGCAATAATATGCCGCATACTCTTCCAGAAAACCTTCGCGCATAAATCCGCCGCACATCGAACCGCCCGTTTTCATTCTTCCGGGCGGCGACCACGGCGCGCAGAAAAATTTCAGATTTTCGTTCGTTTTCAATGCTTCGCGCAGCACGGGCAAAACGTATTCTTTATCCTTATCGATCGTAAAATTACCTTCGGCGTCCTCGCAGCAGTACAATTCGGGCGAATAATCGCTTGAGCCGACGGAAATACGCGCAAGCGACAAATTCAGCCCCTCTTTTCCGAACGCCTTTGAAAGAACTTCCGCCCTTGCGACGGCATCCATTTTCTGCAATAGACTGCACGAACTTCCCGTAAGCGCTATACCGAACCCGAGAAAACTTTCCGTAACAGGCTTATCGCTCGCCTCCACGCGCTGCGCCCCGTATATTTCTTCAAAGATTTCCGTTGCGCCGATTTCGCGTTTAAATCCGTATTTATCCGTCGTAACCGCCCGTATTTTCATCATCTTACCTCCGAAAGTAATTTTACGCTTTCATTGTACACCCGCGGCAGACTCGGCGCAACGATAAATCTATCACAAATTTGTATTTTTACGTCAAATTTATTGACATTTCAAGCATTTACGGGTATAATTTTTATATCATGTTTCCTTTTAAACGTTACAGAGATTACGATATAAACCTTACCTGCGTTTACGCCGCGGCGCAACGCTGGCGACACAACGCCTATTACTCTTTTCTCGGCGTGCCGCGCCCGAATTTCGGTTTTTGCCTGATTGAATCGGGCGAAATCGAGTACACGTTTTTAAACGGAAAAAAAATTATCGCCTCAGCGGGCGACGTGGTGTATCTGCCGAAAGGCAGCTGCTATAAAGCGTCGTTCCGTTCCTTAACCGACGCGGATATTTCGGAACATAGCTTCCCCGGGCAGACGTATGCGGAAACGCGGGACACTCTGATTAATTTTCAATGCGCCGATTTCGAAGCAACCGACAAAGCCGTATTTTTGGAAGATAAAAGCGTATCCGTCATCGCAAACAATGCGACAAGCGATTTGAAATTGTTGTTCAAAAACCTCGCGGAAGCGAATTTTTCTTACGGCGGCGCTTTCAGAGTGAAATCCGTTCTTTACCGCATCTTCGACGTGCTTAGCGGTTCGTCGTCCGGCGAAACGCTCCGCGAACGGATAGAACGAATGATTTCGGGCGACGATTTTTTACTGATGAACGAATCCGAAGCCGCAGAGCACGTTTCCGTAAGTCTTTCCACCTTACAGCGATTTTTCAAAGCGGAATACAAAAAAACGTTTTCCGAGCTGCGCACCGCAATGAAAATAGAGAAGAGCAAGCGGTATTTATCCGAAAACGCCCTTTCCGTGCGCCGCGTCGCCGAAGAACTGGGTTTTTACGATCAATCGCATTTCTGTAAAATCTTCAAAAAATACGAGGGCGCGTCCCCCAAAGAATACATAAAGAGAACACGCCCTGTTTAATTTTTTTCGATATTCCGCGGTTTTATCCGCGGAATATTTTATTTTTCCGCAACGAAATTTTCAGATTAATCTTCCGATCCGTCGCGTTTCTTTTTGCCTGCCGCAAACGCCACGGCAATCGCCGCCGACAACGCGGCTGCGCCCGCAGCCGCCACCGAACCGCCGCAGCCTTTCTTCTTTTCTTCCTGTTTCGGCGCTTCCGAAAGCGTGAACGTTCTCACGGCCTTTCCGCCTTCGGTTACGATTTCTACTTCCTTTTCGCCCGCCGCAATCTCTTCGAGAACGGCGGCTTTTATTGTAAGCGTACCGTTTTCGTAGGTATAATCGCCCTCGCCGAGCGGTAAACCGTCCACCGATACGGAAATCACCGTCTTATTTTTCACGTCCACCGTCAGCACGAAATCGCTGCCTTTCACGGCATTCGCTTCGCCGTCCGCAAATACGGGCGGTTCGTCAGAGACAACGATTTTCCCCGCAGCGCTTGCTACCGTTTCCGCTTCCAGCGTATATTCTCCGGCAACCAGAGAGTTCATCACCGATTCGGCGATCGTCAGTTTGCCGTTTGCATACGTATATTCGCCGCTTTGCAATACGCGGTTATTCAACTTCACCGAAACAATTTCTTTGCCGTACGTTTCCACCGCAATTTCCAGCGCGCCGCTGTTCTTTTTATACTGCGTTACCGCTGCAATGACGGGCGTCGAATCGGAAATTTCCACCGTAAACGTTCCCGTCGCGCCCGAAGCGGTTTCAATCGTGAACACATGCGCGCCGTTCGTCAACGTCTTAAGATACGTCTGTTTCAGCACAAGTTTGTCGCCGTCCATATAATAAACGCCGTCCGAAATCGCCGTTTCGCCTTCTTTCATCGCAACCAGCGCATAGCCGCCGAGCGAAATATCGAAAGACAAATCCTTTTTCGGCGCCTTATCGTACGTCAGCGTTTCCGCAGGCAGCGACGGCGTGCTGTCAAAGATATTCAGATTGAAATTCAGCGTGTTGCCTTTCGACGTCAGAACCGAAACAGCTACCGTATCGCCTGCGGAATACTGTTCGCAGAACGCTTTGGTAATCGCCAGACGATAAGTGCCTACGGGGGTTGCGGTTACCGTGTAATCGGTGTTTTCCGTAAGTTGTTTGTCGCCCGCCGTAACTTTGGTTACCGTGAAATCGTAAAGCTGCACAAGGCGATACGCTTCCTTTTTCGTAGCCGTATCAAAGCCCGCTTCGTTTTCGTCCACAAAATAGGGAATCAATTCGGAATCCGCTTCGAAATTATCCATATACCATACGGCGTCTGCATTTTCTTTGGCGGAAGAATAAATCACATACGCGCTCGCCGCGTCCGAATACTCTTCGCCCGTGAAGAAGAACGATACCGATACTCTGTACCAGCCGTTTTCCAGTTCTTCCACCGCAAAGTTCACGTATTTCGACTGCGCGTTGTCGTCCGTGCGTTTCTTCGCCGCCAGATCAAGTTCCATCGACCACCAGTCGGTATCTTTTCCGGAATCGAAAATATGGCAACGCAGACGTAACAACGATGCGTTCACCGGTTTGAAATCGGCGGTAATCGTATGCCATTTGTCTTTCGTCATCATGTTCAGGCGCCCGCCCTGAGGGTTCGTCTGGAACATCGAAGTGAAATCGTCGGAATCTACGGAAGTAGATACGAATTTAATCGTTCTGTTGCCGTCGAAATCTTCGGTGAATACGCGCTGTACGCCGGGATCCATAAAGCTGCTGCGGAAGAACATATCTTTCGAATCCTGATCGCCCGTCAGTTCCGGCATATCGGCAAAGTCCGCAACGTAATCGGCGCCCGTTTTCACGTTGATCACGTTGATTTCCGCCGCAACAACGGTATTTTTCTCATCGGTAACGGTAAGCGCGTGCGTTCCCGCAGGCAGCCCTTTCATCACGCTTTCTTTTATGGTAAGCACCCCGTCCGCAAACGTATATTGCGTTGTTTCAAGCACCGTTTCCCCGAATTTCACTTCCGCTATGCTATCAAGATTCGTGTACGTGGAAAAATTTTTTTCCGCCGCCGCGTTGTAGGTTGCCGCCTTTTTATTCAAAGAAGGCGCTTCCGGTTCTTTTTTCTGCGCGAATACGTAATTATCCAGCAGCACGCCCGTATTATTTTCCGCGTTCGCCGTAGCGGGATTGCCGGAATGCAGATTGAAGAAATTAAAAATGTATCCGCCCGTGCCGTTCATGTACGCGTCCACCCGGAAAACGCCGTCGGCGTAGGTAACCGTATGTTTCACGATAATATTCGCGTCGCCCTCTTTCGCAAAAGTTCCGTCTGCATTCAGCCGGAGGTAATCGATTTTTCCCGCAGGAGTCTGGAAGCCGACGTACACCATATCCCATTCGCCGAACGGTTTTAAATCCAACGAAATGCGGTAAAGTTTATCCTCCGCCGTTCCGCCCGTCGCGCCGGCATCGAGGTATAAATTATCTTTCTGCCAGCCGCCGTCCTCGTAAAACGCATAAACGCCTTTCAGCGATTTCGTGCCGTCGATGCCCTGCTCGTCGATCGTCAGCGTACCGGAAGAAAGCCCCGCGAATTTCGAAGCGTGGAACATCGCGTCGCTTCCGGAAACGGAAGAATCCACCGCGTTGAACGTCTGCCCGAAAAGCTTCGTATATTCGAACGTTGCGGGGTCCGCAGGTTCTACGGGATCGGTATCGCCGTCCGTTACGTCGTAAATCGCAAAATTATCGAAATACAGCCCCGTATCTTTCGCGACGTTCGCACCGTCGGCGTCGGAAGAATTCATCAGCGTTTCCAGCTTGAACAACCCGCCGAGTCCGTTCAGCGTAACGCGTACGTGAAATACGCCGTTCTCACAAGCAACGGAAACGTTATCGAACATTTTCGTATCTTTATATTCCACCGTCTGATACGAGCCGTCGGCTTTTAAAATCACCTGCGAATCGGTATCGTTCGAGCCCTGCCGGAAAATGCAGATCGCCTGATTTACTCTGCCGAACAGGCGCACGTCGTATTGCGCAACGTATTTTTTGCCCGCTTCCATATTCACGTTCAGCTCGTTTTCGTTTATGTACAAAGGCTCTCTCTGCCAGCCGCCTTCGGCTGTGCCGAAAAAGTCGTATACGGTTTTCAACGATTTCCCCGTGATGCCCGACGCCGTTGTTTTCGCATTTGCGATACCCGCAAAACCGCTTGCGCCGAAAATCGCGGCTTCGCCGCTCAGACCGGCGGGCGCGCCAAAATCGTATACGACGGCATCGCCGCACTTCGCCGTAAAATTCATCAGACGCAAACCTGTGTTTTTCTCGGCGTTTGCCGTAGCATAATCGGTGGTATTCATAAAAAAGTTGAAAAATATGTAGCTGCCCGTGCCCTGCGCCGTAAATTCCGCCGTCCACCATCCGGCGTCGTCTTTCGTGGCGGAAACAAGGTTGACATATTTCTCGCTGCCGTAGTTTGCGGCGGACGACGTTCCGTCCGCATTGAGAATAACCACCGAATTGTATGCCGCATTGTTTTCGCCCGTAATTCCCAGCGTAGTATTGCTTACCAGCCCGTACGGCTGAATTTTCATTGTAATCGTATACGTTTTATCCGTATCCGTCGAGCTCACCCCTCTGCCCGAATCAAGATAAAGCGTCCCGATCTGACAGCCGTTATCGTAAAACGAATACGGCGCTTCGATGTAGGCAGCCGAAGTTTCTTCGATCGAACGGTTTGCGCCGGCGAAATACGTT
>ERZ779876.2282-NODE-2282-length-14193-cov-9.859174_pt1 | contig 14193 bp, 8 predicted proteins | sample MGYA00511068_ERZ779876 | MGnify/ENA primary metagenome ERZ779876 (study PRJEB29588, sample SAMEA1970858) | human gut metagenome | biome: human gut; feature: human-associated habitat; material: faeces | place: Denmark | collected 2008/2010 ...
TCAGGGCATTAACACCCTCAAGTAACGGTCTTGAGAAGCGTCCGAAGCTCCGCTTTCCGGGCTTCTATGAGCCGTGGAGAGCAGAAAAATTGTCTGATTTTGCAGAACGAGTAACACGGAAAAACAGCAACAACGAAACTGATCTACCCCTGACAATATCCTCGAAAGATGGTCTTGTCGATCAGATCAGTTACTTCAACAAAACCGTTGCAAGCAAAGACATGAGCGGATATTACCTTTTGAGGAATGGCGAATATGCGTATAACAAGAGCTATTCCGTAGGTTACGACTTCGGTTCAATAAAGCGGTTAGACCGCTATCCTATGGGAGCGTTGTCTACACTATATATCTGTTTTGCGCTCAAGAAGCACGATACAGACTTCATTAAGGTGTACTTTGATTCACTCAAATGGTACAAGGAAATCTATATGATTTCAGCAGAAGGGGCAAGAAATCACGGATTGCTTAATGTCCCAACAGATGAGTTCTTCGCCACAAAACACTATCTGCCGGAGAATACTGCCGAGCAAAGAAAGGTTGCAGACTTTCTCATTGCCTTAGATCGTCGTATCGACGCGCAGCAATCTCTCGTAGTTAACCTCAAGAAGTATAAAAGAGGTGTGTTTGAGACGGTATTTTCCCAAAAAGTTAGACTCATTCCTCGTAACAAGAGAAAGGACTGGCAGAAATATAAACTGTCCGATTTTGCCACGAGAGTAACGAGGAAAAATGGAGGGCAATCGGATATACCGCTGACTATCTCTGCGCAATACGGTTTGATTGATCAACGGGATTTCTTTTCCAAGACCGTTGCAAGCGCAGACATGAGCGGGTATTATTTGCTTCGTTCTGGAGAATACGCCTACAATCGTAGTACATCAAATGATTATCCATTTGGCTCTATCAAGCGTCTCGAATTGTATCCTATGGGGGCTGTTTCAACCCTCTACCTTTGCTTTAGGGTTAAAGACGATATAGTATTGAGTGATCTTGCAAAATGGTATTTTGAGTCTTCTCAATGGCATCGTGGCGTTAATGAGATTTGCGCCGAGGGTGCAAGAAATCACGGACTCCTTAATGTTCCAACGGATGGTTTCTTTAATACAGTTCATACATTGCCTTCTGATCCAGAGGAACAATTAGCTATTGCAAGTTATCTATCTTTATTCCAAGCGCGGCTTGACTCCGCACAAGCCGTGCTTGAAAAGCTGCTCCGTATCCGCAGTGGCCTGATGCAGAGACTCTTTACATGAAGAGTTGTTGTAGCAGAGCTTTTTGCATACAACGCAAAGCCATCAGTTTCTTTTGTGCAATTTCAGTTCTTGTATTGAGAGCGTCAAATATTTTGAACATTTTGCGCTGCGTATTGTAGTCGGGGTAGCTAATTTCTATCTTTGAAAGTTCACTTGCTTGAATGTGAACAACGGACTTTCCCTGTGCAATCCGAGCAATTTGTCCGTTTACGATATGATTCAAAATATAACTCATAATCCGCCCGTCAATTTTTGAACTGCGGAATATGTTGAGATCACCAGCGAGAATTATATCTGGCAGCATAACACACGCTGCGGTTGATATTTCTTCCGGCGTTTCACCGGAGGTGGGAATGACCACGTCTCCAACACGGCTATAATATTGCTTTTCGGGTTGAGCTTGGGTTCTGCGTATAACCGCATTTATCACCTCATGATATGTCGTATAAAGTTCACCATACAGGATAAACGGAGTTCCATCAGGTGCTATGTCTGCTTTTGATAACGGTGCGCCTTTTGTAAATGACCCCAAATCGCCAATCTTAGCCGTAGTCCATGTTGCATCTGCAATACAACATGAATAGGGGGTCAATAGTGTGCGAACGACACCTCTTTTATACTTCTGATCAAGAAAGCAGAAACAGCTATATGACAGACGAAATCCCTTGCAATAGCGGAAAATCTCTGCTACTGCAAGGGATTTTACTTTTGGTTCATACCGAAATGAGGTCTGAAAATAGACCTCAAGTAACGGTCTTGAGAAGCGTCCAAAGCTCCGCTTTCCGGGCTTCGATGAGCCGTGGGAGCATAAAGAACTACTACATTATCTCGTTGAAAACACCGACCGCAATAAACAATTAAAGTTTGGAAAAGAGAATGTTCTTTCCGTCTCAGGGGAATATGGTATTGTTAATCAGATAGCGTTTCAGGGACGATCTTTCGCTGGTGAAAGTGTTGCTGATTATCATGTAGTCGAAACCGATGACATTGTATATACAAAGAGTCCCCTCAAAGCAAAACCTTATGGGATTATCAAAGTCAACAATGGTGTTCCCGGTATAGTGTCCACTCTTTACGCTGTGTACCACCCCTTAAAAACTGTTGTTCCGAGGTTTGTTGATTTCTATTTCTCGAACGATCTTCGACTTAACAAGTTTCTAAAGCCACTGGTTAATATTGGCGCAAAACATGATATGAAGGTCAATAATACATTTGTACTAACGGGGATGGTAGTTTTTCCTCCTTTGCGTGAGCAACAGAAAATCGTTGATTTTCTAACCATACTTGACCGTCGAATTGATGTTCAGCGAAAAAAAGTAGAAGCCCTCAAGAAGTATAAAAGAGGATTGCTTAATCAAATATTTTCTGCAATCTCGAAAGGTTCTCAGCGCAGAAAACTTCGTGAGCTTGTTCACGTTTCAGGAGGCAAAACGCCAAGTATGAGTAATTCGCTCTATTGGAACGGAGACATCGTTTGGATTTCCTCCAAAGACATGAAGAGTAGTAGAATTTCCGGTAGCGAGCTAAAGATAACAAATCTGGCGCTCAATGAGATGACGCTTTATCATCCGGGGACATTATTGTTGGTTGCGCGGAGTGGTATCTTGAAACATTCGCTGCCTCTCGCTATTCTCGAAGTAGATGCAACGATAAATCAGGACATCAAAGCATTGCAAGTACATGGTTGCAACGCATTCTACCTCTATTATGCAATTCTGTCGCAAGAGGACAATATCATTAGAACCCTTGTGAAAACCGGAACAACTGTACAAAGTCTCATGATGGATTCCTTCTTAAACATTGAAATACCAACGCCTGACATTGACCAGCAACAAAGCATAATCGACAAGCTGGCTAAACTCGAAAAGTATGTAGATGTTCAGGAAAAAGAACTATCGTTATTATCCCAAATGCGAAATGGCTTGTTGCAACAGCTCTTCATATAAAGAGCTGCCTCATATAGCTGTCTCTCGTTTTACTCAGAAGTTCAAGTGTTTTTTGGGTTGCTTGCAACCGTGCCTCCACCATATCAAGAATATCTGCATACAGAAGTTGTTTCACATGGCTGGGATACATAACAGGAATACCCATAAGCAAATCATCCGTCATAGATACTCGATCATGACGAACGCCTTGTGAGCCGTTATCATAGATGTACCTGTACCATGCGTCGCTCTTAAAGTACCAAGCGAGATATGAAGGAGAAATATCTGCTTGCAGCACAAGACAGGTATATAGCGGCGAGATAATACCTTGCTCACTGAGAGTATATCTATTGAACGGTCCGTATGGCGCAGAATTTGACTTTCTCGGATTGTAAACAAAGTCTCCATTTTCGATGACATAGTAATTTGCTGTGTTTCCGTCCACTGCAATAACCTTGTCAAAGAAATCGCGCTGAGGAATTAGTCCGTATTCCGCAGAGTTGGTAATTACATTTTTTATTACTCCATCTGTGTTACGGCGCGAAACTTTTTTAAAAATATCACCCAGTCGAACACAAGTCCACTCTGCGCCATTCTGAGAAGGGAGTTGGCGAAAAATGCGCTGCATGACACCTCTTTTATACTTCTTGAGGTTTTCAACAAGCTGTGCCTGTTTTGCAATCCTCCGTTCAAGCGTACCGAGCATATCTGCTACCCGGTTTTGCTCAGAGAGAGGTGGTATGTGAACCTTGATTGTTTCAATCTGAGGATACTTCAAGTTCCATGTGTCGGAAGTCATGCCTTGAGAGTTCTTTCTAAACTCATTGATCAGGTTAGGACTTTTGAAGAGAGCTGCAAAATAGCCATTACTAATCGGGATTTTAGGCATTAGAACTGTGTATGCAGGGCTAACTATACCATCATACGGAGAGATGCCGTTTGCTCCTTGCCACATTCTCATGGAGTTATAGACCATGTCGCCCATGAGAACAACCTTATAATTGCTTTTGTCTGCACTTGAGTTGTCTTTGCCTTCGATCTCAGAACGAGGTATGACACCATCATTCATCGTGACAGAAAGCAGCACCATGTCAGACGCTCCTCGCTGACTTCTTTCGGCATATATGTCACCTATGTGACATTGCTTGTACGGCTCATCGAAGCCCGGAAAGCGGAGCTTTGGACGCTTCTCAAGACCGTTACTTGAGGATACATTTGCCATAATTATTTGCCCTCCACGTCAAAGGGGAAAACCAGCCCCAACTCATCAAAAAACGGTTTCAGTTCCGCATCAATATCCTTGATTTCAGATTGCAGCTTGCGGATCTCAGCGGCAACTTCATTCAAGTCAATCTCAGGTTCCGGCTCAAAGGTGTCAACATAACGGGGGATATTCAGATTGAAGCCATTCTCTTCAATCTCTTGCATGGTCGCAACATGAGCGTATTTATCGACATCCTGACGGCGCTCGTAGGTTTCAACAATCTTGTCAATGTCGCACTCCCGAAGGATATTCTGGTTCTTTCCGGCTTCAAAGTCGCTGGAAGCGTCGATGAAAAGAATGTTGTCAGAGTTACCGTTTCGCTCTCTCTTGAGAACAAGGACGCAGACGGGGATGCCCGTACCAAAGAACAGATTTGCAGGCAAACCGATTACCGCGTCCAGAACATTTAATTTCTGAATGAGATGCTTGCGGATTACTTCCTCAGCAGCACCACGGAACAGGACGCCATGCGGCAGAAGAACGACGGCTCGTCCGTCCTCATCCATGTGGTAAACCATGTGCTGAACAAAGGCAAAGTCAGCCTTGCTCTTCGGAGCAAGTTTGCCATACTCATTGAAACGCTCGTCCTCCATGAAGTGCATATCGGCAGACCAGTTTGCAGAATAAGGCGGATTGGCAACCTGAACACGGAACTTCATGTCTCCGAAGTAGTCATGCTCTAAGGTATCACCGTTGTAGATGTTAAAGTTGCGATATGGGATTCCGCGCAGAATCATGTTCATTCTGGCGAGGTTATAAGTCGTGGAGGTCAATTCCTGTCCATAGTAGTTTCTCACATTGGCGTAGTTCTTGAGGCGCAGCAGCAGCGAACCAGAGCCACAAGTGGGGTCGGCTGCATCTTTGACATCCGTGAGACCGAGGCAAGCCAGACGGCAAAGCAATTCGGCAGGACCGGAGGGCGTATAGAACTCACCGGCTTTCTTGCCAGCAGTTGCAGCAAACTGACCAATCAGATATTCATAGGCGTTACCAAGAACGTCAATTTTGGTATCATCCACGCCGAAGTTGATTTCGTCCAGCGAAGCGATGATCTTTGCCATAACAGCACTTCTATCTTTGACAGTATGACCGAGCTTCGATGAATCGAGCTGCATATCAGAAAACAGTCCGTCAAAGTCCTCCTGAGAATCGTTTCCGATTGTGGACTCCATCAGCGCGTTGATTGCGCTTTGCAAGAACTCAATGTCGAAGGAACGGTTTTCTACCATCTTGACCATCTTGCGGAACAAATACTGTGGCTCGATGACATAGCCGAGGTCGCGCAGTGCCTCTTCGATAACGGCGGTCTTATACTCTTCGTCTGCCCACGCCTCTTCATAATCGATACCGTCATCCTTGAGAAGATTTGCCATATACTTCTCTGTCCGGTCGGAAAGGTAGTAGTAGAAGATCATGCCCAAGATGTAGTTCTTGAACTCATACGCCTCCATGTTTCCGCGCAAGGCATTTGCCATTGCCCATAGCTTATTGCAAAGCTCTTTCTGGTGAGCCTGAATCGAATTATCCATTTGTCTCTCTCCTTATTGGTATTTCTCTGTGTGCTGCCGGATGAAATCAACGATCCGATTTACAAGGGATCGCTTCTTCAAAAGCGGCAAGGGCTTCTCAATCCTATCCCGGATAGTTCCTGCATCCATTGTGCCAGAAAACTCATATTCCGAAATAATATCCGTCAGCATAGATGCGTCAATGTCCTCAGTCTTCGCAAAGGCAACAATCTCTTCGCGCTTTGCTTCATTTTCAAAGTCGTTATATGCTGCATCAATTTCATCCGCACTTTCCAAACCGACAACAACACGATCTAAGAACGCTTGTAGGATTTCGACTTTCCGGAGCAACTGCGGATTATCGGTTCTACCCAGCTCATCCTTAATGTGTTTAATATCGTAATCCTTCTGCTTGGGATCGTCGAAATGGATGTTGCGGATCAGGTTCATGATGTATGCGACATTGATCCTGTCACTCTCCATCAATTCGATGCAGAAGTCAACGTCGTTCAGAACGGAGACAACCTCGCGGTCTGTTTTTTGCCTTGAGTAGAGCATGAGGTATTTGCTCTTGTAGTCCTGGTATTCCTGCTCGGACATGATAAGAGCATCTTGATCGAAGCTGAACTCAATAAAGGTCTGCAATGATTGGAGATACTTTGTCAGCTCACGGAAGGTCACGACGAACTTCTTTTGATCGTCCTCGTTCTGCATCGTGTCAACGGACTCAGGGAACAGCGCGATTTCCTTGAGCTTCATCACCATTTCGTTGAACTTCTCCACGAAGTATTGATACCCCGGAACAACAATGCCGGAAGTATCTTGACTCTTAGAGAAGAGTGTCAGCGCGTCATCGGTGCGTTTTTTGAGGTTGCGGTAGCAAATGATAATGCCAAAGGGCTTTGTTTCCTTCTCAACGCGGTTTGTCCGGGAATAGGCTTGCAGCAAATCATGATACTTCAAGTCCTTGTCCACATAAAGGACAGAGAGCTGCTTGCTGTCAAATCCGGTCAGGAACATATTCACGACGATAAGAATATCAAGCGACTTTGTTTTCTTTCCCTTTACTCGGTCAGAGATGTCCTTGTGATAAGCCGAGAACGTATCTGTGGAGAAATTGGTCCCGTACATTTCGTTATAGTCCTTGATGATCCGTTCCAACGAATCCCGGCTATGCTCGTCCTTGCCCTCAGCATCCTCATTCTGCCCGTAGGAGAAGATGCCGCTGATATTCAGGTCATGCTTGATCTTCTTGAAAATGTCGTAGTACTTAACAAGGGCATCAATAGAGGACACGGCAAAAATAGCCGTATACTGTCCATTTCGGGTTTTCGCCTTGTGGTTCTGGATGATGTGATTGGCGATCAGAGACATTCGCTCATCGGACATATAGAGTTCGCCTATATCAATCGCGTCCGCGAGTGTCGGGTCATCCCAGTCAAAATCACCCTCCATTGTTTTTATGTATTCGATGTGGAATCCCAGAACATTATTATCAAAGATGGCGTCTTTAATCAGATAATTGTGAAGGCACTCACCAAAGAGCATTTCCGTTGTTTGCGTGATTTTACCCTCAGTTTTACCGTTGACTTCAAAGCGAGGTGTCCCCGTAAAGCCGAAAAACTGTGCCTTTCTGAAATGCCGCACAATATCCTTGTGCATATCCCCGAACTGGCTGCGGTGGCATTCGTCGATGATAAAGACAACCTTCTCGTCTTTGTATGCGTCCATTACTTTCTCGTACTGAGGGCGCTTTACAGCGTTTGCCATCTTCTGCATCGTGGTGACGATAAGCTGCCGGTTCTTATCCTTCATCTGGCGGACAAGGACATCGGTGCGATCTGTCACATCAACAGAGCCAGCCTCAAACTTGTTAAACTCTTCGGTTGTCTGAGAATCCAAGTCTTTTCGGTCAACAAGGAAAATGACTTTCTTGATGTTCGGATTTGCTGCAAGGATTTGCGCCGTCTTAAAGGATGTCAACGTCTTGCCCGCGCCGGTTGTGTGCCAGATATACGCATTCCGGTTTGTAAGCGTTGCCTGACGGATCAGCGCTTCTACGGCATAAACCTGATAGGGACGCATGACCATCAAAATCTTATCGGTATCATTTAGGATGGTGTAGCGTGTCAGCATTTTGATGATGTGATCCCTTGCAAGGAAAGAAATCGAAAAGTCCTTCAAATTGGTGATGCGGACGTTATTAAAATCAGTCCAGAAGAACGCAAGACTATACATCAAGTCTCTGTCGGAATTGGCAAAATACTTTGTGTCAACACCATTGGAGACAATGAAGAGCTGAATGAAATGATACAGCCCGTTGTAGGAGTGCTTCTTATAACGCATGACCTGATTGACTGCCTCGCGGATGTCAATGCCACGGCGCTTTAATTCTACTTGGATCAGGGGCAAGCCGTTTACGAGAATCGTAACGTCGTAACGATTGACGTACTTTCCAACCACGGTTGTTTGATGAGTGACTTGGAAAATGTTCTTCGTGTGGTCCTGATCAAAGAAGGACAGATATACCTTTGTACCATCTTCACGCTCAAGGACAAACTTATCCCTCAAGATTTTTGCGCTCTGGAAAACAGACTTTCCGAGCATGAGGTTGAAGATACGCTCCCACTCTTTATCAGTGATAGGCGTATCCAGCTTTGGCGCATTGAAGGCTTCAAACTGAACCTTGAAGTTCTCCACCAGCGCGTCATAATCAGGAATTGCGACTGTGGTATATTCCTGCTTGTTCAGTTGCTCAATAAACTGCTGTTCAAGAGCCGCTTCGCTTTGGTATGCCATATCTTCATCTCCAATACTTGAGGATCATTTGTTGGTTGCCAGCCTGTCCTCATTTCTATTTTATCATAGCAAGTGTCCCAAATACCGGACTTATTTTCGTTTCAACTGCAAAACCACGTCACCATCATCTGTAATTTCCATTTGCATTGTTTTTAAGTACTTTGCGATGAACTGTTTTTTCTCAGACAAACTCATCTCAATGCGCGTTGCCTTCAAAGCGGCACTGAACATCTCGTTGATATTGAGCCTGACGGTTTGGTCAATATAACGCTCTATTTCTTTGAAAAGTGCGCCGAGCTTGATGTCCTCGGCATTCCCAGAGTAGAAGTCATCAATATAGCAATAAAATATCCCTGCATTCAGAAGTGCATTCTTCAAGTCCGGTCCGCAGTTCTCTCGTTCAATCATAACTAAAAAACGTGCTTCCGGCAGAGACGAGATTAACCCCCAGTAGTCGGAGTCGCTGGAAACAAGAATAAAGGAATCGACGTTATTCTTGTAGTGTTCCTGACAAGTTCGGGCAATAAGCATGACATCAACGAGTGACTTGCTTTGCTTCACCCGTTCAATCATCATGTGTTCAACATGAATTGCGGTGAAGCTGTCTAATATCCTCCATGCGGAGGCGGTATGCACATCATCAAAGAGAATGATCGACGCAATTTTTTGTGTATACTTGTGATCGAGGTTTTTTAAGGTAGCACACAGCTTGTAGGGATCAGAGTTTTCACAATCGACAACGATAACAGTCTTTTCGCTGCTCTCAATAAACTCATAAATACTTCCTTTGATATAACTCCCCGCATCTGAGACTTTGCTATATTCGGTGAAATAGTCGTTGTTCCAACTGTACAGCAAGGTAACGAACTTCTTATCATTGTAAAGAATGTTGCCGACTTCCTCCGGCTGCCAGTTTATGTACATCTGATAGGGATAAAAAAGCAAATGAGAGTAATAAATGTCGGCAGCCTCTCTTGTACCATCTTCCTTCAAACCATCAGGCATGACGAAAAGTGCTTTAATGTAATCCCAATTTATCCAGAGTGGAAAGAGCTTCTTGCAGTTGTTGATTCTATCGCAAATCAACCTGTTAATCTCGACAACGTGTTGGCACAGTTTTTTGCTGGTGTTTTTGATGAAGTTCACTCCGTCAAGACTTAGCTGGTTTATGCTTTCCTGCGGAACATATTCCGGCATACTCAGAATGGTCTCATACTGGAATCTCATGCGTTCATTGATGCGCTTGAAATTGCGCTCAATCGCAGTTCGTACAATGCAAAGATGTCTTATAATCCGAGCTGTTTTATCACTGTCCAACCGATTGTATACTTCAACTTTTGGGGCTTCATGTTCGTTGTCAAAGATGCGTTTTGGCACACCAATCAGGTAAGCCACCTTTGAAACGATCTCGTAGGTGCTGTCTTTGTACGCTGCCCTGTCATCGGTGAGAGGGCTTGTTGCATTATCCAACACCTCATTCGGTATGGGATTTTCAAGTATACTCATGATTGCTCCTTTCCACGGAGAGCGTATCTGCTTGTTTAAGAAGCGGTGAGATTAGAAGAACGGCTGTCCAGTGCCTACGCTCTACTTTATCCGATCAGCAATGCTGTCGAGCTGCGCTGCAATTTTAGAAAAGTCGCAGTCCATGTCCAATGTCTTCACACTGATCTGATTCCCGCTCATTTGATAATCATTGTTTGGCTGAATCGCATCGTCTGTTCCCGCATATAAAAGCATACCGGAAACGACCTCATCCGGCGCGGCAGACCAGTTCTTCACATAGGTGAAAATCTGATACAGATTTCCGGAATGAAGCGTCTGCGTCATGTACGGTGCTTTCATTTGCATATTGTGCGTGTAGTATTTGGCGTCGATGATGAGCGTTTTCTTTGATGCCTTATTCGTAATCACAATGTCGGACTGCATCGTCGGCAAGAGCGTTCTGTAGCCATCTGTGACTTGCCACGCAATTTGTGGAGAGTATGCTTTTAACTCTGGATGCTCACGCTGATAGTATCCGAGAATAAACTTCTCGTATAGCTTCGCCATTGTTTGATCATCTGCATAATCCATAATCTTTGTTGAGCCATCGGCTGTCGTTTGCAAAAGCCCTTTTATCACAAATCGGCAAACGGCTATCAACATCCGATATGTTTGATTATTGCGATCATATTGAATGTCCCAGTTGATACTATGGATGTCCAATATGCTGATGCCATCAAAGAAAATCATCAACTTCCTGATCTCCTTTTTTCTGGCTTTTGAAATACTTCCACGAAGCAGCAAATCCATTGTTGTTTTGATGATTCGGTTGGGGTAGGCATCAACCGAAAACTCATCATAATTGCAAACGAGCTGTTTCTTGCGAATAACCTGTGTCTTTATGGATTCACCAATTTCAAGTTTCCCACGGGGAGACGCAAGTGCTTCCTCTCTCGAAATGTATTGTCTGATTAAGCCTCTCTTTATCTGGACAGATACTCCACGGCAGAGAATAGCAGACAGAAGTTCAGCCACATTATCAAACTCTTCGGTGGCGACATTTTTATACCCTTGCTCATGCAGCACTTGGAACGCATAAGCCAGCATATAATAAACGTTCTGGACACGGATCATTTGACTACCTCGCGTAATGTGCGGCTCCAATCCTTCACTTTAACTGCCTCGTCAAACCAGTATTCTTTCAAAAGAGGTATCAGTTCATATTCGACAACAGACCGCATCCATTCATCGTTGATGGTTGCGTTTGTACAGAAATAGCTATGTCCGATACAGAACCCCTCACCGAGCGAGTCATCGTTTGCAATTACGTCGTTAAGCTGCTCAACTGTTGCAATGAGCCGGTCAAACTTCGGGTTATTGACTTTCGTTCTGTATGCTCTGAATCCAGCAGACGAAAATGCCGGAGCAAGCTCAAAGAAAGCAAAACGACGTCTAAGTGCGTAGTCCAGCATGGCGAGGCTACGGTCAGCAGTGTTCATCATGCCAATGATATAGACGTTACTTGGAATGGAGAACTGCTCATCTGCATATAGAAGCTGCAATTCGACACCGCGTTTATCACTCTCAATCAACATGAAGAGTTCGCCAAAAATCTTGCTGAGATTGCCTCTGTTGATCTCGTCGATAATGAAAAAGTATGGACGATCATCCTCAGCAGCTTGCCTGCAAAACTCGTAGAATACGCCCTTTCGCAGTTCAAATCCTGTCTCCGTCGGGCGGAAACCCATGATGAAATCTTCATAGCTATAACTCTGATGAAACTGAACCATTTTCACACGGTTGGTGTCCTTTTCTCCCATGATAGAAAATGCCAGTCTTTTTGCTGCGAAGGTTTTTCCCACGCCCGGTGCGCCTTGCAGAATTACATTCTTTTTGGTTAGAAGCAGCGACTTGAGAACCTTATACCGATCTTCGTCCATATACACATCAGTCAGAAAATCATCAGCGGTGTATGGCTCGAAAGTGATTTCCTCATCAGCGGCATCGTCGAAGGTATCTTCGTGCTTATCTCCGTCAATCATGTTTTGCAGCTTCTTGACGTAATCTGTGTAGGACGTAATATCCGTCAACGTTTTGATTGCACCCTGATCTGATAATTCCCACTCGCCCTTATCTGTCCAGCGAACCTTTCGGGTATTGGCATATTGACCGCGTTCAGGGTCAAAAACGTATTCGCCTTCGACCAACCCGCGACCGAGGATCTGCCTTCTGCCTTTTTTAACAAAGACAACATCACCGGGTTTCAGCTCGTTTGCAAATTGCCATGTAGCAAGAACCTGATTCTTATATGAGCCAGTATCCCCGTAGACCTCTTTCATCTTTGCCCGCATTTCTTCTTTGGAGCTATATTCCATTAGATCACCAAGGTCAGACCAGCCGATAGCCATAATCCCTTCGGCATAATCATTCTCCCAATTTGCGGAACCATCACCCGCTGCGTACAGCCAATAGTGTGTTGCAGTAGCGTCGGATGAAAGAGCTGTATCTGTGTTCTCCTTCGGAATAATTCCATCAAAGATTTCATCGTCGAAGGATATATCAATGTTGTTCTCTTCGACGATCTTTTTGCATCCTCTACGAATACTGTTAGACTTGTTGCCGGTTTGTTCGTAGTAATATTTAATGTTTTCCTGAGTGGCTTTTAGAGCATTGACCATCTGCTCCTGTCCGTAGTCTTTTCCGATGTGGACGATGAAGTAAACTGTAGTTTCAGTGTTGGACCTGCGAGTGTATTTTACGCCCTTCATCATGGACGCAAAGAGCATAATCGTCAGCTTGTGCGAGGTTTCTCCAAAGCACGGAACATCCTGACACATGGCTTTTACAGCAGCGTCCATCTCCATCGTGCCATCATAAACCATCTTGGCATATTTGTAGACAATGACTTCGCAGTCATATTCATAGCCGATATACGTCTTGACGCCACCCTTAGAATCAATAAATTCTTTCAGACGTTTCAAATCTCTATAATACTGTGCAGTGCGTTCGTCTGCTCGATCAGACATCACTTCTTGTTTTAGGTAGTCGAGGATTTCGCCCTTTGCCTTCTCCATAGCGGCATCACTTTCAAAACACTTCCAGAAGGATAGTGCAATAGTGTTTTGATACAGATAGAACGCATCGGAAACATGGGTGCTGATAGTCGTATCAGCCCAGTCAGGGTGAGTTTCCCGTAAGTATTCCTTGTATTCTTTTCTGACTTTGCTTATCGTTACGCCAATATCCATCTGTTATCCTCCTTCTTCTGTAACAGTCCTGCTACGCACAAACCTTTAATCCTTCTCCACAGGTATATAAAAAAGCCGCACGGAAAAAGGACCTATCAGTTGCCCGTCCGCACAGCCTCACAAATATCTCCAATGTCACAATTCAAATAGCCGCAGATGCGCAGCAAAATAGAGAGGGACACTTCTTCCCCCTTATTCAGTTTCGTCCATGTTCCGGATGCAAGGTTAAGCTCTTGCCGGAAGGTGGACTTCTTTATGTCTCGTTCTATCAGGAGCATCCAAAGTTTTTTGTAGCTGATTCCCATGATACGCACCCCTTTACTCATCCGCTAATCATGACTTCCATTCTATTATACACGAAAACCTCTTTGAATGCAATTATCTCATGCACAAGTTCACAAAAAAGATGCAAGTTCTTGATGGTTTTGATTTTCAAAAAGGGAAAGGCAGTTACTCATGAAAACTGCCTTTCCTTTTCTCTTTATTCGCGCTGAGAATTGCGTTGATACTCTTGGTCGCGCTCTGCGCTTGGCTTGAGGAAATCGTCCACGTTTGCCTTCAAAGTGTCGATCATCCGAGCTTCCTTTTTGAGCCTCGCACGTTCGTCATAAAGCCGCTGCTGCTCTTCAAGAAGTCTCTGCTGTTCCGCTTGGAGCGTCTTCAAGCTCGGCAGCTTTTCATCGCCTTGCATGGCAAGCAGTGTACTCCGCG
>ERZ779876.2286-NODE-2286-length-14180-cov-4.268106_pt1 | contig 14180 bp, 10 predicted proteins | sample MGYA00511068_ERZ779876 | MGnify/ENA primary metagenome ERZ779876 (study PRJEB29588, sample SAMEA1970858) | human gut metagenome | biome: human gut; feature: human-associated habitat; material: faeces | place: Denmark | collected 2008/2010 ...
TGAATTACTCAGGAAAGACCGACAAAAACGGATTCTATATCGGCAGAGATAAGTATGGCAGCAACGTGCTTGTTGACTTTGACAAGCGTACCGAGGACAAGACAAACAGCAATATACTCATTCTCGGCAACAGCGGTCAAGGAAAGTCGTACCTGATGAAATTACTGCTGTGCAATCAGCGTGAGGCTGGCAAATCTATCCTCTGCCTCGATCCCGAAGCCGAGTACCATGACCTTTGTTCCAACCTCGGCGGAACCTACATTGACATGATGTCAGGTGAGTTTATGATAAATCCCTTAGAACCGAAAGCTTGGTCAGACGGAGAAAAATCCACAGACGATAGTCCGGAAACATTCAGAAAAGTCACAAGATTATCGCAGCATATATCCTACCTCAAGGATTTTTTCAGAGCCTACAAGGACTTCACCGACGCTGAAATTGACACCATAGAGATCATGCTTATGAAGCTGTACGCAAGATTCGGTATTGATGATTTTACCGATTTCAATATGCTGAACAGCGAAGATTATCCAATTATGAGCGACCTCTACGAACTTATTGAAAAGGAATTCATGGCGTTTGATAACGAGAAAAAGCACCTATACACCGAAGAAATGTTACAGAATATCTGTCTCGGACTGCACTCCATGTGTAAGGGTGCGGAATCAAAATATTTCAACGGTCACACCAACATAGGTGACGGAGAGTTTATCTGCTTCGGAGTGAAAGGTCTTATGGACACAAACAAAAGGCTTAAGGATACTCTGCTGTTTAACATTCTCAGCTACATGAGCAATCAGCTTTTGGGCAGAGGAAATACAGTTGCCGCAGTAGACGAGCTGTATTTGTTCCTCACAAATATGACGGCGATCGAATATATCCGCAACGGCATGAAACGTGTTCGTAAAAAGGAGTCCTCGTTTATTCTGGCAAGTCAGAATATTGAGGACTTTCTTTTGCCTGAAATCAAGGAGTTTACTAAGCCGTTGTTTTCAATTCCGAGCCATCATTTTCTGTTCAATCCGGGTAATATTTCTCCGACTGCATTCATTGACACCTTGCAGCTTGAAGAATCGGAGTACGGCTTGATAAAGTACCCTGAAAGAGGTACTTGTCTTTACAGGTGCGGAAACGAGAGATATTTGTTACAGGTCATCGCTCCGCAGTACAAGGCTGTGTTGTTTGGAAACGGTGGTGGTCGGTAATGTCTGCAACAGTTGCGGTTGCTCTGAAAAAGGTAGCGATATATATTCTGGGCGACGAAAAGAAACGAGGTAAGCTGTTTGTTCTGATCGGAAGCATCGCCGCAGGCTTTCTTGGACTGATGTGCCTGCCCGTAGCTGTGCTTTCGAGCATGGGCAGCATGGAGATCGAGCAGCCTGAAATTAACGCTGAAATGTTCAGCGATTCGTCTTTGTTTGAAAGCCTTGACAGCGAACAGCAGGCGAAAATAACCGAAATTCAAAACAGCGGTCAGGAAATCGAGGACGCCATGAGGGGCGCAGGGGTTCGCTCTCAGACCATAAAAGCACAGCTGATATATATGTCATATTTCGATGATGTGCAGAATTTCAATGCGCAGACCTATGCCAACCTGTTCGCCGTTGCTCCGAATGACAGCGATCTGATCGCTGCGATAAATTCAACTTACGGTTTGGAAATCGACTATGACGAATTTATGAGGACCTACACTTGGGTTATGAATTCCACCATAAATGAGTATATGTTTACGGATAGAACAACAAAAAAATGTTCCGATCTTGCGGCTTGGGCGGAGAATGCGTACATCTCAGGCTGGGGATTTAAGCAGGGTGCAATCGGAAATCGTGACTATGTTGACCGCATCAGATATGCTGATAATGCAGGGCTTATGCTTGGTTATCTGAATTACAATCCCGATGAAAAGTCGTTTGGAAATCAGTTTCAGACGCTTGTTTTCACCGAGCAAGGCAGTCTTGATACCATGCCTGAGGTCGCAGGTATAGGACTGTTTGACGGCAGTCAGCATGGGATATATGTCGGTGACGGCGAGGTGATTTACTGTTCCGAATCAGCAGGATATGTGACAAAAGACCTTGTTTCAAACGGCGGTTGGACAAGCTGGTGTACCTATGAGGGCGTGGATTATCCGCAGGAAGTGCGGGATAAAATTGATGAAAACGGAGGTGACAGCGAATGAAAAAATCAGTTGCGATAACAATTAGTGATGAAAGATTAGCGGCTCTGGAAATGTATTTGGAGCAGAAAAATATTAAGCTTTCGGATGAAATCGACAAGTGCATTGACGGCTTGTATCAGAAAAATGTACCGCAGAATGTTAGGAATTTTATTGAGATGAAGTCGGAAAAGAAGCCTGCCAAAAAGTCGAGAAACTCTTTGCCTGCCGAAACGGAAAAGCTGTCCGAGCAGTAACAAGCCACAGTTCGCACCGTGTCGCCCCGTGTGGCGAGGTTCGGCGGTCGGTGGGGTAAGTTTACCATAGGAGTGGTTAAACGGCTTTGTGGGCATTTGTCGCAGAGTTTGAGAATGGTGGGAATCAGGAGATTTCGGGTGGGTTTATGAGGGCAAAGCCAATAGGATTGGCTTAAATATTATATTGCAGGTTAAAGTTTGGTCGCTTGAAGCGACCAAACAGACACATCGTCGAGCAAAGCTCGCCGAATTTGCGGAGTTTTGAAAACTTTGACGTGCAGTCGCATAGAATGGAGGTTTTGCAAATTGCAGTCGGATAAAATTAAAAATACAGAAGAAAAAGCCGAAAAAACAGAGGTTTGCGAGGTCACATCTGAGTATAAAAAGCAAAGATTTGGACTAAAGATTTTTCCCGAAACTTTGGAAATAGTGGACACTCTTTTTAAGCACGATAATTGTAAATCACGCTCGGAATTTATTGAAAAGGCTGTGCGTTTTTATTGCGGGTATCTTTTGAACAAGGAGCATACGGCAACGGAATTTATTGCCCCGCAGCTAACGGCAATGGCGGAAGGAATAGTCAAAGGCACGGAACAGAGGTTGTCCCGTGCCTTATTTAAAATTGCAGTTGAACTTGGTGCAGTTACTCATATGCTTGCGGCGGTACATGAGATTGATGATGATACGATGATTAAACTGAGGGCTATGTGTATAGATGAGGTTAAACGCATTAACGGTGTTATTAATTTTGAGAAGGCTGTGAGGTATCAACGGTTAGATTAAATCACATAAAAATGGGGGTGATATGTTATGACTTTATCTCAAATTATCGTAACAAGCCGCTACCTAAAAAGCGGTACACAGAAAAGTAAAAACAAGCGCAGAAACTACACAAAGTACATCGCAACCCGTGAAACAGTTGAAGTCCGTGACCAAAACATTATGGATAGAAATGATAACGCTACAAAGAATCAAGAACAGCTTTTAAACGATCTGCTTTCAGATTTTCCCGAAGCTAAAAAATATTTGGAATATGAGGACTACACTGTGAACCCTACTGTAGAAAACGCTTCGGAACTAATCAGTACGATCATTGAGCGTAACGCTGACGTCATTGGTAATCGTCAGAATTTTGTCGGTTACATGGCTATGCGTCCGGGAGTTCAGAAAAGAGGTTCTCATGGTCTTTTCAATGAAAAAGATGAACCGATAATTCTTGACAGGGTAGCTAACGAAATAGCAAATCACAAAGGCAATGTCTGGTCCCACGTAATTTCACTTCGTCGTGAAGATGCAATTAGACTTGGTTACGATAATTCGGAAGCGTGGCGGCAGCTTGTTATGCGTCACATTTCAGATATTGCAAAAAATCAGAAAATTTCATTATGCAATTTAAAATGGTACGCCGCATTTCATGACACTACTCATCATCCGCATATTCATCTGCTTGTTTATTCCGAAAATACAAAGGAAGGATTCTTAACAAACGAGGAAATTAATAAGATTCGTTCAGCTTTTGCAAACGATATATTTCACGATGATTTGCAGTCCATATATCAGGAGCAGACATTAAGCCGTGACGAATTGAAAGCAGTATCAAAAACGGAGTTTGAAAGTGTTGTCAGAAAAATTCAGCAAAGCGATTTTGAAAATCCGCAGCTTGAAAATCTTATCCGCAAACTATATTCTCAGTTACAGAATGTTAAAGGCAAAAAAGTATATGGATATCTTCCTCAGGAGGTCAAAGAAACAGTCAACAGCATTTTTTCGGAACTTGCAAATGACGATAATATCCGTCAGCTTTATGAAAAATGGTGCAGTTTGGAGAGCTTGAAATACAAGACCTATACGCAAAAAGAAAAAGAACTGCCGCCATTGGTTGATAACAAAGTTTTTCAGCCTGTGCGGAATATGATAATCAGAACTGTGCTTGACATGAATTATCCTGTCATTGATGTAGAAATTGAAGAACCCGATCCAACAGAACAATTTGAGAATGATGACTTTTATGTTGATATTTCTCCACAGTTCGATGAATCTGAGCAATCCGAAAATGATAAAGTGACATTTTCAAATAACGATGATCTGACAGCCGAAGATTTCATTTGGAGTGGTGAAAATGCGGTAACAGTCGATGTTGATGACGCTCCGAAAAGCAAATATTACCTCAAGTGGAGTAGTTCCTACAAAGAAGCCTGCAAGCTGATTTATAACAAGCGATCAAAGCTTGAAGATTTTCAAAAAGCGGAGCAGCTTTTGCTTAACGAATCAGGGGCAGGTAATGTTCTTGCTATTCAAGATCTGGGCAAACTCTATTCTACTGATAAACTCGGCGAAAAAGATGAAAAAAAGTCTTTTTCATTCTACGAAGAAGCATTTCAGGGTTTTATGGAGATCGAGCCGGACTCAGATTTTATGTTTCCATATGAACCAAAATACAAAGGGCAGGTCATGAAACCCGTGGATATGCGTTCTTACGTTTGGTATAGAATCGGAAAAATGCATTGCTATGGTCTGGGAACGGAACAAGATTATGAAAAGGCATTTGAATGGTTTTTGAAGTCAGCTCAGGAGGGCAACAAATTCGCACAATACAGTCTCGCCAATTTATATTACTACGGCAACGGTGTGGAAAAAGACTTGTCGCAGGCGTTTTTGTGGTATCGCAAATCATCTGAACAGGGACAGCCTTATGCCCCATACGCTGTTGCTCAAATGTACGATAAAGGCGAATATGTAAGTCAAAGTGAAGAAACCGCACAAAGATATTACAAGGTCGCATTATCCGGTTTTCTTGAACTTGAAAGCAAGGGTCAGGCGGACGATAATCTATATTACAAACTGGGTGCTATGTACAAAAAGGGACTTGGAACGGAGATTGATATTCCTAAAGCCATCGAATATTTTGAAAAATCCGCTGAAAATATGTGGTCAACTTATCAGCTCGGCAGGCTTTATCTTTTCGGGGCAGAGGGAGTTGAAAAAGATAAGGAAAAGGCTGCCCAATGGCTTACAAAGTCCGCAAACGACGGTAATGAGTACGCTCAGAATATGCTTGACGATATGGGGCATTTTGAAAATATGCTACTTAGAAATACTGTTATGGGATTGTTTGTGAATTTAAGTAGGTGCATTGAAGATGATTATACACAGAAGTATAAATCGGTCAGACGAACAGTCGACAGCAGGCTGCGGAGGATGATAAGGTTGAAAAAGCAGGATATGGGAATTAAAGAGAATTTCACACAGAGCTTGGATTGATTTTTTGAAATAAATATATTAACCGTTGTAGAAAAATAAAAAATATGCTTAAATTCAAAAAGAGCTGGAAGAAAAATTGATAAAGCAACGGATTGTGGTATTCGGATAAATAAAAGTCAATCGCCTCCCCAAAAAAGCACAGCTATGGATAAATTGTTTCATAGACCGTGCTTTTTCACATAAATACAGATTTATGCAAATAATAATCGAAAACATTAAATCAGTAAATTTTGTTTATTTTATATTAGTGATTTCGATTTATATTGAAAAAGTTGGGATTTTGTGTTAAAATAAAATAAAGGAGTGATTTTATGAGAATTGCTATTTGTGACGATGAAAAAACTTACATTGAGAAATTAAAAAATGACATCAATTCGCTGCAGACTCATGAAAACGAATTCGAATTTTCAGAATTCGAAAGCGGAGAATCATTTATTGAACAATTTTCAAAAGATAAATATGATTTAGTTATTCTTGATATTGAGATGAAAGATTTGAATGGTTTGCAGACGGCTGAGTTTTTAAGGCAAATTGATAAAAATGTGATCCTTATTTTTATGACCAGTTTTGACAAATTCGTTTATCAAGGCTATGAAGTTAAGGCATTCAGATATATATTAAAAAATCAACCCAAGTCCATTTATTTGAAACAACTCAGCGATACAGTTCAAGAGTATTATAGAAATAAGAAATACATTAAAGTCATTGACGATGGTATCGAGAAAGAACTTCTTACAGTCGATATTTTGTATATAGAGGTTTATTCACATCAAATAGTCATCCATACGTTGAATAAACACTATTATCAAAAGGGTAAACTGGGCGACTATGAGAAAATGTTAGAAGGATGTTTATTTGTACGTTCCGATAAAAGCGTTCTGATAAACATTACTAATATTGACTACATTAAAAAGAATCAAGTATTTCTGAAGAATGGCAAAAGCCTATACGTCAGCAGAAATCATCTTGAAAATATCACAAAAGCTTTTTTGAAATTTAGCAGAAGCAGGTGGGGCTAATGTCTGTTAATGAATTAATTATAGAAATTCTAAATTGCATTGCTGAGAGCTCAATTATAATTTTTTACTTGTACAATATGATGAAAGAGAGCTTCAGAGTTCGAAAAAGAGCAATATTTCCGGCAACACTGCTTACCTCTATGATTCTTGCAGCAGTAACATTATTTTTTGAATATCCATGGATCAACTTGATCGCTACTTTTGTACTGATGACAGCTGTTTCCAACATAATGTTTGAATGTAAATTCGGTAAAAAACTTTTTTGTTCATTAATATTCTTGATAGTAATACTTGCTTCAGAATCACTTCCAATGGGAATACTTTATATATTGAATTTCGGAAGCCCCTTGGATCAATTAAATTCAGGTTTAGGCAGATATATTGGAATGGCTTGTTCAAAGCTATTTTGTTTCTGGTTTTCGGTATATATAATAGAGTATTCAAAAAACAAGCAGAAAGATATTCCATTAAAGAACTGGCTGTCAATTATATTAATACCGATTTTAAGTGTGGTCATTCTTAATGGGATTTTTGTGTCATATGGGTTAACCCATAGACAGACTATAAATTATTTGATTTCCGTTATTGGATTACTTGCACTTAATTTATTTGTGTTTAACTTTTTTGATACATATGCAAATCAATTGAAATTGAAAGTCATGGAACAGAGACTTAAATCAGAAGAAGAAAATTATATGCTGATTGAAAGTAAATACAACGAGATAAGGCAATTAAAGCATGATATAAATAATCAGATATCTGTGGCAAGATCTATGTTCCGCTATGGAAATCAAAATGAGGCAATTAGGCATCTGGAGAATTTATCAAACAGCTTATCAGACGCAGGTGGAATATGCTACACAGGTATTTCATCCGTTGATGCTATTATCAATATGAAATGGCAGGAAGCATTAAATAAAAATATACAATTCACAACTAAGATAAACGTGTTTGAATCAATGACCATAGACAATATGCTGATTTGTCGGATACTCGCTAATCTTCTTGATAATGCAATTGAAGGAGCAGAGCGCTGTTCATGTGTCAATAAATATATTCACATTTCAATGATACAAGTCGATAAGAAACTTCGAATTTGTGTTATAAATTCATCAGATGAGGTTGACACTCAGAACCTTAAATCCAGTAAGTCAGGAAATGGATTACATGGTATAGGTGTAAGCAGTATAAAAAAAGCTGCGGATCAGTTGGGTGGAGTCACATCTTTTGAATGGGAGGACGAAACATTCACAGCCGACATGTTAATAAAGTATTAACGGAAAGAACAAATGACGTCCAAAAAGGTACTTTGGCGCAAAAGACTTGAAAAAAATAAATAGTATACGCTATACTGAAAACTAGGATCAGCTAGGAAAAGTATAGCGTATTTTTTATCCGGGAGAGCAATTAAACAATGAGGAAACCAGATCAGGAAACAAAGCGAGGAATAGTCATAACGTTAATTCTCAGTGCGATCTATGGCATAACGACATTAGTAACAGGTCAAGCCTGCAGCATAACCTATTGTCAGCCGAAGGAGCCGGAGAATTTGCATAAATTTTTGAAAAAGAAAAGGGGTGAAGAATATGAAAGCAATTAAAAAGCTCATGCTGAAATACGGTTCGTCATTGGCAGCTCTTGCGCTGATGATTGGAGTCGGTTCCAGTTCTAAGGCTTGCTGGTGGTGGTACAATCAGCCCAAAGAGCCTGAAGGCATGAAGAAATTCACAAAAGAAGACTGATAAAAAAGCAGGAGCGGAGCGCTTCTGCGCTCCGCCACTGCGGAAACGGAGGAGAAGTTATGAAACTTAAAAGCAACTTCAAACGAATACTTTCCGGCGTAATGAGTTTAGCTATGGCGGCAACTCTTGTACCCAGTATCCCAGTACTGGCAGAGGATTTTACAACGCAGAATTATGTCTACGACAATTATGCTGTTTCCTACAATGTAACTAATTCATGGGGTGATACGGAGGTTGTTTCCGTTACGTTATCCAACACAGGTGACAGTACAATTGAAAACTGGATGCTGTACTTTGATCCAAACGGCAGCACTTCAAGCATTTGGGACGCACAGTGGGCTGAGACGTCTACCGGAGTTTCATATGTTAAAAATGCAGGATATAATGCACGGATTGAGCCTAATTCCTCGATCACTTTTAGCTATACAGTAGATAATTGTGAAGCTGTTCCCGAAGCTTTTAAGCTTTGTCAAGGGCGCATCAATAAGGAATCCGGTTACGATGTTCAGCTAGTTGTCAACGAAACATGGGGAGATAACTTCAATGGAGCTATCGTAATTACTAATAACACCGATTCCCCTATTGAAGCATGGGAACTTACCTTTGATACAAACTTTACCATTACCGAGATTACGAATAGCTGGGCAGCTACTGTAACTGAGTTAGAACCGTATAGCTATCGTTTGAAAGGAACATATACAGGCACCGTATATGCTAATTCAAGCGTAACACTTGGTTTTACAGGCGTTAAGAACGGTGATCCGGAAATATCTAACACTTCATTGACAGAAGTCGTTGCGAATGAAAGCCTTATTGACTTCATAAAGAATTATCCGGATGGAGTTTCAATTTATGCCTACGGCGACTACAATAACGAAGCGAATGCAATAGATATTGAATGGTATACCGATTATGAAGCCGAGGTTTTCGATGTATGGCAGTCTGATGATAATGAAAGCTACACCTTGGTTTCAGAAGTTTCGGATGCTGTCTCGTATCAGTATGTCATCACTGAGGATTTTCAAACAAAATATTTTAAAGTTTCAATTCCTAATGATTTCGGTGAAACAATCGAGTCTGTTCCCTTTGTTGTAACAAAAACAGAGGATGAATATTCTGTTGATTTTCTTGACAGCGACGGTGACGGGCTTCCGGACATTTATGAGAATATGATCGGTACAGATTTGAATAATCCCGATACTGATGGGGATGGTCTGACCGACTATCAGGAAGTATACATAACAGGAACGGATCCCACAAAGTATGATTCGGTAACCGATGGTGTTTCGGACGCAGACGCTGATCCTGACGAAGACGGATTGACCAATGCACAGGAGATAGAGTTGGGAACTGATCCGCAGAATGACGATACCGACGGCGATGGTTTGAAAGGCGGAGAAGAAGTGAATGATTATCACACCGACCCGTTGAATCCGGATACGGACAGGGACGGTTTGCCGGATGGGGATGAGCCGCATATCGGGCTTGATCCGAGTGATCCTGAGACGTTTGAAGTACCTGACGCAGATTTTGTTTTTGAGCAAAGTATTCCTGCGGAGAGCAAGGCTCTGGAGGATATTAATACAGAGGATAACGCTTACGAGTTGACAGTAGAATTCAAATCTTCGGGCTATGCGGTAAACAGCGCAGAGATCAAGCAGTCGCCGTACTCGAATGCGATAAAAAACGACGCAGTTCTCGGAAAAAGTGTAGAAATCTCTTACGAAAGCACTTGCAAAGTTGACGAATGTGTGCTATACTATAAGATAAAGGATAATTATACCAATAATATAAGTGATAAGTATACAGCATATACGGAGGAGCTTGACGGTATAAAGCGTTTGCAGGCATTCAGATTTGATGAAGATCTGCATATGCTGCTTTCTGTGGAAACTACATATGATTTAGAAAACAATACCGTCATTTGCGAGGCAAGCGAACTGGGAACGTATTGTCTGATGGATATTGAAATGTGGCTGGATAGTCTGGGATTTGAGGTTGAAGAACCGGAGATTGCGGTGATGGCGTTAGCCGAAACAGTCACAGAAGAATTTATTGAAAGTAGCATGATAAAAGCAAACTATAATGGACATACCTATGGAATTTGCTCGGTTTCCGGCTATGACTGGGACAGCGCAGAGGATATCTGCGAGGCGCTCGGCGGACATCTGGTAACAATAAACGATTCTGACGAGCAATGTTTCATTGAAGAAAAACTGCTTTCAAAGGGTACGAAAAATTCTTATTGGATAGGCGGACAGTACACCTCAAGTGGCTGGAGATGGCTTACTGGAGAAGATTTCAGCGCATGTACCAAATGGACTCCGACACAGCCGGATAATTATCTCGGACAAGAAGATAAGCTGATGATGTACAGAAATACAAATCCGCTGTGCACGTCGGGAACATTCGGCTACTGGAATGATTTAAATAATGACGGAACATGCAATGGTGAGGCATTTTTCGGACTGAATAATTTTGGATTTATATACGAAAAAGATAGCTACAAACCAAAAACATACTATATAGTTATCGGAAACAACTTCAAAAAACTCACACTGGTATCACCTCTAAAAAGAGGAGCATGGACAAACAGCGATACCGACAGTTTGACGGATTGGCAGGAGTTTGACAGCAGGAACAGTATGCTTGCATGGGATTCGGATAATGAACCTGTGCTGCCCACTTTGAAAACTGTGCTGAAATTAAAAGGTGACGTCAAGATATCGAATGAACTGACAAGGGAATTAAACGGTTTAGATGATTATCTTGATGTTGTGAGGGTTGCGCCGTTTTTGAGTGATCCTACGGTGGAGGATACGGATGGGGATAATCTATTAGATAATTTTGATCCAAAACCAAAATCCGTCAATAATAATGGCGCAGTCATGAAAGAACTGTCAATAGAAAGAATTTATAATGCATATATGCTGCATTTAGAAGACAATGTTTCAGAAGTATATGATATATATACGGCTACAGGAAAAGATAGCGAAATGAGCTGGGAAGAATTTATTGAATTTTATAGTGGTGTCGTTGATTTTAATTTTTCCTTAAAGAACGCTAGCGAAACAGAGTTGAAAATAACAACATTACAAAGATGTTTGGAATATTTAGGCTTTTTGGATATGGGAGGGTCGGCGTATGGTGCAATGGGGGGAGCAACTCAGTCGGCAATTCAAAATTTTCAGCTTAATTATGGATTGAATATTTCCGAACAAGTTGAATTTTACGGTAAGTGGTTTATAGAAATTGATGATATAACATATTTGACCATCGCTAATGTTGCTGCTAATCATGGATTCTATGTTGGTGACAAACCTGTTGAAGCACATACAGAATATAAAATGCTTTGTAATTTAACTGCAGAAGGCTATGGTAAAACATTTTTTGATTATATTCCGAGTGTGGTTCCGATATTAAATATTGAACAAATCAACAATGATATTTCAATCTATAGTGATATTAACGGCAAATTTGATACTGTATACTATTTAGATTATACGGAACCATTAAAGAACATTATAACAGATATGACAAATGCAGCGGAAAGCTTTATATACTATCCTTCATTTAACGGATATGTTCAATTCTATACCAATGTTAATCATGGAGGAATTTGGGATGTGAAAGTACGGGAAAGTTGGAATAATACGATATCAACTATTCATTATTTTTCTCAGGGTTTCAAATTTGTATATAATGATATTATTATGAATTCTGAAAACTTAGGAAATTATCTATATGGCTGTACTGGTCATGCTACAGGATTTACTTTAAATATCTTATATAAAGGAAGCGGATATGCCGCTAGTACTGGTAATACTATTGATAATCAGGATGACTTAGATTTCATCAAAAGGGGATATGATTATTATGATGAAATATGTTAAATATGTATTGATGAGTTTCATATATGCTCTTTTGTTTAATTTAACTGCATATTTAGGAGCAGGGATAGCTTCTGTTATTTCTATATTTATTTTTTTTATTATTTATGCAGCGGTACAGTTGGCTTTTTTTGTTAAGTTAAGCAGCCATAATATAAAAATATATTGTTTGGGTGTTATATTGACCATTTGTTTTTCTGTTATAATCGGTTATATATTTTACGATACTGATTTTTTTATTCATATATTTATGGCTTTCAACGGTGATTATGGAACACCTAATGCAGGAAGCGGCTTCGGTATGATTCTAAGTTATAGTCTTAATGGGATAGCATTACTTTGTTCAATTCTAATTGGTATATATAATATACTGACTAATCGACAGCAATAAGTCTAAATAGTTCAATCTAAGTTAGGTGGTATAGAGCAGCCTCAATATTTACAGAGTTATTATATTTTTTCTGCTCATTTTTTGCGAATAATTTTAATTAATGTAGGTGTCTGGGTTCAGCAATATTTTATACATATCATAACTAGGAGGAATTGTAGTGAAAAAAATAGCATAGTAGCTGTTATATTTACATTGATTGTTTCTGTGCTTTACATTTCACAAAACATTGTATATGCGGCAGAAGATAAAGCAAGGACGATAACAATTCATACGCAAGGACTATCTGATGAGGCGTATTATGTTGATCTTCTTGTAAAGATTAAAACTTCTGATCCGGTATACACTGATTTCAACAGCAAAATGCCAAAATAAATGGTTTTGATAAAATGGTTTATTACAAATCCGGCCACAGATTTTCCAGGAACTAATTTTTCTACTACAGGATGTGTCGGAGAAACGGAGATTGCAACTGATTGGTGGTATTCGATTGGTGATGCTGATTCTGCAATGAGCATGCATTGTGCAAAAAATAGAAATGGTTATATTGCAACTATAACATATAATTTAATTGATTTCTATGATTGGGAGTAAGGCTCTCCTCTTCGAGGCGGTCTTGTTACTGATGGAGAGATGTATGAATTACATGAAGCAGGAATGGCAAGAGAATATAAATCTGTTGGAACTTATACAAGGGTCATTACTTGGAACAAAGGAGGTCGAATGAATGAATCAATTCTTTGGTAAGTTAAAAAACTGCAATCATTCTAATTGTTTTATTGATTGACCCTCTGAAAAAAAGTCTGTAAAAAGTCAGTCAACTGTGATATAATAAAAATAACACAGGAGGCTGATTTTTTATGGCAAGAAGAAAAAGAGAACCAATGAGCGAAGGAAAAAAGAACATCATCGGAATGCTGCTCGAGGAGTATGATATCCGGTCAGCAAAGGATATAGAAGATGCTCTGAAGGATCTTCTTGGCGGCACTATACAGGAAATGCTTGAGGCAGAGATGGATGAACACTTAGGGTACAGTTCATATGAACGCTCGGACAACTCCAATTACCGCAATGGTAGGAAAACCAAGAAGATACGTGGAAATTTAGGTGAAACAGAAATTGAAGTACCACAGGATCGAGACGAAACATTTGAGCCAAAGGTGGTAAAAAAGCGTCAAAAGGACATCTCCGGCATTGAACAGAAGATCATTTCGCTGTACGCAAAGGGCATGACAACACGCCAGATAAGCGATACCATCGAAGATGTTTACGGATTTGAGGTCAGCGACGGAATGGTATCAGACATCACAGACAGACTTCTTCCGCAGATAGAAGATTGGCAGAATCGTCCGCTTGATGAAGTGTATCCGATTGTTTTCATCGATGCAGTACACTTTTCAGTGCGTGATAACGGACAGATAAAAAAGCTTGCAGCATATGTAATCCTTGCAGTAAGCTTGACAGGTCA
>ERZ779876.2291-NODE-2291-length-14149-cov-21.315737_pt1 | contig 14149 bp, 10 predicted proteins | sample MGYA00511068_ERZ779876 | MGnify/ENA primary metagenome ERZ779876 (study PRJEB29588, sample SAMEA1970858) | human gut metagenome | biome: human gut; feature: human-associated habitat; material: faeces | place: Denmark | collected 2008/2010 ...
CCGCACCGAGGGTGTCCTCGTCCTCTCCCTCAGCCAATTCCGGCTCGACAGCGCCCGCAATGTCGGGACTCTGGTCGTGGATGTAGCAATCGATTTGGTACGCCTTCGGGTCATAGCCGACATCGCGCAGGGTGTCGCGGACGATGTTGAACACGTCGGGCTTAGCGCTGGTCGTGATTTCGCCTGCCACAATAATGTGACCGTGGGTTGCCATTACCTCACAGGCCACACGGCTGGCGGGGTCATGTTTTAAGCACTCGTCCAGCACGCTGTCGGCAATGAGGTCGCACAGCTTGTCAGGATGCCCGCGCATGACGGATTCGGCAGTGTAAAAACGGGGATGCTCGTTTTCCTGCATGGTTTCGGTATTTTCAAAAATGTCGTTCATAGGTGTTTTCTCCTTATCTTTCGTAGCTTTCTTTTGTGTTCGGCGGCGGGGTCATAACACGGGCGTATTCTTCCGGGGTGGTGTGTTCCACACACAGGGTCTTGCCCAGCAGGAAAAACAGCTGCGGATCGTGGTACATTTCTTCGTAGTGCTTCATCTGCTTGGGCGTGAGGTCAGTAAAATCGTTGCTGGTCAGCCCGCAGACGAAAAATGTGCCGTGGATGATGTCATAGTCGCCCAGCATACGGTTCAGCGGCAGGTTTTCTGCAATGCCGTTGTCATTACAGACGTTATGTGGTGCACCACATAATGTCTGTAATGAGTAGTTCCTACAAATGAGTAGTAATTGAGCAAAATGCCCAGAATCCCGGGCGTTTAAGCATAATTTACTACACATAATCAGAAAGTTTTCTTTCCAAATTGTGTTAACCATTGCAATAAATCTTCATCCTCCTCCCAAGGCATTGTGGTATTGGGTGTGTAATTCGGCACTTTCTCCTCAAATACTTTTCGCTTCATCTCTGCATCGATGCGAGCGTAAACCTCTGTTGTAGAGATGTCTGCATGCCCAAGAAAATCTCGAATATATATCATGTTAACACCAGCTCGCAGCAAGTGCATGGCTTTGGTGTGGCGTAATACATGAGGAGATATATTCTGTGGTTCAAGTACCGGAGATGCCTTTGCCGCATACTTCTTCAGAATATAGGTGACTCCATAGCGAGATAAAGCCTGCTTTTTTGCATTATAAAATAGCGGAATCATCTGAGACTGAGAATCGGAATGAAAGCTGCGGATATATCTGTCCAACAGTTTGCAGGTATCCTTCATCAGGGGAACCTGACGAACTTTTCGTCCTTTTCCAGTTAGAATAACCATTGGGGGGTGTGTTAGACGGACATCTTTCAGCCTAAGATCCACCAATTCCTGTACCCGTGCGCCAGAGTCATACAGTAGTGCAAGAAGTGTCAAATCTCGGAGCCCTTGTCGGGTAGATGCATCTGGTTGGGACAGAAGAAGTGACAGATCATCCTCCGTCAAAAACGGTATCAATGCCTTTTCGTACTTTTTGGGTCGCAGATTAATAATGTCAACGCAGTTTTCTATGTTTTCCGGAAACTTGTACTGTACAAAATGAGCAAAGGCCTTTATGGCGGCAAGTCGCTGGTTTCTTGTTGTAACCGCAATATGGCGGGATGTTTCTAACCAATCCAGAAATTCAGAAACAAGTTCCATATTCAGATAGCGCAATTCTATATAATTTGCGGAGATGCCTTTCTTTTCTTGAAAAAATAGAAGGAGTTGCTTGAAAGTATCTCTGTATGAATTGGTGGTATTGGGACTCACCCCGCATGTAGTAGGCAGATAGATTGAGAAATACTCGGTCAGTGCTTTGGTAAAGTCAGTTTTCCTCATCCGTCTCACCTCCAACCGGAATAATGCCGACAAATGCTCTGTCAAGTTTTTGGGAAAGTTCCGGGAACGAAGCAACCGTCAGGTGAATATACCAACAGGTTTCACGGTAACTCTTATGTCCCAAATACGCGGCAAGGCGAGGAACGATTACCATGGGATCATACCCATCAGAAAGTTGTTTTTCCAGTGTATGAACTGCGAATGTATGCCGAAAATCATGCACACGAGGGCCATTGCCGGTGTGAGGAATATTGCATGCGAATAGCAGCTCGCGAAAATTATCATAGATTGTTTTAATAGAATAATGGCCACAAGCAGATGGAAAGAACCATTCTCTTTCATCTGGTAACTGAGCAGAGTAGCTTCGGAGATACTCTATTACGCTATTGTGGACAGGGACAAGTCTATCCTTACCTCCTTTCCCGTTGTGTACAGTAATAATGCCTGTATCCAAATCGACATCCTTCACTCTTAGCCGGAGCACCTCACCTATACGAAAACCACAGCAATATAAAAGCCGGATAACAGCAGGTATGACCAGATGCCTTGTTGGCGCATTATTCCTGACCGGCAGATTATCTGCTGCATATAATAATCGCCGTATTTCTTCAACAGTAAATATATGCGGGGTAAAAGTCGAACTGTTCTTTAGTTTGCTGGTATCCGGGACATAGGAGATTCCGTCCTGCGTGTATGCAAATTTTGCAAAAGCGCGTATCGCATTATGTCTGACTATTTTCGAACGGTTTGAAAGATATGGCTTTAATAAATCCCATGCGTCAATAAGCTCTTTTGTCACCACGGGGGCATCCGAGAGTTCCTTTGAAAGGCAGTCCAGTTCCTGCATATAATAGCCGCAATGCACGGAGGTATATCCCTCATTTTGTCGAGATTCCAGATATTTCCATATTATTGGCGCAAGCTGGCTTGTGAAAGTAAATTGTTTCATAGTAATCCCTCCAAACTCAGCGAACATAACCGCATATGTTCAATATCGACCCGCAAGTAGGTTTCTGTTACACTGATGTTACTGTGACCGAGGATTTGGGACACATCCTGCACCGGAGTGCCTTTTCTCAGCATATTTGTGGCAAACGAATGGCGGATAGTGTGTACGCCTGTGTGCCTCTTTGTTGGGATAGCAATCCCTGCTCTGCGTAAATACTTATGAAATTCCGGATTGAAATTGTTATGCTCACCCAATGGCTGAAACGGTGCGTTATGGCTCAGAAAGATAAAAGCCGAGGAGGACTGTGGGCGGCCATCTTGCAAATAGGAAATAATCGCCATACCTAGCTCTTTGCTGAGTGGCAGACTCAAGGCGTTCCCTGTCTTCTGCTGAGAAAGTGAAATGCAGTTTTCCTTCCAGTTAATATTTGAAAATTTGAGTCCCAAAACGTCGCTTATCCTTAACCCTGTTCTTGCAAGAAGCAGAAAAATCGCGTAATTCCGCCTTCCAACTGGATTGGCAGTATCGATGACTGCAAGAATCTTGTCGATTTCTTCAGGACTCCATACCTGTGGAATCTGGGGTGCAGTGCGTTTGAAGTTTGGGAGTTGAAGGGAATAATCCAAATCCGTATATTTGTGGTCATAAAGCCAGTGCAGGTAAGCACCAACTTGTCGGCATCTTGCTCTACGAACATTCATGCATATTTCTGAAGCATTGCTCATAGCCGTGGAAAAACAGTTGATAGTCTCCGCATTTATGCTTTTGATGTTCTGTGTGTTTGATGAATGAACAGCAAGCAAGAAAAGCCTCAATGCTGCTATTGTGTTGTCCATCCACGATCTCGAAAAATTCTGCATTTTGCAATAACTCAGGTAGTCGGAAAAAAACTTATCGAAACAATCGTCATCAATAGAAGCAACGCCATAAACTTTACGGCGGCACACTGTTCCCGTGCGAAAAATCTCGTCCAATGCATTCATGTGACGCCGTGCATGGCGCATTCGACCGTCAAGAGTCTGATCTATAGCGTGGACATCGACTCCGAAGTATTGAAGCAAAAACTGCTCTGCAGTTTCACGGCTATAAGCGGGAGAGGCTGAATACGAAAGAAATCTGTTCCATGTAGCTCTATAAAACCCAAGAGTACTTTTCTTGTAACCCTGACCGAGTAGCCATTGCTCGGTCTTTTCCATCAATTCCTTGATTGGTATTGTTGCTTCAGACATTATAAAACCTCCTGATGTTATTTGCAGAGCATTGTGTCTCTACATTATGTAGAGTATCACAAAAAGCTACCGGCTAAAATACAAATGAAATCAGGAGGTACGAAAGGAGATGTCAATTATGCTACACATAACATATAACTACGCATTACAGACGATACAGGCGCTATCCCGCCAAGGGTACACGGCCTCGATGGTGCCACCGACAACTGCCTGCTCGGCTTCAAGGGTGTGTTCAATGTCGGCTTCGCGGGGGTATTTTCCGGGTTCAACGATTAGCACTTTCATCGGCGTCCTCCTCATCAGAAGTTTCTTTCAGCGCATTTTTCTGCTTAACGGTCAGCAGCACGATACCTGTCGCAGACGCAAGGGAAACGACCACAATAGCCAGCAGCGGGAAACCATCTCCTGTCTGCGGGAGGGTCTGCACCTTATGCGGCGTAGGCGCAGGTGTGGGCGCAGGGGTTGCAGTGGGCGTCGGCTGCGGTGTGGGTGCAGGGGTTGGCGTGGGCGTATCCTCGCGGGGTGTGGCTTCATCGATCATCTGAATTAGCCGCTTGCCAGCGCGTGTCCATTCGGCATCGGCATTTTTGCGGACGAACAGACAAACACTTTCGTCTGCCTTCTGTACTTTGAACTGTACTGATTCGGCAATTTCAAAGCCAGCCGGGGCGGCATCTTCGGTCAGGGTGTAGATGTACTCCTTAGTTTCGCCTGACAGCTTGATAAATTGATCCGAGATGGGAACACGGTGAGTTTTGTAGTCGGTTATCCAAGTGTCGACGACCTCATCATTCGCATCACGGATCGTCAGCGTAGCGCCCGGCAGCAGATTTCCTGCAATGTCGGTCTTGTCGATATCCAGCACAGGCGCGTCCTGCATGATGACGGTGGCATCGTCGAGTTTTACCCAATCATCGTCGGATTTTACATAAACCTCATTGACCTGCTCTGTACCTTCTTGCACCAGCTTGAACACGATGCTTTCGGCTTCGGCGTAGCCATCCGGGGCGCGGGTTTCGGTCAGGGTGTATTCTTTTTCCAGCTCCAGACCTCGCACGGTGTGCGGCGTTTTTGTGGAAGTCCAGCCCGCCACCAGATTGCCGTCTGCAGCACGGATTTCCAGCTTTGCACCGGGCAGTTCCTTGCCGTTAGTGATGTCCTGCTTGGAAATGTCTACACTGGTGCGCAGGTTGGTGTTTGTACCATCTACGATTTGCCATGCAATCTGCTGACCTTCATAGGTGAACTCTACATCCACAGGGGTGCTGTCCAGCAGGTAACCCGCAGGGGCGGTGATTTCCACAATGCGGTATCTGCCGCTGTTGCTGGAGTCGGGATAGCTTTCAGAACGGACGGGAACATCCACGTCAAACCACGCGAAGCCGCTGGCATTGGTGGCGCTGCCGGTGGCCAGCTTTGTACCGGCATCCAGCAGCTTTGTACCGTCCGCGGAATAAATGTCATCCACGGTGTAGAGTTCATACACCGCACCGGGCAGATAGGTCTGCGCCTCACGGTCCTGCTTGTAAATGCCTACACCGATTTTGCCAACCTTGTCACCGGGCTTTTCAGGAACCGGCAGAACCCGCGCATTTTCAAACACAAGCGTCTGCCCATTCTTGTGGGCATTCGAGGCGTCCTTGACATTCACAATGCTGTACGAACATTCCTTGTCACCGTCCTGCTCGTGGCTGACAATAGTTTTTGCCAGCACAATGTCATTTTTCTGGTTGTTCCAGCCGAATTCCACAGTGTAGCTCTGCTGGGTCAGCACAAATCCATACGGTGCTTGAACCTCGGTAATGGTGTACTTGCCCAGCGGTAGGGTCACGTTGACTTCACCCTTGGTGCCATCATGGGTAATTTTCAAGAAATCATAGGTTGCCTGCGTGCGGGTGGGGCTGAACCGGACTTCGTCCACCTGACCCTCCGCACCAGTGGTAACGGTGGCAACGAGGTCACCGTCTTTGTACCAGTAGGTGCCTTGGCGGTCGGGTGTGGCAATGTCGGCTGCAGCGTGAATTTCGTACACTGCGCCTGCGAGACTATCTTGCGTGTAGATGAACTGACCATCCTTGTAATCGGTCAAGACATTGCCCAGCTTACGGATGGTAAGCTGACCGAGTGTTTCGTGATTGCAGTATTTCTCCGTGACGATGTACTCATCCATGTCGTTGGTGGCATTGCCCACGACCTGCCAGACGCGGTCGGATTTGATTTCAAATTCTACCGAGTAGGCAGGATCGTTGAAATAGCCTTCCGGACCTTGCAGTTCCTCAATGAAATAGCGCCCCAGCGGAAGTTTTTCGGGTGTTTTCATAAGACCGTCTGCATCGGTGTAGAACACATCCGTTTTCTTGGTGGCGCTGCCGCTGGCGGGGTCGATCATGGAAATGCGGGTCTTGCGGTCTTTCTCATCCAGCCGATACAGCGCAAAGGCTGTGTTTGCAATTTTGACCGCTTTGCCGGTTTCTGTATCGGTCTTGATGAGTTGCAAGTAACCCTCTAATTCTTCGTCCAGAATGTTGTAGGTCATGTAGTCGTTGCTGGCGGTGGTGACGCTGCCCGCAGGAATCGTGAATCGGCTCTGCGGGCTGTTGGCGTCCACTGTCACGATGAACGGATCGCACTGGAACACATCCTTGGGGATGGTGGTTTCTACTACCAGATATTGCCCATACGGCAGGCCTTCGACGCGAAAGATGCCCTCATCGTTCGTGAACATTTCTCCCAGTCTATATTCGGCTGGCTGATCCGTGGGTATCCAGCCGTTGCCCCTGCCGTTGGCGTAGTCGCCGTCTGCGGTCAAGGTCGCGTTATAGGCGTTGACCGTGTCGGTGCTGCTCTCGAACATATTGGCAATGGCTTGCCCTTCGGCGGTGAAATCGTACTTTAGTGTTGCGTTATCGTAATTGTCCTTGCGGTAGACGGACAGGATGCTGGCGGCATCGTAGCTGCCATCCTGGTTCTGCTTGAACTGCGCCGCCTTGCTCAATTTGGAAATGCGGTAAACGGTAAAGCCCGCACCCTCCAGCTTCAGTGCCGGGCTTGGCTGACCGGTGGTCGAAACCAACTTTTGCAAACTAAAACCAGATTTCAGCACTTCGTCTTGACTTTCCTGCTCGGCGTGGATGTGGTAGGTGGATTCATCCGCATAGGACAGGGTTTTGTAGTGGTTGACCTCATCGCAGAGGTAACCTTTCGCGTAGGAAAGATAATAGCCATCCCACGCCTTGCTGCCGTCCAGCTTGCGGCTTTCGGAAACAGCGGAATACTGGTTTTTGTAGATGTAATCCTTATATTCGCCGCTATCCACAGCGAGATTTGCATACTTGCCGGTGCGTTCCAGCTTCTTGTTCAGCTGCGGATACTTCCCGGTAACATACAGCTTGCCGTTTCCGTCAATCGGCAGAACAAGCCCTGTGGCGCGTTCCACAAGGTAATATCTGCCCATATACAGGTTGGCAAAAGCCAGCTTTCCGTCTGTGATTTTGGCAGACGCTACCAGCCGGTCTTTCTGCAAAATGGGCAGGTAATCGGTATCCCAGCCGCCGTTGGTAAGGACAGTGGTGTGCCAAAGGGGTGTGCCGTTGGCATCGGTGATTTTGGAGTAATCCACCACACCCGAAACACCATCCGGATGTTCAATCGTGTCAGCGGCGTACAGATCGTACACAGCACCTTCCAGCGTGGTATCTCCGTTGCTGCCTGCAGCCAGATACCGCGCGGCGTCCAAGTCCACTTTTGTCAACAGAATATTGCCGAGGACACGGTCATTCTGCATCTTATCGGCATTGGCGTGTATGGTGTAGGAATTTTCGTTGTTGGCAATGCCCGTGGGGTCTGTGGCGTAGGTCTTATCTGCATTGCGGATGCCAAAGGTGATAGTTACGATGCCCTCGCCGGTGTCGATGAGGGTGCCGCCGCTGTTGGTCGTGGTAATATCCGCGTTATAATCGGCGTTCCCCAGCCAAATGGTCTGGCCGTCTAGTGCTTTGGTGATTTCAAAGGCATACGCCCGCTTGCCCAGCACAGAGCCTGCCGTGCCGGGTTTGGTCACATCCGTCCAATCGCCGTAATACCCGCTGGGGGCGCGGCTCTCCACGATGACGAACTTGCCCTCGTTGCGCTGAGTGTAATAGAGGTTATCCGAGCCATTGGCATAGCTGCTGTGGTTTATAACCTTGTAGGTGCCATCTGCTTGGCGCTCAACCTTGTACTGGTTGTAGCCGCCGAATGGAATATACCGCTGATTTACGGTATCCCACTCAAAAATCTTAAACTCGGCGTCATCTCGGATGCGCTGCTTGGTTTCGCTGTCGATTTTGTCGATGCTGACCTTTACCGACCACTCATCGTTCTGCATTTTGTAGTCGTTGCTGCTATTTGCAGGAACTGTAATAGTCTGGTGGCTGCCCAGCGCACCGGGCGTGGAATCAAAGCCGTGCGGGATGGTGACCTCGTCATAGCTGAATGTAATATTGGCAAGCTGCGCCCGCGCCGCGGCAATAGCGGCATCTACCATGCCCTGCGCTTCGTTCTGCAGCTGCCCAATGGCCGCGTTCTTGGCAGCTTCGGCAGCAGCATCCGCTTCGGCTTGGCTGGTGAACGGTCCTTCCTGCCCGCCGAGCGTACTGGTGCTGGTCTTGGACACCTCATAGTGAACCGTCCATGTGGCAGAACCGTCGCCGCCGTTGAGGTGAAAACTGTCATCCTGCGTGTGACCGCTTGTGGTAATGGTCTGCGCTCCGGCAGGACTCATCTGCCAGCTGCCGCCGTCCACGCTGCCGCCGGTCCGGCTGGGCGTGACGGTAATGACCGCGCCGTCCACCTTTTCCAGCGTGTTCAGCTGAACCTTGTCGGTGTTGACGGTGAATGTCAGATCAAAGCTGCCGCTGGCACTTTGCGCAGGAGCTGTCCATGCAGCGGAATAATACTTCGGTTCCGGAACACTCGGCACATCCGGGATCTCAGTGCCGCCCGTAATTTCTTCACCGACTAGTGCCACAACCTGCCACGCATACCCTGCGGGCGGGTTATAGATGTAGGTGTAGTAGCCGTTTTCCCCGGACTGCGCATCTGTACCGTTTACGAGTTCTTCCGCAGCAGCAATATAGGTCTGCGCCGCGTAGCTGTCGGGATAGTTTTCCATGATCCACTGCTGGGTTTCATCGTAAAGGCTGCCAAGGATGTCCGGCTGTTCTTCACAGCCTTCAGGATCATCTTCAAGGCATGCCACAACAGGACGGTCATCCAGCATATCCAGACTCAGCTGACCAAGACCGCCCCAGATGTTGACCTGGTTTGCATAGTGGTTGCCGGGGGTATACTGGCCGGGTTCAAGGCGGGACACATGAGAGAAGCTGTAGGTGGGGCAGCCCTTGGGCTGGCCGTTCAGGCCGTGGCTGCAGCAGTAGGCTTCCTGACCGTTGAACCAAATCAGCCATGTGCCGCCCTCTTTGGCGATGCTTGTGATTTTTCCAGTGGCATACGGCGGAGTCGGTCCTGCAGCATAGGCGGCAATGCCGTCATCGCCGGTGTCGGCATACATCTGTGTGGGTGCGGCATCCTCGCTGATCTGTACATGGATAGATTTTGACTGCGAACTGCCGTCCGAATCCGTATAGACCAGCTGCGCCGTAAAGTCGGCAGAGGCTTTCACATACAAGCCGGTGGCTGCTGCCGACTGCTCCGAGTATGTCTGGTGCAGGATTTCAGCCTGCTCCTGCTCGTCTGCCGGGATAGGCTCATAATCGGTGGAGCGGTAGCTTAAAAGCTCTACACCGTCCGGCAGTATGATTTCAGATACCGCACCGTCTGCCGGGTATTCGACCTGCGCCAGCAGTGGAACAACGGCATAGTCTGTACCGGGAGTTTTGCCGATTGTGACCGTGTTCTCATCTGCGTTCAGCGCATCGGCATCCATATGGGCATCTACGCCGTCATACAGATCAGAAACCCACGCGGAGATAGCGATTTTTGTTTTGCCGGTTGCCACGGGCAGACCCATGCTGCCAAGGTAACTGCCGGTAGGCGCGTCCGGCAGATCGTCGTACAGATTTTCAGTGATCTGCGAAAGATTCGGTGTCGGGACATTGGCTTCAGCGGTTTCCGGTGTGGCCGCTGAAGCTGTCTCCAGCGTGGCAGGGGCATCCTCTGCAAAGGCGGGCAGCGCTGCGCCAACATTGGTAAACGTCAGTGCGCCCGCCAGCAGCAGCGACAATCCCTGCTTTATTCTGTGTTTGTTCTTCATACGAATTTCTCCTTTTGTTGCAAAAGAAAAAGCCCGCTGCACGGTGCAGCGGGCTTGGTTAGCGTTCGGGAGTGTGTTTCTTAGGGGCAGGCGCGGCTCTGGCCTTGTAGGCTTTTCTGTATTTTTCGTCAGCATCATAGAACTGCTGCGGAGAGATACCGGCATCCAGACATCCCTGCAAAACAACCGCATTGTAGCGGCTGCTGACCGGGAGCAACTGGTCGCGGTACGGTGCGTTCATGGTGTAAACCATGATTTCATGCGGCGTGCCGTCTGCATCCGTAACCGTCATGGTTTCCTTGTCATAGAATGTCGGGTAGCCTTCATAACAGTCAAGCTGTGATTCGTCATGGTCGGTGACAGACCAGATCAGCCCTTCGACGCTTGCGCCCTCTTTGGGCAAAATCGTCAGGTAGCCGCGCCGGAACGCCAGCTCATAGCCGTCCAGCTTGGCAATACTCACGGCGGTTGCCTCCGGGCAGCGGTAGGCCATCTGTTCAAAATTCAGATTGGAACCATAGGCAAAGTATTCTTTTCGAGACATTGGTTTTCTCCTTATCTGACCTCATCTGTATGAAGCCGTGGTTGATTGCTGGGATACAGCGACTTGTCGTGCCGCCACGCCTTGTCACCGGGAAGGTTCTTCAGCAGGTGCATCCGCACATTTTTGTACTCCGGACCGATGAGTCCCAGCCGCAGCAGAAAGGTGCGGAAAGTGAACGCCGGATTATCCCCGATGGGCGTTTTTCGGAACTGCGTGTACTTCTGGTTGATGCCCTGCGCCGAGATTGCCATAGCCAGAATGATGTTGGCTTTGACTTCGCCTGCGTGCAACGTGGAGTTGAACAGCCGCCACTCGACTGTGCCATGGTAGAACACTGAATGCAGGTTCAAGGCATGATACCGGCTCTGGTGGTAGCGATAGTCGCTGCCGTCCCGCCCGCGATACCAGCGATCTTTCAGTTGATCCATACTTGCACCGCTGGGCAGCTTGCGGATTTCTTCCAGAATCGGCTCATCCACCGCCTGACAGTAACTATCGATGCGGGCAGGGTTGACCTTGAGTGCTGCAAACAAAATGTCCTCTTTGGAATACATGATGGACAGCACATTTTTGAGGCTCTGCGGCGTGTGCTTGCTTGCATCCACGTGGACATGCATTCCGCAGCTGTCGTTTACGATGCCGCCTGCGCGGCGTAAGGAACGGACAACCTCCTGCAGCTTTTCCATCTCGCCATATTCGAGTTTCGGAGAGTTCAGTTCAACCTTGTAGGTCTCCCCAATAAGAACAGACCGCCTGCGGCATTCGGGATGGATGCTGCCGTCCCGGACGATTTTCCATTCTTTACCGTCCAAATCTTTGACCCTGTAGGCATCGTAGCTACCGCCGGAATGCTCGGCACGGGTGCCAAACAGGTCGGCCAGCGCATGGGCTGCCGTCGCGCGGTTTATCCCGGTCAGTTCGATTTCACAGCCAAAATACTGGTCACGGAAATCAAGGGGCAGGAGTCTCACCCCGCAGTTCAGCGTCCATCTTGGCAATGCGCCGCCCGATGGCCTCCACCACATGGACCGTCACGCCGTTGCCAGCCTGTTTGTAGGCTTGATTATCGCTTTGGATGGCAAGCACCGTGTCGATGCGGTCATCCGCCCAGCCCTGCAGCCGCAGACATTCGCGCGGCGTCAGGCGACGGATGCGTCCCTCGCACAGAACGCCATGGCGATCCTTTGTGGTAAGGGTATGCATGGGTGCGCCGGGCTTACCGGTGCGTTCGATGTTACGGGCGAGGTCGGACTTGATGGGATTTTTGACCGGGCGGACTTCAACAGTACCTTGTCGGCAGCCCGTTGTAAGTGTATGTGCGATCTCTTTACCAACCCGTCCGCGCCGACTGTTGACAGTGGCGTAGCACAGGTCGATGCTGTCACCGACCTGTGCCATCTGGTAGCCGGTTTTTGTGGCGCACTTGATCGGCACTCCCACCTCGTACAGCCCGGTCTTTCCGCCAAGCCCTCCCGGAGTGGATGCTAGCGTGCAGCTCAGTCCTTCGGGGGAGCAGACTCGTTCTCCTTGATGCCCGCCGTGGGTTTGAATAAGAGAACTTCCTGCTGTTTCGGTGAAAGGAAATACTTTTCCTCTACATCGCTCATCAAGATATCCGATAATGTACACGCGGTTTCTTGACTGGGGAACGCCGAAATCTTTGCTGTTAAGACATTGCCATTCCACGCCATACCCCAGTCTGTCCAGCGTATTGAGGATTGTCGCGTAGGTCTCGCCCCGTGAATGGCTAAGCAGACCGGGTACATTTTCCAAGATGAGATACGCAGGGTGTCGGGCCTCAACCAGTCGGGCAATTTCAAAGAACAAAGTTCCTCTGGGGTCGCTAAAGCCCCTTCTTGCCCCGGCCACGCTGAAACTTTGACAAGGAAATCCGCCGCAGAGCAGTTGGAAGTCTGGCATGGTGCTGGGGTCGGCTTTTCGGGCATCTTCAATGAACCACTCTCCCTTCGTGTCAAACAGGGCGTTGTAACTACGGTTGGCGTATTTGTCGATTTCGCAGTGCCCTACGCATTCAAATCCTCCGGCACGGGTCAACCCTTCGCGGAAACCGCCGATGCCGGAGAACATATCTACGAACTTGATCAAGGGCACAACTCCCGATGGGGATGTTTGCCGGATCTGCGAAGGTGCTTAATAGGCGCCCCTCATCAAAACAAAAGCAGCCCGTCATAGGCTGCACCAAACAAGATTTTTTTACCGTTCATAATGTATAAACCTCCTTTTCCTTCTGCTTTTCTACCTATTATTAAAACATTGGAATCACCCCCTACAGTGAATTCAGGAAATCGAGCGCAGAGTCTGGTATAGCATTCTCTGACAGTGGGCTTGGAACAGCGTTGGTTATGTTGACTGCCTGCAACTCCTCCCGCACCACCTTGCGGATGCTTTTCTCCAGCCTATCCGTCTGTTCTGCCGCAAGGATACTCTGCACCAGAAACTCTTTGCGTTTGGCAGGCGGCACCTGCTGCAGCAACGCCCACACGCGGCGGTGCTGCGGGTCGCTAAGGTTCGGACGGAAAACGTACTGCGGTCGTTTCATGCCTCGCTTTTACGGCGCGACACGGCGGTCAACGCGCGCTCGAATCCGACCGCGTTCACTTTGTCGTCCAGCAGGAAAATCGTCTTACAAAGCCCGTCTTTGGGGCTGAGGTGGCGGCTCACCACCGATGCGCCGCCGCCCAGCAGCACGGCAGGGATAGCGTGGAGATCGAAGCCGGCTTCCATCGTGGCAGAGAGCAGACGCTCCGTGTACTTGCGCCCCTGCCGGTTCACAATGTCGCGCACCGTATCGCTGACCGTGCAGGGCTGACCTGCCAGCATATTTTCGATTTGGGCATCCGTGAGGGACAGCCCGGTTTCCCGGCGCACCTGTTCACGGATGTCATCCACGCAGCGGATCATGCCGAGTTCCAGACTGTGCGCAGTGTCAGCCGCAGGGATGGCGTTGTCGATGCGCATAAGGTCCACCGTCCAGCCGCCCAAGTCCATAAGGAGCATAGACGGTTCATCCTGCAACAGCCCGGTTTCTGTCATGAGGGCGGCATAGCCTTGAGGAAAGATAGCGACTTCCTCGATGGTGATGCTGTACTCTACACCCTCAAACTTGAAATTCACAGGTCGCCCACTTCGCAGCAGATAATCGCGGAACTTCGGCTTGTCGCGTCCGAAGCTGGTCAGCGGCAACCCAGCCGCAATCCGCACAGAACATTCGGGCGGCAAACTGCGCTGCTGGATTTCTTTTGCAATGGCTGCCAGTGTCAGCAGGTAGTAGTTGTCGTTCACAGTTTTGTCCCTCTGGATAGGCTGCCGCCCAGAGCCACAAACAAAAAAGCACCCGCCAAACTCTAAG
>ERZ779876.2294-NODE-2294-length-14130-cov-2.585719_pt1 | contig 14130 bp, 15 predicted proteins | sample MGYA00511068_ERZ779876 | MGnify/ENA primary metagenome ERZ779876 (study PRJEB29588, sample SAMEA1970858) | human gut metagenome | biome: human gut; feature: human-associated habitat; material: faeces | place: Denmark | collected 2008/2010 ...
GTCACGTAAATGCTCTATTTCTCGCATCAGGTTGTCTGTAGACACCATAAGACCTCACCCTTCATTAATGGTCATATCGTACTATAAACGGCCACCTTGTTCAGAGAGGTTACTTTTAGCCACGTACCGAGTCTTCTTCCGTCGAATATCGTTTTCATCCGATTCAATATTGCTTCTCCGCTTCTTTTCTGCTGCGACTGCTATGAAGGTCTCCTCATCGATAATCGCATCGTGATGTCCCTGAAACAAATATCTATCTCGAGGCTTGCTATGCGGATCGCCGCTCATACGAGCAGTTGAGGCCGTTGAATTGCCGCGATACTTCTCGTTGCTGAGCAGCGTATCGATTGCCCTACGACTCCATGTGGCTTTACCTGTCGGGGATAAGATATTTCGCTGCGTCAGCTCACGCATGATTCCCACAATGCTTTTTCCTGACAGATAGAGTTCGAAGATCAGACGCACATTTTCTGCTTCTTCCGGAATAATAGTGAGCGAGTCGTCTTCGGTTTTCCTGTAGCCATAACAGGGGCGAGAGTAGATACTCGAAGTTCCGTCCGTGACCTTCTGGTTCATGGCAAGAACAATGCTGTCGTGGAAGTCTTCCCGCTCTCCCTGAGCGATCGCCGCGCGGATAGAATACTGCAGTTCAAAGTCCGGCTGAAAGGAATGAAGCTCCTCCAGATCAAAATACACTTCAACGCCGTGCGCCTTCAGTTCGCGGATAGCACTAAGGCCGTCGACCGTATCACGTCCAAAGCGGCTTATACTCTTTGTCAAAACCAATTCAATTTTACCGTTAACGCAGTCTTCTATCATGCGCTGAAATTTCGAACGGTTATTCACGCCGGCTCCGCTGGCAAAATCCATATAAATATCAGCCAGACTCCAATACGGCAAACGGTAAACCTGATGCGTCAGCGCAGAAACCTGCATAGCCATACTGTGCAGCTGGGAAGGCAGGCAGGTGCTGACGCGAGTGTAAATGCCCACCGCTTTGTACCCCATATTGGCAAACTGTATTTTTTCAATCCGCTGTACCTTCTTTTCAGGCATATAGACCTCCGCTGGTCGGCATATTAAGAATGATAGAGATACTGCCTTTAGTCTAATCGACTTTTCGTCTTGTTCCAATTCTATTATACACGAATAGCCTTGAAAATACAGTACTTTTTGAGAATTTGTATCAAAATCTACCATAGTCTAATCAGAACAACTAAGTCCTCATGTTTTGATACAAAGCATGAGGACTTCTTTTTGCATTTATAGACTGACAAACCGTCAGAATACAGGCTATAACTACCAAATATGAGATATGGATGCAAGAAACGAACTGCACGGCGTCATTTTGTCGGATGGAGGTTTCCACTTTCCGGCCCTTTTTAGTCTCATCATACCCATTTTTCGGGGTCGAAATCAGAGATTTATCATGAAATGCACCCTACGTTGGACGATAGCAGGGTATCGTCCACAATGTGAGGTTTCGTCCAAAGTATCGTGGAATAGCGTAAAATGTACCCCTGAAAGTGGACACGGTAAAAGTCCAAATCCCTATTCGTAGACAATGAAAAGTCTATCTCCCGAAAATTGGACAGTGAAAAAGAGGTGCCGCCTATGTGCTCTACTATCATATGTCATCCATATAATCCACCAGGTCGCCATGGATTTCAAGGATATCGTCTATGCTTATTTCTTTGCCTGCAGAGCGTTCATTTGCCGCGAGAAAAACGAGCTTTCGCTCCACAGGGTCAAGCTGCCGCATCTTCCCTGTGTATTCCTGATACGAGCCACCATCCTTTTTTGCGTCCGGCACGAAGTAAACCACTGTTACCATGGGGTGATATCCATCCTGTACCGCGTCGTCGATCAGATTCAATTTCTGGTTCAGCAGAGTCATCTGGCTTTCAGACAGTTCGATTTTCTGATCCGTCCTTCTGCCGGTTTCCGCGATCACGCCGTCGAAGCCTGTGAGCGCCGCGAAGGGCGAAAACTGTGCCGCGCGGTCATGCATGCTCATGTGCGGACGGTTTGCCGCCTTGTGGTGCGGGAGCGTCAGGATCTCAGCGTAAGGGGTCTTCTGTTCGGGCATCATTCGTCACCTGCCTTATGGCCGCCGATCTGGCCGTTTCGTGCGATGGTCGTGCCGCCCTCCATCAGGTTCATGCCCTTGAGCATGGCATTTTTTCCAAATTTATCCTGAATGGCGAGGGTGACGTTCTGCAGCCTGCGCTCTTTTTCCTCGGCGAGCTGTCGGGCTTTCTTTTCTTGTTCGAGCGCTTCATAATCCGTGAACATGTCCAGCTGTTCAGGCTGTTCCTCCGGGATTTCCGTTTCCGAAACCAGATTGCAGGCCGTGACGTTCACGCGGCGGATCAGCAGATCCTTATGCACCACGCGATCATATACGTCCAGAACGGCGCTCATGATGACATGGGTGGAGCTGGTGTATCCATCCATGTTCCCGGTGCCGTGGGCGGCCTTGGGGATTTTGCGCCCATAGGGATCCGTCACCACCGGGCCGGCGTATTTTCTGCCGCGCTCGCCTTCAAGGCTTTCGCGGTCGTACCCGATATCCAGCACGATCTGCTTCGTGACGACATGTTTCCTGACCAGATCGAGCACCAGCAGCTCCGTCATTTCCCGGACGATCAGCCGTCCCTTCTCAAAGTCGTAGGGACATTGCAGGACCTGCCCAGACGAGATGCTGCTGGTGGACGGACGGTATTGCCTGATATCCTCCACCGTCACCGGCTCCCAGCCCCACGCATGGTCGATGATCAGCTCGGCGTTGACGCCGAAGGTTTTGTAGAGCCTGTCCTCGCAATAGGGGTTGAGCGAGGCACGCGCAACGTCGCCCAAAGTGAAAAGCTGCATCGCCTCGAGCTTTTGAGAGATGCCTTTACCGATGCGCCAGAAATCCGTCAGCGGGCGGTGTGTCCAGAGTTTTTCCCGGAAGGTCATTTCGTCGAGCGCCGCGATGCGAACGCCGTCCTTATCGGGTTTGGATTTCTTGGCTTCGATGTCCATGGCGATCTTGGCGAGGAAGAGATTGGTGCCGATGCCCGCCGTCGCCGTGATGCCGGTATTGTACAGCACGTCGCGCACCATCGTCATGGTCAGCTCGTGGGCCGTCATGCCATAGGTGCGGAGATAATCTGTCACATCGATAAAAACCTCGTCGATGGAATAGACAATGATGTCCTCCGAAGAGACGTATTTCAGATAGGTGGCGTAGATCCGGCTGCTGTATTCCTCGTACAGGCGCATCCGCGGCGGCGCGACGATGTAGGAAATCTCCAGCGTCGGGTCTTTTTCTATGGCTTCCGCGTCGAAGGAGGATGCGGAGAACTGGTATTTTCGGGTTTCCGGGTCGCGCCGGATTGCACCGGAACGGATTCCGGCGTTCAGCCTTTCCCGGTTGACCTGCTTCATGCGCTGAATCACTTCAAACAGACGCGCCCGGCCGGGAATGCCGTGGGCTTTCAGCGAGGGCGATACCGCCAGGCAGATGGTCTTTTCCGTCCGGCTTTCGTCGGCAACGACCAGATTGGTGGTCAGCGGATTGAGATGGCGCTCCACGCATTCCACGCTGGCGTAAAAGCTCTTTGCGTCGATGGCCACATACTGCCGAATCTTTTCCGCCATGCGCGCCGATCTCCCTTCCGCTTAATCAGTTTGCCTCCGTTGCTGCTTCCACGTACCAGCGGGCGACCCGGCTGGCGAAGGACGAGCTTGTCCATTCGAAGAACAGATGACGTTCCTGTCCCTTGATCGTTACCGTATAGCAGGAGCCCTCCGCGCCCTGTCGGTAGCACGCCGCGGGGCGGTAATCCTTCACGGCTTCAATCTTAAAGGTTCTGCCGTCCGCCCAGGTGATGGAGCGCGGCTGCATATAGCCCGTTGCGTCAAAGTCGGAGTTGACCTTCACATACACGCGCTCCATGTGCGGCGGTCGCTGTCCCCTCAATGATCTGCTTTCTTTCATACGCACACCTCCAAGGCGGAATTAGCAGCTTTCACGCGCTTCCAGATACAGTGCCTGCTCGTTCGCATCGGGAATCATGTCCGCGGTGATCTTTCCCAGTACGCGCCCGATGATCTTCGCGCCGTCCTCATAAGGAAAAATATCGTCGAAGTCCGGGTTCAGCGAGTGAAGGCGGTCATGCGCGACCTGCTTGATCACGCCGCCCATGCCGGGAACATAGAAAATGCCGATATCGCCATAGCTGAGCTCTGAGCAGTACTGCACCAGCACCCGGTCGCCGTTGCGAAACTGCGGCTCCATGCTCTGACCGCAGACCGTAATGATCTCATCGGCGGCAGAAACCGCGCTGCTGTCATACAGAATGCACGACTCGCTTTCCGGATGGTCTTCCCAGTCTACACCGTCGCCGGCCGCCGCGGCACGTCCAAGATCCGCCACGCTGTTCATCCGCTCCAGCGCCATGCGGAGTTTGCGCCTGTGAACATTGCCGCTCATGGCTTCCGCAAAGGTCTCCAGATCTTCCTGCCCGTTCGCGTCCAGAGAACGGTAAAAATCCAGAAGGCACTGCTCTCGCTCGGACAGCCTGCTGTGCTTATCCTCTATACCGAAAAATTCATACAGCGGGATGTCCAGAAGCAGACAAAGCCTGCGCAGCGTCTGAGCGTCCGGCTGCCGTTTATCCGTTTCCCAGTTGCAGATGGTGTTCTGGTTGACGCCCATGCGCTCCGCGAGATCGCGCTGGTTGTATTTTGCGCGGGCGCGATATTTTCGGATTACATCGCCAAAGGCATATGTGAATTTCTGCTCTATCGGGTCAGGCTGCGAACCCGGAAATCTGGTGATGGTCATGTTTCTACCTCCTGATGACGGGATTTCTGCGGCGTGAAATAGAGTGTTCTTGTCCGGAGTATCCACCTGTCACAGATATTGTATCACATCAAATTATGAAAATCAATAACAAAATATCACAATAACAGTGATTTATGCTTGACACAGACCGTAAACCCCTGTAGAATAATTGACAGCAGAGAACGCGGCAGCAGGAAAAATCGCGTCGCAGGAGGTGAAACGAGCGTGCGCCTGAAGGAAAACAAAGACGCCGAGCTTGTCAGAAGTTCGGTGCCCATCGCCGGAGAAAATGATGGTTATGTGGATGCGCAGCCGGAAATCGAGGATTGTTCAAACGGCTTCGCGCCGCAGCCGAATACGACGGCGGACGGCAGTCAGAAGATGATCGTGCCGGTCGTCCTGTCGATGACCAGCTATCTTTTTTCACATTACCGGCTGCAGATGTACACCTATCTCAATCGCAGCCTGCGCAATGGGATGCTGCGGCGGATCGTCGGCTTTTCTTTTACAAATCGGATAATCAACCGGGAAGTATGCGATTTTCCAAGCGCGAACTTCTGGCGCATGGACCGGCTCAACTTCTGGGCGGACGTCAGTGTAACCCTGCTGCTCAGCACGGCGGATGGAAAACGGGAATGGCGCGGATACCTGTGCCTCTGGTTCTCTGCCGAACAGCCCGGGCCGCTGACCGGCACAATCGAAGAACTGACCTCGGAGCAGGAAGGACCGGATCGAGGCGGCATGATCATGCTGAGTCCGTTCCTCGTGCCGTATTTCAATTTCTCGAAACTGGATAAAGAAGCCGAGAATATCTGGGCGACCTGTATCCCCGGCGCATTGGATAACCCGGAACTGCGCAAAGCCAAAGCGCTGGCTGAAGCGATGGGACTGTCCATTCAGCATCTTCCGCTTCACAGGCATAAGGGCGTGGACAGCATTCTCTTCCTGATCGATGATGAGGTGGAATTATCGGAAAAGGGCAAACAGCCCGAAAAGCGGAAAATCCCTGCCAACACCATCGTGATCAATACGAACAGCATCCAAAAAGAGTATTCGGATTTCAACATTCTTCACGAGTGCATCCATTACTACGAACACTATCTGTTCTTCCGCCTGCAGGAGATGCATCACAATGACGTTCTGCGCATGGAGACGCAGGAAATAGAGCTTCCGGAGGAGGGCGAAAAGATCAGCAATCCTGTGTACTGGATGGAAAAGCAGGCGGATCGCGGCGCCTACGGACTGATGATGCCCGTCACTTTTATGCGGGGGCTTATGGCAGAAAAACGCCGGACGCTCAGGCCGTATGCGCATGAAGGAGAAAAATACGAGCAGATCGGTCTGAAAATTTCGGAGGAACTCTGTCTTCCGCATTTCCGTGTGAAGGCCCGCATGATTCAGCTGGGGCATCTTCACGCCAAAGGGGCGCTTAACTATGTAGACCGGCGCAGAATTCAGCCGTACAGTTTTGAGGATGAGTCTCTGTGCGAGGAGGAATACACCTTCGATATCAGCCATATCACGGCCGGACATCTGTATGAAAAGAACGCGGATTTCAGGAAACTGATGGACAGCGGAAAGTTTATCTATGCCGATGGGCATATCGTGCGCAACGAGCCGCGCTTTGTTGAAATGACACCGTTTGGGCACAGGCTGACTCCGCTGGCAGTTCGGTTGCTGGATCACTGCTGCCTGCGCTTTACCCGGATCTATGAACAGAAAAATGTCGGCAGATATGTCTTCGGGCGGATGAACTACGACCCGGATTACGTGAAGCAGACAATGTTCTATCTGGATGACCTCATCAACGAAAAGGAGCTGGATGAGATCGATGCGGAGCAGGCGTATAAGAGGAATTTCCCGCTTTCCTTTGCAGACGCATTCGATATGCTGATGAAGAAAAACGGGGATACGCGGGAAACGATTGCTGAGAAGCTGAATGTAAACAGCAAGTCATTGCAGCGCTGGCTGAAAGAGCCGGATCGGAAGATCAACGCTGACTTTATTGTGCTGCTTGCGCTGATTTGGCGACTCCCGGAATGGATCAGCTCACTGCTGCTGGATAGAGCGTATATTGGGCTCAGCGAATCCAACCGTCGCCATCTTGCTTTGCAGTACATTCTGAAGGTACTGTGGAGTGAAGGCGTCGAAAAGGCAAATGCCTATCTTACAGCCAGAAAGCTCGATTGCCTGAGCATATAACCGCTTCAAGTACAGGCCGACATGTCGCGCACTTTTGCGATGTGTCGGCTTTTTTTATTTTTGGACGCGCAAACCGCGTCATCTTCTTCATGGAAAACAGTCCGGCATGACCGAAGACTGCGCTTAACAAAAAGTTTTAAATACGGGGTGGACAAAAAATGTCCACTTATCATGAAAAATACCTGCCCAAATCGGCTCACAAAGTCCCTGAAATCGCCTGTTTTGCATGACAGAAAATTAGAATTGCAAAATCAATAAAACCTCCCGATTATCTGACAAAAATTTGCAACTTTCAACTGGACATTATTCGTCCTGTTCATTTCGCTTTTCATCCGTTATCATAATACCCGTGAGGTGGCCACCCACAGAATCAGAAACACGGTAACGCAGGGAGAAGGTTACGACCGACAGGCGCGACAGCGGAATGAAGAAAAGTATTCCGGCTGTATACGCTGAAGGTCTGCCCGTTTGAGCTCATGCAGTTCGTTGCCGTTTCAGGATTGAGTGGGAGGTCATCTTTATGTTTACGAGCAATGAACGCGGCATCCAAAAACAGGCGCATGTGGACTTCACCCGCTCCGGCTGGCGGAAGTTTATGCGGCTCAATCGCATTCTGGGCGTGCGGTTCCTCCGGGGATTCGTTCTCCGCTATGAACTGGCGGCTTACCTGACGGCGCACGAAGCCGCAGGCGTTGAACTGGACGAAGGCTGTCAGGAGGTCTGCTACGAGAACGGCGTGTACCTGCTGCTGCGCAAGATGCAGGGCGTGTGGTACATCACGGACATTTTCGCCACGGAAGAAACTGTTGCCTATGACCCGGTTTTCTTCTGGCAGAAAATCCGGCGCGGCGCCGACTTTATTCTGGCGCACGTTCTGAGCGGCTGGCGGCAGCTGACGGAAAGGATGGTGCTGAACGGATGAAGACTTTTTGTGGGTGCTGCGCCAAAGGCACCAACTGTCCCCAGCAGTACGATGAAGAACGGCGTGCCAAATGCTCTATCCTGAACGCAGACAATGAGCCGCTGCGTTACCGCAATTCTGAAGGCTACTCCGACCCAACAGCCTTTTTCGCCCTTCACAATGTCATGAAGCCCACTGTGCTGAGACACAAGCCGAAGGCCGAGAAGAAGCATCATCCCCGGACGCAGGTTATCCATTACGACTGAAAAGGAGAGAAATCATCATGAACGAGAAAAATATCCGACTGGTTACGGCGGAATCCGTCCGCGCCGGTCATCCCGACAAGTTCTGCGATCAGGTGGCGGATGCCATTCTGGACGCGCATCTCAGGCAGGACCCCAATGCCCGCGTCGCCGTGGAGGTCTTCGCTACAGCGGGCAAGATCATCGTTGGCGGCGAGGTCACCTCCAAGGCAACGGTTTCCTACGACAAGATTGTGGCGGGCGTAATCAACCGCATCGGCTATACCATGAGCGATCTCTGCGGAGATTCGCACGGACTGCTGGAGCTGGAAGTCTGCTTCCACGAACAGTCCCCGGACATCTCCGCCGCCGTAGATAAAACCGAACTGGGTGCAGGTGAAACACTCGGTGCGGGCGATCAGGGCATTATGGTGGGCTACGCCACCAATGAGACGGAAGAATACCTGCCCCTGCCTGTGGTGCTGGCACATCGCATCTGCAAAAGGCTGGACGAGCTGAAGCCGGAGAATCCGTGGATGGGCGCGGACGGCAAGGCGCAGGTTACTGTTGCCTATGAGAACGACGTGCCCGTCGCCGTGACAGCCGTGGTCGTCTCTCTGCAACATAACGCGGAGATCGACCATAAAGGCATCCGCCGCTTCATTGGCAAAGAAGTGCTGGGCAAGGTGCTGCCCAGAGAACTGCTGAAGGAAGATACCCGTATTCTCATCAATCCTTCCGGGAAATTCGCGCTGGGCGGCCCTGCTGCGGACACCGGCCTGACCGGTCGAAAGCTGGCGGTGGATCAGTACGGTCCCGTGGCGCATATCGGCGGCGGCGCGCTCTCTGGCAAAGACCCGACGAAGGTAGACCGCTCCGGCGCGTATGCCGCCCGCTGGGTTGCGAAGAACATCGTGGCGGCAGGCATGGCAAAGCGCTGCGAGGTGCAGATCGCCTACGCCATCGGAAAGAGCGAACCCGTCAGCGTGATGGTGGATACCTTCGGCACCGGCGTGATTTCCGACAGCCGCATCGAGGCAGCTGTAAAAGCAGTCTTTGATCTCACGCCCGCAGGAATCATCCGTGACCTGAAGCTGAACCGGCCCATCTATTCCAAACTGGCCTGTTATGGGCATTTCGGACGCACGGAGCTTGAACTTCCCTGGGAAAAGATCAATCGCAAGTACGAACTGCTGTCCGCAGCGCTGAAACAGAGCGTCCGGCAGTAAGAAAGGAGAAACCTCATGACCATTCATATTCAAATGCTTCAGGACATCGCCACCCATGCCCGCGCCATGGCGGACAGTATGCAGGCCATCGTGGACGACTGCGCCGAGCAGCTGGCCAGGCGAAAGGCTGCCGGTGAGAGCGAAGAGTCCATCATGAACGAACCCTTCAACAAGGTGGCCCAGAACGGCTTCACGCCCTATGAAGGTCCTACGCCCTTCGACGAGAAGCCGAAGGACACGGCGGCTCCCGTTTCGGAACCGAAACTGACCATCGTAGAACTGCGCGCCTTTGTCGCGGCGCGTTCCACCCCGGAGAACCGCCCGAAGATCAAGGCGATTCTCACGAAGTACGGCGTGAAGAAGCTCGCCGAATTGCAGGAAAGCCAGTATGAAGCGGTCAAGAATGAGGTGGCTGCGCTGTGAGCGATATGATGAACACTACGAGTACCGCAAGTGCTGAAATTCAGCACACCAACCGCGCCCATGCCCGGCTCAACGCTTCCTCTTCCCACCGCTGGATGATGTGCCCGCCTTCGGTCAAGCTCTCCGAGCAGTTCGAGGATAAGCCTTCGACCTATGCGGAGGAGGGTTCCTTCCTCCATGAATTGTGCGAGCTGAAGCTGCACCGCTACCTGGGCGACATGGCCGCTGAAGCCGTGGAAGCGCAGTACGCCGAGCATCGGGACAGCGAGTTTTACTCGGACGAGGCCGAAAGCGTCACGGATGAATACGTCGCCTTCTGCATTGAAACCATCGAGGCGGTCCGCTCATCCTGCCCCGATCCGCTGATCATGGTGGAGCACCGGCTGGATTACAGCGAGTACGTGCCCGAGGGCTTCGGTACCGGCGATCTGGTCATCGTGGCGGACGGCGTGATCGAGGTGATTGACTTTAAGTCAGGTCGCGGCGTGAGAGTAGACGCCCATCGCAACAGTCAGCTCATGCTCTACGCACTGGGAGCGCTGTTGGAGTTCGACCCGCTCTACGACATCCACCATGTGCGCATGACCATCGTACAGCCCCGGCTGAACAACTTGTCCTCCTACGAAATGGAGGCGGACGAGCTGCTGCATTGGGCGGAGACGGAGGTGCGCCCCAAAGCACAGCTGGCCTATGAAGGCAAGGGCGAATTCTGCGCCGGCGAATGGTGCCGCTTCTGCAAGGCGCGCTATACCTGCCGGAAACGCAGCGAATATCATATGCGCCTGGCAGAGCGGGACTTCAAACAGCCCGACCTGCTCTCGGACGAAGAGATCGCCGACATCCTGCCCGTGGCAGAAAGCCTGAACAGCTGGGTGCAGGATCTCATGGCTTACGCCACACAGGAAGCGGTAGACGGGAAGCACTGGCCTGGCTATAAGCTGGTGGCCGGGCGCACGGTGCGCAAATACACCAGCGAAGCCGAGGTCATCAAGGCAGCGACCGAGGCGGGCTACACCGACATCTACAAGACCACGCTGCTGGGCGTGGGCGATCTGGAAAAGCGACTGGGCAGAAAGAAGTTCAGCGAGGTGCTGGGCAAGTACGTCGTCAAACCCCAGGGCGCACCGACGCTTGTCCCTGAAACCGATCCCCGCAAGCCGTATTCCGATGCGGCGGGCGATTTTATCAACTAACCCTACGACAGCTGAAAAGGCGGAAAGGAAAACATTATGTCCATCAAAGTCATCACCGGCAAGGTCCGCGCGTCCTTCGTTCACGTTTTCGAACCCCAGAGCATCAACGGCAGCGAACCCAAGTACAGCTGCTCCCTCATCATTCCCAAGAGCGATACCGTGACCATCGGGAAAATCAGGGAAGCCATTGAACAGGCCAAACAGGAGGGCGTGCCCAAGTGGGGCGGTAAGATTCCTCCGAACCTGAAGCTGCCCCTGCGCGACGGCGATGTGGATCGTCCGGAGGATCCTGCCTACGCCGACAGCTATTTCATCAACGCCACCAGTCAGGAACAGCCTGGCGTGGTCGACCGCAAGCGCGTGAAGATCACCGATACGCTGGCGATTTATTCTGGCTGCTATATCCGGGCTTCTATCAATATCTACCCCTTCAACGCCAATGGCAATCGCGGCATTGCGGCTGGGCTGTCCAACATTCAATTTTGGGAGGACGGCGAGCCGCTGAACGGTCGCGTCCGCGCCGAGGATGAATTCGACGCGCTGGACGATGACGACGCGGATGATTTCCTCGATTGACGCTATAAGAATGCCGCGCATCAGCAACGGTGCGCGGCATGAAATCATCGAACTTCCTGTTCCAGATCGTCAAACAGCGGGCTGTCGAAAAATGTGCGCACGCTGATATCGAAACCGTCGCACAGCTTTTTGATCGTTGCGATGCCGGTGTTCGTCGTGGTTCCGTTGACGATATCGCTCACCGTGGATTGCGTAATCCCGGAGATGTTGCTGATCTTGTTGATCGTTATGTTCCGTTCACTGCACAATTCGAGCAGCCGTTTCACAGTTGCTTCTGCAATTGTCATACAATCATCCTCCTATCGGAATGCCGTTAATAAAAGCGTATCAAAGTTGCCGGAAAAACGTTAACGGTTCACCGTTGACTTTGAATTCCGGCAGCGATACATTAGAAGAAATTAACGGTATTCCGATAATCTAGGAGGAATGAAGATGCAAAAGCATAAGACACTGACGTTTACCGGGCATCGTCCCGAATCACTGCCCTTTGGTGAAAACGAATTGTTGGCTTCGGCGATCCGCATAAAGACGCTGCTGGCGGATGAGATCATGCGGTGCGCGGCACAGGGATACGATACTTTTCTGGCAGGCGGAGCCCGCGGCGGGGACATTCTCTTTGCGGAACAGGTGCTTTTCGTCAAGGGGCTGGAGTATCCCGACATCCAGCTGATTACCATCGTTCCCCACGAAGGACAGGCGAACAACTGGACGGAGGCGTGGCGAGAGCGCTATTTCCGCATACTGGAGTATTCTTCCGATGTTGTCACACTGGAAATGCATTACAGCAGCGGGTGCTATCACGCCCGGAATCGCTATCTGGTTGACCACGCGGACAGCGTGCTGGCGCTTTATAATGGTTCGCCGACCGGCGGCACGGCTTATACCGTGAAATATGCCTATCAACGCAATAAGGAAATCGTCATAATCGATCCAACAGCCATGGAGCGAAAGGTAATTCCGCCTCGGCTCCGATGTGAATAAACTGAGGCGCATCCGAAAGGGTGCGCCTTTTTGATGGGAGTGATTCATATGCCCGTCCTCATGGGCATCGACATTGAAACCTACAGCTCTACGCCGCTGCCCAGGTGCGGCGTGTATCGATACTGCGACGCGCCGGATTTCGAGATTCTGCTGTTCTCCTATGCCTTCGATGATGAGCCTGTACAGACCATTGACCTTGCCAGCGGTGAAACGCTTCCAAAAGAAGTAATTTCTGCACTGGAAGATCCCGGTATCATCAAGGTCGCCTACAACGCGCAGTTCGAGCGCGTGTGCCTTTCGCGCTACCTGGGGCACTGGCTGGATCCGCATCAGTGGCGCTGCACCATGGTCATGGCGGCGTACCTGACGCTGCCGGGAAGATTGGCGGACGCCGCCGTCGCCCTGGGCACGACGGAAAAGAAAATGGAGGAAGGCAAAGATCTCATCCGTTACTTCTCCGTTCCCTGCAAGCCCACCAAAACTAACGGCGGCAGGATGCGCAATCTGCCTGCCGACGCGCCTGAAAAGTGGGCGGTGTACAGGCAGTACAATGCCCAGGACGTGGAAACCGAGCGCGCCATTCGAAAGGCGCTGGAGAAGTATTCTCTGCCCGAGCAGGAGTGGGAGCTGTACGCGCTGGATCAGCAGATCAACGACCGAGGCGTGCGCGTGGATAAGAAGCTCGTGAAAAACGCCATCGCGGTCGATGCGGTATTTGCGCAAGCAGCCTATCAGCGTGCAAAGGAACTGACGGGGCTGGAAAATCCCGGGAGCGTAAACCAGTTGAAGGCATGGTTGGCGGATCAGGACATTCCCATGGAGAGCCTCGCCAGGAAGATCGTGCAGGAGAAGGCGGCGCAGACGGACGGCATTGTGGCGGAACTGCTGAATCTGCGGCTGGAGTTGAGCAAAACAAGCGTCAAAAAGTATGAGGCCATGGCCCGCTGTGTGTGCAGAGATGGAAGAATTCACGGTATGATGCAGTTTTATGGAGCCAGCCGTACTGGACGTTTTGCCTCCCGCATTTTGAACATGCAAAACCTCCCTCAGAACCATCTGCCTGATCTGGAGCTGGCGCGGGAGATCGTGAAAACCGGCGACGAAGAACTGCTGGATACGCTCTTTGCCTCCGTTCCCGGCACGCTCTCGGAGCTGATCCGCACGGCGTTCATCCCGAGGGATGGATGCCGTTTTCTCGTTGCGGACTTTTCTGCCATCGAGGCGCGCGTGCTGGCATGGCTGGCAAACGAAGAATGGGTACTGGAGGAATTTCGCGGCAAGGGCAAGATCTACGAAGCGACCGCCAGCCGCATGTTCCATATTCCGCAGGAGAGCATTGTCAAAGGTAATCCGAACTATGAGTATCGGCAGAAAGGTAAGCAGGCTACCCTCAGTTGTGGCTACGGCGGCGGAGTCGGCGCGCTGAAGGCCATGGGCGCGAAGATGCCCGAGGAAGAGATGCAGCCGCTGGTAGATGCATGGCGTGCCGCAAATCCCAATATCGTGGCGTTCTGGAGCGCACTGGACCGTGCGGCGAGGACGGTTATCC
>ERZ779876.2302-NODE-2302-length-14076-cov-5.016333_pt1 | contig 14076 bp, 13 predicted proteins | sample MGYA00511068_ERZ779876 | MGnify/ENA primary metagenome ERZ779876 (study PRJEB29588, sample SAMEA1970858) | human gut metagenome | biome: human gut; feature: human-associated habitat; material: faeces | place: Denmark | collected 2008/2010 ...
AAAAAGGAAAGCGCGGCTGCCGAGGCGCAGACCGAGCCGAAGGACGTCGCCGCGCCGCAGTCGGGGAACGCGGTTCCGCCCGTGACGGCAGAGCCGCCTCAGCCGCCGTCGCCGCCCGAAAAGCCGTGCGATGACACGTCGAGGCTGGGGGACGCGATACTCGGGCTGAACGCGAAAATCGGCGCTTTGGAGGACGGCATAGCCGCGCTGAAATCCGAAAACGCCGCGCTGAAATCCGAGAACGCGCGGCGTGGCGCGGAAAACGCGCGGCTCGGCGCGCCCGTGGACTACGCGGCGGCGATTGAGAACGACGAGCGCGCGGAAGCGGCTGCAATCGCTTCCGAGAGGGTGAGAAACGCCGTGGTTGCGGCGTACCTGAAAAACTTGGGCAGCGCGGAGAGAATAAGCGTGCTGACGGGGAGCAACGGCGCGATACCGCTCGCGCCGCCGGCAAAGCCGAAGAGCCTTGCCGAGGCAAAAAAACTTGCGGAAATCTTAATTAAAGGATAACGGAGGAAATTATCTATGGTAACTTTGACTAACGCGGAAAACGCATTGAAAACCGTATACTTAGGCGCGGTGACCGAGCTTCTGAACACCAAAGCCAATCCGCTGCTCGGCAAAATCGAGCAGACGAGCGTGGACGTGTGGGGTAAGGAAGTGCGCACCGCCGCGCGCGTGGGCATCAATGGCGGTATCGGAGCCGGCGACGAGGCGGGCGCGCTCCCGGGAGCTTACGGCAGTAACTACATTCAGTTTACTTCCACACTCAAAAACCTCTACGGACAAATCGAAATCTCGGACAAGGCGATAAGAGCCAGCGCGGACGGCAGGGGCGCGTTTACGGACCTACTCAACAGCGAGCTTGAAAGCCTTTTGTCGGCTTCGCGCTTTAACCTCGGGCGTATGCTGTACGGCGACGGCTCGGGCAAGCTCGCCACGATAAACGCCGTGACGAGCGGCAAGTACCCCGTGAGCGACACCAGAAACCTTATCGAGGGTATGGTAGTCGACGTGTACGGCTCGGACGGAGCGTTGCTCGACAGCGGCTTGCGCATTTCCTACGTCGACCGCGACGCCAAGAAAATCACGTTCGCGACCACGCCGACCACGGCTATCACGGCAAGCAGCTCTATGTACCTCCAGGGCAGTAAGGACAAGGAAATCACGGGACTCGGCGCAATCTTTGATTCGAGCAAGTCGCTCTACGGACTGTCGAGAACGTCCTATCCGTACCTCGCGCCGTACACCAAGGCTATCGACGGCGCAATCGACGAGGTGACCATTCAGAAGGCAATCGACCGCCTCGAATACAACGCGAACTCGCAGGTTGACTTCATCGCCGTCGCCGCCGACGTCAAGTACGCTTATCAGGAGTACATGAAAACGTACAAGCGCAATATCGACATGATGGAGCTTGACGGCGGCTATAAAACGCTGGCGTACAACGGCATACCGCTCGTGTACGACCGCTTCATCGAGGACGGCACGATGTACCTTCTCGACACCTCGGCGTTCAAACTGCATCAGCTTTGCGACTGGCGTTACCTCGAAAACGAGAACGGCAAGATTCTGCGCCAGACTCAGGGCAAGCCGACCTACACTGCGACGCTCGTCAAGTACTGCGACCTCATCTGCTCGCGCCCGAACGGTCAGGCTAAGCTCACCGGTATCGGCAAGACGACCACCACGGGAGCCTAAAAAATGAAGCCGGGAGAGGGCTATGAGGTGACGGGCGACCTTTACGACATCGCGTGGCGCATAAGGGCAATCGACCCCTTGTACCGCGTGTGGTACTCGTACCGCAAGCACCGCTACGAGGTGCATCACCTCGGGCAAAAGGGCGACACCTACGCGCTTACCGTGCCTTACGGGACGCTTGACGAGCGCACGCTGCGGCTGGTAAGAAGAACGCGCGCGGAAAACGCCGCCGCTCTCATACGCGAAACGGAAGAAAGAAACGCCGAGCTGAGAAAGGAGGCTGTGCGCCGCGCCGCGAACAACGCCGCGCGAGCCGCAGAAAAAGCCTTGTCGGCATTGTAAAAGCCGGGCAAAAAAGCTTTGTCCGCGTTGTAAAAGGTTAGGGTGAAAAGCCCGGGGAAGCGACCGCTCGCGAGGAATGTAAGTCCTTCGGGCGGTCGTTCGTTCCCGGCATTAACGGAGGGAGAAATATGAAACTAAAAACCGCCGTGTATTACGCGGCAATGTTTTTGCAGCTCGATGCGGTGTGTACGGCGCTCGAGAGCACGTCTACGTCCTACATAGGGGCTACGAAAGCGGAAATAGACAGGCTGGTGCGCTGCGCAAGCCTCGTCATCGGCGAGGCGGCGAGCGATTATCTGCCGCTGAAAACGCGCGAAACGGTGACGACGGACGACGGCGAGATAGAGTATTCTAAGCTTACCAAGTCGATTATCGACGTGTATTCGGTCAAGGACGAGTACGGGCGCACGGTGCCGGTCAGGGAGTACTTTGACAGAATAATCGTGCCGAAAAAGGGCAAGTACGAAGTCGAGTACAGCTACATGCCGCAAAGCGTGGGGCTGGACGACGAAATACCGTACACGGAAAAACTGGGCGCACGCGCGATAGGCTACGGCACCGCATGCGAGTACTGCATAATCTCTGGCATGACGGACGACGCCGTGTTGTGGGACAAGAGGTACAAAGACGCGTTGCACCTCGCCGAAACGGGCAAGACCGACAAGCGAGTCAAGCCGAGGCGGTGGGCGTGATGAGAAACGATTATCTGGCAGTTTCGGGCGCAAAGAAGAGCCGCGTGGTTATTCCCGATTTCTCGGGCGGCGCGGACTACGACAAGGACGAGGGCGCCGGTTCGCTCTCGCGAGCTTTAGACAGCTTCAACTTCGATTTTTCGGGCGGCGAATTAAAGACGGGCTACGGCTTGAAAAAGTACCTGCCGCTTGCGAATTTCACCGTCAGGTCGGCGTGGCTGTTCACGCGCTATGACCACGACAAGGACGAGCGCGACGACATAATGCTGGCGACGGACGACGCCGGCAAGCTGTACGAGCGGCACGTTTCGCAGGGCTCAGCGAGCTTCAGCCAAGTCGAGGGCGTGAATTTTGCCGACGTGCCGACCTATATAAACTACCGTCTTTACGGCGAAGACGTGGTGCTGATGTGCTCGGTCAAGGACGGAATGTACGTTTACGACGGCGTGAGAGAGCCGTACAAGGTGGATGACGCGCCGCTGATAACCTCGATGGCGCTGCACGGCGAAAGACTGTTCGTCACGGTGGGCGGCGAGAAAAAGGATTTGTGGTTTTCCGAGGACCTCGACCCCACGAATTGGGACGCGTCGCTAAAGGGCGGCGGATTTATCGAGATGACCGACGAGCGCGGCGACCTCAACCGCGTGATAAGTTTTCTCGGCTACGTTTACGTTTTTCGCGAACGCGGCATATCGCGCGTGTACGCCTCGGGGCGGCAAACCGACTTTGCCGTGACCAACCTGTTCGTGTCGGGCGGCAGGATTTACCCGGGTTCGGTGACAGTGTGCGGCGACAGAGTGCTGTTCCTCGCCACCGACGGGCTGTACGCTTTCGACGGCGCGAACGCTACCAAAATTCTCGGCAAGGTCACGGGCGTGATTTCGAGCGGCGAGAGGTGCGCTTCGGCTTACCGCGACGGCAAATACTACCTGTCGTTCCGCCGCGACTATACCACTCGGGAAGAGCCGATAGGCTGCGAAAGCGAGTATGCAAATCCCGTCAACAACATGCTGCTCGTTCTGGAAATCGCGACGGGCAAGTATTCGCTCTCGCGCGGTCTGGACATCACGGGCTTTACCTGCGCGGACGACGCAGGGGTTGTCGCAATCACTTCGCGCGGCGAAACGGGCACGGTGGAAAAGTGCGGCAGAGGCATAAACTGTTCGCTCAAAAAGGTGTGGGTAGTGCCTAAAACCGACATGGGTACCGCCGACAAAAAGACCGTGCGCGAAATACGCCTGTTCACCAAGTCCGCGGTTAAAATCACGCTCAAATCGGACACCGCAAGCCTCGAGGTAAACTTTACGGGCGGCAGGGACGTGCAAAGAAAGCGCGTGTCGTTTTCGGGGCGCAGGATAGGCATGGAGATTTCGTCCTACGCCGACGAAGTGCTCGTGTCGCGCCCGTCGCTGATTGTCACTCACGGCGGCTTCTGAGAGGAGAAAAAGCTATGGACTACGGAAAAACGGCTTACCTTAAGGTGAGCGAGCTGGAGGCGCGGCTTGCGGACAGGCTGACGGCAAAGCCGAAGAACAGGACGGGCATGAATTTCCGACCGTTTTTCGACTTTGCGACAGGCGACTTTGAAGCCGCCGAGGTTTCCGCGGACGAAACGATTGCGATAATCGTCAAGGCGGAGGTGCGCGCCGATTCGGATATAAGCGGAGCTAAAATTTCGATGAAGCTTGACGGGATAGTCGCATCGGAGAGCGCGGGCGCGTCGCTCACGGGCGGCGAGCGGTACGATTTTATGCTGCTTGCCGCGCTCGACCCCGGCAGCGGCGCGACGCTTTCGCTGTCGATGGACGGTGCGGACTGCACGCTGCTATCGTGTCAGCTCGTCGTTTCGGGCACGGGCGCAAAGCTTCGCTGCGGCTCGGGCGATTGCGCCGCCGACAAGAACGGCAACGGCAAGTGGCTGACCGTCACCTGCGAGGACGACGACGTCGCGGCTTATATTTTCGGCGAGAGCGAGCCGCTTTACATCGGCGAACCGCTGTACGTCGGCACGGGGCGAAAAGCCGATTGCGCAGGCGGCGACGGAGATTCGTTCGTCGTGGCTTACGTCGACGTGCGCGGCAACGCCTACGTCGCGACGGTGAGCGACGCGCCTGCCGTAACCGGGCGGACGTTTATCGCGGACGGCGTGACGGCAATCGCGATAGGCAGGTGCGGCGACGGCTATATAACCGCCGAAATCGACGAGAGCGGCGCGGTGGTGTGCAGGTACCTTAGCCCCGGCGGCGGCATATCGATGCCGTTCGACCCGGGGATTAAGGACGCGGCGGTGCGCGTGGGCTTCGTCAAGAACGCCGAACGCCCCACGCTGATAGTGGGCACGTCCGAGCGCAGTTACGTCAAGTACCTTGAGATAGACTACGGCGGCAGCGACGAGTTCGCCTATACTGCGACCGTCACGCTGACCCCGGTAAAGGAGGAATGATGCCCAAGGCTTTTAACAGATTTACGATAACCTGCGGCGACAGGGTGATAAGCGTGCACAACGAAGCGTTCGACGTTTCGGCGGCTCTCACGGACGGCGAGCCGTTCGGAAAATACATCGTCGTGGGGCGCGAGGGAGCGACCGCCACTTCCGAGCGCGAGATGAGCAGCGAGGTGTGCGTGCTCGAAACCACGCTCGCGGAATACAACACCGACTTTTCTAAAGGAAAAGCGTTCGCGGCGTTTACGGCAAGGCTGGACGACGAAGCGGCGGCAGACGGCGAGAAAATAGGCGCGGTGGGGCTTTCCCACTTTTTCAAAGGTTTTCCGCTCGTCGACTTCGCTTCGTTCCCGGCTGTTACCAAGCGCAAGGGCGAGGACATAGTGGTGCGCGCCGAAATAGTGCTGAGAACCGACGGCGACGCCTTCAAATTCACGAGCGGCGACAACAAGCTCGCGCGCGTGCTTCTGGGCATCGACGGGCTCGGAAGCTCGACGTTCGAGTTGGGCGTGGGCGGCAATTACCACGGCAACAAGGTGATGCCGCGCGGCACGGGCGATATTTCCGCGCGAGTGAGCGTAACGCCGGTAATTACCGACGGCGGCATAAAGTTTTCGGGTGCGTTCACGGCGCCGCCCTACGAGTTGCTGCTGCTTATGGACGGCGTTGCGGTGATGCGCGGCTTCGTGCCCACGGGCGCGCACGTCGAGCAATGCACCGCCACGCTGAGAGAAAACCGCTCGGCGGAAATCGCGGGCAAGCACGTTTCTGGCGTGCTGAATATCAAGAGCTCGTCCGTGGCGGTAGGCAACGAGTACGACTTTCCCAAGGCGAGCAAGCTGACCGCCGACTGTCCGCAAATCGTGCAGGGCAAGCTCGGCAAGAACGTCGAGCTTCTGTCGGAAACGACGGGCGCGCATTTCGCGATAAAGACGGACAAGGAAATCACCGTGTATAAGGCGACGGGCGGCACGTTCACGCCGCTTTACAAGGTGGGAAATCCCGGCGGCAAGACCGAGCTTCTCGGCGACGGCGGACTGATGAACGCCAACGGCAGGCTCAATCGCTACAAAATCGGCTCGGACGGCTCGGTCAGGCGCATAACCTACGGCGGCATAACGGAGGCGACCGACATCGCCACGGTGCTGGACTCGAGCGGCAAGGCGCGTTTCATCGTGATAAACGGCGGCACGGTTTCGTACAGGAGCGAAACCGCCGACGGCGTTACCACGTCCGTCAGCATCGGCGCGGTGGCGGACGACAGCATAATCGGGCGCATGGGCAAGAGCACCGTGTACTATGCCTCGAACAGCACGCACATAATCGTCGCTTACTGCGGCGGCGCGCGAAACTCCGCCTACGAAACGCAACTGCGCGCCGTGGTGACCAATCAGAGCTTTCAACTGACCGAGCGGCGCGATCAATGGGCAAGGCTTCACCCCGTCCACACCGTGACGATGGAATTCGTTATTCCGCTCGCCGCCACGAGCTCGAGGTATTTTGTAAGCATAGACGAGAAAACGATATTCTGCGGAAATTACTGCATGGCGTTCAAGGACGGCAAGCTCGTGAGGTGCTATCAGTTCAAGACGAGCGCCAAGCTCGCGGTGGAGCTGATGAATTTCGACGAGGGGATAGACGAGCCCGAGGACGCGATAGTCGCCGGAGACTACATACTCGCGCTGTACGCGGACGGCTCGGTGAAAACGCTTTACCCCGTGCCCTACGGCAGAGTGATTTACTGCCCCGACCTCGAGCCCGGCACGGCGATAACGTTCGACGCGATAGTGGTGGACGACCCAATGAGCGACGCAAGCAGCGTCAATGCGGAAATTACGCTTGCGAGGTGAAAAATGACATTTACCAACAACACCGTTACGATAGGCAAGTACCGCGTGTCGTCGGCGCGAAGGGCGGACGACGGCAGCGTGGGGTTTATTCTGGACGAGGGCGGCACGCTCGTGATGAAAACCATCCCAAAGGGCGCGAAACAGCCGATATTCTCGTCGGCGCAAATCGTGGGCTACGGCGACGACGCGTTCAGGCTGGACAACGGCGTACTCGTGCGACGGGGAGGCTTTCGCTATGTCGCGGATTGACTTTCGGCGGCTGCGCGAGAGCGTGGCTCGCAATCGCCGCATGCAGTTTTATTATCGATTAAAGGAGAGAGGAGAAAATGAACATAATTTCCTATGTGCAGGATTTATTGAATCGCAACAAGCCGAAGGACAAGTACGCGACGAGTGCAGATTACACGGACGTAATCGGGAAGATTGACGAGATAGAGAAGTCGCTCGAGCCCGAAAAGCCGTCGCTGGGTGAAAACAAGACCTACGACAGGCTGGTGTACGACGCGCCGAGCGACGAGCAGATTACCGAAACGGCAAAGTCGGGGCTTGAGGATTACAGAAAAAAAGGCGTGGAGTCGGTGGAAAACGAGATAGCCGCGCTCATCGAAAAGTACGCTTCCGACAAAGCCGGCAATTCCGGGAGCTACCAAAAAACGCTTAAATCGCTTAGCGAGGCTTACGAAGCGGCAATAGAAGAGGCGAGGTACGACGCGCTCAAACGCGGACTCGCGCGTTCTTCCGTCGCGGCGAACACGACCGCCGCGCTTGTGAGCGAGCGCGCGGCAAAGACCGCGGAAGCCGCAGCGGAGTACGAGGCGGCGCAGGCGGACGTCGACGCGAAGATAAGCGAGCTGGACGTAAAGCGGCAAAAGGCTATGGACGACTTCGACATCGCCTACACCGCGAAGCTGACGGAGGAAATCAACAAGCTCAAGTCCGAGCGCGAAAAACTGAAAACGGAGGCGCTGAAGTACAACAACTCGCTTACCGAAAAGGAAAACAAGGAGAAAATCGACAAGGCGAAAGCGGAGTCGGACTTGTACACCGAGCAGCTTGCCCAGAAGAAAGCCGAGGAAAAGCTTGCCGAGGGCGACACCGCCACCAAGGAGAAACGCTATCAGCAGATTTACACCGTGCTCAGAGATAAGCTGCTCACGATGAGTCCGCAGGAGGCGAAACAGGAAATCACGAACAACCCGATTTATTCGAGCTACCTGTCCAAGCCCTATTACTACAAGCTGTTCGACGAGTTCGGCAGATAGTCCGCGCGGCGTTTTTTTTAAGGGTGGGCGGAGGGAAATAAAGGAGGAAACGAATGGAAGGTATAATAAACTCGGTGAGAAATCTTTTCGGGACCTACGGCTTCCACGCGGCGGCGGTAGTGCTCGCGACGATTGCCGTCGTCAACGTCGTCAAGCGACCGCTCGTCAAAAAGGCAGAGGAGCTTGCGGCGAGGACGGGCATAGACAAGAGCGTCGTCACCAAAAACGTGACGATAATCCCCGTCGCCGTGGCGTTCGTTATCGAGCTTGTCGTCGCCGTAATCGCGGCGCGCTTCGACTTCCGCGCGGTGGACTACGGCAAAGTCGTCACGACCTCGGTGCTGTACGGCGCGCTCGCAATCGCCACCTACGAGAGCGTGAAAAAGCAGCTCCGCGCCTACGCCGCCTCGCTTAACGGCAGGTTCGGAGCGGACGACGGCGAACAAGTCGCGCCCGAAAAATCGCAGGACGACGGCGAAAAATCGCAGCCCGATTCCGACCAATCGGATTGCGGCGGCGAACAGCCTATAGGCGGCGCGGCGGACGAAACCTGCGAGCCGAACGGCGTGAGCGCGGACGAAGCGAAAGATACTGCGGATGAAAGCGCAGGAGCAGAGAAAAGCGAGCCGCCCGTGTTTTCCGCTAACGGCGACTAGCGGAGCGGCGGCATAGCTCGCGGCTTTACTCGCGCGGAGAAAAAAGCTCTCTTTCCGTCAAAAACGGAGAGGGAGCTTTTTTTGCGAATGTGCGAATGGCGAATGTGCGAAACTCACGCGTAGAATGTGATAAAATCCGACAAAATCGGTGAAGTCGACCGCTGAAATTCGCGTAATCTTGACAAAAAACAACAGAATTGCTATAATTTCGGCATGAACTTGCCCGTGCGGCGGTAGACGAGATTAAACGGAGGTGCAGCTAATGAGAAGATTTTTGGCTTCTATTATAGTGGCGGCGTTGTCGCTGCTCGCGCTTTCGTTTGTGGGCTGCTCGAAACCCAAAAGCGGCGACGAGCAGCTCGATTTCAGACTGTGCAAGGGCGGCGAGTCCTATTACGTCGCAGGCGCAGGCAAAGCCGCAGGCTCGGAAATCGTCATTCCGGCTGAGTACAACGGCAAGCCCGTCGTCGGCGTGGGCGGCAAGAGCTTCAAGGACAACAAGAATATAACCGCCGTCGCCATTCCCTCGTCCGTCGAGTGGGTGGAAATCGCGGCGTTTAAGAATTGCACCGCGTTAAAGCGCGTGGAGTGGAATGCCGTCAACGCACGCACGAGCGAAAGCGAAGAAGAATACCAAAATCGCGTGTTTTTAGGCTGTGAAAACGTAGAAGAGTTTATTATCGGCGACGGCGTGGAGTCAATCCCCGGCGGCTTGTTCGCGTACTCCGGCGGCAGTAAAATCAGCGAAATCGCGCTGCCCGAGAGCTTGAAAAAAGTGGCTGCGAGCACGTTCTCGTCGGTAAACCGCATCGATATTAAGGTTGCAGACCTCGGGAAATGGCTGGCAATCGAGAAGCCCGTTTTCGGCGCGCCGCTCGCCTCGTCCTATGCGCTGTACTTCGGCGACAGCGAAGTAGAGTCGCTTGACCTCGGCGAAGCTTCCGAGCTCGCCCCCTACGAATTTGCCGGTTGCGTGAGTATAAAGAGCGTGGCTCTCGGCTCGAAAATAGAAAAAATCGCTCGCAGCGCGTTTTCCGGTTGCCGCAGTCTTTCGGAAATCACCGTCGGCGAGGACAATCCGAATTATTACCTCTCGTCGGGCGTCGTTTATTCGCGCGTCGACAACATTGTCACGCTGGTGCCGCCTGCAATGACGGGCGAGGCGGTCATTCCCGACGGAGTGCCGTCGGTACCTGCAAACGTTTTCAGCGGCACCGCGATTAAAAAGCTGATTATTCCGGGCACGGTGCGCGTGGTCGGCGGCGACTCGTTTTCCGATTGCGCCGAGCTCGAAACCGTGGTCATCGGCGACGGCACGACGGAGATAAGCGACTTCGCGTTCGGAGGTTGCCCGTCGCTTAAAACCGTAATCGTTTCCAAGACCGTCAGAAGAATGGGAGCGGAGCTTTTCAAGGACAGTACGGACGTCGCCGTCTATTACCTCGGCGAAACGTGCCCCACGGGCGAGGGCTGGGAGCGGCTTTCTCCGTGGATTTACAGCGAACTCGCGCCTTCGGTCTCGGGCAGCTTCTGGCATTGGGCGGAGGACGGAGAAACGCCCGTAAAGTGGGATGTCGTTTCAAACGACGACCGCGTGAACATGCCGCATCCCATGCCGAGAAGATCGCAGACGCTTAACGCCGCCGTCAACAGTTAAACGGATAAATCGCCGCGAACTTAAATATCGCTTTGAAAATATAATCGCGAAACCGACCGAAGCCGTAAAAACCGGCTCGGTTTTTTGTTACCGTCCTGTTTGACGCAAATTGCATACTTTTTGCCGAATATCGGGGATAAATCGCGATTTTACAGTGGTATAATGCCACTTGAAAAAATACGGACGGTGGAAAAATGAAGGCTCGCGACGACAGAAAAAGGAACAGAATATTGTATATTATCGAAGCCGCTTTGGAGTACTTTGTATCGATAGCGGTTTCGGGCGCGTATCTGGCGTGTCTTACGACGGCGATAGGAATGTCCGACGCGCTTACGGGCGTGCTGACCTCGTTCGTCAGCCTCGGGTGCGGTTTTCAGATATTCGCGGTGCTGTTTAGGGGCAACGTCAGGCGCAACGTAACGATATTGCATCTTATAAACGAAACTGCGTTTACGCTCTTATACGTCACGCCGTTTTTCCCCGTTTCCACGACTGCGAAAACCGTGATTTTCACCGTGCTGATGCTGGTGGGCTTCGCGCTCAACAACGTCGCCAACCCGTCCAAAACCGATTGGTTCATGCAGTCGGTGGACAAGGATAAGCGCGGCGTTTTCACGGCGACCAAGGAAATCGTTTCGCTGATTTCCGGCATGCTGTTCTCGCTGCTCCTCGGCTACGTCATCGACGGATTCAAAGCAGCCGGCAACGAAACGGGCGCGTTCGTTCTGTGCGGCGCGTTTTTAGGGGTTATTACCGCCGCGCACGCGCTTACGATAATTTTCTCGAAGCCCGTGTCCGCGCCCGTCACGGCGGAAAGAGCAAAAGCGGAGGGCGAGGTTAATGCCGATAGCGCCGTTGCGAATGCCGACACCGCCCCGGCGACGGACGATAGCGGCGCGACTAATGAAATCTCGGCGGCAGCATGCGAGGTTCCGGATAAAAATTTGTCGGATATAAACTCGGGTAATTCGGATAAAAAAGAAAAAGCCTCGGGGCGCGGCGCATTCAGGCGCGCGCTTGGGGACAAAAACCTCGTAAAAGTAGTGATAACGATTGTTTTGTGGCGAATGGTGAACTACTCGACGGTGCCGTTTTACGGAACTTATCAGATAAAAGAGCTCGGGTTTTCGATGGTGTTCGTGTCCGCGCTGGCGATAGTATACGCACTCGTTCGCGCGGTTTTCGAGCGACCTATCGGTCGGCTTGCCGACAAAAAGGGCTTTGCCGCCTCGCTCAACGTCTGTTACATTGCCGAGCTCGCGGCGCTTGCCGTGGCGGTGTTCATGCGCCCCGAAAACGGCGCGATTACATATTCCGTGTACTACGTTCTTTTCGCAATCTGTTCTGCCGGCATATCGAGCGGCGAGCTCAACCTCATCTACGATTACGTCGGCGAAAACGAGCGCGTGGCGGCGCTCGCAATCAAGGCTACGGCAGGCGGACTTGCAGGTTTTCTCACCACGCTCGCGCTCAGTCCGCTTGTGGCGCTCATTCAGGCTCGCGGACTGACGATTTTCGGCGTAAACATCTACGCCCAGCAGGTCACGTCGCTGATTGGTTTGGTTTTATGCGTGATTTTAATCGTCTATAATACGGTCGTAGTGAAGAAAATCAAGCGTTGATTCGCGCTTGTAGGCGGCAGGGGTCATTCCGAACCGCGACTTAAACAGCCGAATAAAGCCCGAGCAGTCCGTAAAGCCCGATTCTGCAGCGGCAGAGTAAACGCTTGCGCCGCCGCGGAGCAGTTTTCGGGCGCATGCAAGCCGCTTCGATTCGACGTAAGCCTTGGGAGTGACGTGCAGATATTCGTTAAACAGCCGCTCGAGAGTGGAGCGCGACACGAAATGCGCCGCCGCAAGCTGCTCGACGGACGTTATTTCTCGAAAATTGGCGGAAACGTAGCCGAGCGCCGCCGCAAGCACGGGCGGAAGCGGACGAGAGTCGTCCTCGTCGGGCGCGACTTCGGTGGCAGGGCGCAGGAGATTGAGGAGATAGATGAGGTAAGCGTACTGCGACTGCTTGTCGTGCGCTTCGGCGGCTTCGACAAGCCGCTCCAGCGTGCGGAACAGCTCGGCTTTTCCGGGCGCGTCGAGCGAAAGATGATGCCGTTCGGTCTTGAGAAAAGCGTCTAACAGAAACCTGTCGCCGGGCGCGAACCACACGCAGGCGTGCGCGTGCCGCGTCGCTGTGTCGTGTATGCAGTGGTGGAGCTCGTTCGGGCGCGACAAAACCGCGTCGCCGGGGCTCAGCTCGTACACCTTGTTTTCCACCGAGAACGCCGCTTCGCCCTCGAGCAGAAAGTAAAATTCGATTGTGTCGTGAATGTGCGACGCGTACCGCTTCGGCGGCTGAACCGCGCCGTCGTCCTCGACGTAATACGCCGCCTCGAACGTATTGCCCGACATCGGAAGACTGACCGTCACCGTCGGTATGGTTTTTCGCTTTTCATCCATGATTTTTCTGTTCCGCAGTTTTTCCCGGATTATACCACGCCTCGCCGATTTTTGTCAACGCCGAGCTATACGCAAAAGAAAAAGCGCCGCGCCGCCGCGGCATTTTATAAAAGAAAATACCGTCGCCGGTATTGAAACGGATATGCGGGAATGTAGTCCGCGCTATGGCAAAACGACGCCGGAACACGGATCGGACAACGTTCGGAAAAGTATTTCATTGTTCGCAGTTTTCCGCTCTGCGTTTTTTCCTCTCGGCATAACATTCGCCGTTTATAAGATCGTCTATGCTCACGGAAAACAGTTTGCTTAGTTTGCGCAACATATCGATGTTGGGCTCGGTTCGCCCCTGTTCCCAATTTGCATAGCAACTTTCCACCACGTCCAAAAAAGACGCGACTTGTTTTTGCGTCAGACCGCATTGTTTCCTCGCTTCTTTAAGATTTTGGCAGAATTCTTTGTCCACATATATAATATTTTACAAAATACTAGATAAAATGTCTTGACACTAGACAAATTATCTAGTTAATAGGGACATACAATTCTGAAGGAGGTATAAATTATGGCAGACAGGATAAGACGGTGCAGAGACCATCAGGAAATGGAGCATGTAGTTGACGACTATGTAACTCTCGGGTGCAAGGTAACGAGCAGGGGAGAAGATTCCGTAACGTTACGTCAGATTAAACCGCATGACAAACATATGTTTGTTTTCCTGGTGTTCGGATGGTGGACTTGTGGTTTGGCAAACCTTATTTACGCGGCGATTCCTCGCTACGGCGAAGAAGTTTTTGTAAAAGTAGATAATGCCGACGGCAATTGATCAGCAGAAAAAAAACGACAGCTTCAATTATTATTTATAAAAAAACAACGGATTATGCCGGATATTACGGAAGCGTGTTGTCGGAAGTCAACGGTAAAAATTTTTGCCGTTGACTTCCGCTTTTCTCTGTGCTACAACCGTAGTCCGAAAGGCGATAAATCGGACGGCAAAACGGCATAGAAAAACCGAGCGTTCAGAAC
>ERZ779876.2320-NODE-2320-length-13983-cov-2.877800_pt1 | contig 13983 bp, 14 predicted proteins | sample MGYA00511068_ERZ779876 | MGnify/ENA primary metagenome ERZ779876 (study PRJEB29588, sample SAMEA1970858) | human gut metagenome | biome: human gut; feature: human-associated habitat; material: faeces | place: Denmark | collected 2008/2010 ...
TGTAAATATTTCAACAGGAATCCGTACACTTCGGCTGAATGCAAAACATGGTCTGTTGGTGAACGGTAAACCAACGAAACTGAGGGGGACTTGTATTCACCATGATAATGGGATTATCGGAGCAGCAACATTTCCAGATGCGGAGTATCGGCGTTGCCGCCAGATGAAGGAAGCCGGTCGGGACCTGCTCTCCGCGCTGGAGAAGATGAAGAACAGCGGTGCCCAGACCATTCTTGACGGCACCACCAAGAGCAAGGCCGAGCAGCTGATGAGCGACGAGCAGCTGAAGGCCTATCAGGAGTTCCTCGCCGCGCAGGCCTACAGGTCCTTTGTCATCAAGCGCCGGGACTCCAAATACATCACCTCAACGCTGAAGGAATCCCACCCGATGCTGGAGATCTCGCCGAGGGATCTGGACGCCGATTGCTTTGCGCTCAACACCCCGGAAGCTACCTATGATCTGCGGCTGGGTATGGCCGGTGCACGGGAACACTCCCCGGAGGACTTTATCACGAAGATCACCTCCGTGACGCCTGGACCCAAGGGACAGCAAATATGGCGAGACTGCCTCGATCTCATCTTCCAGCGCAATCAGGAGCTGATCGACTACGTTCAGATGATCTGTGGTTTGGCCGCCATCGGCAAGGTCTACGTGGAGGCGCTCATCATTGCTTACGGCGATGGCCGCAACGGCAAGTCCACCTTCTGGAACGCGATCTCCCGCGTGCTGGGGCTGTACAGCGGCAACATCTCCGCCGACACCCTGACCGTGAACTGCCGCCGGAACATCAAGCCGGAGATGGCCGAGGTCAAAGGCAAGCGGCTCCTGATCGCCGCCGAAATGCAGGAAGGCGCAAGGCTCAATGACTCCACCGTCAAGCAGCTCTGCTCCACGGACGACGTGTTTGCGGAAAAGAAGTACAAGGACCCGTTCTCCTTCAAGCCCTGTCACACGCTGGTTCTCTACACCAACCATCTGCCAAGGGTCAGCGCCTCTGATGACGGTATCTGGCGCAGGCTGATCGTCATCCCGTTCAACGCCAAGATCACCGGCAAGAGCGACATCAAGAATTATGGCGAGTACCTGTACGACAACGCAGGCGAGAGCATTCTGGCGTGGGTCATCGAGGGTGCCAAGAAGGTCATCGAGCTGGAGTACCAGATTCCCGTGCCGAAGTGCGTGCAGGACGCGATCTGCGAATACCGCAGCCAGAACGACTGGTTCGGCCACTTCATCGAGGACAAGTGTGATACCGGCGATGACTATAAGGAAAGCTCCTCGTCCCTCTACCAGGCGTATCGGAACTATTGCATCGATACCAACGAGTATGTGCGCAGTACGGCGGACTTCTATTTCGCTTTGGAGAGCGCTGGCTTTGAGCGCGTGGTCCTGAACCGGAAGCGGTATTTTAAGGGCCTGCGTATCCGCACAGAGGACGATGCCGGAGATGATTTCCTGAAGTGAGACTATGGGATGACAAGGTGTATCAAGGTCTTATACAAAAATTCTCTAAGGCCTGTAAAAACAGCCCTAAGAAAAAGTTCTGAAATGGCATTGATACACCTTGCACGTCCCGGATTCAAGCCCTGATGGGAGGCAAGTATGAGAGAAAAGCAGATCGAAAACAAGTTAGCGACAGAGGCAAAAAAGCTCGGCGGGATTGCGCTGAAGTTCGTTTCCCCGAGCTTCGACGGAATGCCCGACCGCCTCGTTTTAATACCTGATGGCCATATCGCCTTCGTAGAGCTGAAGGCCCCCGGCAAAAAGCCACGCCCGCTCCAACTGGCGCGGCACCGGCTCCTGCGGTCACTGGGCTTTCGGGTATACGTCATCGACAGCGTGGAGCAGATCGGAGGGATGCTGGATGAAATTCGCACCTCATGATTATCAGGCCTACGCCATCGACTACATTGAAACCCATCCCGTGGCTGCTGTCCTGCTCGATATGGGTCTGGGCAAGACGGTGATCTCCCTGACTGCCATCGCGGATCTGCTGTTTGACAGCTTCGTAGCCCGCCGCGTGTTGGTGATCGCGCCGCTGCGTGTGGCCCGCGATACATGGCCCGCCGAAATCGGCAAGTGGTCCCATCTGCAGCATCTGACCTATACTGTAGCTGTCGGCAGCGCAAAGGAGCGCCGCGCTGCCCTGATGAGAAGTGCGGACATCACGATCATCAACCGGGAGAACCTGAGCTGGCTGATCGAGGATAGCGGCTTTCCCTTCGACTACGACACCGTGATCGTGGACGAGCTCTCCTCCTTCAAGAATCACCAGTCCAAGCGATTCAAGGCTCTACTTCGTGTCCGACCCACGATCAAGCGGATCATCGGCCTGACCGGCACGCCCAGCTCCAACGGCCTCATGGACCTGTGGGCAGAGTTCCGGCTGCTGGATATGGGCCAGCGCCTCGGACGCTTCATCACCCAGTACCGCAACACCTACTTCACGCCTGACAAGCGCAACGGCGAGATCATCTACTCCTACAAACCACTGCCCTTTGCGGAGGATGCGATCTACCGGAAGATCTCGGACATCACGATCTCCATGAGGTCTACCGACCACCTGAAAATGCCGGAGCTGGTTTCCACCCAGTACGAGGTGCAGCTCTCTGACGCGGAAGCTGAGCGGTATGCCGACCTGAAGCAGGAGCTCATCCTGCAGCTGCCGGATGGCGAGGTCACCGCCGCAAATGCCGCTGCCCTCACTGGTAAGCTGGCGCAGCTGGCCAACGGTGCGATCTATGCCGACACCGGCGAGGTGGTCGAGTTCCATGAGCGGAAGCTGGACGCGCTGGAGGACATCATCGAATCGGCAAACGGCAAGCCTGTGCTGGTGGCCTACTGGTTCCGACACGACTTACAGCGGATCAGGAGCCGCTTTGATGTCCGGGAGTTGAAGTCCAGCAAGGACATTGCCGACTGGAACAGCGGCAAAATCCCTGTGGCGGTGATCCATCCCGCCTCTGCCGGTCACGGTCTCAACCTGCAGTCCGGTGGCTCCACCCTCGTGTGGTTCGGCCTGACCTGGTCCTTGGAGCTCTACCAACAGACCAATGCCCGCCTGTGGAGACAGGGACAGAGCGCCGGTACCGTGGTAATCCAGCACATCGTCACCAAGGGCACCATCGACGAGCGCATCCTGAAGGCCCTGCAGGCGAAAGACAAAACGCAGGCCGCCCTGATTGAGGCGGTCAAAGCGGACCTGACAATCTGATGACAACCTTCGGCAAAATTAGACAATCCGTGCCAATCCGAGAGGAACACTTATCGGAGGTACAAGGATGGACCCTTATCAGGAGCTTGCAAACGCCATCGTCCTGCAGGCAGTGAAGGATTACCGCATGACAGACGATGAGCAGGAACTGAAAGAGATCGAACGCTTCTTCCGTTCCGGCTGGTTTGGAGTGCTGACCAAAGTGGACCCAGACCTCCTGATCACCAACCTGCGGAAGGAGAAAAAGACGTATGACTACTAAGGCATATCTGGGTCAGGCGCGGTTTCTGGACATGCGGATCAAGTCAAAGATACAGCAGATCGATTCCCTGCGGGAGCTGGCAACCAGCTGCACGGCGGTCCTGTCGGACATGCCGAGGAACCCCAACCACGGCGCGTCCAAGGTGGAAAGCTGCGTGATGAAGATCATCGAGGTTCAGGAAGGCCTGCAGGATGACATCAACGCGCTGGTGGAGTTGAAGAAAGAGATCATGGCCACCATCCATGCCGTGGAGGACGTGGAGCTTCAGACCCTGCTGGAAAAACGATACCTCTGCTTCCTCTCTTGGGAGCGGATCGCCGTGGAGATGCACTACAGCATCCAGCATATCTACCGGATGCATGAGACGGCACTGGATGCCGTGACGGAAATTCTCGATGGCCGCTCAGCATGAGAGGAAATGAGAGGGATTGAGAGTCGCCTCTTATGATAGGATTAAGATGCGAAAAATGAAGGTCAGGACCGGGAAACCGGCTCTGACCTTTTCTATTGGAGAGGCGGTGACAGTGATGCCAAGGTTCCCGGACCATCCCTGCAGGCATCCCAGCTGCCCCAAGCTGGTGCCCAAGGGAAAGAAATACTGTGACGAGCATGCTTCCCTCCACCCGGAGGAGGTGCGCTCCGCTGCTGCCCGTGGCTACGGCTCCCGGTGGCGCAGACTCTCGAAGGCTTTCCTTCGTGCCCACCCGCTGTGCGCCCAGTGCCAGCGCGAAGGCAAGTACGTCAAGGCAACGGTCGTGGACCACATCCGTCCGCACCGTGGTGATCCGGAGCTTTTCTGGAACCCGGAGAACTGGCAGCCACTGTGCAAGCATCATCACGACGTCAAGACCCGCAACGAAGATCAGTACCCGGTGTACCACTACTGATTCCGATGGGAAGGGGCGATCAGAATCTCTGTGAGGCGGCTCCTAAAAGACCGCCGCCCCCTCTTTTACGCAAAAAAACAGATTCAAACGGGGTATTAACCCCAAGGCCATCGAAAGGACGGTGAAAACATGGCAAAAGACGGTACAAATCGAGGCGGCAGGCGCGTCCGTGCGGGCGATAAGCCGGATGCTCTTGCCGATAAAATCGCTCGTGGCAAAGCCGCGCAGGTTATGGATCTTCCAATCACCGACCTTGATGGCACAGATGACCTCGGCCCGGTGGCTGACCTGACCGGCACGGATATGCCGCACCCCAGCGACTACCTGTCCGCCAAGCAGCGTGACGGTGAGCCCCTCGGTGCGGATATCATTTTCAACGAGACGATCCGATGGCTGAAGGAACGTGGCTGCGACCGGCTGGTAAATCCCCGGCTGGTAGAGAGCTACTCCGAGGCCTTCGCCCGGTATATACAGTGCTCGGAGGCGGTCAGCAATTACGGCCTCCTCGGCAAGCACCCCACCACGAAGGCCCCCATCGCCAGCCCCTTCGTACAGATGATGCTCAGTTTTCAGAAGCAGGCAAACCTGCTCTGGTACGAGATATTCGACATCGTGAAGCAGAACTGCACCACGGCCTACGAGGGCTCCCCGCAGGATGACGCGATGGAAAAACTGCTGAGAGCAAGGAGCAAGAACAGATGATAGAAAAAGTGAATCCGAGCCACCCGGACAAGGTGGCAGACCGAATCGCGGGTGCCATCGTGGACCTCGCATATAAAACAGAGCATGATCCCAAAATCGCTGTGGAGGTCCTGATCGGCCACGGCAAATGTCATGTGATCATCGAAACCACCGCTGTGCTCGACGAAGGCGCGATCACTGCTGCCATCCACCGCATTGCTGGCAACGTAGATCCGGACATCATGATTATTCCGCAGGATGCGCACCTATCCGCGAACCAGGCGGAGGGCCTGCGCTGTGGAGACAACGGCATTTTCAAAGGTATGCCGCTGACGCCGGAGCAGAAAGAGCTCTCGACCATTGCCCGCCGGATATATGAGAAATACACATCTGACGGGAAATACATCCTGGACGGCATCCGCCTGATTCTCTGCCAGAGCAACGCTCCCACACAGGAGCTGGCCGAAACCTATCCCGGCGTGGAGATCAATCCGCTCGGCGATTGGACCGGCGGCACGGATGTGGACACCGGCGCGACCAACCGGAAGCTCGGCAGCGATATGGCTGACTCCGTGACCGGTGGTGGCCTGCATGGCAAAGACCTGTCCAAGGCCGATGTATCCGTCAACATTCACGCCTTCCTGAAGGCCCAGCGCATCGGTGCTCCCGTGGAGCTCTGCTGTGCCATCGGCGACGATACCGTGGACGGGCTTCCGTTCCATGAGATCGTGGCGGAAGCGCGGGACTACATCCGCTCCGTCGGTGGCTTCGAGAAGTTCGCCGAATGGGGCCTGTATTGAGGTGACCACTATGGCAAAGACGACAACCGAGATGAAGCTGGTCTCCATCGACAAGCTCATCCCTTATGTGAATAATGCACGAACCCACTCGCCGGAGCAGATCAACAAGCTCCGGTCTTCTTTACGGGAATTTGGCTTCGTCAACCCCGTGATCATCGACCAGAACTTCAACGTGGTCGCCGGTCACGGTCGCCTGATGGCTGCGCGGGAGGAAGGCTTCACCGAGGTGCCCTGCGTGCTGGTGGACTACCTGACCGAGGCCCAGCGCAAGGCCTACATTCTTGCGGATAACCGCTATGCTGAGGACGCGGGCTGGGACGAGGAAATGCTGCGCGTCGAGATCGAAGCCTTGCAGGAGCAGGCGTTTGACCTGTCTTTGACCGGCTTTGACGCTGACGAGCTGGCAGACCTGTTCGCGGACGATACCGAAGAGACTAAGGATGATGACTTCGACCTCTCTGCCGCGCTGGAGAAGGCTTCCTTCGTGGAACCCGGCGACATCTGGACCGTGGGCAAGCACCGCCTGCTCTGCGGCGATGCCACCAAAGCCGAGGATGTCCAGAAGCTGATGGACGGTAAACGCGCCAATTTGATCGTAACGGACCCTCCCTATGGCGTTTCCTTCAAGAGTGCCAGCGGTCTGACGATCCAGAACGACTCCATCAAGGATGAGGAGTTTTACGGCTTTCTGCTGGCAGCCTTTCAGGGCATGGCGGACGTGCTAGAGAAAGGCGGTGCCGCCTACATCTTCCACGCCGATACCGAGGGGCTTAACTTCCGCAGGGCCTTCATCGATGCCGGTTTCCATCTGGCCGGTGTCTGTATCTGGGTGAAGAACTCGCTGGTGCTGGGCAGAAGCCCCTATCAGTGGCAGCACGAACCGGTACTGTTCGGCTGGCTGCCCAACGGAAAACATCGCTGGTTTGCGGATCGCAAGCAGTCCACCATCTGGAACTTCGATAAGCCCAAGCGCAGCAAGGAACACCCGACTATGAAGCCCATTCCGCTGCTGGCGTATCCCATTAAGAACAGCTCCGCGCCCAACAGCATCGTGCTGGATCTGTTCGGCGGCAGCGGCAGTACGCTCATGGCCTGTGAACAGACCGACCGCATCTGCCGCACCATGGAGCTGGATCCGAAGTACGCCACAGCCATTGTGATGCGTTATGCCAATGAGTATGGAACGGAGAATATCCGGCTGCTGCGGAACGGAGAGAAACTGCCCTATGATGCGGTTGCTCCGCAGAATAGTGAACACGAATAATCAAATTGCTCTAAAAGCGTGGAAGGGAGGCGATTCTCATGGCGATGGCAGGAAGAAAGCCGAAGCCCACAGCGCTGAAGGTGCTGGAAGGCGACCGGGGCAAGGGACGGCGGCCGCTCAACGAGCATGAACCGATCCCACCCAGTGGCGGCGTAAAGTGCCCGTCGTGGCTGCTCCCCGAAGCGAAAAAGGAATGGAAGCGGCTGGCGGCTTCGCTGGAAGCCATGGGCGTGCTGACCATGGCCGACCTGACCGCCTTCGCCGGGTACTGTCAGGCGTATGCCCGATGGCGCGAAGCTGAGGATTTCATCACCCAGCACGGCTCCATCTTCAAAACGCCCTCCGGGTATGTGCAGCAGGTGCCACAGGTCTCCATTGCCCAGCAGAATCTGAAAATCATGCAGTCCTTCGCCACGGAATTCGGTCTGACCCCGGCCTGCCGCGCCCGTATTGTCGCCAACAGCGGTGCGGCGGAAAGCGACGACGATCCCATGGCGCGGCTGCTGAAGGGCGGGTGGCAGGACGATGTTTGACGAGAAGAAAGCGCGGCGCGTCATCCGCTTTATTGAGTGTCTCAGACATACGAAGGGAGAATTCCACGGAAAGCCCTTCAAGCTGCTGCCCTGGCAGGAGAAGATCATCCGCGACGTGTTCGGTACAGTCCGGGACGAAGACCCCTCCATGCGGCAGTACAATCAGGTGTATATCGAGATCGGCAAGAAAAACGGAAAGTCAGAACTGGGCGCGGCGCTGGCACTCAATATGCTCATTAACGATGACGAATGGAAGGCGGAGGTTTATTCCTGCGCCAGCGACCGTCAGCAGGCGGCCATCGTGTTTGACGTGGCGGTGGATATGGTCAAGCAAAATCCCACGCTGAGTAAGCTGATCAAGATCATCCCCTCCACCAAACGCATGGTCTATCAACCCACAGGCAGCATTTATCAGGTGCTTTCCTCGGAGGTTGCGACCAAGCATGGCCTGAACGTTTCGGCCTGTATCTTTGATGAGCTCCACACGCAGCCCACGAGAGCCTTGTATGATGTAATGACTCAGGGCAGCGGCGACGCCCGCAAACAGCCCTTGTGGTTTTTCCTGACCACTGCCGGCACCGACCGCAATTCTGTCTGCTGGGAGGTGCACCAGAAAGCGCTGGATATTCTGGAAGGACGCAAGCACGATCCGCGCTTTTACCCCGTGGTTTACGGGCTTTCCGACGATGCAGACTGGCAGGACGAACAGAACTGGTACAAGTGCAATCCATCGCTGGGCTATACGATCACCATCGATAAAGTGAGGGACGCCTATCATAAGGCGCTGGAAACGCCTGCGGATGAGAATATGTTCCGTCAGTTGAGGCTCAATCAGTGGGTCAAGCAGAGCATCCGCTGGATGCCCATGGACAAATGGGACGAATGCGGCGGCGTTGTCGACCCATATCAGCTGGAAGGGCGCGCCTGTTACGCGGGGCTCGACCTTTCCTCCACCTCCGACCTGACGACGCTGGTGCTGGTTTTCCCACCACGGGATGCGAACGAATCCTATATGGTGCTGCCCTTTTTCTGGCTGCCTGAGGATACGCTTGCTTTGCGCGTCCGGCGGGATCATGTGATGTACGATCAGTGGGAGCGACAGGGCTTCATCCAGACGACCGAGGGTAATGTCGTTCATTATGGTTTCATTGAAAAATTCATCTGTGAGCTGGGCGAGCGCTATAACATCCGCGAAATCGCCTATGACCGCTGGAACGCCACGATGATGGTTCAGGCTCTGGAGGACGACGGTTATACCATGATCCCCTTCGGACAGGGCTTCCGCGACATGTCGCCCCCGACGAAGGAACTGATGCGCATCGTGCTGGAACACCGGCTCAATCATGGCGGGCACCCCGTACTGCGCTGGAATTTCGATAACGCTTATGTGCGCACCGATCCTGCCGGCAATCTGAAGCTGGACAAGGAAAAGTCCACGGAGAAGATCGACGGCGCGGTAGCGCTGGTCATGGCGCTGGATCGGGCGATGAAGAATCAGAACGGCAGCGATTCCGTGTACGATGATCGCGGCTTATTGCTGCTATGAGGTGAACGATATGCCGAGAGCCCCCAAACGCCCATGCCGTTATCCCGGCTGTCCCAATCTCTGCGAGAAGGGGATTTACTGCGAGGAGCACCGAAAAGAATGGAGCCATGACGCCATTCGCGGCGGGGCGGCTGCCCGTGGTTATGACGCACACTGGCGAAAGGCGCGGAAGGTGTTTCTGTCCCGGCATCCGCTGTGCGCCGAATGCCTGAAAACCGGTGTGCTGACGCCTGCGACCGTGGTCGACCATATCGTTCCCCATCGCGGTGATCATGCGCTTTTCTGGAATGAACAAAACTGGCAGCCCCTTTGCAAGGACTGCCATGATCGAAAAACCGGGAAAGGACTGTAATTGCCGTCATTGACGGATGCGCGCTTCCCACAGCGCCATCATCTGATCCGTCATGGCGTTCCACGAGGCGGAAAGCGATGCGCTTGTGCCGAGCACCTGGCTCCAGTTTTCCGCGCGTTTGTTCTGGAACAGCTCCGAAAACTGAATGGAATCGGCGCAGGCGCTCAGCGTGGGCAGCCACGCGTCCAGCTCTCCCGGCGCGGAAGTGAGCACGCGGACGTTCTGTCCCATCGTCATGGACAGATTGATGCCGTAGTTATATTCCAGCGAGGAAACGACGGCGGAGTACACGCCCTCCGTCTGCGTTCCGTTCGGCAGCGTCGCTTTGCCATAGAGAAGCGCGTTGTCTGCCTCCCCGCCGAGCGTCTCAAGAAGCTGGAACGAACCGCCGAGTCCCTGATACCAGCCCTCGAAGTAGCTCAGCGTGGTCGCTTCGGGCATCACAAAGAGCGTTTCGCCGCTGGCGTTGTAATTCTGCGCCAGCGCGGCGCCTTCGGCCGACTGAAAGCCGGTTCCGCAAAGCTGGATGTAGATTTCCCGCTGCGGCTGCGCCGGGTCGTACACGTCGATGATGTAGCTGATGAAATCGCCGCCGGTTTGTACCGCCCAGCCCTTGGGAATCTGCATGGTGAAATAGCCGTCCGGCTGCTCATAGGTGTCATATTCAACGGTCGAAGCGCTCTCCGAAGCGGACGCCGTTAGCGCCGTTTCGCCCTGCTTTTCCATGAGCGTCTGAAGATAGCCCTTCAGCAGGTTCAGGTTTTCCACCTCGTACCGCGTTCCATCCGACAGAACCGCAATGCTGCCCTCGAAATTCAGCGTCTGCGTCCCGTCCGCGGTGTTGACCGCGACGGTCAGACCGTCATCCAGAACGCCCATATCGCTTTCTCCAGTGATGGAAAGCACCTGAATCAGCGCACAGACGCCCTCGATGGTCTTTGAATCGGTTACAGTCGCTTCCTGCACGCCGCCCTCCGTGGAAAAGGAAAACTGAATGGACGTGATGGCGGAAGCGGGTTCATTGACGATGCTGTCATATTCCGGCCACAAAAACTGTTCGGATTGCGCGCATGCCGCGCTGAAGCAGAAGAGCATGAGCAGCGCAAGGCTCAGGGAAAACCATCTTTTCATACGGAATGCCTCCTCTGGCAGAAAATTCACTTTTCAGGACTTGCTTTTATTATACCACAGAGCGGCGCTTCTTCATAGGAAAAAGATACGTAAAATCCATTACGCTTTCATCAAAGATTTACAGGAGGCCCCCGATGAAAAATCCATTTATTCGTCTTTTCCGCGCCCGGGACAAGCCCGGCGCGACAGATTCAGTCAGTTCAGCGCCCACGTTTTATTTTGGTTCCAGTGCGGCGGGCAAGTCCGTCACGGCGAGCACCGCCATTCAGATGAGCACGGTCTACGCCTGCGTGCGGGTGATTGCGGAAACCATCGCCAGCCTGCCGCTGCACGTGTATCAGAATCAGGGCGAAGGCAGCGTCAAGGCGCTGGATCATCCTCTGTATCCCATTCTGCACGACGAACCCAACAGCGAGATGACCTCGTTCGTCTGGCGGGAAACGATGCTTGCGCATCTGCTGCTCTGGGGCAACGCCTATTGCCAGATCATCCGCAGCGGCCGGAGTCAGATCCTCGGATTGTATCCTCTTCTGCCGGATCGCATGGAGGTAGACAGGGACAGCGCGGGCACGCTGACCTATACCTATTCTGCAAACGGTGGGCAGACGGTGAAGCTGCGCCCGGAGGACGTGCTGCACATCCCGGGGCTGGGCTTTGACGGGATTATGGGCTACAGTCCCATCGCCCTCGAAAAGAATGCCATCGGTCTGGGTCTCGCCGCCGAAGAGTACGGCAGCAAGTTTTTCTCCAACGGCGCGCGCCCCAGTGGCATCCTGACGCATCCGAATACGGTGAAGGATCCGAAAAAGCTGCGGGACAGCTGGAACGCCGCTTACGGCGGTTCGAACAATTCCGGACGCGTGGCTGTGCTGGAAGAGAACATGTCCTATACACCCATCTCCATGCCAAATTCGGAGGCGCAGTTTCTGGAAACGCGCAAGTTTCAGGTATCGGAGATCTGTCGCATCTATCGCGTGCCGCCGCATATGGTGGGTGATCTGGAGCACGCGACGTTTTCGAATATCGAGCATCAGTCCATTTCGTTTGCCGTACACACCATCCGTCCCTGGGTCGTTCGGCTGGAGCAGGCCATGAACCGCGCGCTCTTTTCCGACAAGGAGAAGGGCATTTTTTATGTCCGTTTCAACATGGACGGTCTCATGCGGGGCGATTACAAATCCCGCATGGAGGGCTACGCCATTGGGCGGCAGAACGGATGGCTGTCCACCAATGATATCCGTGATCTTGAAAATATGAATCCTGTACCGGATGAAGATGGAGGAAACGCGCTTCTGGTGAACGGGAACATGGTTTCCGTACGCAGAGCAATGAACGCCGCGCCGGAAAATTCGGTACAGGAAGGCGCTATGGAGGATTCAACTTGAACAGAAAACTGACACTGGGCAGCCTTTTTGATGGCATCGGCGGATTTCCATTAGCCGGAAAAATGGCGGGAATCGTACCCGTCTGGGCTTCGGAGATTGAGCCGTTTCCCGTTCGCGTGACGGAAAAACGGCTGCCCGAAATGAAACACTACGGAGACGTGCACGGGCTGAACGGTGCTGATCTGGAGCCGGTAGATATTATTACCTTCGGCTCGCCCTGTCAGGATCTTTCCATCGCGGGAAAGCGTTCCGGGCTGGGAGGCAGTCGTTCGGGACTTTTCTACGAAGCCGTGCGCGTCATTGCTGAAATGAGGAAAAGTACGAATGGAAAATATCCAAGATGGGCGGTGTGGGAAAACGTGCCGGGCGCCCTGTCCTCTCAGGGTGGGCAGGATTTCTGCCTCGTCCTCGAAAGTCTCGTCCGCATCAAAGCCCCCGCGGCAGATGTTCCTCTGCCGGAAAACGGACGCTGGCTGCACGCGGGCGAGATCCTGGGCGACGGTTATTCTCTCGCCTGGCGCGTCCTCGACGCCGCGCAGGGTTGGGGCGTCGCACAGAGACGGAAACGTATATTTGCTGTCCTCGATCTTGATGGACAATGTGCCGGAAAGGTTCTCTTTGAGTCCGAAGGCATGTCAGGGTATACTCCGCCGGGCGGAAAAGCGCGGAAAGGAACTGCCTCAGGTGCTGAAAACAGCGCTGGAACGGCAGGCGAACGCGTAAGCGCCGGAGGCTTCTGCACCGAGCACAGCGCAGACAGCCGCGGCGTCGGCTATGAGGACGAGCGTGCGCCCACGCTCCGCGCGGGCGTGGTTCCCGGCGTGGCGATTGACTTCAATCCTACTGACAGCCGCATTCGGCTGAAAGAAGAAGACATCTGTCAGACGCTGTGTTCACGCATGGGCACGGGCGGGAATCAGGTTCCGCTGGTATTCGGCATTTCATCCGATCAGAGCCACGCCATGCTGTCGGAGAACCCGCACGCCGGGGTATATGAAGCGGATACCAGCCGGACGCTGGACTGCAGCGGCGGCTCGCCGGCGTGCAATCAGGGCGGGATGCTCGTTGTTGCACCGGCAGAAAAGCCCTGCTACTGCATTCAGGGTTCCATGATCGGACGCAAAGAGCAGAACGGCCCGCAGGGCGGCGGCGTCAACCGTGAGGTGGCATTTACGCTGGACACGGTAGACCGCCATGCCGTTTATGCCATGACCACGGGTTCCTTTACCCAGCTGGACGAGGAAAAATCCCCGCCGCTCATGGCGCGGGACTACAAGGATCCGCCTGTGGTCGGAAAGGATGAACCGGCCTACGCGCTGGATCGCGCCTGCTTTTCTGCCGGTGAGAACGCGCAGTACAGCATGAACATCGGCGAAGAAAAAGCGCCCACGCTGGTGGCGGAAGGCCCCGGCGCCGTTGCTGCGCCTGCGGAATATCTGGTGCGCCGCCTTACGCCCGGCGAGTGCTGCCGACTGCAGGGATACCCGGACGGCTGGTGCGAGAACCTCGAAAGCCCCGCGCCATCCAATCAGGAAACGGATCGCTGGGAAGCAATTTTCGAGGAATGGCGCACGGCCATGGGCGGAAGAACAAAGCCCAAAACGCGCCGGCAGATCATCCGCTGGCTGCAAAATCCCCATACGGATTCCGCAGAGTTCATGGCGTACGGAAATAGCGTCGCGGTACCGTGCGTCTTTTTTGTTCTCGCAGGCATCGTGTGGGCACAGGAAACGGAGGTGAACGAACTTGAGAACGATTAACTTGAACGGCTATATCGACGAAGAAGTCTGGTACGGCGACGAGATCACGCCGTCCATGCTGCATGACGCGCTCTACGGCGAGAACAGCGAGTTTTCCGACGATGTGCGCATCATTCTGAACAGCTATGGCGGCTCGTGCAACGCCGCCGTTCGGATGCACGACGACA
>ERZ779876.2330-NODE-2330-length-13917-cov-6.900447_pt1 | contig 13917 bp, 10 predicted proteins | sample MGYA00511068_ERZ779876 | MGnify/ENA primary metagenome ERZ779876 (study PRJEB29588, sample SAMEA1970858) | human gut metagenome | biome: human gut; feature: human-associated habitat; material: faeces | place: Denmark | collected 2008/2010 ...
CGTTCTCTTGGGGGTCTAAGGGGGCCATTCTCTCACGCGAGAGAATGGCCCCCTTATCCGCGTCCCCTGCACGGTGCAGGGAAAAACGCCCCCCTGCGAGTACGCAGGGAACAATACAACACAGTGTGTTAAAACAATGTTAACTGGCTCGTTTCAGGCAATCCCGCAAACGCGCCCAACGCGCGCAGCTGGTCGATATGCGTCTGCGACAGCTTGTTGCAGCAGAGGGAAAACTCCTCCACCGATGTAAAGTCCTTCCCCTTGCGCTTCTCGACGGTGTCGAGCGCTGCGGTCTCGCCGAGTCCGCGGACGGACGTGAACGGCGGCAGCAGGCCGTTTTCCGTGACGACGAACTTCGTCGCATCGCTGCGGTAGATATCGATGGGCTCAAAGTGGAAGCCGCGCAGGCAGAATTCGTAGCAGACTTCAAGCGTCGTCATCAAGTCCTGTTCCACGGCGGTCGCGTCCTTGTTATTTTCGATCTCGCGGATGCGGCGGCGCAGCGCGTCGGCGTCCTTGCAGCACTCGGCGGCGTCGAATGCCTTGGCGCGGATGGAGAAGAACGTCGCGTAGAACGCGAGCGGCTCGTGCACCTTGAACCACGCGATACGGAACGCCATCATAACGTATGCGACCGCGTGCGCTTTCGGGAAGAGGTAACCGATCTTCGCAAGCGACTCGATGTACCACTCCGGCACGTCGTGCTTGCGCATCTCTTCGACCCACATCGGCCAGTCCCCCGCCTTGCCGCCCTTGACCTTGCCCTTTCGGACGGCCTCCATGATCTTAAAGCTCATCTTCGGGTCAAGCCCCATAGAGATGAGGTAGAGCATGATATCGTCACGGCAGCCGACGGTCTCCAGAACGCTCGCCGTGCCGCTGACGATCAGCTCGCGCGCGTTGCCGAGCCATACGTCCGTGCCGTGCGAGAAGCCGGAAAGACGCACGAGGGTGTTGAAGTCCTTCGGCTGCGTGTCAATGAGCATCTGGCGCGTGAAGCGCGTGTTGAACTCGGGAATGGCGACCGCGCCGGTCGGGCCGAGCAGGTCGTCGTTCTCAAAGCCCAGCACCTTCGACGAGGTGAAAATGCTCATCGTATCCGGATCGTCGAGCGGGATCGTGCGGGCGTTCACGCCGGTGAGATCCTCGAGCATACGGATCATCGTCGGGTCATCGTGGCCGAGCATATCGAGCTTTAAGAGGTTGTCCTCCATGCAGTGATATTCGAAATGCGTGGTGATCGTGTCGCTGTCGGGGTCGTCCGCGGGGTGCTGTACGGGGCAGAAATCCTCGATATCCATGTCGTCCGGCACGACGACGAGTCCGCCGGGATGCTGGCCCGTCGTGCGTCGCACGCCGACGCAGCCCGCCGTCAGGCGGTCGATCTCGGCGTTGCCCGCGGCGATGCCGTTTTCCTCGAGGTATTTTTTGACGAAGCCGTAGGCCGTCTTCTCCGCGAGCGTACCGATCGTACCCGCGCGGAACACCTGCGTCTTGCCGAACATCTCGACCGCGTGCGCGTGGGCGCGCGCCTGATATTCGCCTGAGAAGTTGAGGTCGATATCCGGCACCTTGCCGCCGCCGTAGCCAAGGAAAGTTTCAAACGGGATGTCGAAGCCGTCTTTGACATACTTCGTGCCGCAGACGGGACACATTTTATCGGGCATGTCCGCGCCACAGCCATACTCGCCCGCGTGGAACTCGACGTTGCGGCACTTCGGGCAGCGGTAGTGCGGCGGCAGGGCGTTGACCTCGGTGATGCCGGCCATGTACGCTACGAGCGACGAGCCGACCGACCCTCGCGAGCCGACGAGGTAGCCGCACTCGAGCGAGCGCTGCACGAGCTTCTGCGCCGACATGTAGACGACGTCGTACTTGCCCAGAATGCTGCCGAGCTCGACGTTCAGCCGGTCGACGATCAGCTGCGGCAGATCGTCGCCGTAAAGCTCGTGCGCTTTCCCCCACACCATGCGGTTAAGGTCTTCTTCCGAATTTTCAAGCCGCGGCGGGAACAGCTTGCCCTTGGGCAAAAGCTCAATATCCTCCACCTGCTCGGCGATGGCGCGGGTGTTCGTCACGACGACCTCGTAGGCTTTCTCCTTGCCGAGGTAGTCAAATTCCTTGAGCATTTCGTCCGTCGTGCGGAAGTAGAGCGGGACAGGCTCGTTCGCGTCGGCGAATTTCTTTGACGCGAGCAGGATATGGCGATAAACCTCGTCTTCGGGGTCGAGGAAGTGGACGTCGCCCGTTGCGCAGACGGGCTTGCTGAGCTCTTCGCCAAGCTTGACAACAGTGCGGTTGAAGTCCTTGAGGTCTTCGTCGTCGCGCACCGTGCCGTCGCGCACCATGAAGCGGTTATTGCCGAGCGGCTGAATTTCAAGATAGTCGTAGAACGAGGCGATGCGCTTGAGCTCATTCCAGTCCTTGTGGTCGACGATGGCGCGGAACAGCTCGCCCGCCTCGCAGGCAGAGCCGATGATCAAGCCCTCGCGATGCGCGACAAGCTCGCTTTTCGGGATGATCGGCACGCGCTTAAAGTATTTGAGGTTCGACGCCGAGATGAGCTGGTAGAGGTCCTTGAGGCCCACCTTGTTCTTGGCGATCAGAATGATGTGCTTTGGGAAACGGTTGCGCTTGACGCCGAGCGGGCGGAGCTTCGTCATCTCGTCGTTGATCTGCTGGAGGCGCGTGACGCCGCGCTCTTCGAGCATGACGAAGAACTTGGCCAGCATCTGCGCGACCGGGACCGCATCGTCGGACGCGCGGTGGTGGTTGAACTGCGGGAGCTGCAAGTGGTCGGCCACGATGTCGAGCTTGTACTTGCCGAGCTCGGGCAGGAGATTCTGCGCGAAAATCAGCGAGTCGAGATACGTCGGCTCGAACGGGATGCCGCACTTTTTGCAGCCTGCGCGGATGAAGCTGATATCAAACTCCGCATTGTGCGCAGCGAGCGGGCGGCCGCCCGCAAAGGCCAAAAACGCGTGCAGCGCGTCCTCCAGCTTCGGCGCGCCGCGCAGCATGTCGTCTGTGATGCCGGTCAGGCCGATGATCTCAGGCGAAAGCCGGCGCTCGGGGTCGACAAAGGTTTGGAACGTGTCGACGATCTCGCCGTCTTTCAGAATGACCGCACCGATCTCGGTGATGGCATCGTGCGCGACCTTCAGACCCGTTGTTTCAATGTCGAAACAGCAGATCTCAGTCGAAAAATCGCCGTCCTGCGGGCCGTGCACACAGATACGGTCGTCGATGTTGTTGAGAAAATAGCCCTCACAGCCGTAAAGGAGTTTTATTTTACCCTCGCCGGTGTGCCAGGCGTCCGGGAAGCTCTGCGCTACGCCGTGATCCGTGATGGCGATGGCGGGCATCCCCCACTTGATCGCGCGCTTGACGACCGCGGCGGTATCGGTCAGCGCGTCCATGTTGGACATACGGGTATGTAAGTGCAGCTCGACGCGCTTTTCCTCCGCCGTGTCCGTGCGCTCGGCGTGGTCGATCTGCATGATGTCCTGCGGGTTGAGCTGCATATCCTTACCATCGTAGGAGAGCTCCATGCGGCCGCTGACGCGCAGCCACATGCCGACGCTGATCTTGCCAAGAAGCTCCGTCGCCTCGCGCTCGGGCATGCTGCGGCGGATGAAGAGCGAGCCTTCGTAGTCCGTCATTTCGAGCAACATCGTCCAGACGCCGGCGCGGCGCGTCTCGTGGCAGTCGAACTTGAAGACCTTGCCCTCAACGACGACGTGACCGGCCTTTGGCGTCAGCTCGCTGATGGGGAGCACTCTCCCCTTTGCAATCTCGCGGCCCATGATGACACTGCCGCTGCCGCTCACCTTGCGGCCAGCGTTCTTCAACATGTCGGGAAAGGCCTCCGCCGTTGATTTGACGTGGATGTCCACGCGCTTTAAGTCGTAATTGCGCGCAAGAAGCTGCTCGACCGTTTCGCGCGTCGAGTCGTTCATCTCCGCGCGCACGGTCATGTCGAGCGTCATCGTGCGCTTTTCCGGCTCGAGCACCATGTTCGTGACCATCGCGGCGTTGAGCGGGACGCGCAGGTCAAAATCCGGCGAAAAGTCGGTGAATAATTCAAAAAAAGGAATCTTTTGTGCCATAGCCACAACCTTATCTCAGTATCGTTTCCGCTCGGTCAGAGTTTTTTGATTTCCTCCATCAAAGCGTCGACAAGCTTTTCCTGCGGCACTTTGTAAAGGATTTTTCCTTTTCGGAAAATCATGCCCTCACCTTTACCGCCGGCCACGCCGATATCGGCGGCCGAGGCCTCACCGGGCCCGTTGACGACGCAGCCCATCACGGCGACCGTGATATTCTTCTTGCAGTCGGCAAGACGGCGCTCTAGCTCCTCGGCAATCGGGATCATGTCGTACGCCGTGCGGCCGCACGTCGGGCAGGAGACGAGGTTCACACCGCTGCGGCGGATGCCGCAGGCCTGCAAAATGCGCTTGGCGGCGTAGACCTCTTCCACGGGGTCCGCCGTGAGCGAGACGCGCATCGTGTCGCCGATGCCCTCGCAGAGAAGGCCGCCGATGCCGATGGCGGACTTCAAAAGCCCCATCGTGGGCGTGCCCGCCTCGGTCACGCCGAGGTGGAGCGGATAGTCGACCTTTTCGTGCAGAAGGCGATAGGCCGCCATGTTGAGCGGTACATCAGAGCTCTTGACCGAGATGCAGATCTCGGTAAAATCGAACTTTTCAAGCAGCCGCACATGTCTGAGCGCGCTCTCGACGAGCGCCTCGGGCGTCACGCGGCCATATTTTGCGAGCAGCTCCTTTTCAAGCGAGCCGCCGTTTACGCCGATGCGGATGGGAACCTTATGTTCACGGCAGGCGTCTACGACCGCCTTGACGCGGTCATCTCCCCCGATGTTGCCGGGGTTGATGCGAATTTTGTCCGCGCCGCGCGCCGCCGCTTCGACGGCGAGACGGTAGTCGAAATGAATGTCCGCGACGAGCGGGATGGAGATATTCTCCTTAATTTCGCTCAGCGCGTGCGCGGCCTCCATATTCGGCACCGTGACGCGCACGATCTCGCAGCCCGCCTCTTCGAGCGCGTGGATCTGCGCGATGGTGGCCTTGGCATCCTCAGTGTGCGTGTTGCACATCGACTGGATTGTGACCGGCGCGCCGCCGCCGATAGCGACGCCGCCTGCGATAATTTGCTTGCTCATAAGATCATCCTCCTCACAGGAGCTTGACAATGTCGTGGAACGTGACGAACAGCATCAGCGCCATTAAAAGCGCAAAGCCGATGCCGTTGATGACGTTCAGATATTTGGACGGAATTTCCTTTTTGAAAAGCGCCACGGCGATGCCGTTGACGAGCAGGAACAGCACGTGTCCGCCGTCGAGTGCGGGCAGCGGCAGCAGGTTCATCACGGCGAGGTTCACCGCGAACATCGCGGCGAAAAAGAGAATATTTTCAAGCGCCGCGCCGAAGCCCTCGGTAGCCTCGGTCTCCTTGCCGACCTCCGTGATGGTCGAGACGATGCCGACCGGGCCGCTCAGATCGTTCACGCCCGCCGCGCCTGAAAGCAGCATTTGCAGGCTCAGTCTCACGATGCGGACATAGTCCATCGTCTGGTACCAGCTGTATTGCAGGCGCAGAAGCGGCGTCGCCTCGACGATACCGCCGTAGGTAAAGCCGTAGGCCTCGTACTCCTTACCGTTTTCGTCGGTGTAGACTTGCCTAGTGAGCGTGCGGTCGAACTTTTTGCCGTCGCGCAGGACGGTCATGTCGATCGTGCCCGTGTCGCCAAGGCCCATGATGAGCGACACGTCGCTCTTTAAATAAATGCGCTCACCGTTGATGGCGTAGATCGTGTCGCCGGGCATCAGGCCGTCCTCTCCCTGCTGCGGGAAATCGGGGTTCAGCTCGACGATCTCCGTCGTGTAGAATGCCTGCGCACCCGCATACAGACAGATGACGATGATGAGGCCCGTCAGAAAGTTCATGAACGCGCCCGCGACGAAGATGATGAACTTCTTCCACCAGACCTGGCGGCCCAGCGCGCGGTCGTCGTCCGAATCCTCGTCCTCGCCCTCCATGGCGCAGTAGCCTCCGATGGGCAGGAGCCGCAGGGAGTATTCGGTGTCCCCCTTCGTCTTATGGAAAAGCTGCGGGCCCATGCCGATGGAAAATTCGTTGACGCGCACGCCGCAGGCCTTGGCCGCCAAAAAGTGGCCAAACTCATGCACGGCGATGAGCACGCCGAAAATCAGGATCGCAATGAGAATATAAACCATGGTCTCTCCTAAATTTGGTCAGTTGAGCTTTTCGCGCACGGCCTCGCGCGCGAGCCGGTCTGCTTCCAGAATATCCGAAAGCTGCGGCTGATATACCGTCTCGGTTTTATCGAGCGCCGCTTCGATGAGGTCAGGGATGGCACAGATGCCGATCTCGTCGCACAGAAATGCCGCGACAGCCTCTTCGTTCGCGCCGTTCATCGCCGCGCAGTAAACATTGCCGATGGCGGCGCACTGCTTGGCGATCTTCAGGCAGCGGAAGACCTCTTCATCGGGCTCGGCGAACGTCAGCGGCGGGCACTTGAGAAGGTCAAGCGGCTCCGCGGGCGAAACGGCCCTGTTGGGGTACGTCATCGCGTAGCGGATGGGCAGCTTCATGTCCGGTGTGCCGAGCTGGGCGAGCATCGCCCCGTCGTGAAACTCGACGAGCGAGTGCACGATGCTCTGGCGATGGATGACCGCGTCGACCTGACGCAGCGGCAGACGGTAGAGCCGCATGGCCTCGATGATCTCAAGGCCCTTGTTCATCAGCGTCGCGGAGTCGATGGTGATCTTCGCACCCATTGTCCAGTTCGGGTGCTTGAGCGCGTCGGCCTTCGTCTTAGTCGCAAGCTCCTGCAGGCTCAGGCCGTAGAACGGCCCGCCCGAGCAGGTCAGAATGAGGCGCTTGATCTCACCGCGGTCGCGGCAGCCCTGCAAGCACTGGAAGATCGCGCTGTGCTCGCTGTCGACGGGGACGATCTCCGCGCCGTATTTTTCCGCCGCGTCCACCACGAGCTCGCCCGCGCAGACGAGCGTTTCCTTGTTGGCAAGCGCGATGCGCTTTTTCTTCTCGATTGCCGCGAGCGTCGGCTGGAGTCCGATCATGCCCATCACGGCGGTGACGACCGTGTCAGCGTCATCCGCCGTGGCCGCGGCCAGAAGGCCCTCCATGCCGGAGAGCACTTGGGTGTTTGTGTCGGAAAGCCGCGCGCGGAGCTCGCGCGCCGCATCCTCGTCATAAAGCACGGCAAGACGCGGGCAAAATTCCCGCGCCTGCTGCTCGATGAGCTCAACGCTTTTATTCGCCGTCAGCGCAGCGACGGAAAGCCCCAGCTCGCGCGCCACCTCAAGCGTCTGGCGGCCGATGGAGCCGGTGGAACCGAGTAAAGCAATACTCCTTGTCATAATAGGCCTCCACAGACCGCAGCCCACACGACCGGCGCGATGAAGAGCGTGGAGTCAAAGCGGTCGAGCATGCCGCCGTGCGTCAGGAAGAGGTGGCTGTAGTCCTTGATACCGGCCTCGCGCTTGACGAGCGACATCGAGAGGTCGCCGAGCTGGCCGAAGATATTGGCCACCACGCCCACGAGGATCAGCATGAGGTAATTGGGCGCATAGCCGATCCATGCCTTGCCGACAACGCCGAGCAGCACCAGCGCAAGCGCGCTGCCGATGGGCCCACCGATCGCGCCTGCCCAGGTCTTGTGCGGGCTGACGTGCGGCGCCATCTTGCGCTTGCCGAACCACATGCCAAAGTACATCGACAGCGCATCGCCCACAAAGGCGACGCAGAACGGTGCGAGCACATAGAGCTTGCCATAGTTTTCGTCCATGCGCAGCAGGAAAATGCAGCTGTACATCGCCGGGAACACGATGCCGCCGACGATGGTCACTGCCACATCGTGGAATGTGAAGGGCTTTTCCTTGCCGTAATAGACAACCGCGGAGAGAAACGCCCCCATCACAAGGATCCAGCGGAAGAGCGTAACAGTCGAAATCGGGAAAGCGTGTACACCGCTCGCCCTTTCCCAAAAGAGCCATATCTCCTGCATGACGACCGATGTGACAAGTCCCCAGTAGAAATCCGCCGGGACGTTCTCCCCTGCCGTGTGCAGCAGCTCATAGGCCGCAATGCCCGCGATGCCGCAGACGACGAGCATCGTCGCCCATGCGGGGCAGGCAAGCAGCACGGCGAGCAGCGCCGGCAATCCAACGATCACCACCAACCATCTTTGTTTCATTTCTGTTTCTCCTGTTTTAGTCCGCCGAAGCGGCGCTCGCGATGCTGATACGCGATGAGCGCCTTGTCGAATTCTTTCTCGGTAAAGTCGGGCCAGAGCGTGTCGCAGAAGTAGAACTCGCTGTACGCGCACTGCCACAAAAGGTAGTTGCTGATGCGCTTCTCCCCGCCCGGGCGGATGAGAAGGTCGGGATCGGGAAGTCCGCATGAATAGAGGTAGCGCGAAAAGCCCTCCTCGGTCAAAGCGTCCGCGTCCTGCTCCCCTGCCGCGCAGTCACGCGCAAACGCGCGGGCGGCGTGCAGGATCTCGTCGCGCCCGCCGTAGTTGAGGCAGACGTTGGCCTGAAAGCCCTCGATGCGGGAGGAGATCTCATTCGTCTCATCGATGAGTTCCCGAAGTTCCGGCGTCAGCACGCTGAGGTCGCCCAGAAAGCGCAGACGGTTGCCGTCCTTTTCCATCGTGTCGATGCACTCGTGCAGATATTGCTCGAGTAAGTGCATGATGCCGTTGACCTCGTCCTTCGGGCGCTTCCAGTTTTCGGTCGAAAAGGCGTAGACCGTCAGATAGTCGATGCCCAGGTTCTTGCAGTAGGTGCCGAGCTTTCGAAACGTCTCCGCCCCCGCCTTGTGACCGGCCGAGCGCGGGAGGCCGCGCTTTTGCGCCCAGCGGCCGTTGCCGTCCATAATGACGGCAACATGACAAGGCAGGTTGTTCAAATCAACCTGCCCTGCCTTGTTCTCTTTGGAAAAGAGCCCCATATCAGACCGCCATGAGCTCCTTCTCTTTCTTCTCGAGAAGGGCGTCGACCTCTTTGCACATGTCGTCGGTCAGCTTCTGCAGGTCCTTTTCGGCGACCTTCAGGTCGTCCTCGGTGATCTCGCTGGCCTTCTGCTTCTTCTTGAAGGCCTCCATCGCGTCGCGGCGGATGTTGCGGATGGCGACCTTGCCGGTCTCGGAATACTTATGGATCTGCTTGACGAGCTCTTTACGGCGCTCCTCCGTGAGCTGCGGGAAGTTCAGGCGGATGGACTTGCCGTCGTTCTGCGGGTTGATGCCAAGGTCAGACTCCTGAATGGCGCGCTCGATGGGCTTGAGGGCCGTGCCGTCCCACGGGGTGATAACGAGCTGGCGCGGATCGGGAGAAGCGATGGCCGCGATCTGCTGGATGGGCGTGGGAGAGCCGTAGTAGTCGACGCTGATGCGGTCGAGCACAGAGGCGTTGGCGCGGCCTGCGCGCACAGAGGCAAAGTCCGCGTTCACCGCGTCGATGCTCTTTCTCATTTTGTCGGAATAAACCTTGTAATCTTCTTTATTCATGGGGATACCTCCTCAAAAATTTTTATCGTAAAACCGCAAGTGCGGGGTCGCTCAGTTTTCGCCGACGATGGTACCGATCTTCTCGCCCTCGACCGCACGGATGATGTTCTCGGGATCCTTGAGGGCAAAGACGAGCACGGGAATGTGGTTGTCCATCGAAAGCGACGTGGCCGTGGAGTCCATGACCGCAAGGTGCTGGGCCAGCACGTCCTCATAGGAGATGGCGTCGTACTTGATCGCATTTGCATCCTTGGCGGGGTCGGCGTTGTAAACGCCGTCGATGTTCTTGGCGAGCAGGATCACGTCGGCATTGATCTCCGCCGCGCGCAGCACCGCTGCCGTGTCGGTCGAGAAGAACGGAGAGCCGATGCCGCAGCCAAAAAGCACTACGCGGCCCTTTTCCAAATGCCGGATGGCGCGGGCGCGGATGTAGGGTTCGGCGACTTCTTTGATCTCCAGCGCCGTCTGCACGCGCACGTCGACGCCCTTCTGCTCGAGCACATCGGCGACCGCCATGCAGTTCATCGCCGTGGCCAGCATGCCCATGTGGTCGGCACGGGTGCGCTCGATGTAGCCCTCGCCGTTTTTCACGCCGCGCCAGAAGTTGCCGCCGCCGATGACGACGCCCATCTGCACACCCATGTCCGTGCACTTTTTGATGACGTCGCACACCTTGGAAACGACGTCGAAGTCGAAGCCGAAGTGCTTGTCGCCCGCCAGCGCCTCGCCGCTGATCTTGAGCAGCACGCGCTTATACTTGAGTTGAGCCATGCTCATAATCTCCCCTTTCAGGAACAAGTTCAAATTTTCACAGCTACTATTTTAGCGTATTTTTGCTCTTTTGCATAGGGGGAAAGCGTAAACTTTTTTCACAAATTCGCTCTTTCCTTTTTCGTCAAGTTGAACCGCCGTGAATAGCGGAAAAAAGCAGCCGTTTCATACGGCTGCTTTTTTAGATTTTTCGTTTACTTGATGCCTTTGATGCGGATAAGGTCCTTCAAAAGCTCGACCGTGCCATCGATGCCGAGCAGGCTCGAATCGATGCAGAGGTCATAGCTCTTGGCATCGCCCCAGTCCTTGGCGGAATAGTAGTTATAGTAGGAAGCGCGGGACTTATCCGTCTTCTTGATGCGGTCTTTCGCCTCGTTCTCGCTGATGCCGTTGCGGGCGGCAACGCGCTTGATGCGGTTTTCGAGCGGAGCCGTGATGAAGAGATTGATGACGTCGTCGCGATCCTTGAGCGCGTAGTCCGCGCAGCGGCCGATCAGGACGCAGGGGCCCTTGTCGGCGAGCTTTTTGATCGTGTCGTAGGTCGCCAGGTACACCTGCTGTTCGATGGAGCCCTTGGGCGTCACATGGTTCATCGAGAAGGAATAGGGGTCCATCGCGATGGAATAGAGAAAGCTCTTCGGGCGTTCGTCAAAGGAACGGAACAGCTCTTCGCAAAGTCCGCTCTCCTCTGCCGCCTCCTTGAGCAGCATGTCGTCGTAATAGGCGATGCCGAGCTGCTTGGCAAGCATCGTGCCGATCTCGCGTCCGCCGCTGCCGTATTGTCTGCCAACCGTAATGACCATAAAGATTCCTCCTTTTTCGCGCCTTGAAACAAAATCGGTGCTATTTGGATTATAGCACCGATTTCGTAAGAAGACAATATTTTTTCCTGTTTCGATTTTGTAAAGGCGCGGCCTTATTCCGGAAGCGGCAGGCCGAGGCGGCGATACATCGTCTTTTTCACCGCGCGCAGAATATTTTCATAGCCCGTGCAGCGGCACAGATGGCCGGAGAGGAGCTTTCTGAGCTCGTCATCGGTGTAGAGGCGGTTCGTCTCCAAGATCTCGACCGCAGTCATGATGAAGCCCGGCGTGCAGAAGCCGCACTGGACAGCGGTCTCTTCAATGAACGCCTGCTGGATGTCGCTCAGCTCGCCGTCGGGCCCCATCAGGCTTTCGAGCGTGCGGATGTGCTTGCCGTCCGCCCAGACGGCGAGGTAGATGCACGAGTTGAATGCCTCGCCGTCGATGATGACGTTGCAGGCGCCGCACTCGCCGACCTCGCAGCCCTTCTTCACGGACGTCATATGGTAATCGTTTCGCAGCATATCGGTCAGCGACGCACGCACGTCGACCATTTTCTCAACGTCCTTGCCGTTTAAGTTGAATCGCACCAGCTTGTACTGACTCATTTGATGACACCTCCCGCCCGTTTGATAGACTCGATCAGGCAGCGCTTGGCCATTTCGACCGCGATGTGTTCGCGGAACGCCTTGGAGGCGCGCCAGCTGTCACGCGCGCGGATATCGTTGAGCACGGCAAGTGAGAACTCTTCCGCTGTCGTAAGTGTCAAGGGTTTATCCTTGGCAGCTGCCTCCGCGCTCGGGCAGCGCATCGGCACAGGACCGGCAACGCCGTAGGCGATGCGGGCGCGCTCAATAGTCTGCTTGTCGGGCGACAGGCGCACGTTCACGCTGCACCCGAGCGTCGCGATGTCCATCGCGTTTCTCATGGCGTACTTGATGTAGTAGCCATAGCAGTTTTCATAGCTTGCCTTCGGAATAATGATGGCTGTCTGGATCTCGCCTTCCTCTGCGCGGATGTCGACCTGACCGGCCTTGATGTAAAAGTCTTTGATGGGCAGGCGGCGGATGCCGTCCTTCCCCGTCAGCTCCACGATGGCCTCCCACGCGTGCAGCGTCGAGGCGGAGTCCGCGCTCGTCACGCCGTTGCAGGTGTTGCCGCCGATGGTTCCGATGTTTCGGATCTGCGGGCCGCCGACCATGTCGACCGCCTCGCCGAGAACATTGATGTACTTCTGGATGATGGGGTCGCGCGTGATGTGGGAAAAGCTCGAGAGCGAGCCGATGCGGATGTTTTCCTCCTCGTCGATGCTCACGCCGCGCAGCTCGTCGAGGCCGTAGATCGAGATGAGCTCCTTCCCGGCGCGTTTGCCCTCGCGCATCTGCACGAGCACGTCGCTGCCGCCGGCGATGATCTGCGCCTCGGGATGCTCCAAGCGGAGGGCGACGGCGTTTTCGACGCTTTCCGCCTCATAGAGTGCTTTCATGTCATACATGGCTCACTTCTCCTCCTTCCAGCTGTCGTGGATGAGCCCCGCCTTGCTGAACTCGGCATACAGAACGTGCGGGGTGATGGGAACGGTGTCGATGGCGACGCCGGTGGCGTTGTAGATGGCGTTGCGGATGGCGGGCGCGCCCGAGCACGCAGGCGGTTCGCCGAGCGCCTTCGTGCCGAACGGCGACGTCGGCTCGGGATTTTCGATAAACTGCGCCTCGAGATGCGGGTGGTCCATGAACGTCGAGAGCTTGTAGTCGAGAAGATTATTGTTGAGGGGGCGGCCCGTCTTCTCGTCGAATAAAAGCTGCTCGCTCATGCCAAATCCGATGGCCATGGACATACCGCCGTGGACCTGCGCCTCAGCAAGCGCGGGGTTGATGAGCTTGCCGCAGTCGTGGACGTTGATGATCTTCTTGAGCGTGACCTTGCACATCGGGATATCGACCTCGACCTCGGCAAAGGTACAGCCGAAGGAATAGGCATTGTTGCGGATGGTGTAGGTCGACTCGGCGGTGATGTGCTCGGAGTCCGCGGCGTTGTACTGTGCCGTCATCGCAAGTTCCTTGAGCGACATGAGCACCGCGCCGTCGCCAATGCGGATGATGTTTCCGTCGACAATGTCCATATTCGAAACTGCCTGACGGGTGAGCTTTGCCGCATAAGCTAAGATCTTCTCGCGCAGGAGCGCCGCCGTCTGGCGGATGGAGAAGCCCGCAACGTAGGTCTGGCGGCTTGCGTAAGCGCCGAGACCCGTGGGCGTAATGTCGGTATCCTGGCAGGAGACAACGCGCACATCGCGGTAGCTTGCAAGGCCGACGGCCTCGGCCGTCATCTGCGCATAGGCCGTGTCCGCGCCCTGCCCGATCTCCGTCTCACCGCACTGCATCGTCACCGTGCCGTCGAGGTTCAGGAGCATGCGGTTCGAGGACGTTTCAAGCGAGATGGGATACACCGCCGTGTTGTACCAGAAGGCCGCCACGCCGATGCCGCGGCGGACGGGGCCGATGTCCTTGGCATACTCCTCGCGCTTTTTGTCGTATTCGATGTACTCCTTCCCCTTTTCCAGACATTCGCGGAAGGAATCGTAGTAGTTCGTGTTACCTGAGAAGCCGTCGTGGAAGCCCTTGGGCATGATGTACTTCATGCGGTATTCGAGCGGCTCCATGCCAACGGCCTTCGCGCACTCGTCGATGTTCGCGTCGTCCGCGAACGACGCCTGCGGCATGCCGTAGCCGCGCATCGCGCCCGCGGCGGGGCGGTTTGTGTACA
>ERZ779876.2331-NODE-2331-length-13909-cov-4.837448_pt1 | contig 13909 bp, 10 predicted proteins | sample MGYA00511068_ERZ779876 | MGnify/ENA primary metagenome ERZ779876 (study PRJEB29588, sample SAMEA1970858) | human gut metagenome | biome: human gut; feature: human-associated habitat; material: faeces | place: Denmark | collected 2008/2010 ...
ATTATATAAATTTATTTGGCTCGTGTCAACGAAAACGGGGGTTGGTGCCTAAAAACGACAATAATTGACAAAATTTCGTTTTTGCGTTAAAACAGTTGCCAATTTAATCGTTTTGTGATAATATTATAGCCGCGTAGTAATTACGGGCATGTTTATTTTAACGAAAAACAGATCGTAAAAAAACGCACGTTTGTTTATTTAATATTTGCAAGCGGCGTGAAATGAATATGTAAATAGTAAATAAGGAGAAATTTAAATGAAGTCTAAATTAACTATTTCTATTGCAAGCATTTTGTCGGTGCTGGTGCTGGTGGGCGTAGGCTTTGCCGCATGGGTAATTATCAACCCGAATGTTAATAAAGATGCTGCAGGGAACATTACCGCCGAAACCGTAACCGATAAATCGTATACGCTTGATGCGCAAATTACGGGTGGGGAAATAGTTTTCGGTGCGCCCGAAACTATGAATAATTCGAAAGCGTGGTTTACTGCAGATGATAAAACAGCAAAAGAAGATTTAACTGCTAAATTAACTCTCACGCTCAAGTATAAAGACTGGAGCGTTATTCCTACTGAATTTTCTGTTACTATGAAGACGAAACAAGGTGAAGCTGATGACACAGTTTTCACTTCTTTGCGGGACGGAACAGATAAGACTTTAACAGGTGCTCTTGCTAACAAGAATTTTATTGCTAATCCTAAAATTACTTATGGTTCGACTACTGCCGATGTAATAATGAACGGAGCTGCTGTTAAAATAGCTAAAACTGCGTTTCCGGATTATAAAGAAACTGACACGACTACTGATAAAACAGTAACTCTTGATATAACCATTACTTTCGGTTGGGGAACTTATTTTACCGTTGAAAATACAGGTGTGGTAAATCCTTATGTTTTTTACAATAAAAAAACTTATGGAGAAGATACTAGAAAAGAGGCAAATACCGTAATAAACGCAATTGCTAAACTGAACACCGTAAAATACGTTGTAACTATCGACGGAACTACCAACGTTAATGGTAAGTAATAAAAACAGCAAAAAAGTTTTTAACAAAAAAAAGTAATAAAAAAATTAAACGTGGCGTAATATGTTTAAGCATATTATATTACGTTGAAGGAGAGAAAACCAATGAAAAAAACTACACGTAAATCTTTTTCGCGCAAAGCAATAGTCGCTGTTATGAGCGTGTTTTTAACGGTTTCATTGACGGCTGTCGGCTTTGCTTCCTGGTTAATCAGTAACAATGACAGCAAGGAAGGAGCAGGCAACGTAACCGCTTCTGACGTTTCCGACGCTATTTTGGGCGTTACAATCGAAAATGCTGGAGACCTCGGTAAAATCAATTTCGGACCTGCTCAAAACGATAAAACAGGTACTATTCGTTATAATGAGGCAGAAGCCAAGGATATTGAAGCTCTTGAAATAACCGTCAGCGGTTCTATCGATAACTATAAAACGCTTGCTAAGATGAGTATTACCGTAAAATGTCCCGATACGATTCTGACCGCTGCGGGTTATACTTGGAACGCCGAAGGCGAAAGAACCTACGCTTATGATAAAAAGAAAGCGTATATAGCTCTTCCCACCTGCGCCGTAGATACAAGCGGAAAGGTTTTGCCGTTGCCTGATGGCACAGGAAATACTGCGCCTTTGGAATTTGAAAACGGAAACGCGTTATTTAAAGGCACCGATGAAAATAAGAAGACATTTGAGACGAAAATATCGTTCGGTTGGGGTGCTTTGTTTGAGGGGAAAAACCCCGGCAGATACCTCGACGGCGAAGACGGAACTCTTTCGGAAGAAAATAAAAATGCTCTTCTTGCAATAATTAACGAAGGAAAAGACGTAACCAGTCAATATAAAACGATAGATGCTAAAGGCGATGCCGAAGCGAAGCGCGATATTCTTACCGCTATGAAAAAGACTATTGCGGCAAGCGAAACTAAATTCAACGTAGTTGTCAACGCGCAGGCGAAATAATTCAGTGAAGAAATAATTAAATAATCCAAAGGGCAAAGGAGTCAACGCCTTGCCGGAAAAAGAACGGAAAAAAGTCCTTTCGCTTAAGGCGTTAAACCTTGAGCAAGGGACTTTTTTTGAAAATTTACAAAAAATCTATTATTTTTAAGGCAAAATTAAGGTAAAATGTCATCGCTCGATATAATTGCGCTTGTGGTAACCGTGCTTGCGCTCGCGGCGTTCTCCGCCGTTTTCACTCTGCTTTTCGGCGCATATAGCAAAAGCGTTGTTCAGAACTATAATGACGGAAAAAACGACGCCGAACTTATAGCTTCTTTCGTGAACGACAAGCTTAACAACAAAAACGTTAAAAAACAGCGGTGGGCTGTTGTTAAACGGGTTGTCGGCTCGGTGATAGCCGCATTCGTGTGCATATTTTTCGTGCTTGCCGTAATCAATAAAATCGGCGGAAATTCGGTGGTTTTGGGCAATAAAATGCTTATGGTGGTTGCAAGCGGCTCTATGAGCGAAAAACACCCCAATAACCAATATTATCTTGACGGACGCGACGATCAGTTCCCCACGTACAGCATAATTTTGCTTGAAAAGGTGGATTCTCCCGAAGAACTTAAACAATACGACGTTATTGCTTACGTAAACGACAAGGGCGTAAACATTATTCACCGTATTTTTCGCATTAACAGCGACGGCACCTATACCACTCGCGGCGACGCCAACCCCGACAGCGACAACGATCACCCGCCTTTTGACAGGGTGATAGGTAAATACACAGGCAAATATTTGCCCACGATAGGCATTTTTATTCTGTTTTTTCAGTCGTATTCGGGTATTGCCACCATTGTTGCCATTATTTATTGTATGCTTATGATAGATAACCGCAACAAGGCAATGAGCGAGGCTAAAAATCAGCGTTTATCCGCGCTGAAACAGGCGCTTAACCTTGACGAGGTTGTCGGCGTGGACAAACTGACAGTGGAATACGTGGAAACGCTCTACCTGAATAAATTTATTTATACGTTCGAACCGAACGGACTGGTTACCGAGGAAATCCGCGAAGAAATTCTGAAAAATAATCCTCCGCCCGAAAACGACGGAAATTTGCAGAATAAAACCGAAAACTCTTCGGACGGCGGCGAGAGCGAAAAATTTCAATAATCGCAAAAAAACGACGGCTGACCGGGACGTGCGGTCGCCGACTGCGGATTAAATACGTTTGCAAGGTTTAATTCCGTTATAAAAATTATAAGTTAAAAAGAAGGGGCGGTTTATGATAAAAACCCTGTTTACACGAAAAACTTTTATAGCGATATCGCTATCTGTTATGTATGCGGTGCTGCTGGTGTTTACCTGCGCCTGTATAGACGGCGCGCACACGTTTTTTCCAAAGAAAAATTTGGTAAATATGCTTGCCGTCGGTATGCGTTTTGAAGAAATCGCAGGCGGAACCGCGGGTTTCGTTATGGTTATGCTGCTTGCCGTGTTCGTTACCATTGCGGCAGTCGCCATTTGCTTTGAAAGGCAGTTTGCCGTATTTAAAAACATTCAGCCCGAAAGCGGAAAAATGTTTTTATGGTATACGGGTACAGCCGTTGTGTGCATAGCTTTATCGCTTACGTTAGGCGCGCTTATGCAAAGTCCGCTTACAAGCGAAAACATAGGCAAAGCCATGAAATACCTCGGGCAAGTTGTTTTGCTTACTACGGTTATTTATATCGTTTTGTTTGTGGTTATCGGCGCGCCGGTAATGCTTGTGGTAAACTTTTTACTTGTGGATAAGCCTTTCCGCTTTTTCTCGAGCGCGAGTCAGCCCGAATTTGACGACGACAACGTCAGTTTAGACGTTACCGGCAGTTTCGACGGTCCGTCTACCGTAGGGCAACAGGTTATTTCCGACGGCTCGGCTGCCGCCGCCGCCCCTTCTTACGACGGCTCGTCTGCTGCCGGCGGCAACGGCATAGGCAAACTCACCGGCGACGATACCATTATCCGCGACAGGGAAGAGGTTTTTCCCACGCTTACCGCTATCGACGAAAAATACGAGGGCTTTGAGTTGCCTGCCGCTAAGGGCGACGACGTTACGCTGAAAGAGTTGGCCGAAAAGTTCAGACTTTATCTTGCCAAAACGCAGGAATTATATTTCGATATAGATACCGTCAGGTTTTTTATCAGCGGATTTGCCGCAAGCCATTTTGAAATTCTTGAGGGACTTTCCGGTACGGGTAAGTCGTCGCTTCCGCGTTATTTTGCCGAGTTTATAGGCGCAAACGTGCTGTTTATGCCGGTTCAGGCTACCTGGCGCGATAAAACCAGCATAATCGGCTTTTATAACGAATTTTCTAAAACTTATACCGAAACCGAATTTTTGTCGGCTTTGTACGAGGCGAATTATTCGCCCGATACGCTTAACTTTTACGTGCTTGACGAAATGAATATTTCGCGCGTAGAGTATTATTTTGCCGACCTTTTAAGCGTACTCGAATACCCCGTTGCGGATTGGAAACTCAAAATTATGAGCGTTCCGCACGATTTTGTGCCGCCCGTAAAACTTGAAAACGGGTTTGTTCGGATTCCCGAAAACAGTTACTTTGTAGGCACCGCCAACCGCGACGATTCTACGTTTACCATTACCGATAAGGTTTACGACCGTGCCATTACTTTGGAGTTCTTAAAGAAAAACGACGCGTTTACGGTAAGCGAGAACGTTGAAAAAATCCACGTTACCGCTTCCGCTTTGCGTGGGCTGTATGCCGCTGCCGAAGCCGATTCGGCAAACGCTTTTAACGCGCAGGATAAAGCCAGACTCGACAAAATTTCGGGGTTTGTTTACGATACTTTCGATATTGCCGTAGGTAACCGTATTCTTAATCAGCTTGAAAAAATCGTGCCTGCGTTTATCGCGTGCGGCGGTACTAAGGAAGACGCACTCGACTTTATGCTTTGCAAAAAGTTGTTCTCTAAACTCGAAGGGCGTTTTGAAGATTACGTTAAGCCCGCTTTGGAAGAAACTCTTGCGCTTATGGATGAAACTTACGGCAAGGGTACGCTTTCCCGCAGCGAAAAGGTTATAAGAAAAATCATAAAAACCCTGTAATGCGGCAGTTATTGCGGTTTTAAACGGAATGCGCAACGAGAATACTCCGCAAAAGCGTGGCGGACGAAAGAAAAATAATATCTTTCGTCAGGAAAAAATAAAAAGTATGATAGCAACCGGACAACTTCAATTTAAAAGCAACGCTCGCGCCGCGGAAGAATTTATTTCGCTGAACGGCGGTTTGGTCGGCGCATATTCCCATGCGGAAAGCGCAGGCGACTTTTCGTTGCAAAAAATTTCGTATGAAGAAGATTGCTCGTACTTTAAAGAAGCGCTTTCTTTGCTGGGCATAATTTTGTCGATAGCGGAAAAACCGCACGTTTCAACTCGGCGCGAAGAAGTTTTTGCCCGAATCGAACAGGCGGGGCAACTTTCCGCCGACGATTTTAAGCGCGTATGCCGCGACGGCAGTTTATGGAAACGCCGCGGTGTAAAAATGGTGCCGGAAGAGTTGTATTATTTTCGTAACGAAGATGAACTTTGTATTTACGAAAACAGATTCATCGTTCTTTTAATAGACCTTATCGGCAGGGAAATTACCGAACTTAAACGGGTTTACGGCGAAAGATTGCCGCGTATAGGCGAAAATACCGACGAGCTTTACGCCGGCGACGCCGGTATGGCGTTGGATTTTGCGCGCAATATAGAAAAACGCGTGGCATATTTGAAAAATACGGGGTTTTATAAAATCGTGGGCAAAGAAAAACCCTTAAAAGGGAGAATTTCGCCCACTAACATTCTGCTTAAAGATTTAAAATATCGCGCATGCTTTAAGTTTTACAACGGATTTCTGAAATATCAGTGCGAGGGCGAAGAAGCCGAAGATTTGCGATCCATTATTAAAATTTATATTTTAAAATCGCTTAAAAAACTCTGTTTCGATTTCAAAGAAGGAAAAAACTTAAACGAGTATAAAGCCTGCGGCAAAGAATTTTCGTTGAATTTCGACTTTCATAAAAAAGGTGCGGTAATTCTCGACGTAACGCATAAAATAAGCAAAAAAACCGTTAAATACGCTCTTTTTGCGGAAGACGGACATTCTGCCGAGGCCGCGGAAGAATTTGCGTCGGGCGACGACGGAAAAAATTTCTGTTCGGTTGAAATGATCGGCGAATGGTCGCTTAAAGACGGCGTTACGCACGAACTTTTGTCCCGCGCGGGGCAAACGGAAGAAGAAATGATTTATTCGTGGCTGGCGTCTAAAATAAGGCTTATACGCGCCGATTCTTCGGTATATAAAAAATATTGCCCGGCGTGCGGCGTAAGCGGCGTTTATGAAAACGACGGGGATTTTTCCTGCCCGAACTGCGGCACGCGCTACGCTTTTACCCAAAATTCGTCGGGCGAAAGCGTTATATGGATTTGTAAATTAAGGAGAGAGGTATGAACGGCGAAAACGTATTGAATCCGACATCCGCGGAATCCGGGCGCACGCCGTCGATTTTAATCGAAGATCTGCACAAAGCCTACGGGAACAAACAAGTTCTTAAAGGGCTTAATTTAAAGGTTTATCCAGGTGAACTTTTCGGCTTTATCGGGCGGAACGGAATAGGTAAGTCGACTACTATCGACTGTATGATAGGCGCAAAGCAGTTTCAGAGCGGACGCATACTTATAGACGGCTTCGATATCGTAAAACAATCGCTGGATGCCAAAAGAAGATTCGGTTACGTCGCCAGCGAGCCGTCGTGCTATGAAGTTATGACCGGATACGATTATCTTGAATTTATAGCCGGAATTTATAAAATATCCGAGGGCGAATTTATTAAAAATTACGCCTATCTGTGCGGACGGCTTAAACTCGATTTAAAAGAACTTAAAAATCGTATTTCCGAGTATTCCCACGGTATGAAACAGAAACTTTGCCTTGTGGCAAGTTTGTTGTTTAACCCCGATATATGGGTGCTTGACGAGCCGACCGTCGGACTTGACGTGATGGCTGTCGAAGAACTTAAAAAAATGATGCGCGAATACGCCGATCACGGCAAAACCGTGTTTGTAACGTCGCATAACATCGAACTCGTAAGCCGTATTTGCGACAGAGTCGCCATTGTAAACAACGGCGTGGTTGCGGCTTTATACGATTTGAATAAAGAACCTAACCGCAGGTTGCAACTGGGCAAGTTGTTCATTGAAACGTACGGGGAATAAGCCATGCTGAATTTGCTGTTAAAAGATTTCAAACTTATGTTTTCGGGAAGCGCGAAGCTTTCCGAAAGAATAATATCCGCGGTTTTTACTGTTTTGTTTATAGGCTGTTTCGTCGCCGTGGAATGGTTTGTTTTTAGCGGAATCATAAGCAAAATATCCGACGTGGCAGGTGCTAAAGAGTCGTTTTTGTGCGTGTTTTTGTTTGTTATAATCGTTCTTTCAACCGTATCGTGCGTGATGTCGGCAAAAAAACTGTTTTTCGACCCTAAGGACGTTGAACTGTTATCCAATCGCCCCGTACAGAGCGGACAAATCATATCTTCCAAACTGGTGCTTTTGTTCCTTGTGCAAACTTCGGCTGCGTTCATGTTCGAATATCCGCTGTTCATTGCTTACGGCGTAAGCGAGGGAATGCCGCCGTTGTTCTATTTTACCGCGCTGTTTTATCCCGCATTGTCGTTCGTTACGGAGGCGGGCGTGGCTTTGCTGGCGGTTTATCCCGTATATCTCGTTTCGTGCGCGCTTAATAATCATCCGCTGATTAAGCTTTTTATTGTTTCCGCGGTGATGGCGGGGCTTTCCATCGCTTATTCGTCGGTGCTTGAAATATTCGTAGAACTGCTTTCGAATAACGGAATGGCGGGGCTTTTCACGTCGGAAAATATGGCAAATCTTCAAAAGTTTAAAGAGTTTGCTTTCCCCGTGAACCTCCTGCTGAGCGTATTTATAAGCAAAAAAGGTTATTCGCTTCTTGTGTATCTTCTTATCTCTTCGATTATTTTTGCCGCCGGACTTGTTTACACCGTTTTTTCTTATAATTACGTGCGTAACGTTAATTTTGCGGCAAAGCGCAAAAGCAAAGAAAGAAAACTCAGAATTTTAAGCGTTCCAAAATCCCTTATAAAAAAAGAATTGTCGCTTATTTTCGGCAATTCCGAAAATATTTTTTCGTATACGGGGCTTATAATAATTCAGCCGTTTTTGTTGTGTATGGTGCTTAAATCTATCAATACCGCATTCAACTCCGGGACTATGACTTATTATATCAATTTCATACCCGGTTTTGTGGCTTTTACAGACGCGTTTTTCGTTATGGTTTTTTCTACTACCATAGCGAGCGGCGCAAACCGTTTTATCTCCATGGAGGAAAAAACGGTAAAAAATATGAAAACCATGCCTGTAAACCTGCATTTGCAACTGGCAGTCAAATCCGGTTTACCGTTTGTTCTTTCGGTTGTTTCGCTTTTTGTATCGATCGCGGTCTTGCTTGCCGCGGGCGTTACGGGGTTTGCTTCGGCGTCTTTCTGCTTATTGCTCGGTATATGCGCGCTTGCGCTGTACTACGTGGCGTCGCTTTACGAAGAACTTAAAATAAGACGGGCAAAATCGCGTAAAACGCTTATATCTTCGGCTGTATCATATCTGCTGCCCATGTTTTTCGCCGTATTTTCGGCTATACTTGCTTATTCGGGAATTAACCCTTACGTTTGCTTTGCCGTCGGCTCTGTGCTGTATATAGGTCTGGCTGCGGCGGGCGCGTTTATCGTTTATAAAAAATCGGGACGGCTGTTCCTCGAACTGGAGGCGATAAACTGATGAAAAAGAAAAATCTTGCGGTGTTGCTTATCATACCGTTTTTGTTCGCGGTTTTAACAACGGTTACCATAAACACCACGTACATTTACGTTGACGTAGATATTTCGGGTATCGCCTGGGATTACGGCGATCCGGAAGCCTTTAAACTGAACGAAAACGGCTATAAACTTAACGCAAAGGGAGTAAATCAACGCAACTATACGATAGCCGAGGGAAACGAACTCGTGTGGCGCGTGGAAAGCAACGCCGAAGGCGAACCGATAGCGGAAATAGAACGGAAAACCGACGGCTACTATCTTAAAACGCTGGGCGTAGGCGCGGTAAATCTTATTTGTTCCAACAAAAAAGGCAACGTAAGCCGAAAACTCGAAGCCATTATATACGACCGCGGCTTTATCATAGCGCAGTCGGAAATAAAGCCCTCGGGCGCGAACTACGATCCGAATATTTATTACGGTCAATACGACATGGACGGAGGCGGAAAACTTTCTTCCGCAAAATTCCGACTGAACGTAACCACGCAGCCGGAAGAACTGAAAGACGCGCTGGAATACGAGTTTTCGGATAATATCGGATTCGACGAACAGACCTGCGAAGTAACCGTTAAATCGGCAGGCGACGCTTTTGTGCTGTTCAAGGCAGACGCCGAAGGTGTATTGCCGTATAAGGCGGCTTTCAAAGTGGTTGAAAACGGTGTAAACGTTTATAACTACGATCAGCTTCTCAATTGCACAAACCGCTCGAAAAACGGGGAAATAGTGGTATTGAGAAAATCGTTCCAATCCGAATCGTTTATCAAAACCGAACTCGGAAAGGAAAACAACGTTACGCCGTTCGGTAAAAAGGGGGCAAACGGCAAATATTCGTTTGCGTCGGAAATTTATTCGTTCCGGACAAAGTACAACCACGAATATATCGATAAATGGAATGATTTCGCTAAAACGGATAAGAGGTTTTCGCCGATATCCGATAAGATCAACGCGGGACTTCGCATAAGAAAAGACTTTTACGGCAACGGTTATACCATAAATTTGCATAATCTCACTTATCCTTACGAAACCGTTACAACGGGGGGCGGGCAGGAAGTCCCCGTTCTCACCGCCGATAATCTTTTCCGCGGGCCGCTGCCGTTTTATACGCTCGGAGATCCTAACGGAATGGCGCTTATAACGGCTTACGGGCAGGATAACGCAGGGTTTTATATCGATGGCGACGGGGTTACCGTAAACGACGTGATCATTAAAAACTGCGACGACGTGAACAGTCTTAAAAAACTCGAAACGGTCGGGACTGCGGTTGAAGCGGACGGCAACGGCATAACCATTAAAAACTGCACGCTTTCAAACGGTAAAAACGTGTTAAGAAGTTTTTCTTCTTATAATTTCACCGTGGATAACTGCCTGCTGATGCATGCCCAGAACTTTTTATTCACTACGGGGGCGAACGAATATTCGAAACCCGACGGCAATTCGGTGAAGAATTTTTCGGATTCTTCCGGCAATGCGTTCGAAGGCAAACTTGCGGATTATATGAAAGAGGACGGAAAGGGCGACGTTTTAATGACCGAATACCTCGGTAATATTCCGAAAGAAAAGATCGAAAATTACAAAACCGCGCTTCGTAATATGCAAAACGCGCTTGGCGACGAATCGGTAAAAACCGAATTCAAAGGCAATACGGAGTTTAAAAACTGTCAGTTTTACGATAGCGGAATAGCGTCGATAGTTTTTGAATCGCTGTTTAACGGACCTTTCCTTTATTCTAAAATATCGTCGCAAATAACCAAAATGTTTTCGTCGTTCAGCGGTCCCGAGCAGAAACCCCTTATTCCCGATCCGCCGGAGCAGATTTCCGGCACGAGTTACCCGGTTAAGGTGCTTCTGAGCGGCGATACGGCGTTTTACGATTATAAAAATTTCGAAAAGATGGACATTTCGGGACTTATAAACGAAAATATTTCCACAGTGCTTAAAGATCTTTCCGGAGGCGGCGGTCTGGGCGGAATTACGGGCGGAGCCGATCCGAGTAAATACAATATAAACATCGACTTTATTTTCCCGCTTAAAAACCTTGTTAAAAAAGAGGCGCAGAAACGCAGCGTAAGTTATAGCGACGGAAAAGCGCAGTATACTAATATACCGGTCGCCTATTACGGCGGCGGCGCAAATTATTCCACCGTAGAATTTGCAACCGATTACGTATATCATTTGAATATGAAACCTGCCGCAGAGGTCGATATTATGGAAACTTATCTTAACATGAGCGCGGGAGAGGGCGCAAGACAGTATTACAATATGATGCTTAAAACCGTTACTATCGTTACCGGTTACGAACCCTTCCGTTTTGTGTTTACCGACGGAGCCACGCTCGGGCAAACGCCCAGCGCAGAAAAAATGCAGGCTCACGCTAAAGGAGTTTGACTATGAAAAAAATACTTGCTTTAATACTTTGTTTGTTTATGTGTTTTTCGCTTGCGGCATGCTCGTTTTCGTGGGACGAACAAACAAGCATAACTTCCGCCTCGGTGGTTTACGACGAAAAAGTTGATAAATATTATCTTGAACTTGTTTACGAGAGCGGCGACGTAAGTCGTATAGAGGTAACGGATTTAAGCGCGTTGCGCGGCGATTCCGGCTCGAAAGGCGATAAAGGCGATAACGGAAACGGAATAGCCGAAATAATTACGAAAAATAACGGAATCGAAACCGAAGTAACGATAAAATTCACGTCGGAAGAAATGAAGGACGTAACGTTTTCTATTCCCAACGGAGAATACGTTTCCAACGTACAGATTTTCGAGGCCGACGAAACGCACGAAGGACCTTACCTTGTGTTTACTTTCAGCGGAAGTACCGAGCCGAAAGAGATAAGTCTGCCTCGCGGTAAAGACGGCGTAGGTATAGAGAACATCGAATTTCTGACGTCCGATAACGACGGTTATGCAGGAACGTTGAAAATTACCTTATCCGACGGAACGACCAAAGATATTCCGATTCCCGCCGCAACCGGAATATCGGGAATCACCCGTTCGGAAAACGACGAAAGTTACGAACTTACAATAAATTATACCGACGGAACAAGCGAAACTTTCGATTTTTCAAAGCCGAATCAGTGGTTAAGCGGGGCAAGTACTCCCGATTTTTCGCTCGGCAGAGACGGTGATTTTTATTTTAATACGAATAAAAAGGTAATTTATAAAAAAGTCAATACCGAATGGATTACCGTAATGGAGTTTGTAAACGAACAGAAACACAGAGTGGTCTTTGAGGCGGAAGGCGCTATGCTTGCAAAAAATAACGTTTGGGTAGGCGATACGGTCGAGTTTGAGATCGTTCACGGTTGTTATATGACCGAACACGTTCCCGTTCCGCGTAAAAACGCGGACGCCGACAAATATAAATTTATAGGCTGGTACAGAAAAAAACAAGCCGAAATAAGCGAAGGGGAGGAATACACTCTTTCAAGATTTACAGACCTTACGCCTGTCTGCGACGATATCGTTTTATACGCGTGGTGGGAAAAAATCGCTTAAACGGTAAAAGTATATAATAAAACGGGACTACAAGTCGATTACCGGCATATAGCCCCGTTTTTTTACTATGCCGATGTATCAGTAAAAAAAGAAAAATACGAACTCCGATTTTGTTTCGGTGTTCGTATTATTCCCTAATGGCGGCGCATTAGTAACGAAAATCGAATAATTACAATTTTTTGTCAATTAGCGGAAGCCATAATCAAAGTATTTATGAATAGTGTTTACTCGTCATCCTCGACAAATTCGTCGGGTAATTGGTAGTGTTCGCAAAGGACTAAGTAGGCAGCATATCTTTTTGCTGCTTTTTTAGAATCGGCAAGCCCTGTTTTTTGAACACCCCAACTTCTAACAGTGCAAGTGCAAGCCCACCATAAACGACCGTTTTGTTCCACTTGTCCGTCGCTCGAAACATATTCGGGCTTAGCGCAAATTCCGTGTTCCGCAAGTTCTTTTAATGTAGTTACGGCGTTTTCTTCCTTAAACTTTTCAGGTCGTTCTTCTGTAGTATCGATATTCGCCAAAAACTTGTCGATATCGAGCATGGTTGCAACGGAATTTTGAATTATATCGGCATTCCAGTTGCTGTCTATTGCGATTGCTCCTAAAATAGCCTCGAATAAATCCGCCTTAACTTTTTCCTGTGTTACTACATTATTATCAATATCGCTGTCGCCTAAATACATAAATTTAGCGAAACCAAAGTAATCAATTCTTTTTGCAAGCGTTTTATTTGAAACGATTTCTTTCTTAATTTCAGTAAAATCCGACTCGTTTTTATGGGCTACGATACAGAATTCTTCATTATCGTTGTCTTTGTCATAATACTCTGATTGAGATTTCATAAACCCGAATTTAACTACAATTGTTTTTACGACATAAAAGTCGAGAACTTTATCACCGATAAATTCAAGAACTTCATTGTTTTCTCCACCATATTGGGTAGAATAAGAACTTCTCGTAAATGCTTGCAAGAGTAAATCGGTATTATTAAAATAGTAATCGATTTTTTCTTGCACCTCATCGAGATGTTCGTTAAGATTTTGCATTTTCATTTTGATACCTCCAAAAAATATAAAATTTGATATTTATCCGAAGGAAACAAAAAAGACCTCTCCGACAAAGAGAGTCCACCTCTGGCGCGATAGACTACTCCTAACGATAGGTCTCATTTTATCAAAACAATTATTGTAAGATTTTCCACTTAAACTTTTCCGCTTGCAAAGAAAAGCGTAAACAGATTACATTACTCAATTACTTTGAGGAAACTAACCCTTCCTTTCGGACAACTACATAATATCATAAAAAAAGTGTTCTGTCAATAAATTTTACTGTATACACAAAATATGTTACGGAAAAAGGGATACGAACTTTAGCCTACGAACCCAGAAAGATATAAAATGACGGCACATAGACAATCGAAAAACGCAGATAAAACCCGAATTTTTGCAAAAGAAAAACCTAAACCAAACACTCTCGTATTCGATTTAGGTTTCACTTGGCGGAGTGCTGGCATTTTTGTACACACCCGATTTGTTTTTAGAAGCAGACTTTTCAG
>ERZ779876.2337-NODE-2337-length-13881-cov-22.843266_pt1 | contig 13881 bp, 9 predicted proteins | sample MGYA00511068_ERZ779876 | MGnify/ENA primary metagenome ERZ779876 (study PRJEB29588, sample SAMEA1970858) | human gut metagenome | biome: human gut; feature: human-associated habitat; material: faeces | place: Denmark | collected 2008/2010 ...
TGCTCATCGGGCGGACAGAGGCGTCCGCCCCTACGCCAGCCTCGGAAACTCTACATAAAATAGGAAAACAATAGTTTTTTGACAGACTGGAACGAGGCCGCTGCGCACTGCAGCGGCCTCGTTTCTGTTACGATTCCTTCCACGCCATCCCTGACGCCCGCTATTTTACCGCCCCGGAGCCTGTCTTCTGGCCCGCGATTCTTGAACTTGTCCTGTCCGGATATCGGATACAGTAAAAATTTAGGGAAATTTAAGAGATTTCAGGGAAAAGCTGTGGTATACTGGAAGAAAAATAAGGAGGAATGCATCATGAAACGCTGTCTGATTCTCATGCTGCTGCTCGGCCTGCTCCTGACCGGCTGCCGGAAGCAGACGCAGCCGGAGCAGCTGCCCGCTGCGGAGACAATTGACACACAAGCCAACACCGAACCCGCTGCACAGACACCGGAGCAGACTCTGACGCTCGGTATGATCGACTTTGACTCGGAAAAGAGCGTGCTCCGCAGTATGATCCAGAGCTATAATTTCTCCGGCGCACCGTTCACAATCGAAATCCTCAACTACGCAGACGGCGCGGAAAGCCGCGCAGACGCCGTGACGCGCATGACGACAGAGCTGCTGGCCGGAAACGTGCCAGACCTGCTCGATTGCAGCGATTTGAGTGGTGCGCAGTACGCGGGCTACGCAAAAAACGGCATTCTGCTGCCGCTGGACGGGATGCCGGACGCGGAGCTCCTGTCCGGCATTCTGAAGCCATGCTATGTGGACGGGAAGCTTTATTCCATCGTCGGAGCCTTTGCGCTCGACCCGCTGTTCGGCCCGGCGGAGAAGCTCGGCGCGTCGCTGGAAACGTCGGTCGAGGACGTGCTGCTCGGCGCGGTCCCGGACGTCAGCTTTTTCTGGGGCGGCGAGGACCTGCTCAGCGTTTACTGCCGCCATGCGGCGGAGCAATATCTGGACTATGATACACAGACCGCCTCCTTCGAGAGCGAGAAGTTCTTGAATATCCTGACTGCCTGCGCAGCTGTTTCTTCCGCGGTGCCTGCCCCGGACAGCATCATGCAGCAGCCGATGCACTCCGCCGCGATGTACCGGTCCATGCAGATTTCCTGGTACCAGCAGACCGGCGGCGTGTTCCGTGTGCTTGCCCTCGATTCGGACGGCGGGACGGCATATCAGCCGGTTCTGCAGCTCGGTGTCTGCGCCGGTTCCGCCATGCGGGAAGCGGCGGAGGAGGCGCTGCGGAACATGCTGCGGGAAGACTTCCAGCTGACCATTGCAGACGCGTTCCCCGTCAACCGCGCCGCGCTGCGCGAGCTGATGCAGAAGGAGATCGAAGCGCAGAAGGCCGAGCAGCAGACGGCCATCCGAGAGGAGGGCCGCGTCGAGATTGGAGAAGCGGGCGATCTTGCGTTCCTGTTTGATGAAGCTGCCGCGGATGATCTGATGAATGTGCTGGAGCACGCCGACTGCCGTTCCTGCGGCAATCAGGAGATTCTGAAGATCATCCTTGACGAGGCGGACGCCTTTTTCAAGGGCCGGAAAACCGCGCAGGAGGCGGCGCAGGTCATGGACAGGCGTGCGGCGCTGTTTATCGCGGAAGCAGGATGATACAGCCGGGCGGCAGCGGATATGCCGCCCGGTTCTTTCTGTTGACAACCGTAATCAAATGTGCTATGTTATGATTACAGACGTAAACAACAGGAGGGCGACACGGTGAACAGAATCGATCTGACACAAGCGGAATGGCAGCTTATGGAGAAGCTCTGGGACCACGCGCCGCAGACCGGGCGTGAGCTGACGGAGGCGATGGCGGCGCAGACCGGCTGGAACCGCTCGACGACGCTGACGCTTCTGCGGCGGCTGATGGAGAAGGGGGCGGTGCGCTGTGACGCGCAGGGACGCAAAAACGTCTTTTATCCCGCCGTCCGCCGCGAGGATGCAGCCGCGCAGCAGACGCGTGATCTGCTTGGCCGCGTGTATAAGGGGAGCCTGAGTATGCTCGTCAGCGAGATGACGAAGCGCGAGGCGCTCCCACAGCGCGAGATCGACGAGCTGCACGCACTGCTGCAGGAGATGGAGGAGAAAAAGCACCATGACTGAATGGTTTGTTTCGTCTGCCGTGTTGGCGGCGGTGCTCATCGGCGCGCACTATCTGCTGCGCGGGAAAATCAGCGCAAGATTGCAGTACGCGCTCTGGCTGGTGCTGCTCGTGCGGCTGCTGCTGCCGCTTTCCATCGGGAAAACCGCCGTCAGCGTGGCAAATCTCCTGCCGGAGGCCGAACCGGCCGCTGTCATACAGGCGGAACCTGCCGCTGTGCCGCCCGCGCAGGCGGCCAGAACACCGGAACCGGCTGCGCCCGCAGCGCCTGTACAGACGCCCGTACAGCCGGTGCAGCGCCCGGCGTCCACGCCTGCGCAGGCGGGAACGGACAGCGCAGAGCCGGAAAAATCTGCGCAGAAACCCGCCGTTTCCGTATGGAAGATTCTCATATTTGTATGGGCCTCCGGCGCGGCTTTGCTGGGGCTGTGGTTCCTGTTCTGCAACCTCCGGTACGGACGGCAGCTGCGGGCGGGCGTTCTGCGCGCGATTGCGCCGAAGGAGGGCCGTCCGGCTGTCCGGCTGACGCGGACTGCGCTGTCGCCATGCCTGTTCGGGCTTTTTCCGCCCGCGATCTACGTGACAATGGACTGTGCGCAGGACGAACAGCTGCTGCACCACTGCGCGGAGCACGAATATACGCATTATCTCCACCGCGACCACATCTGGGCCGTCCTGCGCGGCGTGTGCCTCGCGCTGCACTGGTTCAACCCGCTGGTGTGGTGGGCGGCGGCGCTTTCCCGCACCGACGCGGAGCTCTTCTGCGACGAGGATACCGTCCGCCGCCTCGGCGAGGACGCGCGTGCAGACTATGGCCGTTCGCTCATCCGCATGACGTGCCGCGAACGGATCGATCCCCTCAGCGCGGCGACAACAATGTCGGGGCGCGGCGGGCAGCTCAAAACGCGCATCATTTCTATCACAAAGCACCCGAAAACCGCAATTCCCGTTCTGATCCTCGTGCTTCTGCTCTGCGCCGCGGCAGTCGGCTGCACGATGACCGGCGCGAAGGATGCCGCGCCTGCACAGCAGACGCCGGAAAGAACGGATACCACGCCCGAGGAACTGGAAGCAACGGCAGATACACGCGAGGAGCCGGAAGCGGCGGTGGAATTCACCACCACACAGGACACGGTCACGCTCAGTGTCCCGGCACGATACGAAAACGAAATCACTGCGGACGATTCGTTTATGATCGAAGCGCCGGAGACCGGCGAGCATGACCTGGACGATGTGCTGTTCTCCTTCTACGACAAAAGTCAGGCATCAGAAGACCGCCTCGGCCTCGTCTGGGCGATCCGCGCGTTCCAGTTTGAAGACCCGGCGGAGCTGGTCAAGGACGGCGCAGACCGATGGGTCGAGGAAAATCTTATGGCGCTGAACACGCATCTGCTCGGCACACGCGGCAGCACGGCATATTATTTCTTCTGCCTGAGCCCGTCGGACAAGGCGGTACGGCAGTATGACAGTTCGGACACAGCGGCGGTCAGCTCGTATTACCAGCACGCAGCCGACGGCTTGGATATCTTAAAGGATTTTGTTGTCCGCAACGGCCTTGCGCCGGTGGAGGGCGCGGTCGACTGGGAGGCGTGGTATCAGGAATTCATTCTGCCGCGCATTGAGGCCGAAACGGACCCCGCCGCGGACGCGGCATGGTTCGCCGCGCGCGAGCCGGTGGAGCAGTGGCCCAAATTTACCGTGAACGGCACGTCGATCTATGATCTGACGCTGGACGAACTCACGCCCGCCTTCGGTAAGCCCACGCGTATTTATCACTGGATGGACATCGGGACGGAATACTATGACGTTGTGCAGTTCCCGGACGCCTCACAGATTGCGGGCTGGATAGATGAAGACGGCACAATTCACCATCCGGACGGCTCACAGGCCGCGGGCTGGGTCGGCGAGGATGGGGAGCTTCATCACCTGAATGCCGCGTATTTGCGCCTGGAAAGCGGAACCGAGGTGTGCGGCATCCGCTACAGTTGGAATTACTTTGCGGCGGCGAACCTCTTCCCACGCGATGCCGAGCCGGTGCTGGAGCGAATTGACGAACATACCACGCGGCTGAGGCTCGGCGGCGAGATCACCTACATGGGCAAATACAGCTACATCGAGTACATGGACGGCGTTCCCACAACGCTTGTTGTATGCAATGAGACACCCATGACGTTTTATATTGAAAACGGCGTGATCGCCGCCGTCAGCTGGATGGCGCCGGAGGAGTCCATGCGGCTGCCGGTCACGGAGGAATGGGTGCAGCAGCGCATGACGATCGACCCGAGCCGTCTGACGGATGAGAAGCTGCTAAGCATTCTGATCGGCCCGGAGATCGCGCTTGTCAATAACGGATTTACGTTCGATTCGCCCGCAGACTTGTCGTCAGAGAAGCTGTTTATGCTGTTTCTGTACTGGTCGGTCGATTCCACGCGCGATAATTACAAGCAGGCCGACGGGAAGTATCACTTCACGCAGGACTTTATCAACGGCATCCTCTCACATTATTTCCGCACCGGCAGCTTCACGTTTGACATTACGCAGTGCAGAAACTACGACGCATCGGAAGGCACGGCGGTCATCGAGAACGTATCCGGCTTCGGCGGCGGCCCGGATCTGCGCATTGCGGACGTGCAGGTGCTGGAGGGCAGCACCGTACAGGTCACGGCGGATTTTTATAACGCCAACCCGTTTTTTGACAACAGCGGCGGCGAACTCCGCTACGCGCGCAAGGTCTACACGCTGGACTTCTACTACGGCGGCGTGCTGTTCCAGTCGGCGCAGTTCGCGGCGCTGCCGGAGGACGATCTGCGTGCAGCTCTAAAACTGCACACCGGCGAGACGACGGACGATCTGGCGCAGCTGTTCTGGACGTATGACAGCCAGAACCGCAATCTGCTGGGCAGACTGCCGGACGGTAATTGGACAGCGCTGCCGCTGACCGAAGACGCGTGGGACGGGCTTTCCCTGTTCGTCTACGAGCGCTGGGCGCGCGAAAACAACTGGCCGCTGACGATCAGCGAGACGGATTTCGACCATACGCTCGTCCGCTATTTCCCGCTGGGCCGGTACGGCTGGGAGGATCGCAGCTCACACTATCTCACCTATCAGGATGGAACCTATACCCGCACCATCAACGACAACCACGGCGCACGGTACTGCTACCTGAAAAGCGTCTCAAGTCTGACAGACGGGAGCTTCCAGCTGGTGTTCCGCTGTCTCGACGTGCCAGAGCTCACGGAGTACGCGGACGCGTCTGCGGACGTGCGCGCGGTCTACGACCACGCGGGCGCGGAGGAGCTTCAGCCGCAGGAATTCCGTCGGGCCGTGTACCGCGCGTTCGCCGACGGAGTCATTCCCACCGGAAACAGCATGACGGAGCTGACCGTGACCGTCCGCCTGACCGGCGAAGCGCGGTATCCGTTCCAGTTCCTGTCGGCCTCTACATAAATCTGGCGTGTTCTACCCTTAAGCAGCCGCTCCTGTTTCCGCAGGGGCGGCTGTTTGGAAAACAGTTTCGAGAAAAAGGTTGACAAATGTAGCCTTGCGTGCTATGATGGGTCTACAAAAGTAAACCAAGGAGGGATATCCTGTGCAATTATGCCAAAGCGAATGGACCGTGCTGCAAAGCCTGTGGGAGCGGCAGCCGCAGACGCTCATGCAGCTGGTGGAGGATCTGAAGCTCCGCGCCGGGTGGTCGGCCAGCACGAGTAAGACCATGGCCGCCCGCATGACGGAAAAGGGCCTTCTGCGCTACGAGGGCAAGCCCCGGCGCTATTACCCGAACATCACCCGCGAGGAAGCCGGGCTGGAGGAAACCGAGCAGCTGCTTTCCCGCGCGTTCGGCGGGAAGCTCGGCCTGCTGGTCAGCAATTTCGCTGACCACGGAAAAATCGGAAAGGACGAGCTGGACGAGCTTTACGCCATTCTGGACAGGGCTGCGGGCCGCGAGGAATAGGGGAGGGGAGTCATGCTGGAAATTCTCATTTCATCGACTGTTCTGATCCTTGCGCTGACCGCGCTTCGATTTTTCCTGCGCGGGAAACTCAATCCGCGCCTGCAATACACGCTCTGGCTGCTCGCCGCGCTGCGGCTCCTGCTGCCGGTCTCGCTGGTCAGAAGCCCGGTCAGCGTGATGAACGCCGTCCCGGACGTGCCCGCCGCCGTGCAGCGGCTGACTGCTCCGGAAAATCGCCGTGCCCCGCAGACGGACAATACGCAATCCCCGGTGCAGACTGCCTCTGAGACGGAGACTGCGCCCACAGAGGCGCAGATGCAGCTGACGGGCAGCACGATTTTGAAACTCGTCTGGCTGACTGGCGCGGCAGCGATGGCGCTGGCCGTTCTGGCGCAGAATCTGCTGTTTCTCCGGAGACTGAAAAGAATCCGGCGGCCGTTTGCCTGCCCGGAAAGCCCGGTTCCGGTCTGGGTGGCGTCCGGGCTGCCGTCGCCGTGCCTCGCGGGGCTGTTCAGGCCTGAAATTTATCTCACGCCCGAAGCGGCGCAGGACCCGGAGACACGCCAATTCGTCCTTCGTCACGAGCTGGCGCATTATCACGCGCGGGATCAGCTCTGGAGCTTCCTGCGCCTCATCTGCCAGTGCCTGTACTGGTTCGACCCCTTCGTGTGGCTTGCCGCGGCGCTTTCCCGGCGCGACTGCGAGCTGGCCTGCGACGAGCGGGTGCTGAAAGACCTCGATCCCGGCAGCCGGGTAAGCTATGGCCGCGCGCTGCTCGGCCTCGTCGCGCCGAAGCGGGCGCGGGGCCAGCTGCTGTCCTGCGCGACGACGATGCAGCTGGGCCGAAAGAGCCTCAGAGAGCGCATCACACTTATCGCGAAAAAGCCGAAAATGGCGGCGTATACCCTCGTTTTTGTGCTGGTCTTAAGTCTTGTTCTGACGGCCTGCACGTTTACTGGCGCGCCCGTGCAGCCGGAGCCGGAACCTGTACCGGAACCCGTACAGACAGAACCGGAGCCGATACAGCCGGAGGAACCGCCGGCTGATGCAGAAGCGCCCCAGCCCGTCGAGGATGACCCGGAGGCAGACTTCCAGATGGCGTTCCCGATGCTGAATTACGCGTCGTTCCAGCGCTATCTGGACGAGCACCCCGAGACGCTGGACAGCGGCTGGGAGCATATCCGCATCAACGAAGCGGGCTTCGACGACGCGGGCACGAGCATCGAGACGCAGCAGGGCGATCAGGTGCTGGCCGTCGATGCGGAATACGGCATTGTGCTCGTGCGCATCACCGGCGACGGCTATCGCGGCGTGCTGGCCATCTGCCGGTACCCGGAGCTTCTGCGGCTGGAAATGGCCTCGACCTATGGCACGGAAGGGGAATTGGCGGGCAAGATCGCGTCCGACCACGGCGGCATCCTCGCCATGAACGCTAACGGCTTCCAGGACCCCAACGGCAAGGGTAACGGCGGCCAGCTTGCAGGCTGGTGCATGGCGCAGGGTGAAGAACACGGCTATCACTTCGGCGGCGACGTCTACCAGCGCGTCGAGCTGAGCGAAAACGGCCTCGACTGCCGCATCGTGCCCGCGTCCGACCCGGTCGGGGAGGGAACGTACAACGCCGCCGAATTCACGCCCGCGCTGATCAAAGACGGCGAAAAGATCGAGGATTCCTTCTGGACGGGTGAGCAGCCGCGCGCGTGCTTTGGCACGAGCACGCAGGGCATCTATATGCTCGTCATCGAGGGCCGCTACCCGGACGAGGGCATCCGCGGCACGAGCGTCAACACGTGCTCGGATATCCTGCTTTCCTACGGCTGCTGGAACGCCCTCAACATGGACGGCGGCTCGAGCGCGATCTTGTGGTACGACGGCGAATATGTCACGCAGTCGTCGTCCTCTCCCCTGCGCTACACCGGCGGCCGCCCGCTGCCGAACGCATGGGTCTACGGATGAATTTTCATGTTGACAATCGCAGGAAATGTGGTAAAATATCTGCGATATTGGAAAACCGCGTTGAAAAACCGAGCGTTCCGGTGCAGCTTTCAGAGAGAAGGGGACGGTGAAAGCCCTTCAGCAAGCCTGTTCGCAGCCAGTTTGGAGCGGCCGCGCGAAAGCGCGGCGGGTGCTTCCCGATACAGAAGCGCCGAGATGTGCGCAAGCACAATCAGGGTGGTACCGCGACTGACCTCGCCCCTGTCATGGGGCGGGGTTTTTATATTTTACTCAGAATTTTTCTTTCCACTGCACCTCTTGCCTCTCCCTTTGGGAGAGGTGTCCGAGCGAAGCGAGGACGGAGAGGGGAAACAATGACCAAAACCCTCTCAGTCACCTGTGGTGACAGCTCTCCCGGAGGGAGAGCCAAGTGCCCTCTCAGTCGCCTGCGGCGACAGCTCTCCCATAGGGAGAGCCAAGGGCCGTCTCCGGCACCGTGTATCGTTTAATTTTTAATGTATATAGAAGGAGTTATTCATCATGGCACACAAGGCATACGGTCTCAATGAGCTGCGCGAGATGTACCTGAAGTTCTTTGAAACGAAGGGCCATCTGCGTCTGCCGAGCTTTTCTCTCGTTCCGCAGAACGACAAATCCATCCTGCTGATCAACGCGGGCATGACTCCCATGAAGCCGTGGTTCACCGGCGAGGAAGAGCCCCCGCGCCACCGCGTCACCACCTGTCAGAAGTGCATCCGCACCGGCGACATTGAAAACGTCGGCCATACGGCCCGCCACGGCACGTATTTTGAGATGCTGGGCAACTTCTCCTTCGGCGATTACTTCAAGAAGGAGGCCATTCCCTGGGCATGGGAATTCCTGACCAGCCCCGAGTGGGTCGGCCTTGAGCCGGATCGCCTCTATCCGTCCGTCTTCGCGGGCAACGAGACGACGCCTGCCGACGACGAGGCCTTCGCCATCTGGCGCGACGTGATCGGCATCCCCGAAAACCGCATCTTCCGCTTCGGTAAGGAGGATAACTTCTGGGAGCATGGCTCCGGCCCGTGCGGCCCGTGCTCGGAAATTTACTATGACCGCGGCGAGCAGTACGGCTGCGGCAAGCCCGGCTGCACCGTCGGCTGCGACTGCGACCGCTATGTCGAGGTCTGGAATATCGTCTTCTCCCAGTTCAATAACGACGGCCACGGCAATTATACCGAACTCAAGCAGAAGAACATCGACACCGGCATGGGCCTCGAACGCCTTGCCTGCGTGTGCCAGAGTGTCGCGTCCCTGTTCGACGTCGACACTGTCATGAACATCACGAATAAAGTCTCCGAGATCACCGGCGCACACTATGAGGAGTCCGACATGACTGACGTGTCCCTGCGCGTCATCACCGACCATATCCGTTCGTCGACCTTCATGATCTGCGACGGCATTCTCCCCTCCAACGAGGGCCGGGGCTACGTCCTGCGCCGCCTGCTGCGCCGCGCCGCGCGTCACGGCAAGCTGCTGGGCGTGAACGAACCATTCCTCTATCAGGTCGTGGACACCGTCGTCCATGAAAACGAGTGCCAGTACCCCGAGCTGCGTGAAAAGCAGTCCTATATCACCCGCGTCATCCGCACCGAGGAAGAAAACTTCGCCAAGACCATCGATGGCGGCATGAAGATCTTCTCCGAAATGCTCGAGAGCCACAAGGCCAAGGGCGAGACGACCTTCTCCGGCGCGGACGCGTTCAAGCTCTATGACACCTACGGCTTCCCCATCGACCTGACCAACGAAATGGTCGCCGAAGAGGGGATGCAGGTCGACGAAGCGGCCTTCAAGCAGCTCATGCAGGAGCAGAAGGTTCGCGCGCGCGAGGCACGCAAGGCGCTCGGCGACCTCGGCTGGGCCGGTGTGGAATTCGGCAAGGAGATCCCCGCCACGACCTTCATCGGCTATACCAACATGGAAGCCGAGGGCAAGATCGTCGCCATCGTCGCCGACGAAGAGCTTCAGGGTGCGATCACGTCCGGCACGGATGCAATTCTGGTCCTCGACCAGACCCCGTTCTACGCCGAAATGGGCGGCCAGGTCGCCGACCATGGCACCATTCACACCGAAACCGCCGAATTCACCGTCACCGACGTGCAGAAGAACAAGGGCGGCAAGTTCATGCACTACGGCAAGCTCGTCTCCGGCTCTCTGGCCGTCGGCGATACCGTGACCGCGTCCATCGATGCAGCCCGCCGCAAGGCCATCATGCGCGCCCACTCCGCAACGCATCTGCTGGACTACGCTCTGCGCACCGTCCTAGGCGATCATGCGCATCAGGCAGGCTCCCTTGTCGAGCCGGACCGCCTGCGCTACGACTTCACACACTTCTCCGCCGTCACCGCAGACGAGCTGGTCAAGATCAGCCGCCTTGTCAGTGAGCTTGTGCTGGACGGCATGTCCGTCGAGACGAAGGAAATGCCCATCGCGGAGGCGAAGAAGCTCGGCGCGATCGCCCTGTTCGGCGAAAAGTACGGCGATGTCGTGCGCGTCGTGAACATGGGCGGCAAGTCCGTTGAGCTTTGCGGCGGCACCCATGTCGATAACACCGCCAAGGTCGGCCCGTTCCGCATCACGAGCGAATCCTCCGTTGCCTCCGGCGTGCGCCGCATCGAGGCCGTCACGGGCGAAGCGTTCCTGAATCTCGTCGATGAGATGAATATGCGGCTGGTCAAGGCTGCCGAGCTGCTGAAGACCACGCCGATGGAGCTGATCAACAAGGCCCAGAGCAGCATGAACGAGATCCGTGAGCTGCACCAGACCATCGAGCGCATGAAGGACAAGCTCTTCGCGGGCGATGTGGACAGCCTCATGTTCTCCGCCAAGGACGTAAACGGCCTCAAGATCGTCACGGCCAGCCGCGAGAACACCGACGCGAACGACCTGCGTAAGCTCGGCGATTTCCTGCGCGACAAGAACCCGAACACCGTCGCGGCTCTCGGCGCTGTCAACGGCGAAAAGGTCACGCTGCTGGCCGTCTGCGGCAAAAACGCCGTCGCACGCGGCATCAAGGCGGGCGATATCATCAAGAATATTGCGCCCATCGTCGGCGGCAAGGGCGGCGGCAAGCCGGATTCCGCCATGGGCGGCGGCACGAACGCCCTCAAGCTCGACGACGCGCTGGCGGCTGTCGACGATTACGTCGCGGCCAATGTCAAGGACTAAGGAGGAAGCACCATGTCTGATTGCCTGTTCTGCAAAATCATCGCGGGCGAGATCCCGTCCGCAAAGGTCTACGAGGACGACCTCTGCTATGCCTTCAAGGACATCAGCCCCCTTGCCCCCACACATTTCCTCGTCGTCCCGAAGCAGCATTTTGCCTCCGCCGCTGAGGTCACGCCGGAAAATGAAGCCGTGGTCGGCCACATCTATACTGTCATTGCCAAGCTTGCCCGGGAAATGGGCTTTGCCGACGGCTACCGTGTGGTAACGAACGTCGGCGAGCTGGCCGGGCAGACCGTCCATCACATCCACTTCCACGTGCTCTCCGGCAAGCAGCTGGGCAGCTTTAACTGAGGTTCCAATATTTTTACAATTTTCCCTGCCATGCCGCCCGCATGGCGGGGAATCTGTTATTTTCCCATCAAAAACGCACGGAAGGACTTGAAAAAGGCTGTAGTGTATGCTATCATTGGTATATATGCCAGCGGAGTCATCCCTCATTCCTTCCGGCTATGGCATTGGAAACGTTTTAACCCTCTCTCCTTCAAGCAAGCAAATCCGGGCTTCCCTGCTTCGGCTGGGAAGCCCAACCCCCCTCTGTGACAATTGCATCGTATTCGGCCCACACTGCCTGCCCCTTACCAGCTGCAGTTTTATTTTATCTTCTAAATCGAACAAATTTTCTAATAATGCTTGCATTGGATCCGCCTTCGGTGGTATGATAGGGACAGAACCTGAAGGGAGGCGGAACGGGTGTATCTGGCGATCGATCTGAAATCCTTTTATGCGTCGGTGGAATGTGCGGCGCGGGGGCTTGACCCGTTGAAAACAAATCTCGTTGTGGCGGACGCGGCGCGGACGGAGAAAACGATCTGCCTGGCCGTCTCGCCGTCCTTAAAGGCGTATGGCATCGCGGGCCGGGCGCGGCTGTTCGAGGTGGTGCAGCGCGTCGAACAGGTAAACGCCATGCGGCGGCAGCACGCGCCGGGCCGACAGCTGCGCGGCCAGAGCGAAAACGCGGACACGCTTGCCGCGCACCCGGAGCTGGCGCTCTCCTTCATCACCGCGCCGCCGCAGATGGCGAACTATATACGTGTCTCCACGCAGATCTATCAGATCTACCTCAAATATTTCGCGCCGGAGGACATTCACGTCTATTCCATCGACGAGGTCTTCATCGACGCATCGCCGTATCTGCGCACCTACGGCCAGACGCCGCAGGAGCTGGCGCGGACGGTCATTCTGGACGTGCTGCGCACGACCGGCATCACCGCGACCGCCGGGATCGGCACGAATCTGTATCTGGCGAAGGTCGCCATGGATATCGGGGCCAAGCACGTGGCGCCGGATGAAAGCGGCGTGCGCATTGCCTGCCTCACCGAGCGCAGCTACCGCGAAACGCTCTGGACGCACCGGCCGCTGACGGATTTCTGGCGCGTCGGACGCGGGATCGCGAAAAAGCTTGAGGAAAAGGGCCTGTTCACGATGGGCGATATCGCCCGCTGTTCGCTCGGCAGGCCGGATGAATTTTACAACGAGGAGCTGCTGTACCGGATGTTCGGTGTGAACGCGGAGCTGCTGATCGACCACGCATGGGGCTGCGAGCCGTGCACGCTTGCGGACATCAAGGCCTACCGGCCCCAGACGCACAGCGTCAGCTCCGGTCAGGTGCTGCAATGCCCGTATCCGTTTGAAAAGGCGCGGCTCGTCGCGCGGGAGATGGCGGACGCGCTGGCGCTGGAGCTGGCCCGGAAGGGGCTTGTGACCGATCAGATGGTCCTGACCGTCGGCTATGACCGTGAAAGCCTGACAGACCCGTCCTGTCCGCCGTATCACGGCCCGGTCACAGTCGACCATTACGGGCGGCGCGTCCCGAAAGCCGCGCACGGGTCAGAAACGCTCCGGGCGCCGACCGCCTCCTCCAGAGAGCTCCTGCAGGCGCTGACGGTGCTGTTTGACCGGATCGTGGACCGCGGGCTGCTCGTGCGCCGGATGTATGTCGTCGCGAACCATGTGCAGCGGGAGCGGGACGTGCAGGCCGAGCCGGAATACGTTCAGCTCGATCTGTTTGCCGACGAAGCGGCGCTCACGGCTCGGCGCGAGGAACAGTCCGCGCGTGCGCGCGAACGGCGGATGCAGGACGCCGTGCTGGCCATCCGCGAAAAATACGGCAAAAACGCCATCCTGAAGGCCATGAGTCTCCGCGACGGCGCAACTGCCCGCCAGAGAAATGAGCAGATCGGCGGACATAAGGCGTGAAAAGCGTCTGCAGGCGAAATGCAGCGCAGACAGAAAATCCCCGTGCCGCAGTGCTGCGGCACGGGGCATTTTCATAGGGGCTGGGATTTACTTCTTGACGAAGGACAGGCAGTCCGTGCACTGATCAACGGTCGGGTCGCATTCATGCGTGCCGATGCAGACCTTATCGAGGGTACAGTAATCCTCGCAGCCGCAGTGGTTGTTGCACTGGCTCACGTGGCACTCGATTGCGTGGTTGGCCTTTTCGTTTGCAAAGCTCATACAAAACTTCCTCCTTTTTTAAGGTACGGACTTAGTATGTGCGCAAACGGCCTGTTCATGCTGGAAAATTTTTTATCTGCGGCCACCGCCGAACCCGCCTCGACCTCCTCCGAAACCTCCGCGGCCTCCGCCAAAGCCGCCTCGGCTGCCGCCGCCGGGTCTGGGG
>ERZ779876.2348-NODE-2348-length-13841-cov-5.372552_pt1 | contig 13841 bp, 9 predicted proteins | sample MGYA00511068_ERZ779876 | MGnify/ENA primary metagenome ERZ779876 (study PRJEB29588, sample SAMEA1970858) | human gut metagenome | biome: human gut; feature: human-associated habitat; material: faeces | place: Denmark | collected 2008/2010 ...
CTCCGCCACTACGGAGACGAAAGCACCCGTTGCCACCGAGGCTCCCACGCAAGCGGAAGCTCCTGCCGAAACCGAAGCAGCCGGCAATACCACCGACCTGCCTCGTGACGAGACCCTGTACTTTGCTGGTCAGCAGTGGGGTACCGTCAACTCCTGGAACGTCATCGGAACCAACCAGAATAACGCCATGGCCCTCGCCGCTGGTGCCGGCTACCGTACCACCATGTTCGAGACCCTGTACATGTGGAACGTAATGACCGGCGAGCTGATCGGTCTGTTGGCCGACGGCGACTACACCTGGAACGACAACATGACTGAGCTTTCTGTCAATCTGAAGGAAGCCGCCCACTGGTCTGACGGCACGCCTGTCACCGCCGCCGACGTTGTCCGCACCTGGGAAATCGGCGTTGAGATCGGCAACGGCACCGGTTCTTCCTACGGCGCTTTCATCGACAGCATCGAGGCTACCGGTGACAAGAGCCTGGTCATCCACTGCAAGCTTGATGCCAGCGGCGCGCCTGTCAACCCCCTGAAGGTTCTGGACTTCCTGGAACTGGCTCCCATTGCGCAGGCCGCCTGGATCGACAAGGTCGTTGAGCGCTGCAACGGCGACGCCACCGCTATCCTGAACGACCCCGGTGATGATGTCGTTTGGTCCGGCCCCTACACCAAGTACTACTCCGACGATCAGAAGGTCGTTCTGATCCGTGACGACAACTACTGGGGTCAGGACGCCTCCATGTGGGGTAAGCTCCCTGTTCCCAAGTACCTGGCTCACGTTATCTACGCTGATAACGCCGCTGGTGAAGTCGCTCTGAAGGCTGGCGAGGTTGACGTTTGCCAGCAGTTCATCGGCAACATTCAGAATCTGTGGCTGGAAGACGGCCTGCCCATCTCCACCTTCTATGACGAAGCTCCCTATGGTGTCTGCCTGACCATGCCTACCGCATGGTACAACATGAACCTCCCCGTTATCGCTGAGAATACCGCCCTTCGTAAGGCCATTGCCATGGCTGTTGACTACGATACCATCATCGCCAACGCCATGACCAATCAGTCCCCCAGCTTCTCCGATGTTCCCCGCTCCCTGATGAACCCCACCGACGGTGAGCAGGCTCTGTACGATCACGACGCCGTTGCCGATCTGCAGTGGACAGGCAATGACATCGAAGGCGCCAAGGCTCTGCTGGACGAAGCCGGTATCGTGGACAACGACGGCGACGGATGGCGTGAGTGGAACGGTGAGAAGATCTCCCTGAACGCTGTTTGCCCCAACGGCTGGACTGACTGGCAGGCCTCCATGGAAGTGGTTGCCGCTGCCGGTAAGAACATTGGCGTTGAGATCACCACTCTGTATCCCGAGTACTCCATCTATCAGACCGTGTTTGTCGATCCCGACCAGACTGAGTACGCCATCTTCATGTGGTCTCCCGATGCTTCCACTCCCTCCAATCCCTGGGGCCGTGTGAACCAGTTTATGGGCAAGGACTATGTGGGTATTGCCAACAACTGGTCCGGCAACTGGGGCCAGTACGTCAATGACGAGGCTGAGGCTCTCATCAAGAAGATCCCCACCACCACTGACACTGCTGAGCTGAAGGATCTGTACACCAAGCTGACCGAGATCTACCTGACCGAGGTTCCCAGCTTCTCCCTGATGTATCGTCCTTCCGTGTTCCACTGCGTCAACGAGTCTGTCTGGACCAACTTCCCCGCCGGCGATGACGGCCGGAACATTCCCCCTGCTGACTGCACCGATGGCTACGGTATTGCCGCGCTGTACGAGCTCGAGCTGGTCGGCTAATAGTTAATTCGAAGCGGCCATGCTCCTTCATGGAGCATGGCCCTTCCCGTTTTTATGCTAAAGGGGGAAAAGTAGCATGAAAGGCTACCGTAAATATTTTGGAAAAAAAATAATCTGGTTTCTTATTACTTTTGTCGTTGCAGTATTCCTCAATTTCTTTCTGCCCCGGCTGATGCCTGCCGACCCTGTCGCGGCCATCACCGGTAAAATGGCGAACGGTATGTCCGACGCCTCTGCCGTGCAGGAAATTTACGAGCGTTATGCAGAACAGTTCGGTACGAATAAGCCTATGGCGGAGCAGTTTCTGATCTTCTGCAAGAACGCCATCCACGGCGACTTTGGGCTTTCCTTCAGCCAGTATCCCAGATCCGTCAGCAACATTATTTCCAGTGCCATCATGTGGACGATCTGCCTGCAGTTGCCCGCGATCCTGGTTGGCTGGCTGCTTGGCAACCTGCTTGGCGCCCTGGCGGCGTACATCCGCAAGGGCTTTGACAAGGTTCTGCTCCCGACCTTCCTGTTTTTGGGCAACGTCCCGGCTTTCGGTATGGCAGTGATTCTTCTTGTTCTCTTCGCCGTGAAACTGAAATGGGCTCCCATTTCCGGCGGCTATGGTTTTGATATGATTCCCAATTTCAGCTGGAAGTTTATTTCCTCTGTGATTTCTCACTACCAGCTGCCCTTCTGGAGCATTGTCCTGGTTTCCATCGGCGGTCAGGCCGTGGGTATGCGCTCCATGTCTATCTATGAACTTAATGCCGACTATGTCAAGTATGCCCGGTTCCTTGGCATCAAGGATCGCAAGATCGTCGGTTATGTTTTCCGCAACGCCATGCTGCCCCAGGTCACCGGCCTGGCGCTGTCCATCGGCACCATGATCGGCGGTGCTCTGGTCGCTGAGATCATCTTCTCCTATCCCGGTCTCGGCAGCACCATGTACAGCGCCGTGACCGCGGCGGATTATCCCTTGATTTCTGCTACTACTCTGATTATCACCATCATGGTTCTGATAGTGACGTTCCTGCTGGACATCATCTACGGCTTTATCGATCCCAGAGTCAAAGCCGCCCAGTTTGACAGCTAAGGGAGGAATTAAAAATGAAGAATACACTGCGCCAGGTTTTTCATTCCCCCAAATTTGTGGTTGGTTTTGGCATTTTTGTGTTTATCCTTCTGATCATGCTGATCTATCCCATGTTCAACCCCGGAAACCCTCTGGAAATGATTGGCGTTGGCACCTTCGCATCTCCCGGTACTTACGTTTCCTTGTATGACGCTGTGGGCACCGACACCGAGACGCTGCGCCTTTCCGACGCGGACGATAACCGAATCGCGAAGGCTCTGTCCGCTGAGGACAGGGTTGCCATGGTGGAGTGGTTCACCGCTATGGGCATCGACGTGTCCGGACTGGACATTAACGACACGGACGCGTTGGTGGATTTGTGGAACGACAATTACGAGGTTACCGCCAAGCCTGCCGGCATGACCATGGCAAAGCGGAACTATTACAAGCGCCTGAATAACGCTCTGCTGGAGCTGCGCTCCGCTGACGTGCGGATTATCGCCGATGAGAATGATGAGGGCGATCTGGAAAAGGTGAATTCCATCAGCAAAACCGACTATGTCAACATCCGTGCCGTTGCCAACGTCAAGACTCTGCCGCTGGGCACCGACAACTTCGGCCGCGACGTCCTTAAAGAGCTGGTGTCCGCCTGCGGCACCTCCATCAGAATCGGCCTGATCGCCGGTGCCGTTGCCACAATCATTGGCCTGACCCTGGGCCTGCTGGCCGGTTACTTAGGCGGCTTTGCGGACGATCTGATTATGTTCATCACCAACATTTTCACCGTTATCCCCAGCTTCATCCTGCTGATTTTGATTTCCTATTCCATCGGTCAGGAACAGCGCGGCGCGGCGGTGGTCGCGTTGGTTATCGGCTTGACAAGCTGGACCTGGACCGCTCGTTCCGTCCGTTCTCAGGTCATCAGCCTGCGCAACCGTGACCACGTCAACCTGAGCAAGCTCTCCGGACACAGTCTGGTTCGCATCGTGCTGACGGATATCCTGCCCTACATTGCTTCCTATGTCGTCATGGCTTTCATTCTTCAGGTTTCCTCCGGCATCCTCAGCGAAGCACAGCTGTCACTGCTGGGTCTTGGCCCCAAGACCACCGAGGTTCCTACGCTGGGTCTGATGATGAACTGGGCCATGCTGTATTCCGCGCATACCAACGGTTCCTGGTGGGCTTACTTCCCTGTGATTCTGACCATCACCCTCATCTCTTTCTCTTTGAATCTGATGAACACGGGTCTCGACCAGGTATTCAATCCCACCCTGAGAGACTAAGGAGGACGACGCAATGGGTAAAGTAATGCTGGAGGTCAGAAACCTCAAAACCAAATATGTGACCCGCTTCCACGAGGATGTTTACGCCGTGGACGGCGTCTCCTTCAAAATCGAGGAAGGCAAGTCCCTGGGCATCGCGGGCGAGTCCGGCTGCGGAAAATCCACGCTGGCGCTTTCTATGATGGGCTACTATTTCCCGCCTCTGCACTATATGAGCGGCGATATCGTCATCGACGGCAGAAATATCTCCGGCATGAAGCCGGATGATGTCCGTAAGAGCATCCTCGGCACGGAAATTGCCTACATTCCCCAAGCTGCCATGAACGCCCTGAACCCAACCCAGAGAATCATCCGCTTTATCGAGGATGTGGTGCGGGCACATGACCCCAAGAAAGACAAGAAGCTGATCCGGGAGTTGGCGGAAGCACGGTTTGCGGAACTGGGTCTGCCGCCCGAGGTGCTGGATAAACACGCGGTGGAGCTGTCTGGCGGTATGAAGCAGCGTACCGTCATCGCTGTGTCTACCATTCTGAACCCAAAGGTTCTGATTGCCGACGAACCTTCCTCCGCGCTGGACGTGACCTCTCAGAAGATGGTTATCAAGATGATGCGGGAGCTGATGGAAAAGGGCTATATCAAGTCCATGCTGTTCATCACCCACGAGCTGCCTCTGCTCTACAATGTGACCGATGACATCATGGTCATGTACGCCGGACAGATTGTGGAAAAGGGCACTGCGGAAGAAATGGTGTTCGATCCCGTGCATCCGTACTCCCACGGCTTGATGAGCTCCATTCTGGTTCCCGAGGAGGGCACGCGCGGACACAAGCTGACTGCGATTCCCGGTACGCCGCCCAACCTGAAAAAACCGCCTCAGGGCTGTCGTTTTGCCGAGCGGTGCAAGTACGCCCGGCCTGAGTGCCGCTACAGCGCCATCCCCGAAAAGGATCTCGGCGACGGACGTATGTACCGCTGCCTGCTGGGTCAGGATGAATTGAAGGAGGTGTACAGCCATGAGTGATTACGTTCCGAAAACGAAGGATTTCACCAACGCACCGCTTTGCCTGTCCGGCCACGGGGTAACCAAGGTATTCGGACTTGGCGAAAAGAAAACCGTGGCTGTTGACCATGTGGACTTTGACTTTCACGAGGGCGAGTTCGTCTCCATCGTCGGTGAGTCCGGCTCCGGTAAGACCACCCTGTCCAAAATGCTGCTGGGTCTGCTGAATCAGACGGAAGGGGAGATCCTGTTCCAGGGCAAGCCCCGGGACGTTTCCTCCCACAGAAAGAAAAAGGAATACTGGAGAGGCATTCAGGCCATTTTCCAGGATCCCTTCTCTTCCTTCAATACCTTCAATAAAATTGACACCGTGCTTCTCGACTGCATTAACATGCGCGGCGGCAAGCATCTCCCCAAGGAGAAGAAGATCGAAATGATGACCGAAGCCTGCTCCTTTGTAAACCTGAAGTTCGCGGAGCTGACCAATAAGTATCCCTTCGAGCTCTCCGGCGGCCAGATGCAGCGTCTGATGATCGCCCGTATTTTCCTGCTCAAGCCCAAGATTTTGCTGGCGGACGAGCCGACCTCCATGGTTGACGCCTGCTCCCGCGCCACCATTCTGGATATGCTGCTACAGCTGCGCGATGAGATCGGCATGACCGTTATCTTCATCACCCACGATATTGGCCTGGCGTATTACATTTCCGATACCGTTTATATCATGGAGCATGGCAGGTTTGTGGAATTCGGCAAGGCGGACGAGGTCATCCTCAATCCCAAGGCCGCGTATACCAAGCGCCTGATCAGCGACGTTCCCAAGATTCATGAGGAATGGGATCTGAGCACGGTAGAACTGAAATAGTATCAGCCATTACCGCAGCATTGCGGAAATCTTAGCCCTCAACGCTGCGGTAAGCTCGTATAAGGAGTATGTATTATGGAAATTAAAGCACTGGTTTCCCAAATGACTCTGGAAGAGAAGGCCGGCCTGTGCTCCGGTCTGGATTTTTGGCATACCAAATCCGTCGAGCGTCTGGGAGTTCCCTCCGTGATGGTCAGCGACGGCCCGCATGGTTTGCGCAAGCAGGATGACAAAGGGGATCACCTGGGCATCAATGACAGCATCAAGGCTGTATGTATGCCGGCAGCCTCCGCCACGGCAGCGTCCTTCGACCGGGATCTGATCCGGAAAATGGGCGAAGCCATCGGCGACAGCTGCCAGCATGAAAAGCTCAGCGTGGTTCTGGGCCCGGCTGTCAATATCAAGCGTTCCCCTCTGTGCGGAAGAAATTTTGAGTATTTTTCTGAGGATCCCTATCTGGCGGGTGAAATGTCTGCCGCCTATATTAACGGTGTGCAGAGCCGCAATGTGGGCACCTCCATCAAGCACTTTGCCGCCAACAATCAGGAGCACCGCCGCATGAGCTCCAGCTCCAACGCCGATGAGCGGACGCTGCGGGAAATCTATTTCCCCGCCTTTGAAACATCCGTGAAAAAGGCGCAGCCGTGGACGGTGATGTGCTCCTACAACCGGATCAACGGCGTCTATGCCTCGGAGAATCCCTGGCTGCTGACCGATGTGCTTCGGAAGGAATGGGGCTTTGAGGGTTATGTGATGTCCGACTGGGGTGCGGTTTCCAACCGTGTTGCCGGCGTTGCCGCCGGGCTGGATCTGGAAATGCCTTCTTCCGGCGGTATCAATGATGCCCGGATCGTGGAAGCGGTTCGCAGCGGCAAGCTGGACGAAAAGCTGGTGGATCAGGCGGTGGAGCGGATTCTCACCATCAACTTCCGCTACCTGGAAAACGCGAAACCCGAAACTCCCTGGGATATGGAAGCCCAGCACCTTCTGAGTGCAGACATTGCTGCAGACTGTATGGTTCTGCTGAAGAATGAGGGAATTCTGCCCCTGAGTCAGGACGAGGAGGCGGCCTTTATTGGCGAGTTTGCGGTAAAGCCACGGTTCCAGGGCGGCGGCAGCTCCCATATCAACTGCTTCAAGACCACCTCCGCGCTGGAAGCGGCGGAGGGAAAAAAGGTGACCTATGCTCGGGGCTACGGCGTTGCGGAGGACGCGGCGACCGATGAAATGATTGCCGAAGCGGTTGCCGCAGCGAAGAAAGCCAAGGTTGCCGTTGTGTTCGCGGGCTTGCCGGATGCTTATGAATCCGAGGGCTATGACCGCAGCCATATGCGTATGCCCGACTGCCAGAACAGACTGATTGAGGCTGTCGCGGAAGTGAACCCCAACACCGTGGTGGTACTCCACAACGGCTCTCCTGTAGAGATGCCCTGGATCGGCAAGGTCAAGGCGGTTCTGGAAGGCTATCTGGGCGGTCAGGCGGTTGGCCTGGCGACGGTTCGCGTGCTCTATGGCGAAGTGAATCCCTCCGGTCATCTGCCGGAGACCTTCCCCGTCAAGCTGTCCGATAACCCCTCCTACCTTTTCTACGGCGGCGAGGGCAACGAGGCGGACTACCGCGAGGGCGTGTTCGTGGGCTACCGCTATTATGATAAAAAGGAAATGGATGTTCTGTTCCCCTTCGGTCACGGCCTGAGCTACACCACCTTTGCCTACTCGAATCTGCGCCTGAACGCGTCGAAGATCACCGACCGGGATACCCTTACCGCCACGGTTACCGTGACGAATACCGGCAGCCGCTTCGGCAAAACCGTTGTCCAGCTCTACGTAGGTGAGAAGCACAGCGAGGTGCTCCGCCCGGTGCGGGAGCTGAAGGGCTTTGATAAGGTTGCTCTCCAGCCCGGGGAAAGCAAGGATGTGACCTTCACACTAGACAAGCGCGCCTTCGCCTACTGGAACGCCCAGATTCACGACTGGCACGTCAAGACAGGCGAGTTTACGATTGAAGTGGGGCAGTCCTCCCGGCACATCGACGTGAGTGCTGCCGTGAATGTCACCTCCACTGTGAGGGTCAAAAAGCACTACACCATGGACACCATTTTCATGGATCTGATGGCAGACCCCAGCGCAGCTGCCGTGATGGCGCCCATGCTGGAGGTCATTAAAAAGACGTTTTCCCCGGACAACGCCGAGAACACAGATGCGGCAAAGGAAGCCATTTCCGACGAGATGAACATGGCGATGATGCAGTATATGCCCCTTCGCGGCGCCCTGAGCTTCGGCGGCGGAACGGTGTCCCAGGAGATGCTGGATCGTCTTCTGGATCAGCTGAACAGTCTTTAATTTCATTTGGGAGGGCCTGTGTAAGGCCCTCCGGCAATCATCATCTTCCATCTGGAGGACTTTCGCCATGCAATATGGTTTTTTTGACGATAAAAGAAAAGAGTATGTAATTGAAACCCCGGCAACTCCCATGCCATGGATCAACTATCTGGGCAGCCAGGAGTTTTTCTCCCTCATCAGCAATACCGCTGGCGGCTACTGCTTCTACCGTGACGCGAAGCTTCAGCGCATCCTGCGCTACCGCTACAATAATGTCCCGGCAGATGTGGGCGGACGGTTTTTCTACATCAAAGAGGAAGATAAAGCGCCCTGGAGCCCCACCTTCCATCCCGTGGATCGGTCGCTGGACAGTTACCGCTGCCGTCATGGTATGGGCTACACCGTTTTTGAGACGGAGAAGGACGGCCTTTACGCGGAGCTGACTTTTCTCGTACCCATCGGGGAAAATTGCGAGGTGCAGCGCGTCCGCCTGACCAACCGCTCAGCGGAAGCCAAGCGCTTCCGCTTCACCGCTGCCGTAGAGTGGTGCCTGTGGAACACGGTGGATGACGCCACCAATTTCCAGCGGAACCTGAACATCGGCGAGCTGGAAGTGGAAGGCAGCGCAATTTATCACAAAACCGAATACCGGGAGCGGCGGAATCACTATGCCTATTACGGCGTGAATGCCCCCATTGCGGGCTACGACACCGACCGGGATCATTTTTTGGGAACCTTTGGGACTTTTGCAAGACCTCAGGCTATTCTGAGTGGAAAGACCGGCGATTTTGTCGCCCACGGCGGCGCGCCTATGGCGGGACTGGCGCTGGATGTAACCCTTGCACCCGGCGAAGAAAGGGGATTTGTGTTTGTCCTCGGCTATGGCAAAAATCCCAGAGACCGGAAATTCCTGACTCCCGGCGTCATCCGCAAGGATACCGCCTACCGGGTGCTGAAAAAGTTCTCCACGGATACATCCGTTGAGAATGCCCTGACGGAACTGGCGGAATATTGGGACAAGCTGCTGGGCGTCTACACCCTGGAAAGCGGCGACGAGAAGCTCAACCGTATGGTGAACATCTGGCACCAGTACCAGTGCATGGTCACCTTTAATATGAGCCGCAGTGCCAGCTACTTTGAGTCCGGTACCGGACGGGGCATGGGGTTCCGGGACAGCTGCCAGGATTTGCTGGGTTTTGTCCACATGGCGCCGGAGCGTGCCCGGGAACGCATCATCGACATTGCCTCCATCCAGTGGGCGGACGGCTCCACCTATCATCAGTACCAGCCTCTGACAAAACGGGGCAACAACGATGTGGGCAGCGGCTTCAATGATGACCCGCTGTGGCTGGTTGCCTGTACTTACGCTTATATCAGCGAGACGGGGGACTTTTCCATTCTGGAGCATCCCACGCCCTTTGACAATGTCCCCGGCAGCGAAGCACCCTTGATGGAGCATCTGCGCAGGAGCGTCTGCTACACCATGAACCATAAAGGACCCCACGGCCTTCCCCTGATTGGCAGAGCCGACTGGAACGACTGCCTGAACCTGAACTGCTTCTCGGAAGAACCCGGCGAGAGCTTCCAGACCACCGGCCCTTCGGAAGGCCCTGTGGCGGAATCTGTGTTCATCGGCGGCATGTTCGTCCTCTACGGAAAACAGTATGCCTCGCTGTGCCGGTATGCCGGTCTGGACAACGAGGCGACGGAGGTGGAAGCAGCGGCGGCGGAAATGGAAGCCGCTGTCAAGACCGCTGGTTGGGACGGAGACTGGTTTGTTCGTGCCTATGATGCTTACGGCAATGCTGTGGGAAGCCATACCTGCGACGAGGGCCAGATTTTCATCGAGCCCCAGGGTATGTGCGTCATGGCCGACATCGGAACTGACGACGGCAAAGCGGTTCGGGCACTGGACTCCGTGCGGCAGCGGCTGCTGGGCAAATACGGCGTGGAGCTGCTGGCACCCTGCTATACCGTTTATCACAAAGAGTTGGGAGAAATTACCAGCTATCCTCCCGGATACAAGGAAAACGGCTCCGTTTTCTGCCACAACAACCCTTGGATCAGCATCGCGGAAACCGTTGTGGGCAGAGGAGAGAATGCCTTTGATATCTACCGCAGAACCTGCCCTGTTTATCAGGAGGAACACAGCGACATTCGCCGGGTGGAACCCTATGTCTGTGCCCAGACGGTGGCGGCCCGCGCTTCTTACGATGAGGGCGCGGCAAGAAACAGCTGGCTCACTGGCACAGCCGCCTGGACGTTCGTGAATATCAGCCAGTATATTCTGGGTGTGAAACCCACCCCTGCCGGATTGCAAATCGACCCATGCCTGCCCGGGGCGCTGGAGGAGTACTCTGTCCGGCGCCGTTACCGGGGTGCAGCCTACCACATCCACGTGGTTCAGACGGGGACTTACAGCCTGCGCGTGGACGGTGAAAATGTGGCGGGCAATCTGATTCCCATGAAGGACGGGAAGAAAAAGTATCATGTTGAGGTGACAGTATGAGCAAGTTTCCAAAGAATTTTCTATGGGGTGTTGCCTGCGCATCTTATCAGTGCGAAGGTGCCTGGAATGAGGATGGGAAAGGCCCCAATATCTGGGACGATTTCTGCCATGACCCCGCTGCCAACAACATCAAAAACCGGGACACCGGCGACGTAGCCTGCGACAGCTACCATCGCTACCGGGAGGATGTGGCGCTGATGAAGCAGCTTAATATCAAGGCATATCGCTTCTCCATCAGCTGGGCGAGAGTCATACCTGACGGTGACGGCGAGGTCAACGAACAGGGATTCCGGTTTTACGACAATCTGGTAGATGAATTGATTGCGAGCGGGATTGAGCCGCTGATTACCCTCTACCACTGGGATCTGCCCAGCGCCCTGCAGGATAAGGGCGGCTGGCTGAACCGGGAGATTGCGGACGTTTTTGCACGTTACGCCCGTATCATCGCCCAGCGCTTCAAGGGACGCGTCCGAAACTTTATGACCATCAACGAGCCTCAGTGCATTGCTCAGCTTGGCTATGGAACAGGCAATCACGCCCCCGGCTGGAAGCTGCCGGAGGAGAAGGTGGCTCTGGTTTACCACAACCTTTGCCTTGCCCACAGCGCTGCCCAGCGAGCCATCAAGGAGGTATGCGGCAAGGAAACCCTTGTGGGCGTGGTGCCATGCGGGAGCCTTGCATATCCCGAGAAGGATACCCCGGAGGGAAGGGAAGCGGCCTACCGCGCCAGCTTTGACCTGAAGGTGGGCTGGAGTTTCAACGTTTTCCTTGACAGCCTGATTCTTCACCACTATGACGACAGTGCGTCGGATGCCTTTAAGCGCTTCGCCGCCACCATTGATCCCGGGGACTGGGATATGATGGAAACGCCGGACTATCTTGGCCTGAATATCTATCAGGGCTTCATGGTCAACGAGCAGGGCGAGGAAGTCAAGCGCAATCCCGGCTTCCCCCTGACCGCTTGCAAGTGGGGCGTCACGCCGGAAGTGCTGCACTATGGCCCTATGCACATCTACCGCCGCTACGGTCTGCCCATTTACATCACCGAGAACGGCCTGAGCTGCAACGACAAGGTCTATCTGGACGGGAAGGTGCACGACCTTGACCGGATTGATTTCCTGCACCGTTATCTTTTGGAGTTGGGCAAGGCCATCGAGGAAGGAACGCCCATCCGCGGATATCTGCAGTGGAGTTTTCTGGATAACTTTGAATGGAGCTCCGGCTATGACGAGCGCTTCGGCATTGTCTACGTAGATTACCGTACCTGCGAGCGAATTCCCAAGGAATCTGCTGCCTGGTACGCCGATGTCATCGAGACCAACGGTGAGAACTTATAAAGAAGCTGCTTTCTATGAAACGTTCTGAAATCAATAATCCTCTTTTCAGATACGCCCTAGCTGCTTCTTCAATGCGGTTATGTCACATTTCAAAGGACAGATTGAAAAAGTCAAGTCAAAGCACGTTTGTTTTAAGGCAACACCGCACAATTTGACAAGAAGACTCAGCCAGGATTTTTGCCCCAATTCAAAGTTTGAAAAATGGAGGAATACTGTATGTATTTCCCATTTTTCGAACTGAAGAAGTGGGGCAAAAAGACGGCTGAGGCTCGCAGGCACAATTGTGCGGCGTTGCCCTAGGATAATCCAGATGAACATCCGGTTCCAGGTCCGCCGATCAATTATCCGAATGGTGCACCAGAATTTAAGAACTTCAGCGAGGTGTTTTGCATGAAGGAAATAATTGTTCCATATGGCAGTATGAATTTTGAAACCATCAGTGAATTTAAGCGCAGCATCAACTGGGGTGCTGAGATTGAATTTGAGTGGAATGGGGCTGTGTTTAATATCATCAGATATGGTACCGATGGGAAAATAACAATCTACGCAGCAAATAAACCAGAAACTGAGAAAGTATGTGAGACGGCGGATGAGGCGCTGGAATACATGGTTGGCGATGATAGATTGCGGGACATCATTACCAAGGTTCATGTTGTATCCCGGTCGATTTGAAAAAGATGCCTATGTGAAGTGAAAAAATAGGAAATTTGATGCTCTGAAATCCAAAAAAACGTTGGTATGACAGGGTTTTTCAAAAAGTCCTATAAGAACACCCGTACCAGAGAAGAATGATCCGAACCTGTTCTTGGTGAGAGACAGGTTCGGATTATTTCTGTTTTAGGACTCGAAAAGGCGGCGGAAGCGCTTATGGTGGAAAATGGAGACCAAATCCCAATAAGCCGCAAGACCAGCGCTATCTGGGAAATCCCGGAGAAATCAAAAGAACGATAATGAATAACGGTGATGTTTACAAGACAAAAATGGGGCCTGATGGGCGGGCGGAAATGGAACGGCATGAGACAAATCACAACCGTGGAGATAAGCATACGAACCCACATGACCACAGAATTAGCTAGGGCAGCACCGCATAATTTGGCAAGAAGACTCAGCCAGGATTTTTGCACCAATTCAAAGTTTGAAAAATGGAGGAATACTGTATGTATTTCCCATTTTTCAAACTGAAGAAGTGGGGCAAAAAGGCGGCTGAGACTCGCAGACACAATTGTGCGGTGTTGCCCAAGAGAAAACCGGAAAGAAATCAAGCCGGGAAGCGCATGAGAGGGCGTTGCCGGCGGCATTTCCCCAGGACATTGGCAGTTTCAACAATTTCTGATGCAACTTTTTATGCACACTGCGCAGTTGACTTGTTACGAAAAATCGAGTATTCTTTTTTTAAAGGGAAGTGTGAAGAAAATAATCCTCTAAGCACTCCCCCCGTTTTTTTCCGGCTTTCTGGAAACGATTCCAATTGGAGGACACGGTAACATACCCGGGTATTCCCCCGTTCCGTTCGTCCTATGGAAAGCGCTTTCCGGTTTGCGGGATCAGCCAGCGAATTTATAATATCAAGGAGGAAATGTAAAATGAAGAAGATTCTCGCGCTGCTTCTGACTGTCGGCATGGTTCTTGGCCTGTTTGCCGGCTGCGGTAACAGCAACACA
>ERZ779876.2354-NODE-2354-length-13803-cov-4.185409_pt1 | contig 13803 bp, 15 predicted proteins | sample MGYA00511068_ERZ779876 | MGnify/ENA primary metagenome ERZ779876 (study PRJEB29588, sample SAMEA1970858) | human gut metagenome | biome: human gut; feature: human-associated habitat; material: faeces | place: Denmark | collected 2008/2010 ...
TGATCTTCATGGACGGCGGTACGATAGCCGAGCAGGGAACGCCGCAGCAGGTGTTCCACGAGACGCAGGAGGAGCGGACAAAACAGTTCCTGCGCGTGCTTGAGAAATGATCGGATAATGAAACACCCCCAATGCGGAGAATTCTCCGCATTGGGGGTGTTTGTTAGTTGTCGGGAAAACGGGTGGCAAAGTTCTTTTCCAGAATCTCTATCCATCGTTGCAGGTTTTCGAATGTGGGACTGCTGAGTGCCGCGTCATACACCGCGGCTGCATCAGGGGCGTACTGCTGCATATATCGCAGTGCCTTTTTAGCACCGAAGAAGTATTCACCGACGATGTTGCTGTAAATCTCCAAGCTGTCAGTCAGCAGCCAGCATCGGCGGGATCGTCCTTCAAAGTCTCCGCGTTCTGTTCGCGCCAGCATCTTCCTGCACCAGTTGAGATTCTGAAGGTTTTCCTCCCGCCCCTTTGCTGCCGTGCTGTGTATGTACTCGCGGACTTCCGTTTGCAGGCTCGAAAGAAGCCCCGTTTCATCGGAGATAATGATGCCGTCCCAAATTTGCAGAAATTCGTAGGCATCGTGAGGGGCTTCAATTTTGGCTCGCGGATATATCCAAACATCAAGTTCAACGCCGGACATTACGGAACTGTCGTGCAGCTCTGAACTACCGTTGGTCAGAAGCAGCGCGTCGAAATCGCTATTAAGGTTGTTTGTACCATCCGCGTACGACCCGTATACTATTATGCCCAGCGGATGATATTTCGCTTCGAGCGCCTTTATTATCTCGTTCATCAATGAATCTCCCATGGTTTTCACAAACTCTTTTTCCCATACACCGCCGTGGATATCGCCCACGACACGGCGAACAGCGCCGCCGCGATGACCGGCAGCAAGAACACCGACGCGGTGCTCATACCACCGTCCAGCGCGTTAGATGGCAGCGCGAACGGTATCGCGCAGGCGGCGCCGATGCAGAAATAGTACACGATGCGCCCCTTCTCCATGCCGAACTTATACACTGCATGACGCACGGCGGCAGCAGACCGACGGTGAAGGTCAGCGCCGCAATTAGGCCGAGATCGTCCGGCGCTTCGCCCGTCCTGCCGGATGCCATCAGCAGCACGGCGACAGAACCCGCTGTGAGCAGCAGCACCGTCGCCGCAGTCAGCACATATTTCTCCGCCACAACGGCAGCGCGGCTTATCGGCATCGTATCGCAATACTGGTTCCAGCGGAACTTTTCGTCATATGACAGCAGCGTCGCCGGTGTGACCGAGCCGACTATCACGGGGAAAAATGTCCAGAATAGGTTCCCAGAATCGGCGAATATCGACGCGCCCCAGAATATCACCACCATCAACAGCACCGAACGGCAGTATTTTTTCATAATGTAAAGGTCTTTCAAAATCAGTGCGCTCATTGCCTGCCGCCCTCCTTGACCATGAATATGAACAGCTCCTCGATGCTCACCGGACTGAGACTCAGCCCAGCCGGAGCTGCGGCGCGTCGGATTATGGCCTCACTGCCATAGCGCCCGTCGCGGCGGCCAATCATGCTGCCGCGGTCTATAGCGTCCAGTTCCGCCGCTGTACCGCGCGCGAAGCAGTATTCGGCCAGCAGTGCATCCTTCTCCTCGCATAGCATAAGGCGGCCTTGGTGCAGGAAAGCTATGTAGTCGCAGAGCTTTTCGAGATCGCTGACAATGTGCGATGAGATCAGAACGGAGTGTTCCTCGTCGCGCGTGAAGTCCGAGAACAGCTCCACCACCTCGTCGCGCACGACGGGGTCAAGCCCGCTCGTCGCCTCGTCGAGGATAAGCAGCTTCGAGTTGTGCGACAGCGCCGCCGCGATGCCGAGCTTCATTTTCATCCCGCGCGAGAAATCGCCGAAGGGCTTGCTTTCGGGGATGCTCAGCTTCTTCAGATATCCGAAAAACGCGTACTCGTCCCAGTTCTTGTACGCCTTGCGCAGAACCTTGTTTGCCTGCGCGGCGGTCAGGCAGTCGGGGAAGCCTACTTCGTCGAGCACAACTCCAATGTCCTCCTTGAGCGCGCGCTCGGAGTTTGGGCGGCCAAAGAGCTTTATACTGCCCGCGTCGGGCTTTATCATGTCGAGTATCAGGCGGATGGTCGTGCTCTTGCCCGCGCCGTTTTCGCCGATAAGCCCCATTATGCAGCCGCCCGGCAAGCAGAGATCAAGCCCCGCCAGCTCAAAGTCGGGGTATGCCTTCCGCAGGCCGGTTATTTCTATTGCGTTCATGTCAACTCCTCCTCGGAAATCAGTGTGTACATCTCGCTCAGTTCCTGCCGCGTCAGGCCGCTCTGCACGGCGAGTGCAGAAATTTCGCGCATGTGCTCTTCGATGCGGCGCAGGTTTTCCTCCCGCAGCAGCTCCGTGTTTTTCGGCGCGACAAAGCTGCCCTTGCCGGGGAGCGTATATATGAAGCCCTCGGCCTCCAGCTCGTCATAGGCGCGCTTTGTCGTGATGACGCTGATGCGCAGATCCTTGGCGAGACTGCGTATCGAGGGCAGCGCCTCATCCTGCCGCAGCGCGTCGCCGATTATCTGCGCCTTTATCTGAGAATATATCTGGTCGTATATCGGCACGCCGCTTTTGTTGTCGATGATTATGGTCATACGCGCCACCTCGTTATAACTGTATATATGCAGTATACACAGTTATAACGCCATTGTCAACCGCAAAATTCCGAAATATGCTGTTGGGGCAAAAAAATGCTTGACTTTGTGTGGCCTGTGAATTATAATAACCAAGCTGATAATTGAATAGCATGTTCACTTGAGCAAACACGGAGAAGTCGCGTAGTTGGTCGAGCGCGCACGATTGGAAATCGTGTATACCCCATAAGGGTATCAAGGGTTCGAATCCCTTCTTCTCCGCCAAATAAGTTGCCTGATTTGTCTACCAGATAGATCAGGCAATTTTCTTGCTTTTAGGGCAAAAACAGCCCAAAATACTGTAAAACCAGAGAAAACCGGCTTCGGAATGGCGATCACAGCCAGACTGAGGCCGGTTTTTTGCGTTTTCAGGGTAAAAATTCCGCGCACCTTTTGGGGCAAATGCACTGAGCAAAGTAATCGGAAAAAGTTAGCAGTGGGTGGATTTGAACCACGTAACGCCTGAATGGTGGGAGAAAAATCGACAAACGGCGCAGAATTGGCGAGGTAAAATCTTGTGATTTGACAAAGAGCGTGCTATACTTTTAACTGTATAGCTATAGCCTTTGAAGATGTGGTGGATACTCCATAGTACAAAATACATTGACGAACGCTCGTATAAAACTCTTTCTGCAAAATGTACATCTTTGCGTGTTATGCTGATTGCATCCTGCAAAACCGCAAAGGAGAATATGAAATGAACATAACCGTGGCTTGACTTATCCTTGTTCCCGGTGTATACTATATCTGTCAGTTCAACTGACAGATACATGGGAGGGAGCATTACTTGCCGCACGAGGAACAACGGGAGAAAAACATCCGGCTGGTTACGGAAAAGGCCCTGGACTGTTTTCTTGAAAACGGAATCGAGAAAACAAAGATTGCAGACATTGCCCGGCTGTCCGGGCTTACCGAGCGTTCGGTGTTCCGGTATTTTGAAACCAAGGCGGATCTGGTTTTGTCTGCTTCCCTGCTGTACTGGAACCGGGTGTTGGAACGCATTGACCGGATGTTTCAGGACGACAGCCCCGGAGACAGCACGACCGGCTTGGAGGATGCGGCAAAGCTTTTTGTCTGCTATTCCAGACTCTACCGGGTGGATCCCAAGGGGATGAGGTTCACCCTAGATGCGGAGCTGACGCTGCACAGTGCGGGAAAGCTCCACGAAATTAAGAACCAGCCCCCCGAGCCCTTTGAAGCCTCCAACGGTCCCATGGCCAAGGCTATCCGGAAGGGACTTTTGGACGGCTCCATCAGTCCGGATGTGGACGTGCGGGAGATTTACTACAACTCCTATGACGCAATTCTTGGAATCATGCAGCGCCTTTCCATCGGCGGCACGCCCAGCGCCAGAGAGTTGGACTACGACAGCCGAATGCTCCATTTAAGCTGGCTTTTCGTAAGGGCTTTGAGCGGCAAATAACCTTATACACTTCAAATCCCGATTCATCGGGATTTGCGTATTCCCACTTGTGTCAGCTTGACTGACACAAGTGGGAGAGAAAAAATAACACAGAGAAAGAAGGGCGGCAATGAAAGAACTGAAGCATTTGATCTACTTCGAGAATCTTCTGGAAGACGCAAACAACGAGTTAGTGAGGAAAGCGGAGGCGGAGGGGGACCTGGCCATCGGTTACACCTGTTTCCATGCGCCGGAGGTACTGCTGAACCTGGGGAACTGTTTCTCGGTCCGGCTCCGTGCCCCGCACACCAACTCCATGGAGTTAGCCACCTATTACATGGCAAACAATAGCTGTGAATTTTCAAGGGCGCTTCTGGAGAGGGCGTTGGAGGGCAACTACGGCTTTCTCCACGCCATGGCTGGCGTTGACGTCTGCGAAGCCAACAACCGCGCCGTTGAGAACATGGAGATCATGCATATGCAGGGAGAGGACAAGAAGAAGTTCTTCTACTGCAATCTGGACATCCCCTACTCTGACGATGAGGACTGCGTTGAGCATATCCGTGAACAGCTCTCCCGAAAGATACTGAAGCCCCTGCGGGAAAACTACGGAGTGGACACTTCGGACGCCGCCATCCGCGCGGCAGTCCGGGAGCACAACGAGGTCTGCCGCATCCTCACGGAGATCGGGGAGCTGCGCAAGCTGGACCTTCCGCCCATAACCGGATATGAGTTTGCCGTTCTGGTTCTGGTGAGCTATACCTGTCCCAAGCGGCTGATTCTGCCCCTGCTGCGGGAGACGCTGGAGGAGATCCAGGTTCGTCAGGTTGACGCCGAGAAGAATTACCGGGTTCGGGTGGCAGTGGTCGGTTCCGAAATCGATGATCCCAATCTGATCAGGCTGATCGAGAGCTGCGGCGCTCTGGTGGTGGCGGATCGCTTCTGCTACGGCAGCTTTCCCGGCCGGCAGGAGATTGCGCTTTCCGAGCAGGAGGACGCCCTGACTCAGGTCTGCCGCTGGTACCTGCAAAACACTGAGTGCCCCCGCCAGAGCGCTCTGCACAGGGTCAAATACCGCAATGACCATGTGGCTCAGCTCGTCAGGGATTTCAGGGCGGACGGCGCCATTTATGAGCAGATGAAGTTCTGCACCTACTGGTCCTATGAGCGGGTCATTGCCAACCAGATCATGCCCAGAGATTACGGGATTCAGGTTCTCTCCATCGACAGACCCTATATCGTGGGACAGAGCGGCCAGCTTCGCACCAGAGTGCAGGCTTTTGTGGAGAGTATTGAGATGAAGAAACTTCGCGCAGCCCGAAAGGAGGCGAAATAACATGGCATATAACCCCAAAACCGGCAAGGGATTGGGCCGGTTCTACGATGCCAATCACCGTGCTTTCCGCGCCCGCGAATGGCGCGGCTTCCGGGACACCTTTTACGACTTTTTCCGCTGGCTTTATCTCTACGGCTTCATGGCCGTAAAGCTGGGCTGTCACCCCATCCTCATGGTAAAAGCCATGATGCGCTACCGTTGGATGGTGTCCTATCTCACCGCCGCACACATGGTGGACCGGCACACCATGGGTCTGCGCGGCAAGGAGCTGCGCTATGCCCACAACCAGTTCTTCTCGGTTCTGCACAACTCGGTTCTCGGTGTGCGAGACATAATCGTCCGGGACGAGAACCTGCGCCCCCACAGCAAGCGGGCCGCAAGGCTGCGGGAGAACACCGTAATGTTCGACGAGATGACCCCTCATTTGATCATGATGGGCTTTCCCACGGTCAAGTGGATCGACATTGCCATGTTTGCCATCGGTCTGCCCTCAGAGGTGGATCAGAACGCCAGCATGTACTACATCGACGCCATGGAGCATCTGGGTCTGCCCGCCGATGTCTGCCCGGAACCGGCTGCAGAAAGCGGCTGCGCCGTTGTGGACGACTATCCCCGCGTAGGCAAGTGCTACTTCACCAGCTCCATGCCCTGCGACGGCGCCATTTCCCAGACCAACATCATTACACGCCACTTCAAAGACCTGCCCTCCTTCCAGATCACCCCGCCACAGCGGGTGAATGAGCCGGAAGTGCAGACCTATGCGGTGAAGAATCTGAAAAAAGGCATCGCCTTTCTGGAGCAGCAGTTCAATGTCAAGTGGGACTGGGACGCTTTCTGGAAAAATGCCGAAATGTACAACGAGAGCTCCCACTGCATGATTGAAAAGTGGGATGTGAACTGCACCGATTATCCCCAGGTCTGCGGCGCCGCTCTGGCTCTTCAGCGGGAATATGAGTTCATGGCCGCCGCCTGTATGGATGAGTTCATGCTCAAGACCGACCGCAAGGTCACAAAGATGATGCTGAAAGGCTATGAGCAGGACAAGGCGGCAGATGCCAACAAGCCCAAATACCGCTGCATTGTCTGGGCCTGCCCCGCCCATTATTACACCAATTTCACCTATTGGACACAGCACTGCTGGGGTGTCACCTGTGTCAACGACATGGAGGCCATGCTCAGCTATCTGCCCATCACCATTGGTGACAAGGAACAGGCCCTTGCGGATCTGGTTCGCTGCTACGAAAAAATGATGATGCGTTCCCACACCAATGGCGGCTATGTGAATCTGCTGGATGAGTGCTGGAAGATGTGCGAAAAGTTCAATGTGAACATCGTCATCATGTACGACCATGTATCCTGCAAGAACGTGGGCGGTCTGCACGGCCTGTTTGAGGATCAGGCGCGGGAGCGGGGCATCCACCTTATCTGGGTTCCACACGATGTAATGGATCCCCGTACGGTTTCCCGCCGTGAGATGCGCGAAGCCTTCAACCAATACATGATCACCGTCTTGCGGGAAGAGCCGCTGGATCCAACGCTGTTGGATTACGAAGACGCACTAAGCTGGTAAAGGAGGATAAAAAATGGCCTGGTACTGGATTGTTCTGATTGTGGCTGCAGCCCTTTTCGGTCTGCTGTTTCTTGCCTATATGACCAATGCGGACATGAAGCTCATTGAGAAGCTGTACGACGCGCTCATCAAATACCACGACAGCAAAACCGTGGAAGAAAAAATCTGATATGAGTCAAAGGCGTTGTCTCAAAACAGCAGAAAGGCTGTTGAGAGGCAGCGCCTTCAATGATATCCGTTCCACGCGGAAAGGATGATTTATCATTGTATCGCGGCATACCCTCCCCTATAGCGCTCGCTCCATGGGGTTTTGGACAGTTGTTGACGGCGGTATCATTTTCGTCATGTGAATTCTGTAATGAGCAGAGGAATGTCTTATCTGTATCCTTACATCCTTTTATCTTTAGAAAAAGACATTGGAGTACGAGATATACTCAGTTTGCTATGATATTGGCTGGTGTACTTTTGGGGCAAATGCCCTGCCTCTACGCACCGTTTGGGGCAAATACAGCAAATAAATTGCCTGATTTGTCTACCTGATAAATCAGGCAATTTTAATACATATAGTCAAAAACTGTTTAATAAATCAATAGAATTAAAGAAAAAGAGGCCTCAAAGCAGTAAAACCGGCTGCTGCGAAGCCTCTTTTTCTTGCTTTTAGGGCGAAAATAGCTCGTACTTGTTCCGGAAACAAGTTATGACAAGCATTTTCCTTATCAAAGACAAGTCGAAGAAAGAAAAATCCAAGATGTGTATAATGAGGTTTCTAAAGCGCAGTCAAGCGGTGACCATGATAGAGCCGCTTGCGCCCATTCTGCACATAATGCCGAGCACAAGTTTACTGGCTTTCACAACAAAACAGATGCCTCTGCAGGAAAAGCGAAAATCCCACTTTTCATTCTGGAAAAGCTGTGCTATAATAGCATTGCCAAATTCTTTTAGCTATACGGAGGAGGAAACGAATATGACAATTGCAGAAATACGCGCGCTTGGCCTGATGGAAGAGGCCGTTGCAGAACTCAGCGGCGGCGATGACAAGGCTGAGATTGTCCGTGCAAGCTTGGTTTGCCCGCTTTGCGGCATGGCGGAGACCGTCTGGTACTGTCCGGCCACGGACAAGCATGTCTGCGTGGATTGCCACTACGTTTGGTAAGAATAATTGGGCTACCCAAAGCGTGATATGCTCCACATAGAGTAGACACTCGAAATAACATTAATTTCGAGACTACACTATGTGGAGCATTTATATGATTAAGAGGAAGCTAACACCAGAAGAAAAGATAGAAGCAGTTAAATCCTATATGAGAGGAGCGCAGCTGCGCAATCCGAGGAAATAAACTGTCCTGCGCTGCCCGACCTGCGGAGCGGAGGCAAGAAACTACGGTCCCGGTTGGGAGTGTACATGGTGCGGTAACTTCGAAAGAATAACCGGAGATGAGCAACCGGCAGGCGGCCCACTGGTGCGTTTTTGGGCAAATACCCTACTTCTGCGCACCGTTTGGGGCTATTATCGCAAAGTAATTGCCTGATTTGTCTACCAGATAAATCAGGCAATTTTCTTGCTTTTAGGGCTGAAATGGCCCAAAATACTGTAAAACCAGAGAAAACCGGCTCGGAATGGTCAATGAGACCGCTCCGGGGCCGGTTTTCTGCGTTTTCAGGCCAAAAATCCCGCGCACCTTTTACTTCAAATTAACTGAGCAAAGTAGTCGGGAAAAGTTAGCGGAGGGTGGATTTGAACCAAAGAACGACATGATGCAATGACGAACCAAGCAACCTTTCGCAAAATTGCCATGGTTAATTATTGAAAACTAAAAAAAGCATGTTATAATTTAAAATGTATGGCAAGAACATAAAAAAGGAGCCAGGGCAGTTGGAAACGGCTGCCCTATCTTCAAAATATGGCGGTATACATATGAAAAGAATCATTCCCATTTTAATGACTTTACTGCTTCTCTCTGGTTGTGCAACGCAATCCGCTGAAAAAACCTATCGACAGATTACTATGGAGGAAGCTATTACGATGATGGAGGAGGAAACCGGATACATCATCCTCGATGTTCGTACTGCTCAGGAATATAGCGAAAAGCATATTCCCGGTGCTATCAATATTGCCAACGAATCCATTGGCACAGAGGATATCTCTGAACTGCCGGATAAAGATCAGCTGATTCTGGTATACTGCCGCAGCGGTAATCGGAGTAAGCAGGCATCTGAAAAACTGGTGAAACTGGGCTACACCAATATCATTGAGATCGGCGGAATTAATAGTTGGCCCGGTGAAACAGTCACCGGAGATAAGTGATAAAATCACAGAACAAGGAACGACTACTGGATATAATAAAGTCATAAAAAAGAAAACAGGAGGACTTAAATATGTCTGCTATCAGTGTTAATAAAAACAATTTCAATCAAGAGGTTTTGAACTCGGACAAGCCCGTCCTGATGGATTTCTGGGCTCCCTGGTGTGGTCCTTGCCGCATGGTAGTTCCTCTGGTAGAGGAGATTGCCAAGGAGCGCTCCGATATCAAGGTTGTTAAAATTAATGTGGATGAGGAACAGGAACTGGCTATGCAGTTCGGTGTGATGAACATACCCACTCTGGTGGTTATGAAGAACGGAAAGATTGTCAATCAGGTCACCGGTGCCAGACCTAAGGCTCAGATTCTCGCCATGCTGTAAGGAGGTGCAAAGATGAGATTCTTCGATTTCCTGAAAGGCCCTGACATCAATCAGGGTGTCAAAGAATATAGCACTACGGATAGCGCAGTCCTGCTGGATGTTCGCACCCCCGACGAATACCGGCAGGGGCATATCCCCGGCAGTAAAAATGTTCCTTTGCAGTCCATTAGCAAAGTGGCTGGCATGATTGACAATAAATCTACCCCCATTTTTGTTCATTGTCTCAGCGGTGCAAGAAGCCGTCAGGCAGCTGCTATTTTGAAGCAGATGGGTTATACCAACGTGAAAAACATAGGCGGAATTTCCGCTTATGCAGGAAAGGTGGAACGATAATATGAAAGTTGTCATTGTAGGCGGTGTGGCAGGCGGTGCTACCGCTGCCGCCCGTATTCGCAGACTGAATGAGCAGGCAGAAATCGTAGTTTTTGAGCGCTCGGGGTATATCTCCTATGCCAACTGTGGTCTGCCATACTATATCGGTGATGTGATTACCGATCGGTCGGATCTGACCCTCCAGACCCCGGAAAGCTTCTTCTCCCGGTTCCATGTAAACATGAAGGTGCGCCATGAGGTCACGGCTATCCATCCCGAAAAAAAAGAAGTTACCGTGAAAAATCTGGAAACCGGTGAGGAGTTCGAGGAGAGCTATGACAAGCTGATTCTCTCTCCCGGAGCCAAGCCTACCCAGCCCCGGCTTCCCGGTGTAGGTCTTGATAAGCTGTTTACCCTGCGCACTGTTGAAGATACCTTCTGCATCAAGGATTACATCAATGCAAACCATCCCAAATCCGCTGTACTGGCAGGGGGTGGCTTCATTGGATTGGAGCTGGCAGAAAACCTGCGAGAGCTGGGGATGGATGTCACCATTGTCCAGCGTCCAAAACAGCTTATGAATCCCTTTGATGCCGATATGGCTTCTTTCATCCATAATGAAATGCGCAAGCACGGTGTAAAGCTGGCACTTGGTCATACCGTAGAAGGGTTTGAGGAAAAGGACGGCGGCGTGGATGTGCTGCTGAAAGACGAACAGCCTCTCCATGCGGATATGGTAATCCTGGCCATTGGTGTTTCTCCCGAAACCACCCTTGCAAAGGATGCCGGGTTGGAACTGGGCATTAAAGGAAGTATTGTGGTCAATGACCGAATGGAAACCTCCATTTCCGACATCTATGCCGTGGGCGATGCGGTGCAGGTGAAGCACTTCGTCACCGGGCAGGATGCTCTGATCTCTTTGGCTGGCCCTGCCAATAAACAGGGACGAATCGCTGCGGACAACATCTGTGGCGGAGACAGCCATTATACCGGCTCCCAAGGCAGCAGTGTCATCAAGATCTTTGGCATGACTGCCGCTACTACCGGCGTAAATGAGACCAACGCCAGAAAAACAGGGCTGGATGTTGATACGGTTATCCTGTCGCCCATGAGCCATGCAGGTTACTACCCCGGCGGGAAAGTCATGACAATGAAGGTGGTCTTTGAAAAGGCGACTTATCGCCTGCTGGGTGCGCAGATCGTAGGCTATGAAGGTGTGGATAAGCGCATTGATGTGCTGGCCACCGCTATCCGGGCAGGAATGAAAGCCACGGAACTGAAGGATCTGGATCTGGCCTACGCACCGCCTTATTCCTCTGCGAAAGACCCGGTAAATATGGCTGGCTTTATGGTTGAGAATATCGCAAACGGTGTTCTGAAACAATGGCATCTGGAAGATGCAGATCGTCTTCCTCGTGACGGAAGCGTAACTCTGTTGGACACCCGCACTGTGGAAGAATTCGCACACGGACACATTGACGGCTTCTTTAACATCCCGGTGGACGAGCTGCGGGAGCGGCTGGGTGAGCTGGACAAGCGTAAGCCTGTCTACGTCATCTGTCAGAGCGGTCTGCGCAGCTACATTGCCTGTCGTATCCTGGCCGGAAACGGCTTTGACTGCTATAACTTCTCCGGCGGCTTCCGGTTCTATGATGCTGTGACCAATGATCGCTGTCTCATTGAATCGGCTACGGCCTGCGGAATGGACAAATAAACATCCGCCGCATCTCTCCAACAATTTTGGTAGAGATGCGGCGGATTTTCATCCTCTGACTGCAGCAAACATTTCAAACATCTGAATCACACTTTACCCCAAAAAGAAATCACTGACCAGCATCACACAGAATCCGGCCAGGAGCGCATAGGTTGCTCCGGTCTCGCTGCCGTGGGCATGGGTTTCGGGAATCATTTCATCGCTGATGACATAGAGCATGGTTCCTCCCGCAAAGGCCAGAGCAAAGGGGAGAATGGCCGAAGCAATGCTTACGGCCCAATATCCCAGAAGCGTACCGACGACTTCGATCAGCCCGGTCACCATGGCGCAGACAAAGGTTTTTACCGGGGATACGCCTGCTGCCAGCATGGGCGCAATGATCACCATGCCTTCGGGGATGTTCTGCAGGGCGATACCGAAGGCGATCATCATCGCCTGCGCCGTGTCTTCACTTCCAAAGCTGACACCGGCGGCAATCCCCTCCGGCAGGTTATGGATCGCGATGGCTGTGACAAACAGCAATACCTTGTCAAGGTTGGTGCTGCGGTGTGTTTCCGTATCGGTTCCCACCAGCTTATGCAGGTGGGGAACCAGCTTATCAATGAGATTCAGGCACACCGCCCCAGTAAAGATCCCGATGATGGAAACGAGGATCCCATGGGTTCCGCCATAATTGAGAGATGGCAGAATCAGTCCCAGTACAGCCGCAGACAGCATAACACCTGCCGCAAAGGACAGCACTATGTCGGAGAATTTGTGGGAGATATTCCGAAAGACAAAGCCAATGAGACTTCCAAAAATGGTCGCGCCCCCCACGCCGAGGGCGGTGAGCAATACGATTTTCATCATCAACGATACAGGTCTTCTATGTATCAGAAAGTTCCTGCAATCTCCTTTCTTCACAAATCTCCACGGTGCCCCGCGCCAGCTTCACCATGCCCTCGCTCTGGAAATAGCGAAGCATTCGGGTAACTACCTCACGGGCGGTGCCCATGTGGCCCGCAATGGTTTCATGGGTAATTTTGAGGGTGTTTGTTTCCTCTAAGCTGCATTCCTCCAGCAGAAATTCTGCCAGCCTTTTATCAAAGCTTTTCCACATGATCTGCTCCATGAGCCACATAACCTCAGAAAAACGGGTAGCCATAATTTCGTTGGTAAAATTAGCTACCACAGCAGACTCTTTCATAATGCGCTGATAAGTGTCAGCAGAAATAACCCACATCGTGGTATCCTTCTGCGCCTCAATGGTGATCTCAAACTGAATGCTGTTCATCATACAGGAGGCGGAAAACAGGCAAATATCCCGATCAAACAAACGATAGAGGCTAATCTCCCGTCCTTCATCGGAAAGAATATAGGCACGAAGCTGTCCGCTTCTTACCAGCAGAAGACCGGTACACTCCACAGTTCCGTTGTGAATCACAGTCCCTTTGTCCACTTTTCGTAAAACTGCATTTTGCTCCAAAATCTGCTGCTGGGTCGGTGTCAGTTTGTTCCAAATTGGAAAATAGGATGAAAAATCCATGGGTACACCTCCTTGAATACACATAGTATAAAATAATTTATGGCATATGTCAATAATTCCGTTGACATATAGGAAAAGGAGATGTACAATGGTCGTATAAATGGCATATGCCGCAAATAATATGGAGGTGAATCTATGCCAAGACCGAGAAAATGCAGAAAAGTTTGTTGTTTGCCGGATAATGATGGTTTTGTTCCGGTTCGTGGCGGCGAGGAACTGACTCCCATTGTCCTGAATGTGGATGAGTATGAATCCATTCGCCTGATTGACCGTGAAGGTTTTTCTCAGGAGCAATGCGGAGAATATATGTGTATTGCCAGAACAACGGTTCAGCAGATTTATGCATCTGCCCGCAAAAAACTGGCCGATGCGCTGGTTGAGGGACTTCCTCTGCGAATCGAGGGAGGGGATTTTACACTCTGCAACGGAAACAGCGCAGCCTACGGGTGCAGAAATTGCTATCAGCAAAAAATCCATCCGATGCACGAAAAACCGAAAGGAGATAATATTATGAGAATTGCAGTCACTTATGAAAACGGAGAAATCTTTCAGCACTTCGGTCACACCGAACAGTTTAAAATCTACG
>ERZ779876.2359-NODE-2359-length-13788-cov-31.964829_pt1 | contig 13788 bp, 7 predicted proteins | sample MGYA00511068_ERZ779876 | MGnify/ENA primary metagenome ERZ779876 (study PRJEB29588, sample SAMEA1970858) | human gut metagenome | biome: human gut; feature: human-associated habitat; material: faeces | place: Denmark | collected 2008/2010 ...
GCGCGAGCCTGTCCGCGCCTCGTTCCCGGTGCAGGCCGCCGCCGTGCTCGACTGCCGGGTCTACCCGGACGCACAGGCGCTTGAGCGGACAGACGACGGCGTTACCGTCCATGTGCCGCTGCGCGCGGACCTCGTCTATACCGACCCGGACGGCGCGGTGCAGGCCGAGACGTTCCGCACGGAGGTCAGCTGCCATACGGCGCTGAGCGAAAACGGCCTCTGCGAGGCCGTGTGTACGATCCAGCCGGAGGGCTACGCCTCGGCGGGCAGCGGCGCGGTCGAGCTGCGCTATGACGCGGTCTTTCAGGTACAGACGTTTTCCCGGCAGACGCTGCAGAATCTGTCCGGCGGGACGCTCGACCTGACGAAGCAGCAGAACACGCAGCGGCCGTCAGTCGTCATCCGGCGCATGAGCGAAAACGCCGCGCTCTGGGATCTTGCGCGGCAGTACCGGACGACGGCGCAGTCGATCCAGCAGGCCAATCATCTGACGCAGCCGGAGGCGGACGCCGGACGGCTGCTGCTGATCCCCATGTGAGACGGGAGGCGGGAATATGGAACAACGTTCGATCTACGCGCAGATCGCAGACCGCACGGACGGCACGGTCTATATCGGCGTCGTCGGCCCTGTGCGGACGGGAAAATCCACCTTTATCAAGCGCTTCATGGAGCAGCTCGTGCTGCCGAACATCGAAAACGTCTATGAGCGCGAACGCGCCACCGACGAGCTGCCGCAGTCCGGCTCGGGCCGGACGATCATGACGGCGGAGCCGAAATTCGTCCCGAACGAGGCTGCCCGCATCAGCCCGGACGGAAAAACGACATTGCAGGTGCGGCTGATCGACTCTGTGGGCTACATGATCCCCGGCGCGGTCGGCGACACGGAGGACGGCAAGCCCCGCATGGTCACGACGCCCTGGGCCTCCGAGGAGCTTCCCATGGCACAGGCGGCGGAGCTTGGCACCAAAAAGGTCATGGAGGACCACAGCTCCATCGGCGTTGTCGTCACGACGGACGGAACGGTCACGGATATCCCGCGCGAGGATTACCGCGAGGCGGAAGCCCGCGCCATTGCGGATATGCAGAAGACGGGCAAGCCGTTCGTGGTCGTCGTCAATACGCAGGACGCGAAAAAGGGACAGGCGGACGCGATTTGCGCCCGCATCCGGGCCGATTACGGCGTGCAGGCGCTGACGATGGACTGCGCGGTGATGCAGACGCAGGATATTGCGCGGCTGCTCGAAGCGGTCATGTACGCATTCCCGGTCGAGGAGCTGCGGTTCTTCCTGCCGAGCTGGGTGCGGGCGCTGCCGGACGATCATCCGGTCAAGGCCGCCCTGTATGACGCGATGCTTGAACGCGCGGCGCGGCTCACGAGCCTCAGCGAGGCGGAAAGCGTCATGGGGTCGCTGCGGGAGCTTGATCCGGTCGACGCGTTCCGCGTGCGGGAGGTCGATCTTGGAACCGGCACGGTCACCTGCGAGCTGCATTTGCCGGAAACGCTGTTCTATGAGGAGCTGTCCAAACAGGCGGGCGTGGAGATCGCGGATGACGAGGCGCTTATGCAGATGCTGCGGGAGCTTTCGCAGACGAAAAAGCTCTACGACAAGGTACAGACCGCGCTCGAACAGGTCAAGGCGACCGGTTATGGCATCGTCATGCCGGGCGCAGAGGAATTGAAGCTCGAAAAGCCGGAAATCGTGAAGAAAAACGGCAATTACGCCGTCAAGCTGCGTGCCAGCGCGCCGTCCATCCATATGATGCGCGCGCAGATCGAGACGGAGATCAGCCCCATGGTCGGCGGCGAACAGGAATCACAGCAGCTCATCGACTATCTGCTCGGCGAATATGAAGAGGACACCGATAAGCTCTGGCAGAGCAACATCTTCGGCAAATCGCTCTATGAGCTTGTCTCCGAGGGCGTCACGGCCAAGATCATGCGTATGCCGGACGACGCGCGGCAGAAGCTCACAAAGACCCTTGGCCGCATGATCAACGAAAACACTGGCGGGATGATCTGCATTCTGCTGTGAATACCCGCAGCGCCCCCTGTCATGCTGTGACATGACAGGGGGCGCTTGTGCGTGCTGATATTGTCTGTGCGTCCGGCGCGGTTACGCCAGCTTGTATTTTTCCTCAAACGTGTTGTACTGCATCAAGAATTCATTGCTGCCGGATTTGACGTCGCCGAGGTACTTGTGCAGATCGATGCGCTCGTTCTTCATGTCGAGCAGACAGCCCGCGATGTTCGAGCAGTGGTCGGCCACGCGTTCCAGATTTGTCAGCAGATCGGACAGTACGAAACCTGCGGCCAGCGAGCATTCGCCGCGCTGGAGACGGGCGATGTGATTTGTGCGCAGCTCGTCCTTCAGCTTGTCGATGACCTGCTCCAGCGGCTCGACCTGCCGCGCAAGCGTCAGATCGTCCTGCAAGAACGCCCGGCTCGTCAGATCGACGATCTCGCCCACGGCGTTCAGCATCGTCTGCAGCTCCTGCTTTGCGGAGTCTGTGAACGAAACGCCCTTTTCCTTCAGCTCCTCCGCCGATTCGATAATATTGACGGCGTGGTCTGCAATGCGCTCAAAATCGCCGATCAGGTGCAGCAGCTTCGACGATTCCACGCTGTCCTGCTCGCTCATCGGCTGCGTGGCCAGATGTACGAGGAAGGTTCCCAGCGTGTCCTCATAGCGGTCGGTATCGTCCTCCCGCTGCCGGACGGAGGCGGCCAGCTCCGGCGTAAAGCCGAGCACGGCCTGTAAGCTCTCATGCAGCGCAAGCTCGGAGTCCGCAGCCATGCGCTTGGCCAGCTCCTCGCTCTTGACGAGCGCAATGGCGGGCGTTGCAAACAGGCGCTCGTCCAGAACAGTTGCGGTGTCGGTGCTGCGGCCATCCGGGATGATCCGGTACGACAGCTTTTCCAGCAGTCCGCAGCACGGCAGCAGCATCAGCGTGCAGAGCAGATTGAAGATCGAGTGAATGAGCGCGATATGGAACGTATCGATAGCGGTCGAGACGAACGCAAAGCGGAAAATCGCGTTTGCAGCCTCAAACAGCGCCAGCCAGACGACTGTGCCGATGATATTGAAGCTCAGATGCACGACGGCTGCGCGCCGCGCGTTCTTGTTCGTGCCGACGGAGGACAGCATGGCCGTCACGCACGTGCCGATGTTCTGTCCCATGATAATGGGGATCGCCGCGCCGTAGCTGACAGCCCCGGTCGAGGACAGCGCCTGCAGAATACCGACCGACGCGGACGAGGACTGCACAATGCCCGTCAGAATCGCGCCAGCCAGAACGCCCAGAATGGGATTCGAGAACAACAGGAAGAATTTCGTGAAGTTCGGGTCGTCCCGCAGCCCGGAGACGGAGCCGGACAGCGATTCCATGCCGAACATCAGCGTCGCGAAGCCAAGAAGGATCAGGCCCGTGTCCTTTTTCTTGCCCTTTGCGGTCAGATACAGAATAATGCCGATCACAGCCAGCACCGGCGTGAACGACGACGGCTTCAACAGCTGCACGAACAGGCTGTCTCCGCTGATGCCGGACAGCGACAGCAGCCACGCCGTCACGGTCGTGCCGATGTTCGCGCCCATGATAACAGGAATGGACTGCTTGAGGCTCAAAAGCCCCGAATTGACAAAGCCCACGACCATGACCGTCGTAGCCGAGGATGACTGAATGACCGCCGTAACGGCAAGCCCCGTCAGAAGCCCGGAAAATTTCCCGTTCGTCAGCTTCGCCAGAATGGCCTTCAAGGACCCGCCCGCGCGCTTTTCCAGCGCCGTGCCCATCACACTCATGCCGAACAGGAACAAACTCAGCGAGCCGAGCAATGTTAAAAAGTTAAAAATCGTCATATCCGCACAGACCTCTTTCCAAATTCGTTTTATCTGATATAAATATAGAAAGAGAATGTCAAATGCGCGTCCAGAATTACGTTAAATCTTCGTGATATTTCCCGCAGAATCTTAAATCCAAATCAATTCCCGGTTAAACCGCCGCCTTTGCTCCGGTTGATTTTCCCAACCTGGCACGATATAATAAAATAACAAACAAAAAACGGGGGCCTTGAAATGAAAAAACACATCACACGGCTGCTCTTTGCAGCGCTTTTGCTGCTTGCACTGTGCATCGGCGCGTCGGCGGCGGGGACGAGCGGGAAGTGCGGCCCGTCTGCCTACTGGTCGTTTGACAGCAGTACCGGCACGCTGACCATCTCCGGCAGCGGCGCGATGAACGATTGTGTATTCCAGTGGGGTGATCCCGATCCACGCCCGTGGAGTGCATATCTAAGCGAGATCAAAACCGTTGTGATCGGGGATTCGATTACGAAAATCGGGAAAGAGTCATTTTCCAGCTTATCCTGCACTACAGTCAGGATTGGAAAAAATGTGCAGGTGATCGGTGAGAATGCATTTATGAATTGTACAAGCCTGACCGGCGATCTTGTGATCCCGGACAGCGTGACCACGATCGACAGATGGGCCTTTTTCGGCAGCGTGATATCAAACGGCACTCTGACGCTTGGAAAGGGCTTGCGGACGATCGGCGAACGCGCATTTACCGATTGCTCCTTCTCCGGCGGTCTGACCATCCCGGAGGGCGTCACAGAGATCGCGGAGGGCGCGTTTTGCTCCAGCAGCAAATACAGCGGTTCGCCCGCGCACGGCAAGATCACCGGCACCCTGACGCTGCCGTCGACGCTGAAAACGATCGGCGCATATGCGTTCACGTATGAGGGCTTTTCCGGAGAGCTTCTGATCCCGGACGGTGTGACGTGCATTGGCGCGAACGCCTTTGCCGAATGCGACGGCTTTGGCGGGACGCTATCCCTGCCGGACAGCGTCAAAACGGTGGGGGAATGGGCGTTTTATCAGTGCGAGGGCTTTACCGGCCTGAAGCTTCCTGCCGGACTGACCAAAATTGAAAAGCTGTCGTTTGCATTTATGGCTGGCTTGAAAACAGAGGTCGCGATTCCGGAGGGCGTGACGGAGATCGGCGAAGGCGCGTTCGAGTGTTCTTATATGCCGTCCGTCCGCTTGCCGTCCACGCTGAAGAAAATCGAAAAACAGGCGTTCATGCATGCGCATAACCTGACAAAAATTACGCTGCCGGATGGACTGGAAACGATTGGAGACGAAGCGTTTGACGGCTGCCGTTTTAAAAAGGCAATCGTCCTTCCCGCCAGCATCAAATCGATTGGAAAAAAGGCGTTCTATGGATATTCCTATTATGGAAGCGGTACGCTCGGCGCGTATTTCCTCGGCGCAGCGCCCCAGATTGTCGGGACGCTGAACGCCAACTGCTCGTTCCCGTCGGATTGGACGCTCTTTTACCTGCCCGGCACGTCCGGCTGGACGGGCGATACCTATGCTGGCTACAAGATCGCCCCGTGGGACGGCGAAACGCGCTGGGACAACCTGCTTACGAGAGAGTTTGGATACGGTTGGGATAACAAGGGGAACGAGATCGAAACGTCATGGAGCGTCAACACGGACACCGGAAAGATTACCCTGACCGACAATCTGAACGAGGGCTGCGTCGTCGCAGTCTCCTATGACGCGGAGGGCCGCGTCACGAGCATCGGCGTCCTGCGCACCAAAAAGGATTTCGTGATACTCAATTTGCAGGACACCTGCCGCCTGTTCCTCCTGAACGCATCCTCAGCCCCGCGCTTGAACACGCCGGTCACCATCAATGACTACCTCCAGACCTGAGACGCCCCCAAAGCCTGCCCTTGTCGTGCCCCGCACGATAAGGGCAGGCGGCATTTGCGTCAGCCCGCCCCGTCTCCCGGAAATTCTGAAGAAACATTTTACAAAATCCCCGGAAATAAAGCAGCCAGCATCTTGCAATTGCGGCACAGTTCGTATATAATTATTCTACGAATACTAGGGGTAGTGTAGACTCTTGCAGCACCCTGTTACAATTTCACCCCGATTGTACGTCCGACCGAGATGAGGAGGAATGCGAAGAATGAAACGCAACCGAATATTGGCCATAGGCATCGCACTGCTGCTGGCGGTGCAGCTGCTGACGCCGCTTGCCTGCGCGGCAGGCACGACGCTCAAGCTCACAGCCCCGGACAAGCTGCCGGACGTTGGACAGACCTTTACCGTCACGGCGGAGCTGACCGGCAACACAGGTCTTGCCGCCGTGCAGCTCAGTCTGGGCTACGACGATTCCGTTGTCGAATGCACGGGCATTGAAAACGGCGCGCTCGTTGCCGGTATGCTCGCCGCGAGCAACCCGTACGCAACGCGTGACGGCGTCGGCGCGATCCTCGCAGCGGCGACCACCACCGCCGTCAAGACCGATGGCAGCCTCGCCGTGTTTACCTTCCGCGTCAAGGCGGCGGGCGACGCGAAGCTGACCCTTGCCGATGCGCTCCTGTCCGACACGGACGGCAAGGCGCTCCCGCTTTCCTATTCGCTCCCGGCGCTGATCGCGCAGGGCAGCGGCTCCGACAGCGGCAGCGGTTCCGGCTCTGACGCCGAAAAGCCGGGTACGGACAATAAGAAGTCCGAGGATGATAAGAAATCTGAGGATGAAGACAAGCCCGAGGATGAGGAAAAGCCTGCGGATGGCGCGCAGGAGGAAGTCAAGTCCGGCTCCTTCCGCGACGTGACCAGCGCGCACTGGGCCTTCGCCTCGGTCGAGCGGGCGGCGGAACTGGGCCTTGTCACCGGCTATTCCGACGGCACCTTCCGGCCCGACACCCCCGTGACCCGCGCACAGTTCGTCCTCATGCTCTGGCGTATGTGCGGCAAGCCCGCTGCGGCCAAGGCGGCCTCGTTTGCAGACGCCAGCGCGGACTGGTATCAGGACGCACTGAGCTGGGCCGTAGAAAAAGGCTATGTGAACGGCCTGTCCGACACGCGCTTCGGCCCCGACGCCCCCATCACGCGCCAGCAGGCCATGGCCATCCTCTTCCGCCTGAACGGCGGGCAGAGCGGCACAGAGCTGACGCTGACCGGCATCTATGAGCAGACCTTCGCCGACAGCACGACCATCGCCGCCTGGGCGAAGGACGCGACCTGGTGGGCGGTCTACCACGAGCTTGTTTCCGGCGTCGGCGGCAGCCGCATCGCGCCGGAGGCCAACGCGTCCCGCGCACAGATCGCGGCGATCCTGCTGCGGTATGCGGATCAATTTATGACAATGGAGGAAGCGGCATGAAAAGAAGAATGCTTGCGCTGCTGCTCGCAGTGCTGACACTCACAATGCTCACCGCAGCCGCGTTTGCGGAAGACACGGAAGTCCTCGGCGTCTATAATGTGACCGGCCCCCTGACCGTGACGAACGGCACGAAGGACGGCGGCTTCTACGCAGGCGCGGACACGTTCGAGCTGAACTGCACCGGCCTGACCGGCGCATATTCGCTCGTGCTGCTTCTTGACGATAACAGCGGCGTTCCGACGAGCGGAAACATCCAGTACATTGACCAGGTGACCGTGACAGACGGCGAGGCAAAATTCACCCTGAAGCCCAAGGCGCTGAAGGAAGGCACATATAACATCTACATCAGCACGACCGACAAGGCGCTCAAGAAGGTCGCATCGTTCAAGTACGGCGAGAAGCCGCCGTACACGCCGGGCGATGTGAATAACGATGGAAGCATTGACCCCAAAGATGCAGTGCTTGTATTGAGACACGCTGCTGCATTGATTACACTCAGCGGAGATCAACTAAAGGCAGCTGATGTCAATGGTGACAATACGGTTGACCCCAAGGATGCTGTGAAGATTCTCCGCTATGCAGCAAAACTGATTACGAGCTTTGAAGACTAATCTGGAGGCGAGTTGAAAGCATATGAAAAATAGATTGAAGAGAGTATGTGCATTGCTTCTTGCAATTATGATGTTGATGTCTACTCTTAGTTTAAACGTATTTGCGGGCTCGGTTATTCCCGGCACAAAGGATGAAAAAATTCATCTGGGCTGGAAATACTTTGAGTACGATGAAGACAACGAAGCCGCTGGAGCTGCGGTACAGGCGCTTGAAGCAGGAAAGACCTATTGTGTCAGACTGGCTTTTTTCGATAATCCTTCGGACGAAAATAGCACGGTTACGGGCGCAACCATCTCTGTGAGATATGACGCCGAAGCGGTCAATATCCCGGATACGGGAGAGGCCACTGTAAATAGTGTTTTTTACGAATATCAGGGAACCTTTATTCCAAACAACGATGGAAACGGCCTGCTTACGATTACGCTTGCAACCACATCAGGAATCCGAACCAACAGAGGAAAGCTCGTTACGGCTGGCAACTTCTTTGAGGCGGTTTTCGAAGCAAAAAAGACTGTTACAGAAGATGAACTGAAGACACTTTTCCACCTCGGCTCGGAAACCAACATGATTTTCGATGTCAACGAAAAGGACTTCACTATTGTTGAATGCCCCGCATTTACTGCCCGCGTCAAGGATGGTGCGGCGGACTTCTTCCCCACCACCACTGCGGCGAAGATCGCAGAAAACCTTGTCGGTGAATACATCGACGAAAACGGCAATGTGACTGCGGTTAGCGACTTCACCGTCACGCTTCCGGCCACTGGCCTTGTGGAAGGCAACAACGTCGTCAAGGCCAGCTATAACGGCTATACCTGCGATGTCACGATTAAGGTAGAGCATGATACCGTAGCGTCCATTTCTGTCACGAATCAGCCCAATCTAGAATATACCAGCGGTCAGGCGCTGAATTTGGATGCTCTTGAAGTTACCGCGACATTCGGAAGCGGCAATACGGACGTGATTACCAGCGGCTACACAACTGACCCGGAAAATGGTACGATTCTGACTGTTGCGGACAACAATGGCCACCCGGTTACCATTACATATGATGGTCAGGCTGCGACAACCGATAACCTGATTGTGAACCAAGCTGACATCAGCAGTGCTTCCATTGCAGCTGTCGGTCCCTTCGAATACGATAACGGCAATGAGATCAAGCCCACCCCGGCTATCACGCTTGGCGAAAAGCTCCTTGAAAACGGCGTCGATTATGATCTGTCCTATGCGGACAACATCAATGTCGGCACCGCGACGCTGACCGCGACCGGCAAGGGCGAATATCAGGGCACGGTTTCGACGACCTTCCAGATCACAAAAGCCACCGGCAAGCTGACGCTGAAGGTCAACAACGAGGAAAACGCAGTTACGATTACGTACGGCGACTCCATCACGTTCAGCGACGGCAACGGTATCGCCATCGGCACGGATATCACGATCCACTATCAGATGGGTGAGACTACCGATGCAGTATACGATACTGCCACGACACAGCTGAACGTCGGCACTTATACCTTCTGGGCTGTCCGTTCCGGGGATGCGAATCATGATGAGGCAACATCCAACAAAGTCGTTGTGATCATCAAACAGAGAAACATTGCCAGCCTCGACATTACGGTTGCTGACCAGACCTATAGCGGCGCAGCGGTTAAACCGGACGTTACAGTAAGGCACGGCAACATCGTGCTGAACGAAATCGACGATTATACCCTCAGCGGATATGACGGCAACGTGAACGTCACGGACAATGCTTCCGTCAATGTGACCGGCACAGGCAATTACAACGGCGAAGCAACCCTGACCTTCAAGATCAACCCCAAGAATCTTGGCGATATCAGCAATAGCTTCACGAGCATTGCCAATCTTCCGGACAAGGGTTACACTGGTGAGCAAATCAAGCCGGAAGTGACTGAAAAAACGATCACGATCGACAGCGATACGCTGGAAGTTAGAAGAGATTATGAGATCATCTACGGCGAAAACACGAACGCCGGTACAGCCACCGTTACTGTCAAACCCGTCGACGGCAGCAATTATACATTCACGCAGTTTACCCATGAGTTCCAGATCACCAAGGTGAAGATTCAAATCGTTGGGGCCGACTTTATCGTCGCACCTCTGTACGAGGAAGAATTTGACGGAACCACAACAGGCGGCGATCCCGTTCCGTACTTTACCTATGACGGAAACGAGCACGGCGTGAAGTTCGTCTTCAACTCGACGAAGGTTTATAACGGCAAAACGTTGGATCAATTGATCAACGTGGCCTATGTTGAAAAAACGTATATCGGGCCGGTTGAACAGGAATGGAAATACAAGGCAAAGGACGTTGCGACCTATAATGCGCGTGTAGAGTTTACACCGGTCGATGCAGAAAACTATGAGATTTACGGTGCGAACTTCAAAAACCTTACGTGGAAGATCATGCCCGCGACCATCACAGTCAATCCTGCGGATGTCCCGTCTCTGAACGTCCTCTGCTCGGAGCTGGTCAACGACGAAAAGCGCGACTATGACTACGATCTGAGTCGGCTCGGCGCAGTGCCTTCCACGGTTGAAATTCTGAGCTGCGAAAAGTTCAGCTACGAAGCCTTGGATACCTCTGCTCTGCCGAAGCTCACATTTAAGAATGTAACGGCTCTCGCGGCCGGTGAGACCGGCAAGGTCACACTACTGGTGAAGTTTAGAAACTATGAGGATGTTACCCTCACAGTGGATGTCAACTACATCAACAAGAAGACTGTCGAGCTGACGGTGGCGGATGTTGAGGCTGTATATGGCGAGACCTATGCGCCTGTTGTCCTACTGGACGGCAAAGACGTGACCACCGACTGCACCATCACCTACAGTCCTTCCGCACCGAAGAATGTTGGCGAATACACCATCACGGTAAGCTATTCCGATTCTGTGGCAGAAGGGGAGTATCCCGGCCACGTCGGCACGGCCACCGCGAAGCTGACCATCACCCCCAAGGGTCTGACCGCCAACGTTTCGCATGACCCCATCACCTACGGCGATGCTGCTCCGACCACTGGTTATTCCGTCGAATTCGAGGGCCTCGTGAACAACGATGAGATCGCGGAAGACGCGTACACCGTAGGCACAGAATACACGAAGGACAGCAAAGTCGACAATTATAAGTTTACCTGCGTTCTGGACACCGATAAGATTAAGAATTACACGATCGGTAACGTTACCGGCGAACTTGTTGTGAACCCGAAGTCCATTGCCGCACCCTCTGTCACGATCAATAACCCGACCGACAAGACCTATACAGGTTCTCCCTGCGTGCAGGGCGTTTCCGTCAAGGACTCCGAAGCAAAGCTTACAGTCGATGATATTTCCGTCACATACGAAAATAACATCAATGTCGGCACGGCGACCATCATCTACACCGGTAAGAACAATTACACCGGTGAGATCAGAAAGAACTTCAAGATCACGGAAGCTTCCATCACGGACGACATGATCGAGAATATTCCCAGCGTGACCTACGACACCAAGCCCCATACCCCCGAAGTGACTGTCATGTTTAACGGCAGCAAGCTCACCGATGCGGACTACACCGTTTCTTACAGCGAGGATTGCATCAACGCTGGCACGGTCACCGTTACCGTCACCGGCAAGGGCAACTTCACCGGCACGGCCAGCAAGACCTTCACCATCAACAAGGCCGGTCTGACCCTGAACCCCTGCACGATCTCCGAGCTCTGCACCGAGACCGACCTGAAGACCAGAACGCTCCCGTCCGACTTCTTCCTCGCAGGCGAGACCGAAACCGGCTTCTCCATCAAGCTCACCGCTGTTGAGGGCGGAGACGACATCTTCGCTGTGGCACCTGCGGTTGTCGAAGGCGAAAACAAGATCACCTTCCGGCTGAAGAACGAAGTCGGCGCGGCGACCTTCACGGTCACTGTCACCCCGGTCTCCGGCAACTACAACGGCGGCAGCTATGCGCTGACGATCTCGACCCACGACAGAACCGACGTCTCCGGCAGCATCTCCTTCCCGGATGGCTCCGCTGTCTACACCGGTACTGGCATCAAGTACGAGAATGCGACCATTTCCGGCTATTCCGGCACGCTGCGCTACGGCTACACGCCCAACGCCTCGACCGGCGCTTCGCTTGACGCCTCCGGCCTCCCGCTGACCGTCGGCACCTACACCGTCGCCGTGACCTTCAACAGCGACACCAGCTTCGGCTACAAGACCGCGACCTTCACCATCACCAAGGCGACCCCGACCGGCACGCCCGGCTACACAAAGCTCGAAACGAGCGGCAAGACCCTTGCCGATGCCAAGCTCACCGTCGGCACTATCCGCCCGGCTGGCACCATCGCATGGGATCTGCCCCTCACGACCGTACTTGAGGACGGCAAGGCGTACGCATGGACGTTCACCCCGAACGACACGCACAACTACACCATCCTCACCGGCACGCTCGTTCCCTATGTCGACGACGGCATGGATTACATCCCCGGCGTGATCGGCGGCAATACGGGCAGCTTCAACTTCCATGACGTGAGCCGCCTTGACTACTTCTACGACGCTGTCAAGTGGGCCGCAGAAAACGGCATCGCCTCCGGCACGGGCCGCTACACCTTCTCGCCCAACGCCGTCTGCACCCGCGCACAGACCGTCACCTTCCTCTGGCGCGCAGCCGGTTCCCCGCTGCCCAGATATCGTGTCTGCCCGTTCACGGACGTGCAGCCCAGCGATTATTACTACAACGCAGTCCTCTGGGCTGTTGAGCAGGGCATCACCACCGGCCTCAATGCCACCACCTTCGGGCCTGACGTAACGGTCACCCGCGGCCAGGTCGCAACGTTCCTCTACCGCGCCGCCTCCGCCGCCAAGCCCAACACGTTCAACCCCTTCGCGGATGTCAAGACCACGGCGTACAACTACAACGCCATCCTCTGGGCCTATGACAACCGCATCACCACCGGCACCAGCGACACGACCTTCAGCCCGGACGCCTACTGCACCCGCGCCCAGATCGTGACCTTCCTGTACAGATACTATCAGGGCCGCTGAACAAATTTAAACGGGGCTGCAGCGATTTTTCGCTGCAGCCCCGTCAGCTTTTCAAAGCCCCCGCGTTCTGAACACTTCTGCGTATGGATCAGGAGTAAAACAGGCACGCATTTGCCGAATAGGCGTGTCTTGCAAAGTGCGTCACATAATGTTACGATATAACGCAATGTGATAAAAAAGTGTATACGGCTGCGCTGTAAATGGAGGATGCCGGTATGGAAATCAGAGCATATACGGAATATAACGAGGCGGAGATCCTTGGATTGTACGCAAGCGTGGGCTGGACCGCCTACACGGACGATCCGGCGGCGCTGCGAAACGGCTTTGCAAATTCGCTTCTGACGCTGGCGGCCTATGAGGAGGCAGCGCTTGCAGGACTGATCCGCGTGGTAGGGGATGGACATACAATCGTTTTTGTGCAGGATATTCTGGTGCGTCCTCAATTTCAGCGGCGCGGCATCGGTTCGGCGCTGCTTCAGGCTGTCCTGAACCGATATGCCGGTGTGCGGCAGATCGAGCTTCTTACGGACGATACACCGGAAACCGCAGCGTTTTACCGATCAATGGGCTTCCGGGAGCTGACAGAGCTTGGCTGCCGCGGATTTATGAAAATTTGAAACAGAGCGGCGGAGCGGACATTACAGCTTATGAGGATGGCCTTGCGCGCCGCTGCAGCTTCAACACCAACCGCCCAAACGTCGGAAGGCCCTGCTTTCGCAGGGCCTTCCGACGTTGCTTGCAGGATCTCCGTTTCATGACAAGACGAAACCGGTCAGCGGCTTTTTATACTAATATTCTTTTAAAAAGGTTGATAATTTATCACTGTTGATGTATCATGAAGATGGTGATGAGAAATGAAAAGATACACTTTCACGCTTGAGGAAACGCAAGAAATCAAGGCTGCGAGGAAAAAGAATCGAGACAAGAATGTTGAAAAAAGACTGGCAGCACTTGAGATGCGAG
>ERZ779876.2361-NODE-2361-length-13780-cov-3.052823_pt1 | contig 13780 bp, 16 predicted proteins | sample MGYA00511068_ERZ779876 | MGnify/ENA primary metagenome ERZ779876 (study PRJEB29588, sample SAMEA1970858) | human gut metagenome | biome: human gut; feature: human-associated habitat; material: faeces | place: Denmark | collected 2008/2010 ...
TAAAGAAACATATAATGATAGTCGTATTTTCTAGTGTGATTAATAGAACATTTCTCATTTTTAGAATGTGCCATTTATCGGCACTTTTGTTGAATGTAAAATTTACCTAATCACATAGTTTAAATAATCTTTCTATATAAGATTTCATCGTTTTATTAGGAAGTCTTTCAATAAAATTTCGCTTCCATTCTTCTAATATTTCTAACTGTTCTTGTAAAAGATACGCATCAATAGTTACCTGTTGATCCACCGCCTGTTTAATATGATCTGCAAGTTTTTTCAGTAAATCCTTGTATTCCATATCAAATGACGTTTTGTATTCCTCAAATCCTAATGCACCCAGTAAATATGAAATTCTCTCGAAGTCATGAATATCCATTGAATTTCTACCAATAATTTTATTACGATCACTCGAACTGCACATACTAAGAAATAATAGTTTTTGTTGTTCTACTCGTTTTTCCATAAGTATCATCTCCTTTCCTTAAAATTTTATGTACTTAAAATAAGTCCATATAAAACATAGTATCAAAATTTCCATCTAATATAAATACTTATAGTGTACTTATTATGAACTTATTTCTAAGGAGATTATTTTAATATGGAAAAAGATAAACATTTAGGATTACGTATAGATTCAGATACGCATAGAAAATTAAAAAGTATGGCTGAATTTGATGGTCGTTCTATAAACGGAGAAGTATTATATCTGATCAGACAGGCGATTGCTGAACATGAGAAAACTCATGGTGAGTTGAAATAACTCGATCCTTTTAATTGCCACTTTTCCAAAAAGAGACTCCACTATAGGAATCTCTTTTTTTGCTACATGTTTGTATTATGTGTTTATTATATTTTTTAATTCATCTACAGTTCTGTTGTAGAAAGATGCAATATTATAAATTCTTACAGTATCCGAATAATCTGCTCATATATCAGTATTTCTTTCAATTCGTATTAATTTCTGTGCATCCGAATACGCTCCTAAAGTATAAGGCGAGAGATTATCTCCCTGAACAGTGACCGGATCATTCAGTCCCAAGTAATGTGTTTCAATATTGCAGACTGTCTGAAGAACATCGATTCGTTCGTGTGTATTCAAGTCATCCCAAACAGTTGGCTGAAGTTTCAGAACGGCATCCATATTTGCTTCCATTGTATCCTCATCCTTGATGTCCTGATGCACTCCTTTTGCCTCTACCGATGAAGTTATAAGCCCCGTACCCAAATAGCCTTTCCATCCAATGCCTACTATAAGGGTCAGCATGGCAACTGCCATAATACATGAGACAGAATACATACACCTTGAGAGTCGGATCAGCAGCACTTTTCTTCGTGCAATTTTGCCTTTCTGTTTAATTTTTCTCTTGAAAAGCAGGATCGAATATACAAGTGATAAAAGAATTGATACTACCCCTACAACTCGGACAAACAATGCCGAAGTAGTCGAATAGGTCAATATTGTGTAAAGACCAAATGGAAGAACCAAACACGCAGTTGCAGTCCAGCCGTTTTTTCTTCGGTTCATCACAACGATGAAACAGGCCACAGAAACCAACATCATAATCAAGAGAATCCGAAGAGAGTCATATACATCACGGTGAGGAAGAACTCGAAACAAAAGATTTTTATACCAGATAAAGCCTATTACACATTTCCAGGCAATGCTACGCAGAAATTCAAAAATTGTCATAGTAGAGTGATCTTTCATAAAGTCATCCTTTCTTAACTGTATAATTATGCTGCCATTCGGGTGCAGTTTTTTGATACCCAGTCAATCCCCAGCCGACAAGACTGTTGACACCAAAATCAATAGTGACAATTCTCGGTGCCACAGTGACTACACCCCCTACACTCAAAGAAGGATGCCGTAGGAATTCTCCAACTGCGTTCTTAATTATATTACTCTTCAAAGCTATTGAAAATCTGGTCTACTAAGCCATACTCAATAGCCTCATCTGCATTCAGATGATAATCCCTGTCACAATCAGTTGCGATTTTCTCCATACTCATACCCGTGTTGGTAGCAAGGATTCCGTAGAGACGATTGTTGACCTTCTCGATATGCTGTGCAGTTCGGAGAATGTCAGCAGTCTGGCCTGAAAAACCGCCAAGAGTCTGATGAATCATCATGCCCGAATTCGATCCAATATAGCGCTTTCCCTTTGTCCCAGAAGAAGCGATTACGGCGGCCATAGAAGCGGCCGTACCCATCACAATAGTTCTGAACTCACATCCACAGGAATTCATAGTATCCAGAATGGCTGAACCTGCAGACACTGAACCTCCGGGGGACATGATCCAAAGGGTAATGTCATCGCTGCTTATTGATGCAAGATGGTTAATCTGACAGCAGATACTTGCCGCCACAGGATCTGTGATTTCTTCAGCAATATAAATTCTGCGGCGGGAAAACTCCTCTGACAAGCAGTCGGAAGTCATATAGCCGGCGGCGGTAGCAGTTCTCGTTGTTGGTACAGTCATATGTTTCCCTCCTTAATCAGCATCGCATGAGCCAAATAATTCATCAAATTTTTTCATCAGCTCAGCTTCAAGGTCAGTATCTGATGCGTCATCATTAGCTGACGAATGTACATGCTTATTGCTCTTCTCCCGTGATGTTGTTTTCTTTTTCTGCGCAGGTGCAAATGGTGCACGGATTCGCTCGTTCAAAACATCCGCAGCAAACGCTGCCACAGTATATGTCTCAATTTCAGGCTGTTTGGTGCTATAAGTCGGGAGGGGATGATTCCCGATGTTGTAAGTCTCAATACTTGGAAGCATTGTACAGTACCGAATTCCCTCCGCGAGATTCAAATAGATTGCCTCTTTATGGCTCCAGGTTCTCTCGAGCGTCATAAGCTCGGATTGCGAGCAAAGCGGCCTTTCTTTTCCGTCCACCGTGATACACGTTGTACCAAGCTTTGCTTCAAGTTCTTTGAGCAGTTCAATCTCTGTAGAACCGAGATACAATGTGGAAGCGCAGTTCGAAAGGAGTTTCTCGGGATTTTCATACCGCTCTTTTAAGAGAGCTAAACTCTGAACGCAAAGGTAATACCTGATGTTACGGCTTCTATGAGTAGCCAGGCTTTTGTCCATATTGGGAATGGGAATACTGGCGAACTCATCGAGCACGAAATTCATACGGACATTCAATCTGCCGTTTTTGTTGTGGTAGGCTTTGTCAACCAAAAAGGTCTGTATCTGACTAATAATCATACCCAAAACAAGATCTGCAGTAGAAGTTGTATCATCTGTCACCAGGAATAATGCAGTCTTGGGCTTAATAAGATCTTCGAGTGTGAACGTGCTATGAGAAAGCATGTCAGCAAGCTTTGGATTCTGATTAAACATCGCCAGGAAACTGGATGCCGTGATGAGAATACTTCTAAAAGTATTCTCGGCTGAAGAAAGGCACTGTTTCAATGCAGATTTCACAGTGTTGTCCGGCATCATCGAAAGAAGGTGCTCTTCAATGATGGACGCTGATTCCCGTACATTAAAATCAGACCAATTTAAGACATTGACCTGCTCAATTTTGGGGTAAGCATCCATCATAATCGCCCCAGTTCCGTTCAGCCACAGTACACCCGTATCTGGCCAAAATGGATCTTTCGCACGGTGTCGCTGTTCTTCTGCAAGAGCGTTAATAATATCAGATAACAGACTTAAACCTCTATCCTTATCTCCACTTCGATATACAGTTGCCGGATAATGAAGCAGATTAAAACAATCCTTGTTCATGGTCCGAAAATCGAGACATCGAACATTATATCCCTGATTCTTCAGTAAACCCGCCTCTCGGTTATACAATTCACCTTTTGGATCCGTGATTATCATATTCTCTTTTGCCGCAGCAAGCATCCTGATTAATGGCATGAACCCACAGATACTCTTTTTCATACCACTACAGGCAATTAATGCTGTGTGCCCATCTCCATCGTCAATATAGACATTCTGACCGTCGGAGATGATTGGCACGCCACCAGCCTTGAGTTCACTCAAATCTGAAAGATTGACCTTTGTAAGTCGTTTTTTTACTTCTTCGGTTGAGGTCCAGTGAGTAATCGGTTTCTCATATACATAGCCTGCGTAGACCGCCTCATACTGCTTCTTTCTCGCCATACCATTTCTCCTTTCTCTTATCAATAACTGCCAAGAGACGATTATAGTCTTTCTGTGTCAGCATGTAGCTGACGGCAGTACATCGGTTGTCAACAATAGTGGCAAGTGTATCCACACCGATCTTTTTGCCTGTGCTCCAGGACATTTCCGTCAGAAGTGCGGTAACAACACTCTCACAAAATTCCAGTTCCATCAGTTCCTGAAGAAACTCCTTCACCTGAGAAGAACAGATAACTCCCTGTGCTTTACAAAGGTCATTAACACGGCTCTTAAAGGAATGCTTTACGTTCGTTTCTTTGACTACGCATGGAATCCAATTACAAAAGAATACCGATAAAATCTTGCCAACAAGTTCTCTGGCAGCCTTTGCATTCCGATTATCCACGAGAAAGATACACTTCCAATACTCACTCATATCAACCAGGAAAAGTAATGCTTTATTCAAATATTCTTCGTCATGATGTGTCAGCCAACTGCTCATATCGATAACGATATATCCTTTAAAATCACTTCGACGTCCAGCGGCTTCAGAAGCAGTTCCTTGTAGACGCTTAAGCTCATAGAAACTCTTGTCAAAAGGAGCTACATATCTGAGTTCAAACGAGAACGAATCCTTATTCCCTTCAAACTTTTCTGGACGGGAGGTTTTCATCTCGGAGATAATAACATCAGCATGAGCTTTCTGAGCCTCCGAACTACCAAGAAGAATGTAATTTTCAGGATAAAAAATGGCTTTATTAGTTTCCATTGATATTCTCCTCTCATTTAGTATGACATCATTGTACGGAACCCTACAGTAAATTCTTATAAACCACCGGTTCACAAAACGAGGGCGTGGGAACTATCGACCTGCAGATTTATATAACTACTAATCATTCTATCGATGCATTTCGTCATTCACATATGCTTCCAAACGAGCAACCCTTTTAGGCGTTGCGGGATGCGTACGATAAAGTGCTTCTGTAAGTGTCAGCTGACGGTTTGATTCAACAGCTGCATAAGAAAGGAAATGTGCAAGCTGAAGCCCATATCCAAGCCGTGCGGAATACAAATCAGACCGATACTCTGCCGCTCTGCTCAGTCCGCTTGCAACAGCACGATAAATCACTACGATACCTTTCTGAAGCAGGCTGAAGATGCCGCTTACTACCTTTGTTGTCCCTCTGAAAGCTACTACGCCAAGCCAGGAACAAAAGAAACTGCACACCAGGAACATCAGGAAGATAACAGCCATAAACGCAAACGACATTACACTGAGTGCACCACAAAGAAGAAGTATTGCCGAAAATACGGCACGGCTAAATTCTGCATCCAAATTTAACGTGTGCGAAATCTCATGCCCAAGAACAGCATTAAGTGTCAGCGGATCTGTATTATCAAAGATCCCTCTTGAAACCGATACACAGTTTGCACCATATGCTGTAGCCTGCAATTCACTGTCTCCAGGATTCAAGTAAATTTTTATGTTTGAGATATCTGCAGAACTGATATCTTTAACCTCTTCAACGAGCTGGTTCTTTGCATTTTCAAGGCGAGTTCGTTCATAGTTGGGCAGTTTTTCAGCACGAACTGCGCCTTCTCTGAATAAAGAGAGGTATCCACCTAACCACACATAAAGAGTAACCATACCCGTGACAATACCAGAAATCAAAGGATCGTTAAACAATACATACACGGGCAAAAACTCGGCAAGAAGTACCGCAGCAACTTTTAGAATACCGGGCAATCGTATCATGGCAATACCTCCTAAATCAAAACTGGAACAGTGCCTGGTTACCTCCACAGTCTATGATTGCGGCGCCAGAACACAATGCATTAATGGTTTCTTTACGGTAACGAGCCTCCCGAACTGGAGCATTGCGAATCTCCGCCTCAGTTCGGTTGGTTCCAAGAAGCATATCAAATGCGGTGGATGCACGAATTCTCTTATCAATTGTTGTTGTATAAGATCGTTTAACAACATCAACATGACCGCAACATGCCTCAATTTTCGAGCATGAACTCATGGAATCATGTCGCGAATAAATACGAACAGGGAATGTGCCCATCAACACACTTAAATCTTCCTCTCGCATAGAAAACGCATCCGTTGTAAAGAAATGAACATCAGCTGCTGTGGGCAGAGTCTTCAAAACATCAATAATGCATCCTCGGTCACATTTTCCATCATCAACGATTAGCACGGAACAAGCCGCAGGCTGATTCTTAATATAGGAAATCATAAGCTTGCACAGGACTTCCTGCATCGGACGATCTGCTGCAAACTCACCGACTGGAAGGTGTACTGCAATACCAGATGACGGCTGAAAGTCACCACTGAGGAACGGTGCCAGCAGCACAAGAAACATTTCAAAATCTGCAGCAGCACCGCTGACCTCTGTGTAACGGCAAAGTAAGTATTCGTAGCTGTCTTTTGACAGCATTCCATTTTCGACAAGCTGCAAAAGCTTCCATTTAACCATCGATGTCCCACCATACTGCTCCAGGATTTCGATGCTGAGAGGGCTATGGTTACCAAGTCTCCGTTCTGTTTCTTTTACAAATGAAAGATAGCTGATTACCTTCATAGCCTTTGTCCCGTCAAAGCCAAGAGCCGAAAGCAGACTTCGAAGTCTGCTTACTTCTTTCAATGAAGAGACTTCAAGAAGGTCGTGGCAAAGATTAACATCTCCACTCAACGGATTCATAACCTTAAAATCGCCGAAATCAGTGAAGATACTGCCACTCTGCGTACTATCAAGAATGAAGAGGGCTTTACCTGACTCATAAATTGAATTTACGATGTACTGTCCCAGAACCTTTCGTACCCTAAAGTCACTGCCACTAACGAGATATCTAATATCATTGGTTAAGTATTCCGGCTGATATACCGAATGTATATACTGAAGATAATTCATAACTGGTCTCCTCATTTATTTCAAAAATTCATCTTGATATGTACTCTCTGCGGTCGGTGAGACATAATCTTTACAATACAGTCTCCCGTGTCCAGCGAAGCAAATTCTGCCTCCGTGAAGACAGGCTCCAATTCACACTTCATGACAGGCTCAGCATACCGAGAAGCAGGAAGGACAAGATGCTCCCTATATTCAGATCCATAAAGAGTCTGAAGCACTGAAATAGTTGTGGGGTCTCCCGGACGAAAGCTTATCTGATACGGGAAGCCCGCCAATCCGCCTGTCGTAATATGCTCATTAAAAACTGCGCTAAGACCATAGAGATTTTCTACTGACTGGGTTGTCAACAAAATCTGCAGACCATACTCACGTCCCAGGTTCGCAGCCTGAAAGAGTCCCCAATCTGCCGATTTTCCGTTGTCTGCCATCTTATCTAATTCATCAAGCACCATAAGGATAGGAGGGGTTTTCCCAGTGCAGTTACTCAGCTTAAAATCCTTTATCTTCTTCATGTAATACAGGAAGAAGGGACGACTGATCTCAGCCGATGCGAGATCATACAAGAAGAAAAGATTCTTTCCGTACTTTCCGTTCAGCCAATCATGAATTGTATCTTCTCCATCCATTTCAAAGCTACCAGAAAACATCTCCAACACTGCATTCAAAAAGAACTGAATATCTGCAGCACGACGAGTTGTCTCATAGTCATCCTTACACATAGGGTCAAATCCCCAATCCTTACGAAGCATGGAATGGTTACGAGGGTGCCGTGCCAAGTATGTAAGAAGCTCCTTTGTCGTCATTCGACGCAGAGCATTTATTAAAGTCCAATTGCCTGTATCTGCGTTAGGATAGCAATCAACAATTGTACGTAACACGGCAATAAATGTATTACATGCAGCTTCAATCCATGCTCGGTTCTGATTGGCTCCGGAGAGAAGCTCTTCAAATAAAAAGTCAGCAATTTCTCTCATCTCCGCCTCAGAATCAGATGCTTGTCGAATTTCCTTGATGATATTTGGGATGAACAGATTAGTGCTCGGTACGGTTCTGGGATTGTGAGTAATGACTTTATCACCATCCTTCATGAAGCGTTTGATGAATGAGTTCTTGATTTCAAAAAACACGCCCATCATGTCTGGCACGGATGACAGAAGGATTTCAGCTGCATTCGATGTATATAAACATGTTTTTCCGGTGCCAACCACACCGTATGTAATCACATTGACATCTTTCAGAACAGGAAGTTTTACAGAAGTACCATCAGGAAGGACCGCAGGTATCCCTCCGACACCCACAGGCCATTGAGAAGCAGTTTCACTCTGATTCATACACGGAAAATCATATATCATACTTGTCCTCCCTTTAATCGTCTGAGCCGCAGTCAGCACCGCCGCCCTCATCTGCAGACACACCTGCATCCGAAGCAGTATCTGAGGTTTCTCCCTCTAAAATGCTACTCTCAGAAACAGTGACGACAGGATCAGCATTCGGCACACCGCTGAAGTCTGTAGCTGCATAATCTTCAGCAATACCAGGCAATTCAGCGTTCGTGTTTTCCATGAGATCAGCATATTCACTGCTGCTCATAGAGCTACTGAGAGTATCTCCAAGATTGGAGTCATCAAAAGTTCCCGGTAATGCAGCAGACTGGTCATTCCATGCCTGCTGTTCTGTATAACTGGCATTAGTAAAGGAATGATGAACGGATTCTGTGTGACCATCAGAATAAGTCACGTTATCAGAAATCATAAATGCCTCAGGTCTATCTCCCGGATTCGCATTCACGATAGCCGTTTTGGTTGAATCAATAGCAGCTCCATTCTGAAGTGCCGTGCGTTCACCCTGTTCCATGGAGTAGTAAGCTCCGTGATTAACATCATAGTGCTGAGCGACTATGTTATCAGTGGTGTTAGTTCCACCCAAAGAAGAAGCATTGACATGACCTCTCTCATCTCCGGGCAGATATGCGTCTGTACGGCCAGGCATGTGGAAATGATTGCCTTTTTCGATAGAAAGATCTCCTTCCCAGGACACATTACCGTTATTAGGATTTACGGAACTATGATGATTGGAATACATAACTAACTACCTCCTACTACTATTTCAAGACATTTTTAATAAGTAAATACAATCCTGCAAGCACAATCAAACAGGGAAGAAATGCTTCGGCAATCGGGGCTAAAGATATCATCCCATTCCACAGCATAGTGCCAATGCCGGGGAAAACACAGCTGATTACAAGCAGAACAAGAAAAAGTTTCATATGTCATTCCTCCTTGTAACTTAGATAGCGTTGGACATAATCTGCTGAGCAAGTTCGGTGGACATGTCAATCATCACCGTCTTACGGTTCACACCAGCTTCGGCACCAGTGCCCAGACCAAACTGATAATAGGGATCATCCGCAGCTTTAACAGTTACAGCGACGATTCGGTTAGCATTGACACCTGCTTCCACAAGAGCCGTTTTAACACTCTCAGCACGTGCCTTTCCGAGCCAAAGAGTGTACTCAGAATCAGACTCTCCGGCACAAGTACCATAAAGAAGGAGGTTCACTTCGGGATGCTCTAAAAGGAAATCAGCAACCGGCTGGATAGTCGCTAACGCCGAATCAGGATCAATAAACTCGGCAGAGTCAGGTTTATAGCTCACCTGTTCCTCAGGGATTACGATTGGTGCCTCAAGGATCGTTTCATCAGCATCTTCAAAAATCTCAGGCTCCAGAACGGTCAAATCCATCAGACCAGATACAGTTCCTTCAACAGCCATGCAGGAAACGGGAGTCTCTGCAAAGTGATAGCAGTCATCGCTAGGTAAATCCTCCTTAAAGGTAACAGACTTAGCCCCCAATGCCATGAAAAGCTGTTCATAGAAAGATCTCATCTGTGTTTTTTCGTTGGCTGAGAGCTTTGGCTGAGCAGTACCAAAATCACCACAACAATACCAGACAACATCGATACCAGACATGTCAGCATTCATCTTCTGAGCCACAGAAGCCACAGAATCCTCAACATCTAACTCATACACAGGAGTTTCAAGCATATTAATCAGGCCAACAGTTGACTTGCCTCCACAGTAGAATACAAGTACATTCTCACGTCCTTCAACTGCATGGGCGTTCAGAGTTCTTACAGCAAGTTCAGTTGCAGCCGCCATATCGATTTCAGGAGATACAGGCTCATAAGATTCAAGACGATTGGTCAGATCGGCTTTGATTCCATCACGAACGCGTTCCATCATGACATCGGTATAGCCACGGTCAGAAAGATCAGGGATGGTGCCAGGTTCGCCAATAGTAACAGGTTCACTTTCGACCGAAATGAATGCATAATCGGTCCCCGGGTTAGCGGGCAGAGTGGCGAGTTCCGCAATGCCCTCATTAAGCTTCGTTTCATCATCGGCAATACCAACAACAAATGCAATATTCACCGGATTGGAAGTCTGAATGTCTTCAGAGCCTCCACATCCAGTAAGACCGCTCACCATTAACAGAGCAACTGCAACAAGAAACATGTTCTTAAAGATCTTCTTCATTTTCAATTCTCCTTTCAAGATACCTTATTCAGTGCGATAGTAGTCGTCATGGCAGAAATGTCGGCAGGAGACACACCTTTCAAGAGTGCTTCTCCGGATTCTGCCATACGCTCAGTGAAATCAGGGTCGTTAACACGAACTGTCATCTGCTTGCGACAGTGCAGCTTTAATCCAAGACGATTAGCTTCAATCTGATGCTCTGCAGCAGCACGCTTGCGCTCATCCCATTCCTGAGGATCAGGAGCATTGTCGAGAAGAGCCAGTTCATTCAGAAGCGTCTCAAGCTCTGCAAGGCACATTACCTGTTCCTTTTTCTTGCGCTCACGGATGGAAACAAGAAAGGCGTTTTCGTCTAGAGAAAATGCAAAGGACAGAAGTCCGGTTGCAGTAGTTACAAAGGCTGTAATCAGTGTTACGCCATACTCTGCCAAAGAGTAAGATTCCTTCCCCACGAACTCACCCGCAGCATTGATGGTTCCATATGTAGCATCCATAGAACCCCAGCGGATCATAACAGATGCCACAACAGACAGGATAAACATGCTTGCAAGCCCGGCACAGGTAGTCCAGAACAGAGGTTTTGAAGTGAAATTTTCACCTCTGTGGGAAAGGAAGGTTCCCAACGCCCACATAGAACCGTCAGACATCACAGACATGCAGATGACTGTAATCATCAGAAGGGAAGCATTAGAAAGAAGCACTGTCTGGAGAAAACTGTAGTTCACCGCCGCATCGACGATCATGGCTACAAACGTAATCGGAAGTCCAATAGAAACAGCAAACCGTCCGATGTGGAACTGGAACTGAGATCGCAGACTTTCAAGAGGCTCAATCTCCTTCTGAAGCTTTGCAATCCTCTCCTTAAGTGGAGAAATCTTACGCTCGAGAGCTGCCTTTCGCATCTCACGCGCAGAACGGATACGTACAATCTGGTTTTCGTTGTTGGCAACTGCTGCCTCATGTAAAGCGAGGCAATGCTCAGTCTCAGCATCAATATAGTGGTCACATTCGGATCCAGCCGAATGATGATCACAGGTTGAAATTACTCCGTCGAGATGTGCCTCTGCATCATGATATCCAGCTTCAACAATCTCAGATTTGTTCATGGGATAATCAGCAGTGACAAAATTTTCGAGTCCCAGACCACAAGTAGGCAGGGATGCCGGAACGTAATTGTCAGTCAAAACGCTGTAATCTCCAGATTTCTTCTTGTTAAAAATACTCATTCTTTTACCTCCTTCAGAATGGAAATAACGGCATTCCAAGTATCTTCATGGTTATTCAAAATCTGCTGGGCACAGTCTTCGTAAGTGATACCAGGAAGGTTATAATCATAAATTGGCTTCATCAGCAGACCATGACCATAGCAAGCAAAGGTGGAAGAGAGAATCTCTGCCGTTGCTTCCATCTGATCATGCGCAGAACCGTATTCGGCTCGGATGTCATTTGTAAGCTGTGCCAGGTTCTTCAGAATGCTCTGTCGTTCGTTTTCACGAGATGCACGTTTTCCGGCAACTCTTTCATTAGAACGTGCCTGGGCGTTACTTTCACTATGCGAGTTCAGATTCTTGCCGGACTCAGCAAGTGCGGCAGTAACAGCAGCATAGTCAATCAGAAGCTCATCTGCAGTACTCCATACTTTGCTAAGCTTTTCCTCCGCTTTTTCACGTCGAGTTACACACGCATTGCGAAAACGTTTGATCTGACCGGTTACATAGCCAGATGCGATGGTGTTGGTCTCCGGATCAATGCCTCCAGTGTGAATAATCTTGCCATGCCAGAAGCCACGGAACCAAATAAAGAAGCGAGGGGTATGAATACCCTTCATAGGAAGCGCAGTCTTATTATTGCCCATTGTATTCTCTCCTTTCTTAAGCGACACGATCGAAATCGCAATTGTGAATATGCGCCTTTGCAGTGATACAAAGCATCTGAACGAATTCATCGCGTTCACGAAGCACGTATTCAGCCTGTGCAGGGATTCGATCCAAAATCTTGTTAATCTTTACATTGTGACCATTACCAACTTCATAAATTTCTCTTACAGTCATACTGAAGCCGATACCATCAAGGCATCTTCCATACTTACGGAAGAATGCAAACACAGAACCAGAGAAGTTCTTCGTATCAAAAAGCCAGAGACGAGCTCTAGTGCCAACAGGTTGATAATAAAATTTATGTTTATCGGATTCTGAAACACAAATAATACGGTCTTTATTATGCTTCATATTAATTTTTCTCATAATTTTGTCCTCCTACACTCCTACCCTGTATGAAAACAAGGTCTGCTCTATTTGCAATGCACTAAACTAAACTGATTATCTTATGCATATCATTAGGTGCCAAACTAACAAATGAATTTTTAAATAATATACATCTTTTATTAAGCTATTCTATTATCCGCTTCAAGAAGCTTAATAAGGTAGCAACTAAAATTTGTACCAGCACGATAGTCAGAACTGGTTTTTGCCAAAATACAACAGCCACCTATAGAATCAGCTCTACAAATTTTGTAATGTTTTTCTTCAGATGTGATTATTAGATTGTAAGCCTCCAATTTTGACCGCATTGCTCTATTCATTTTCTTATATCCTTTAAAAAGGTTCTTTTTCACGTTTACTCATATGCATCCCTCACTATCTATTAAATATCTTTTGATATGCTTATAATATCAATAAAAAATGGTCAGCGATATATCAAAAAATGGTCATTTTTTGTTCAAAAAAAACCCAAAAAGATAAACAAAATCGTCTATCTTTTTGGGTTTTTAGTATGTATTATATTCAAAGAAGTTTATGTTTGCTGATTTTTCGATATTATATCTTATCGTTCCGTATCACGATTGGATGATAAATCGCGTATAGTTTCAGTTGCATCTACACTATTAAAAAATTTTCTCACTTTTCTCACACTAACGGACTTACACTTTTCATGTAATATATCAATAATAATGTTTTTGATATCGTCATATTGCAAATGCCTACATTGATTTGACAAAGAAAAAGCTCTCACGAGAAGTTCCGCTCGTTCTTTCTCTTCTTTTATAGTTTGTTCATACAAATCAAACAGTGGTTTATAGTGTTGAACATCAAGCTTGCCATACGTGTCTTCTCTCATATAGCGTTTTAATGTTTCAAAGGAGATTTCTTGAATTATTCCATTACCATCGATATACGTAATGAACTTCAAAATTTTTGACATGTTCATTTTAAATATAGAAT
>ERZ779876.2364-NODE-2364-length-13774-cov-6.748888_pt1 | contig 13774 bp, 10 predicted proteins | sample MGYA00511068_ERZ779876 | MGnify/ENA primary metagenome ERZ779876 (study PRJEB29588, sample SAMEA1970858) | human gut metagenome | biome: human gut; feature: human-associated habitat; material: faeces | place: Denmark | collected 2008/2010 ...
AAGAGTATCCTCCGGCGTTTCGGGTGCGTACTGCACCTTCCAATGCTCCAAAAGATGCAGATAATCGCATAACACCCGCCGACAGTGCAGTTCCTCTCTCTGGAACGCCTTTGCCAGCGGGTATTTCGGTTTCCGCAGTGCTGCCGCAGCAGGGGGCTTGTCCGGGTCAATCCCAAAGTCATACGCCAGCTTCTGCGCCGCCTCATAGTTGCTCAGATTGAACAGCCTTGCCGTAAGGTCGATCACGTCACCAGTTGCTCCGCAACCGAAGCAGTAGAAGTAATCCTCATTCAGCTTCATGCTGGGCGTGTGGTCATTGTGGAAGGGGCAGCAGGCCATATTGCCGCGCCCGACCTTCAAACCGTAGTGTTCGGCAGCTTGTCTCACCGTGACCGCTGCCTTGACGCTTTCAAACAGATTCATACAAAATACCTCCGTAATTTTTTTGACAATTTCCTCTTGTCACCTGAATATACGGAGAAAAACGGGTTGAGCCGGAAAATCCGGCATTTCCGCAAAAAAAGAAAAAGCCGCCCTGAATTTTTGCAAAAATGCAAAAATTGCAGGACGGCGAATGTTCACAGGATATGCCTTGATATTATTCCACTTATTGAATATAATAAAGTTAGTTTTGGGGAAGGAGGGCGAATGCGCATGAAATACCTGTCAACCTTTGAAGCAGCAGAGAAATGGGGTATCTCACACCGGCGAGTGAGCGTTCTCTGTAATGAGGGGCGCATCACCGGCGCACAGCGGGCAGGAAGCCGCTGGATTATCCCGGAGAATGCGGAAAAGCCTTCCGATGCCAGAATCCGAAGCGGAAAATATATCAAAAAGCCGACAGAGGAAAGGGGGACATAACCAATGGAAAACACCTTTTTACCCGGTACTGTCCGGGAGCGCATTGCCGATCTGATGAAATACCATAAAGTATCCCAGACAGACCTTGCGCTGAAAATCGGCTGTGGAGACAGCTTGCTCAGCCGGTTTCTGACCGGAAAGACAGACAAGCTTGGAGACGAAAACATTATCCGCATTGCCAGAGTCTTTAACGTCTCCACCGACTTTCTTCTGGGCATAACTAACGTCCCTGACAAAAAGAATTATGCCATTGACGAGCTGGGCTTATCTGCACAGGCGGCAAGAAACCTCTATGCCGGAAAAGCAAACGCTCAGGTGGTCAATTACCTGCTGGAAAGTCCCCGCTTTCTTGATCTGACCTACATATTAGAGCAGTATTTCAACGACACTGTTGCCGCCGGGTATGCTGCGCAGAATCAGTTATATACAACTATCAGCAGCCTGACACGGAAAACGGTAAAAACAGAAGCTGGCGAACAATCTGCACGGGACATCGCACATTTGAGAACATCGGTTTATCAAGCTGACCTTGCCACCATTGAAAATCAGTTTATGCTGGCGGTCAAGGAAGTGAAAAAGGAAATCGGCAACGACTTTGCCGCCATGCAGTCGATGACCGCAGAGCAAGCTAAAAGAATGTTTACAGAGGTTGCAAAGGGACAGGATATGACAAATCCAACCATTACACCGGAGCAGGTATCCGAGCTGATTATCGGCAGTGTAGCTGGCTTGGATGGTGTCAATCGGGATGCGTTGAATACGCTTGGACAGGCGTTGACAGGCTTTTTCCAGACCACCTTAGAGCAAGCCTCATCACAGGAGAAGGACGATGAAGAAACAGGATAATGAGCAGCTCTGTGCGCTGGCGCAGAAAGGGGACACAGAGGCTCGTGACCTTCTTCTGAAAAACAATCTGGGTTTCATCCGCAAAACTGCCAATGAGATTTATTTGAAATCCAATCTGGCAGAGAGTGACCTCAGTACAGAAACCAGCGATCTGGAACAGGAGGGCTGCCTCGGTCTGCTGACCGCCATTCCCCTCTTTGACAGCAGTAAGGGCATCAAGTTTTTGACTTACGCCGCACCGTTCATCCGCAACACCATGACCGACCTGATACGGGATGTTTTCTCCCAATATGAGCAGAGAATGACCAGCACCACAGACGGACTTGCCTTGCAGAAAATCCGGTTGGATGAGATCCTTCCCGGTGAGGAACGGCTGCTGCGCATTGAAGCCATTGCCGATCCGACCGTCAAGTCTCCGGAACAGATTTATGTGGACAAAGAAACCATGCGTGAGCTGTACGAAGGTTTGGGCAGACTTTCCGAGCGTGAGCAAGCCTATCTGCTGTACCGCTATGGCTTTACGGACGATGTGGAGCATACGATGATCGGCTCAGCAATTCATTTCAATCTGAGAGAGAGCCGTGCAAAGACATTGGAAGATACTGCAATGGATAACCTCTGGCTGGAACTGCCGTGGTGGTTTTAGTGTGTCGCTGCGGCGGGACGAGGGCTGTATATACCTCTGCTTCCGTCTCCGGCCAGTCGGATTTTGCTTCTCAAAAATCCTGCATTTGTGTCACCTTGGTGTCACAAAATCCGCCTGTCCTACTGCCGCAGAAAAGTGTCTGCCTACCGCTATCTGCCCTCATAGCAGATAGCGAAGCCAGCCCCTTTCCCGCGTCAGCCGGAAGCAAAGGTATAACACACTAGACTTTCCTGCGGAAAATCGTGTGCCAACAGGGATGCTTCTCGCCCCTATTGGAAACCCAGCGCCAAGGAGCTGCGCCCCTCTGGACACCCCTCGTTTTAGTCACCTATGAAGATACAACTATCACAACTTGCACATTCATAGCCTCCTAAAACATAACCTTCCGCAGAATTCATCTTCACATTGGATGAAATCTGCGGAAGGTTTCGTTTGGTTATTACCTAGCTTCACCACAAAAGTATCAAAGTTGCAGAAGTTGTGAAGACGCCTAGATATTTTGATTCTTACTCAATGACACCATCTGTATCGAAGATATGGTCTAGCTCATCTGTGTTTATCGCACGAGAAACCTTTTCACGGATTGCGGTTTTATACATATCCAGTCGTCTGAACTGAGTTCTTCCCGCTGCATCCTTACCCATACGGATGAGCTGGATTCTACCGACACCCGGATTCTGCCTTGCGTATTCTGCAAAGCCCTTAGCTTTTCCAAGATTGTCCTTAAAGTCTGCGCTGTGTGGCTCAAGGATATCAATCACATAGCCAAGATGCTCATCTTCGCGCACTATGATAAAATCGGGATAAGTCGGTTTAATCTCTCCGTTGATTTCATATGGAATGCACAGTGCCCATGACGCTCTGGAAGGATTGCGAATCCAGCAGACAAAATCCTGTCGCTTTTCTTCCTCTGCAATAAGATCAGCCTCCCAGCCGTTTAGCTTCAGTTTTGCTGTTCCTGTGGCATCACTAACGAACAAGTGATCACGGTATTCTTTGCCACCGGCCTCATGCGGAACCTGTATTGTCTCCGGAAGACGGAAGTTATGCTTGCTGACCACATCACCGTCAGAGACGATGCTGTCGTAATCTCTGCGGATTTTCTCTGAGTCGATAGTGGCAATATATCTGCGATAATTATCATTTAGTTCGTGGAACCGATTTTCCGCATAGGCATGAAGTCTGTTCATGCAGTCCTCGTCAGCAACAAAAAGGATGACGTCTACTTTAAAAGCCGTGAGGTCGCTGAAGTTGCCATACTTTTTGCCGTATGCCATACCGATGCCTTCGCGTCCCAACTTCACATCGGCAATCTGGAACTGGCGTTCAATGTCTGTATCGGTCGTCGTAAACATATCATAAACAGAATAGTTGTCCACAGTCTCGCCGAACACATCAAAAATCTGCGTGGCAAGCTTGAACTGTTTCACCTGCTGCACGAGGTCATCGTACTTGCCCTTAGCTTTCAGATTTTCCACATAATCACGAATCATCTGGACAATCTCATCCTGCACCTCTCTGATTGCCTCACGGTGCAGCTTGGACATACTAAGCAGGTGTGCCATCCGATATAGCGATTTGAGGTAATCGTTAATCCGGAGCGCTCTGACATTATAAGAAAGCAGGCCGGCATCATTGATAAATTTCATAACCGCTTCACGGTCAAATAAATCCTCTACTTCTTCCTGCTGGCTATCTGGAGCCATAGTTTCGGGTGCAGTAACTGCGCTCGGCTGAGCATCTGCTGTCGGTTTAACATCCGTCTGAACGGTCTGTGTGCTATCGGCGCTCATTTGCTGGAAGGCATTTGTAGGCTGTGCGGGTGTCACTTCTGCTACATCCGGAATCTGTGTCTGCTGCTGTACCGGAGTAGGTGCACCCTGTGTATCCGTTATGGATACCAAAGCTGGCGCCTCGGTACCTTGATTTGCAAACACCTCCAAAGTCATCTGTCCCGGAATTGACATTTGCATTTTCTTCTTCGGTTTAACAGTTAGTGTCTCGAAGCGTTTTCCAGATAGTGACTCGCCATATATGTCTGTCGGAATATCTCCACCCTCAGTGCTCTGCAATGCCTCCACGACATCTTTGACCGTTTCCTCGTTAAAATACGGTAAAAACAGATGCACATCATTCAGGACATCATCGACCTGAATATGCATCTGCATCGGAGTTCTGACCATGCGTCCAAGGAGTTGGGCAATATAGGTAGCGTCATTCGCGTGTTTGAAGGACATCATGGTCTCTGCCCTTGGGCAATCCCATCCTGTAGACAGATTTTCTTTAAAGAACACAACACGGATATTTCGGTCATCTGCGATACGAGAAGGTTCCTCATAACGTACTTCAAACCCGTTTACCGTAAGGGAGGCAGTTGTTCCTCCGAAGGTGTGGACTACCTGACCGTTTTCCAGCTTGAATCCTGTCCGCTCCTCGATCTTTGCGATGCAATCATCCAGATTGGTATCGGTCAGCTTGCCCCCGGTTCCATTTAGCACCTGGATGATCAGAATTGGATTCACATAGGCGTAATGCTGCTCAAAACAATACTGCGTCCAATGTTCCCACTTTTCCTTCCAGTCGTCTGCTGCCGCCTGCAGGATAGCCATATCGTTGTTGACCGCACCGGCCTCTGGGTAAGTGATGACAATGCGGTCTTTCAAAAGTCCGGACGCCCGCACTTCATCCGCTGTGACAATGGACTTATGTATGGTTGAGGATGTGCCCTCGACCAGAGCATTGAACCGTTGAGTCGTCGCAGACATACCAATCACCACTGGCATCGGCGGAATATGATCCTCATCGCTACCCTTGATAAATTTCTGCATGATTGTCGTGGCCTTGCTGGCCTCACGTCCCTGCATGCCGCGGTGTGCTTCATCTATGATAAAGTACAGCCTGTCGCTCTTTTCCCGAACAGTATTTGCAAGCGTCTGCCAAATTGTATAAGTCCTGCCATCGCCATTTTTCGTTAGCTTGGAGGTGACCGACAGCTTCTGCGTATTCAGAAAATAAACATGACCGTCCTCAAATACCTCTTTATCAAAGGATTCCTCGGAAACTGTAACGCACTGCGACAACTTGATCTTATCAGCCTTGGAGTCGATCTTTTGCTTTGACTGCTCGTTCAGCTGAGGCGAATCCGAAAGCCAGACGATGATTGCATCCTGCTGCTCCATATACTGTTCATCACCGAAAAGAATAGCCTCAATCAGCGCGGACATAATGATGGTCTTTCCGGCTCCGGTTGGAGCAGTAAAGGAAACCACCTGCGGCGCATGTGTTCTGTGATAGCTGCCCATTGCCTCCGCAGTCTTCATACGGATATCAGCAAGCGCTCTTTTCTGAAAAGGGAATAATTCTACTCTCATGGTTACCTCCCCGTATTGATTCTGAAATTATCCAGATAGTCTCTGTAAAGCTGATAGCAGTCTTTGCCATCATAGGTACGGATCATCGACCGGTATGCTGTCTCTGAATCCGTTATAATGAAGATTGTCTGGATTTCTGGATGCTGGCTCAATTCGGCATCGAACTCTGAATAATATATTTCATCTACCAGAACAGCCATTTTGTTTTGCGGCAAGATCAGCATATTCGGGAGATCATCATTTTCAAGAGCTGGGCACTTACCAATGGCTCCGCCCTTCATCCAGAGCACCGGAAGCAGTTCACGGAACTGCCTACCGAGAGCAACGGAGGTTTTGTCGAGGAAACTCAGTTTGAAGAACACAGCATTGGTTTTGAATCCATCAGACATCTTCAAATCCGCTAATTCAGGATAAGCAGGTTCTTTTTCTTTTTTATATACTTTTCCTCGAATCTTTTTTCCAGTTTCGGGATTAATGGTTTCCCCGTCAATTTCGGTATATTGTTCTACGTTACATCCATAGTTCCCATCGAGAGGTTTGCCATCAATATTGCATCCCTTAATGGAACAAACCGTTCGAGGCCATGTGACATACCTAGCAATACCGCGTCTATCCCACTCCTTATCTCCTGGCCTATATCCTTTTTCATCTAACGCTTTTGCTTCATCCGCTGAAACTTCATTGTTGGTTACCATAATACACCGACGATGACCATTGTCTATCGAATTTAACAGATTGACAGCATGCATGGTTGTACCAGATCCTGCGAAAAAATCAACAACAAGAGCATTTTTCTTATTTGCAATAAAATACTTGAGTGTATCCATTACAGCATACACCGATTTTGGGAAAGTGAATTTACCGCTTCCTATTATATCGCCAAGTACAGATGTTCCGTATTGTCCCGCATCATAACTTTTGTTTTGCCATACGGTTGTCGTTCTTGTAACCTTACCTTCTGTTTCGACAACTATTTTTGTTCCATCCTCGCGTAGACCTCGTACGGCCCATCGACCGCTTTTAATTTTATCAACATAATTAGCACTTAAATATCTAAACACATATGGTTGGTTTTTGCTTCCTGGAGAAACTCTTACAACGCCTTCTTTACAAAGTTTCTGTAAAGAGTCCCTTGTTATTCCCCAGTTCATTTCAACTCCATCGTCTCTAACGGGGAATACAGGAGTAGCACCTTCAATAGCTGGGATATTAACTCTTTGTTGCTCTGGTTTCAATGCCTCTCCTATAGCAATGATCTTCATTGTCTTATCATCAACATATATTGGATAAAATTGGGCCACACCTCCTTTAATAGTCCCTCTTCTGGAGGCATAATCCGTTCTGCGTAAATACCACCATCTTACTTCTCGTTCATCGCCATTTCCTTTCGGGTGTACCACTTGTGCGTTACCAAAGAGAATAATATACGCATATTCATCAGAGCGCGAAAATAGATTATCTCGCTTTGCTCCAGAGGGATTAATGGTTATACTAACCATTTGCATCGTTTTCCCAGAAAAAATCTCCTCAAGAAGGCAGCCCAAATGTAGGTACTCCTTTTCATCAATGGTAACAATAAGGACGGAATCATTCGGATTCAGAAGTTTTTTCGCAATTTTCAGGCGCTTCTCCATCATGGAGAGCCACTTGCTGTGGCGGTAAGCATCAGAGCTGTCAACATAATCGTTGTTGTACTTCCAGTCCTTTGCTCCGGTGTTGTATGGTGGATCGATGTAGATGCAGTCCACCTTCTCTGCGTACAGGTATTCCAGCAGCTGGAGCGCGTGGTAGTTGTCCGCCTCAATCAGCGTATGCCAAAGGTCGCTATCTGGAGCGTTCTGAACTGCATCCAGCGGTTTTAGTGTGGGATAGATCGGCTCGCCAAATTCTGCAATAGCGACAATCTCATCCAGCTGGAAAGTTACTTTCTCATGCGTCTCTCTGCGGTCGCAGAGAGCTTCGTTCCCATCGAGCTTTATGACCATATAAATATCGCTGACATAGCCTGTCTTTAACGCCACTTTTGAACCGACACGGATTGGAACATCATGAAGTGGCGTGCATTCGGGCAGATGCTCTTCAAACACAAGCCCGAACTTTTTTTGTTTCATTAGTTTATCTGTTTCCTGCAAAATCCTATCCCTGAGTGTTGGATCGTTGATCTGCCGGATCAAGTCTTGTAATAACGCCACTGTTTCCACCTCATTCTTCTGTGATCGTCTTTTCCTTTATGTGATAATCAATGCCGCGCTCTTGACAGAAAGCCGTCACCTCTGCTGCGCATTCATTGTAAAAGTGCCTTTGTCCTTCATAGGCGTTTGCTGTCTTGCTGTAATTCGTTCTGCCGAAGATGATCCTGTCGGTAAATGCTACAGCTTCCAAGATTTCGCGTAAATTCTGCTCTATCATGTTCGGTGTTGGATACGGTTCTATGCTCACCCACGTCTTGCAACCAACTTCGTGAAGCGCTCTCAGCGCTGCCAGTCGGTCTGCACAGGGAACAGCTCCCGGTTCCATCTGTTCCCGGTATGCTTCATCCAGCGTTATCAACGTGATCCCATATTCATTTTCCGGAGAAAGTTCCGCCAATTCCATGGGAAGCAATCCCTTCGTCAATGTAGTGCATTTGATACCGGCCTCGTTCAGTTTTCGGATAGCCGCAATGCTCATCTGGGACACCTCTGGATATCCTTCCATGAACGGATCTGTGGTAAAGCAAAGCTGCACAGACTGAATCTTATCTCTGAGCCTCGGTATCTCTTTATCCAGCAATTCAAGCGTGTTTGATACAAGCACTGGCTCAAGCCAGCTCTCGTAATCCTTAATTTGCCCGAATCGCTTCTTCATCAGGAATGCATAACATGGATATTTGCACCCATGTGCACACCCCTGCACGTGATTCATTGTGTAGTCACCATACTCTACCCCTGTTTGATAAAGCATGGATTTTCGTTTTATCGTCTTCAAGGTGCTTTCATCCTCCGCCTACTTGTTCTTTAATATGTAGTCTGCCATCCGCAGTGCAAGTCCCTGCGCTTTCGGACTCTCACTCGCAATGGCAAAGCAGAATAGGAACATCGGTGAGTTCCTGCTGTTCCTGAAAATCCGCGCATGCTTTGACACACATGGAAAGATTGTCCCAAGCCGAGAGAGGATATACTCCTTTATGTGATCTGGATTTGCGTCCTTAACCATCCGTTCGCCATCGCTCTGTCCGGGCTCCGGGAACAAGTCAAAAAGCGTCATCTGGGGATCTTTCTTATAGAATTCCTTCCTCCATCCGGCATCTCCAAGCAATCGATCTATGCAATCCTCCCATTTATCGTACTTTCCGTTTTTCGGCAGCATACGTTCAAGTGCAGAGAACGGAAACAGGTACCATACGTCTATCGATTTCGTCTGTGCTACATTTTCAAGCGTAGCCCAATTTACCTGCGTCGCATATGGATCTAAGAACAGCAATCCTCTGTTATATCTCCAGTCTACGTTGCTAATAATCTCCGCGAGCTTATCATTCGCATCGCCGCAGTAAATTGTAACAATTCCCCTCATCTGCGGAAACTCGGAGTTTATCATATTCTGAAGTTCTCCTGCCTTCTGAGAGTCCGCTTCTATGAAATAGTAATGATCGAACTTCTTTTCAGACTCCAGTGCACGCTTAGCAGAGCCCACAAGAAACTGCCCGCCGTCACTGGTCTCGATCTCACCGGTTCCAGCAAAGGCATCTATATAAATCTTCTTAAACTTCTGATTTTGCAGTGCAATCAGGTATGCGTCCAGGTAGCTGGTGAAGATATTCAACTTCTCCTCAGTCCAATTGCCACCAAATTTCTGCGACGTTGCCATAAATTCCAATCACCTCATCTATTTGAAACTCAATCTCAAGAAGAGAAAGAGATCACCATTTCCTTCTTTCCTGTATCAGGATTCACAATCTGCTCAATCTTCGCGCCAAAGAAATCGGTAAGATCGCTCTTTACCTCATTACGAAATCCCTCTGACGGGAAAATCGGGTGGTTATCCAAAAGTTCCCACATCTCATCCAGCGGCACCTGCTTTCGGCCTCTAAAGCTGCGCTGCAGGTATTTCGCTATATCGATAACATGCAAGCAGCTTTCATCTTCCTCTTCAGCAATCTCACCGAAAAGGTTAAATGACAACTGCCTGTTCTCAACCGAGTGCTTGGTAGAGGACTGTGCGCCAAATACCTTCCAAGCACTCTTCTTATAGAGCTTAAAGCCCTCCTTGTTGCTCGTGCAATGAATCAAATTGTAGACGAGCGAGTTCTGCGTGTTATAGAACGGAAATGCCGATACGTAGTACCTGCGAGCTCCTTTCAGTGAATTTATGATTTCTTCCACTCTAGCCTCATAGGCCTTCTTGTCACTTCCGTAAGGCACCAGTTTCTCAAAGTCTTCCAGATAAGTGTTCTCATACTTTGCCTTTGTCGTCTTCTTCTTGGCGCTTGTGATCGCCCGCACCGGATCTGAAACCATGTGATTAATCATAACTTCACCCCAGTTACGAAAAAACGGCAGAAGCGCTTCCCAGTCAATAGTCGCATCATACGGATCGTAGAGCAGGAAATAATGCAGGTGCCCAGTTCCATATAACTGTGGTCCGATAGTTCGGAGTAGCTCGTGCGCATCACCACAAGAGGTGACAATCTTAAAATTGCGCTCATCCTGTGGAAGATGCTTTTTTAGCTCATCTACGCGCGCTTTATCCTTGTCATTCAAGTAAATGTGTATATTTTTCTCCGTATAGGTCCTTGATGCTTCCCTAAGTGCTTCTGAGACGCGTACTGCTGTACCTTTCACCAATCGCCCGGCATCGTCGGTGTATACACCACTGTTGCACATACAGTCTATAAAGATCAGCCCATTGCAAGACTCAGTCAGCAGCAACTTCTGTGCCCACGATTTGATGTACTCCTCTATCAGCTCAAATTTTTTTATTGTGTGAGGGCTAGCCTTGCTAATTATGTTTTTCTTTTTTGCCGACATACCATCCACCTCTTATTCAACGATGCCTTCTTGGAAAGAAATCAGCTTTCGGATATTCCCAATATCGCAGTTCCGTGTTTTACGCACCTTCGTTAGCATTCTTATACTGACAGTTTAACCTTTAGACAGCTTGTTAGCGAAAGATCATTTGGTACCAACCTTTCTTTCAAAAGGCATCTACAAAATCATCCCGAAGTGCTTCAGTGCCTCCGTAATTGCCTTTTCCTTCTCCGGTGGGCATTGCGGTTGCTTGACGTTTTCAGATTTTGGCTTATTGTAGTTCTCACGCTCAATGATGCCGTATTTCTGCTTCACCTGTGCGATATAGAGGTGGCTGACTTTCAGTCCGGTATGTTCCAGAACATACGCCTTGATTTCCTCGTAGGTTGCCTTACTCTCCGCCGAAGTCAAATCCAGCTCGTCCATCTTCACTTCGATCTCGATATGTTCCTTGCTTTGAAGTTTGGACAATAAACATACCGTCTCCACATGCGCGCAGCGTGGGAACAGATCGAAGCAGTGCGCTTTTTTTGCTTCATATCCCTTCTCCCGCAGTCTTGCGATATCGCGCGCGAGCGTCGCGGGGTCGCACGAAACATAGACGATCCTCTCAGGACTCATCTGTGCCATTGCCTCAATCACATCCTCGCTCACGCCCTTTCTCGGGGGGTCGACGACGATCACATCCGGTTTGACGCCGTCCCGCGCGAACTGAATGGCTGCCTGTCCCGCGTCGGCGCAGAAAAACTTTGCGTTCGAAACCCCGTTTCTCCGTGCATTCTCCTTCGCGTCGCGAATCGCCGCGTCTACAATTTCCACACCGTAGACCGTCTTCACGTGCCGCGCAAGACAGAGCGTAATCGTTCCGCTGCCGCAATATAAATCAAGCGCCGTCTCTTTTCCCGTAAATCCGGCAAACTCGATGGCCTTTTCATAGAGCCGCTCTGCCTGATCGTGGTTCACCTGATAAAAGGCTGCGGGCGAGAGCCGGAACGTGAGCCCCAGAAGCATATCCTCTAAGTATCCTTCTCCATAGAGCGTCTCGAACCGCTCGCCCAAAATGACGTTGCTCTTTTTTGTATTGTAGTTAACGACGATTCCCGTTACGTTCGCGTCCGCCGCTAAAATTTCCCGCACCAGCGTCTTCTTTTTGGGAAGCGCTTCGCAGTTTGCGACGATACAGACCAGCGTCTGCCCCAATTTTACGCCGCATCGCAGATAAATATGCCGGACAAGGCCCGTATGCGTCCGCTCGTCGTAGGCCGGGACATTTTCCTTCTCCATCCATGAAAGCACCGCCGCACGGATTTGTTCCGCCGACTCCGGCTGAATTTTGCAGCCCGTAATTGGAATTACCGTGTGCGACCCAGCCCTGTAAAAGCCTGCAACCGTTTTCCCGTTCTGCGATTGCACTGGAAACTGCACCTTGTTGCGATAGCCGTAAATGCTCTGGCTGCCCGTGATCTGCAAGTCCGGAAAATGGACGCCTCCAATGCGCAAAAGCGCGTCCTGGACACGTTGTCTTTTCTGTTCCAGCTCACACGCGTAATCCATGTGCCAGAACACGCACCCACCACAGTGCCTGAAGCTTTCGCATTCCGGCGTTACCCGGTGCTCGGACGTTTTTTCCACTCGCACCAGAGAGCCATAGGCGCACGTTCTTCCCACGTGATCGATTCTGATTTCACATTGCTCACCCGGAATTACTCCCGGCACAAACACGACCTGTCCGTCCACCCGCGCCACACCCGCACCCTCGGCGGTAAGGCCCGTGATTTCTACGCTGTACGTTTTGTTTTTCTGCATCTGTTTTTCTCCGTGTTTCACGTGAAACATTTCACGCGTCCAACCGTTCGCCATTCGAAGTATCGAACCGGTAAACATTTTCATGCGTGATTTCCCCGTCGTCATCCGCGTACCGTTCCGTCACCATATAAGTTACCGACAAAATTCCGTTTTCGAGACTAGCAGTATAGCTGCCCTCTAGAAAACCAATCGTATGACGCGCCTGCGCCGTTTCATAAACAGTCGTGCCCATATAATTCTGCAAGTTCTTCTGCAAATCAACAAATGTCTGATTGATTGCAGACGCAGCCGATTCCGAATCAAGTGTAAACGAAGGAAGCGTCAAGCTGATGCTCACGACCTCTTCCAGATCTGCTTGAAATTCATACGGCACGTCCGTAAAGCTCTCCGAAAAATGCGCCTCCGGCGCAATGGGCTTTGTTTGCATCTCTTCAGACGGAACTGTCTCCATATGAACAGGCGCGTCCGCATCATTCATTGGCGCTTCCGAAGAAGCATTCTGCGTTTGAGAAGTTGTCTCCGCTTCAACAGGTGCAGCCACAGCCTTCTCCTGAACGTCATTCGCGCCGCACGCACTTAAAATCAGCAAAGCGGCTGCAATCACCGCAAATTCGCGTTTCATAAAAATATCACCTCATCGCGATTTTACCATAGAACCCCGCTTGTGTAAAGCGCCTGGATTCGCTATACTAGAGCTACTACGCATAGGAGGCAAATCATGCTTTCATATACAAACTGTGAACTCTGTCCAAGGCGCTGCCATGCTGACCGCACAAGAGGGGAACTCGGCTTCTGCCGCGAGCCGGATCATATTTACGCTGCGCGTGCCGCCGCGCATTATTGGGAAGAGCCCGTCATTTCCGGCAGCTTCGGCTCCGGCGCGGTCTTTTTTTCGGGCTGTACGTTAAAATGCATCTTCTGCCAGAACAGGATCATCTCGCAGCAGAACCTCGGAAAAGAGATCACATCCGAACATCTGCGCGAAATTTTCTTAAAGCTCATCGACGATGGCGTGCAAAACATCAACCTCGTTACCCCCACACACTTTCTCCCCTCCATTCTCCCCGCGCTCACACCCAAGCTCCCCATTCCCATCGTCTATAACTGCGGCGGCTACGAGCGCGTCGAAACGCTCCGGGAATTAGAAGGTCTCGTTGATATCTACCTTCCGGACATGAAATATTCAAATGCAAACCTCGCCGCAAAACTAAGTCGCGCGCCCGATTACGTGGAAACTG
>ERZ779876.2388-NODE-2388-length-13627-cov-2.752653_pt1 | contig 13627 bp, 8 predicted proteins | sample MGYA00511068_ERZ779876 | MGnify/ENA primary metagenome ERZ779876 (study PRJEB29588, sample SAMEA1970858) | human gut metagenome | biome: human gut; feature: human-associated habitat; material: faeces | place: Denmark | collected 2008/2010 ...
TCCGGCTACTTCCTCAAGATTCAAAGTCGGTTGTTGAATGCCGTTATTGTCGGTTGTCGAACCTTTGAAAACCAGATTGCCGCTCATTTCGGAGAAATTTTCTCCGTTGTCCAGGCTGTACATCCAAATGTAGTTTTTCGGTCCGTTGGGCTGGACACGCAATGCGACATCCAGCGACAGAAGTGAAACCTGGGCATTGTTTTTGGGGGTGATGGTGAATTGGTAGTAGGACCCGCGTTCGATGGCGGCCTCTTTGCTGATGTCCATGGGCCATTCTGAGGCGAAAGCATTGCCTGCCTTTTGAGCCGTGAGCCCCGGACCGCGGCTCAAAGCCGACATTTCCAGATTGGCGTTGACAACGGTGGCATCCCGGGTCGGGTACTTTATATTATCGTGCCCCGTGAGGTTCCATGCCAGCACAATGTATTTCTCGATTACGTCGCGGAGCGATCGGGGTTGGATAAACAGTTGTGTATTGCCATCTTCTCCGGCTTCGGTAAATACCAGTCCGATGTAGGTGGCCGGTTCTTCGGGAACGGCAAGGGTTGCCAGATCGCTCCCTTCTCGGGCATAGATGGTCAGTGTCCCGGTCCCATCTCCGACGGTTAAACCTTCCTTATAGGAGGGATTTTCGGCAGAAGGGTCTTCTGGGGTGCAGTTGGAAACCCGGACCAATATTGATTCGTAAGCTTCGGGATTGGCTTCCAAAGTAGCTGCGGGAACCGGGGTTGGACAGCTTGTGCCCGGTGCTCAGAACCGTTATTTCCGTACTATTCAGCGATCGGATAGTCAATGCTCCGTTCTCCCGGGTGAGGGTTTTGCCTGCGATTTGAAGTAAGAGCGAATCTCCCGGCTGAAAAGTTGAGGCTAATTCCGGACCTACATGTACAGCGATTCCGCTGGTCTTGCTGCGAAAGGTGTTCTGTATGATGACGATGCCTTCGGGAACATTCTTTTCGGCGTAGTTTGAACTGACTACTCCGCTGATCTGGACGGCTCCGGAAAGGTCGTCCGTGGTGAGCTGCCGATTGTTGCCTTTGTAAAGGAACCGGACGTCGGAGATCGATACCGTCGGGTTTAGTGTACCCGCGACCCAGTCCGGGTCCGTTTTGCATGCACTCGTTGCGCATAAGGCGAAAAGTGCGGTTGCCAATACTATCTTTTTCATAATTGCTTTGTTTTCAATCACGTTTTCCATTATTGGTTGTCCTTACGCTGCCACCATACTTTGGTGCTGATTTCGTCTTCGCCTTGGGAGGATACGGCATCGTAGTAATTTTTCCGGTTGGTTGTCTGCAAGTAAACCGGATAGTTGAGCCTTGACGGTAATTCGCCGCCATTGTGCAGCCCGGCGCTTTTGGGCAGGATCGGGTATCCGGTTCTGCGGCATTCGAACCATTGCTGTAAGTCTGTGTAAAACAGGGAATAATATTTTTGCAAATGGATTCTGGACATCTTGTCGTCCAAACTTTCGCCATCGTCCCACTTGACAGCGGTATTGTCCAAATATGCCGACGAGGCCGTAAGGTCCCACATGCCGAGGGCCGCGATGACGCCGTTTTTATAATGGATTTCCGCATCGGCCGAGATGTATCTTTTGACGGAGGCTTCGGCGATTATGAATTCCAGCTCGGCATAATTCATGATGTTGCCCAGCCGGGGGTCGTTTTTGAGGGCGAGGGGAAGGCGTGATCTTGCAGACACCTCCTCTCCGACGGGATAACCGCTCGGGACGCCGGCGTATTCGCCGTTGGAAGTATCCGCCCATTTGGGCCGGCGGGGATCGTTCCAACGATTGAGATTGTCCAGGAAAAATTCGGCAAGGACATACGTGCGCCAGTCGGAATCGCGGAGCGTATAGAAAGGCGAAACATAGGGTTGCTCTCCGGTCCAGCGCAGAATCGCAGAATCGTCGTTGCTCGTCATGACCGGATAATCCGTCGGGCGCTCTTCCAGTATTTCGGCAATTTTTGCAGCAGCCGTTTCCTCGTCTTTGCCGGAGACGCGCAATAATAGCCTTAAATACAAAGAATTGCTTAATTTACGCCATTTCAGGGCATTTCCTTGGAAAAGAGGGTCGCAAATCACCTGGTCCTCGGGGAGATCGCTTCCGTTTGCCAATAATTCGTTTGCTTGTTCAAGTTTGGCGAAAATGTCTGTATAAATATCCTCCTGACGGTCGAAAACCGGGGTGAGGATACCTTTCTTGCCCTGGCATGCTTCCGTATAGGGGATGTCGCCATAAGTGTCGGTGAGCATCGAGAAGACCCAGCATTGGCAAATCAGCGAAATTCCCATATAGGTATTGTACGTCTTGTCGCTTTCCACCGTATACAGGGTTTGTGCCGTTTCGTACATATCCTTGAAATTAGTCAACTGAACATACCAGTTGTTCCAAAGGTAGTCGGCCACGGATTTGCGAATGTCGTAGCGAAAGATACGGCCTTCGATGTCGCCCATCAGCACCGTGACTTGCATCAGCTCATTGGTAAGGCTGCGTGTGCGGCTCATATTGGCCTTCACGACACTTGTCAGGGCAGGAGCGAGCAATGCCTGAGGCAGTGCCTCGTCGCTGGCATTGGGATTTTTGCTGACATCCTCGAAATTCGACGTACACGATACGGATACGAAAAGGAGGAGCAGAATTGCGACAATATATTTGAAATGATTACGCATGGTTCTGTCGTTTAAAATTCGATATTGAGTTTGACACCGAAATTGCGTGTAGCGGGGAATTGGGCAATTTCAAATCCTTTGTCGATGGCCCCGTTGTTCAGCGTGCCGAATTCCGGATCAAAAGCCGGCCAATTGGTGATCATGAACAAATCGCGGCCGTAAACACCGATGCTCAGTTTCCGCATACCGATTTTTTTGCAGATACGGGCCGGGAAAGAGTAGCTCAGGGTCAGTTCCCGGAGTTTGAGGAAATCGGTGTTGAACATACTTCCCTCCAGGTTTTCACGACCGCTATGGCGTGTATAATAGGTCCAGATTTCATTCGCCACGACATCGTTTTTCCGATAGGTTCCGTCAGGATTCTCGATAACGCCGTTGCCGATGATACCGTTATAACGTCCTGGGAGTGTTTTTTCGTGCTTTCCGTGTTCCATCAACATGGCATTCGTGAAAGAGTAACCTTTGCCGCCGAACTGTCCGTCGAATAAAATATTGAGACTGATACCCTTGTATTTTATCTCCGTTCCGAACGAACCTTTGCCTTTCGGGTTGCTGTCACCCAGATAGATCAGATCGTTGGCCAGAAGCGGATAGCCGTCTTCTCCGTAAACGATCTGTCCGTCGGGAGCACGTTTGTAACCCGTACCGTAGATGGCGCTCATGCTTTGTCCCACACGTGCCTCCATAGAACCTCGTCCCGATAGGGTATTCTGTAATTGAAGTGCAAACAGATCATCCGTCAATTCCATCACGGTATTCTCATTCGCTGAATAGGTGCCGAAGAGCCGCCAGGTCCAGCCGTTCTTGTTGCGGAATGGGGTGGCATTAGCTTCGATTTCGACACCCCGGTTACGGACGAGTCCGCCGTTCACAATCATATTATTGTACCCAGTCGCTCTGTCGAGTGTGGCCGTAAGTATCTGGTCACGAGTTTCCCCTTGATACAAGGCAATGTCCACGCCCAGTTTATTATTGAAAAACCGGACATCCGCACCTACTTCCCAGGTGCGTGTACGCTGTGGACGCAAATCGGGATTTGGAAGGGTTGTAGGATTCGTCAGCCCGCCTGAAAAACCGTCGGCAGTCGAATATACGTAAGTATTTTGGTAAACTTTGGTCCCGCTGCTGCCCACTTCGGAGAAAGATGCTCTTAACTTGGCGAAAGTAATCCATCGTGGCATCCGGAACATATCCGATAACACGGCACTCACGTTTACGGAAGGATAGAAAAACGAAGAATTATCCGTCGAATCCGGTGTCGCCAATACGCTGCTCCAATCGTTACGTGCGGTAACGTCGAGGAAGAGGTAGTTTTTATATGAAAGCGTGAGAAGACCGTAGATGCTATTGATGATATAATCGCTCTCATAAGGAATGGTCACTAAAGCGAATTTGCTGTTGGAAAGGCTGAAGATCTGCGGGAACATCAAGGCGTTGGCCCGATTGTTCTCCCGACGGTAGCGATTGTGTAAAGTGCTGCCTCCGAGTGAAGCGGACAGTTCAAAAGCTGAAATCTTCTTTTCGTACTTGAGCAAGAAGTCCCCCGTAATTTCCTGAGCAAATATTTTGGTGGTACGATACATGCCGTATTTGAACTTCTGCGTATCCATTGGGCGCTGTTCGGAACGATCTTCGTAAGACATGTCCATCGAACCTCTGACCATTAGGTTGAGTCCTTTGATAATGTCGTAATTCATCTGAACATTGCCTGTTACGGTATGGCGATTGAGCTTATTGAGCATCTCGTTGACGATCAGGTAAGGGTTGTCAGGCGAAGTGCTGAACGGATAACTCTGATCAACTCCTTCTTTACCCGGCATCCAGTACTCTTTCAGCCAATCGAGATTGCCGTTGGGAACCTGCATGATATTCCAATACATGACCGTCTGGTTGTTATAACCGGTAGCAGGCAGGTTGTCACTCTTTTTGTTCGTGTAATTTATTTTGGTGGAAAGCCGTAATTTTTCGGTCATTTTCTGATTGACCGAAACCGAAATGGTATTACGCTTATATCCTGTATTCGGGATAATCCATTCGTTGTAGACATTGGTATACCCTACTCGGAAATTCGTATTGGTAGAGCCTCCGCTTAACGATACGCTGTTCGTATAAGTTTGGCCTGTGCGGAAAAAATCCTTGTGGTTATTGGGATAGGGACGCCACAATGTCCTTTCCGTAGCTTGGCCATGGGTCGCCGGGTCGTATTGGTAGAACATCTGTCCGTCGAATTTGGGGCCCCATGCCTGGCTTGTATTGCGGGTGTTTGGGCCGTCTTCGGTCGCTCCCCACGAAAAATAATTGACACCTTCTGTTCCTGAACCATATGCGTATTGATAGTCAGGCCAATGGTATGGAGTCTCGAAATTGGCGGTTGATGAGAACGATACTTTGAGTCCTCTCATTGTTTCTTCTCCGGTTTTGGTTGTGATGATGATCGCTCCGTGAGCACCTCGCTGGCCATACAGCGCCGCTGCTCCTGCACCTTTCAGTACGTTGATGCTTTCGATGTCCTCGGGATTGATATCGTTCAAGGCGCTACCGAAGTCGACCGGAGAATCTTCTCCTAAATAGGAGCTGTTGCCCGATCCCGTCGAAAGTCCGCTACTGCTGTTGATGACCACCCCGTCGATCACGATCAACGCTTGGTTATCACCTGTCAGGTTGCTTTCACCTCGAAGAATGATCTTGTTCGATCCGGCGGGACCTGCACCCGAGCGCACCAAATTCAGACCGGCGATCTTACCCGAAAGAGCCGAAGTCCAGTTGGTCGAAAGCGCCTCGGAGATTTTGTCGCCGCCGAGTTTGGTCGTTGCGTATCCCAGTGCCTTCTGTTCGCGTTTGATACCGAGGGCCGTCACGACGACGTCGTTGATCGCTTGTGCTTGTTCGGTCAGTGTCACGTTGATCTGTGTCTGCGTGCTGACAAGCCTCTCTTCGGTCGTGTAACCCATATAGGAGAATACCAGTACGGAGTTTGCCGGAATTTCGAGACGGTATTCTCCTTTTATGCCGGTAATTCGACCGATATTGGTGTTTTTCACCAAAACTGTTACACCTACCATTGGTGTGCCTTTTTCGTCAGAAACAACGCCTGAGACTGTAACCTTGTTTTGGGCTCCGGCATGAAACGACATAAGCATGAATGTCAGAATCAGAAGCCAGCGGCTTCCTCCCGGTACATTGTACCGGGCTTGTTTTTGGTCTATTTTTTTCATAGTTTAGAGTGTGAGGTTGCTTTGAAGTTACAAAAAATCACGATTGTTTGGTTAAAAGGACTAAAGTTGATCGTAAGTGATATTTTCAGTTGTAAAACCGGCCGAGCGAAAATCGGTAATCCGATGAAAGGTCAGCATATTGGCGTCATGCTGACGAATGGGAAGGCCCCGGCTTTCGGGAAATGCCGTGCGGCTCACGGCAATGATATCATTCCCATCGAACTCCCAGTCGGTGTATTGGAATCCGTGGAAAAAACAATTGTTGCTCGAGATCACTTCTTTCACGACTGTCCAGTTCCGTAGGTCAGCGGAAGAGCAGAGCACCAATCTGCTACGCAGAAAAATGGGATAGATTCGGGTGCTATACCAACCTGTATGGGTCCGGACTCGGTCTTCGTCATAGCAGGGATTGGCCAGTGTCCAGTATTTTCCGCTTACGGTATCGTAGCGGACAGTGAATTTTTTGCCGCCGCCCGGCATGTCGCAGAAACCTGTTGCCGGATTAAAGGTGATCGTTCGCTGATCGGTGACGGAGACGAGTGCAGCCAAATCGTTTGTCCTCGAATCATCGATACGTATAAGTACGACCAATTTGCCAGCAGGATCAACGACGATACATCCTTCCTGCCACTCGTTGAAGATATGGTCCGGATTTCCGGAGAGCCAGGAGGTAACGCCCGTGAGTGTGTTCGTGAGGGTCCAGTTGGCCGGACGCATAGGGTCGGAACCGACCGGTATAGAGAGTACGGTTATTCCCATTTTGCCGTCGGCAGGGGCTGTTCCCATGGCGTGCCAAATGCGTCCCTGATACTCGATGAAAGGGGTTGGGGCTCCGTGATAATCGCCTTTGAAAAGGGTTGTCAAGGATGACCAGGTGTGTCCTTTGTCAGAGGATTTGCGAATCACAATATTGCCGCGTGTCGCTGCACTGATACCGACTTCGTAGAGGGTGCTGGGGTCTGAAGGGCAAATAAAGCATTTGCAGAAATTCATATAGTCCGGATTCGAGCATTTTTTCCAACTGAGACCCTTGTCGGTCGAACGGAAATACGTATTGCCTTTGGGGTCGGGGCCGGAACTGCCGACGAAATAGCTTCCGTCGGAGAGAATCATGATACTCGGATTGGTGATGTTACGCTTGCGGAGTTCGGTTGCCGAGGCGATAAGTTTACCGGGAGCCGGAGGGACTCCATCGACGGTAATCTCCCGGCCGAAAACCAATGTTGCGGCGTTAGGTTGGCCGGACGGAACTGGAATCCATTTGCCGGGAGTCGTGTAATGACAGGTGTAAAGGTGCATGCGGAGCGAACCTATTCGGAAAGAAGTATGGCTGTCGTTCCACATGCTACCTGGGTGAATATTGTCTGCTACGGCTATTCGCAGGATGGTGGGGTGGTTAGCAGATACTCGCTCTACACCCCGGTATTCACGGAGTGTGGTGGCATAATGCATATTACTTCCAAATGCGATTGCGAACTCCTGTGGGATTTTGAAGTCGTCGTTTTGGGGATATAGGGCATCGCCGCTACGTACGTCTCGAATGTCGATCATTGTTCCGGAAACAGAAATCAGAGCATCCGGATCGAAAGTCGGCAAAGAGGGTGTATTGTCCCCGGAGGAGCACGAACCTGCCAGCAACAAGAGAAGCGTGAGTTTGCGAATGACCATAGCTATCGGGGCTATTCAGTGAGATATAATTGTCGAGAACTCTTTGTGATAAATGTGAGGGCGAGTCCTTCGATCTGTTGCAGTTTATCAGTATACCGGTGCAAATGTTTGGCTACCATAGCGGTTATTCTTCGCTGAAAATATTATTGAGCAATTTAGCCAACCGGTAAGATGCGCGTAACATCAAGTCCTCGGCCAGCGGATAGGCCTTGTTGACGAAAGGACGGTCCAATTCATCGTCTTTTTGCGCCCATTCGTAGATGATGCGGCACCGCTGGGCGTTTTCTCGGGCCCAACTGACCGGTGTCCCCGCTGCCATTTCAGCCATTTGTTCGTCGGTGAAACGGTCGAGTTGTTCCTGATATTCGCGATAGGTCCAGCCGTGGTTATTATCGAGCATGGCATCCCAAATCGGATGGTATTTCTGAACCCGGCCATAGAGTTTTACTGGAAAGAATCGAGTGGTTTTCGGATAGACAATGTGCGCGGGACAATGAATGTCGCCGATCAAATGAACAATAAATTTGATGTCGAGGGCTATCGAGTCTTTTGGGTGCATGTCCCGGTTCTCGAGCCGATTAAGGGATCTCATGATCGCATTCATGCCATCCAGTTCGGGGCGTTTCGAGGCCGGCAGGGGGTCGTTGTTCTCATCGACGGTGACTGTATGTTTGAATGGGATGTGTTCGTGCTGTTGGTCCATCCATGCGGCGTAGTAGACGATTGAGCGACCGTCGAGATATTTTTCGATGGCGGCTTTCGCTGAAGGCGTGAGGTGCTGTTCGGCGATGTATGCGATGGCTTCATGGGCTGTGCGGTTCCATGCCGATACTGACTGGAGGGTATAGCATACGAGGCATGCGAGAAGGAAAAGGCGCTGTTTCATGACTTTGTGGCAATTATTCGTTTGTGTAATCTATTTTTTTTGCAATGAACGTTATGCCGCAGAAATCCTTGGTTTGCGGAATTTCGATCTTCTTTCCGGCTTTTGCTTTCTTGCTGAAAATTTTGAGGGATACGTCGCCTTTACTGGTTGAATACGTTACTTCGGAATTTTTTACCTCGCGCCAGCCGAAAAGGTCTTCCGCCGTCCGCTCGTTTTTGCGGGCGATGATGTAGACCAAGCCGTCCGCAGTGGGTGTGACGGAGCAGACCTGGGACAGTTGGCCGGGTGTGGCTTCGCGTATCAGCATGTCGAAATCGTTGAAACGTTCGGGCAGGATGTTTACGGGATAGCTGCGGTTGAGGAACAGTTTGGACCCTTTCTTCAGTTTGACGGATTTGTATCCGTCACCCTCGGCTTTGACGCCAGTGAGGGTCATCTCCTTGGCCAGTTCCGCAGCGGCCATGTCGGCGGCGAGCAGCGGGGAGTCCGTGCGGAAAGGGGCCACCGGCAGTCCGGCTGTGTCTTTGAGGTTTCCGATACCTTCGTTGCTGAACATGTAGCGCACAGCGACGGGTTTGCGTACGGCGTCGTTCCAGACGATGAGCGATCCGTCTTTTTGGTCGATCATGGCCCGGGCAGGCCGGAAGACCATCGATGCATCGCAGATTTCGAGAGCTTCGGCCGGATTTCCGTCGCTAACAATACCTCCTTCGGCATTGTTGAACGCGATAATGGCTTTTTGTCCTTTAACTGCGATTGAGGCGAATGTCGCATGGCGGTATTTCGAGCCGGGTTTGCCGTAAGTCTCGGCCAACGCCCAGTTGGCCAGGCGGCGTCCGACTTCCTGTTTGCGGCGCGGATGGATGTCGCCGACATTCTCTACCAGGTCGGACACGACGACCATGCCGGTCCTGTCTTTCGATGCGGCCACCCGGGCCTGTTGTTCGCGAATCTCCGCACCGCTGTTCGGATGTTTGTATTTGTACGGGGCGATCTGCACGAAATAGAACGGCAGGTCCCGGCCGAACCGCGTGCGCCATGAATCGATCAGCAGCGAGAACGCATCGGCATAACTTGTGTGGCCGACGTTGGCTTCGCCCTGATACCAGACGATTCCGGCAAGAGCGAAGTTGGTGATCGGATGGATCATGGCATTGTACATCGATCCGATCGTGTAGTTGTAGGGACTTTTACTCTTCCGGTTTTTGGTCCACATTCCTTTGAGCGCCGGTTCTTTGGACATGCTCGATGCCGGTGTCCATGTTTCGACCGGCGAGCCTCCCCACGAGGCGTTGATCAGTCCGACAGGCTGGCTGAGCGCTTCCGAGAGGGTTTTTCCGAAGAAATAGCCTACGGCGCTGAACCAGAGGGCGCTTTTGGCATTGCATACCTGCCATTTGCCCTCGCACTCCTCCTGATACCATGGGGAACTGTTGCGGGTGACGGTGAAGAGCCGGATCGTGGGATTCATGGGTTTTTGCAGTTCTTCCTGCATGTCGGTGATCCCTTGTGCGGCGCTGTAGTTCATGTTCGACTGTCCTCCGCACAGCCACACTTGTCCGACGAGTATGTCTTTGACTTCGATTTTCCGCTGTTGTGTCTGGACTGTCAGTGTATATGTCCGGTTGTCCGCCGCCGGGGTCTGGATGCTTGCCAGCCACTTGGTGTCGCCGGTCGATTTGGTTCGGACCGTATCTTGCGACCAGGAGGGAATGATCAGTACCTCCTTGTTGGGTTCGGCCCATCCCCATATCTTGACGTTTGAGTTCTCTTGCAGGACCATGTGGTCGCCGATGATTGACGGCAGCCGCAGGATCGGCTGGGCTGTGATTTGCCCGGCTCCTGCTCCCAACAGGAGCAGTGCCGCGCAAAGGCTTTTCAGGGTGATTCGTTCCATGATTCGTTGTTGTTAGTTGACACGGATGTTGAATTCTTTTTCGAGTTTGAGTTCGCCGGCCAGGGTGGTTACGGTGGCGACTACTGTTGTGACATATTCCCCCGGCTGCATGAAGACATGGGAATATTTTTCCGGCTGTTCGCCGCTCGCCGATTTGACTGTCATTCCGGTGTCGGCTGGGGCATGTTTGGGGGCGGGGCGGTAGATGGCATGGGTTATGGCCCAGGCGTCGCGGTCGGTCGTCGGTTTGAATGCCGCCTGCATACGGATTACGGTCGTGCCACCGCTGGAGACGCCTTTTTTGCAGATATTCGTGTCCTTGCCCTCGGCATAGGATGCTCCGTTGACGACTTCGATCTGTTCCTGTGCCTTTCCGACGACGGAGATCAATGGTGTAGGAGCCTCGTTCGGGTAGCAGCTTTGCGACTCGACGGAGTAGATCTGGAACCAGGTGCGTCCATTGCCTTTCAATCCGGTTTTTTCATCGACGAAATCGGCGTCGTAAGTGTCCACGTGGTAGAAAAATGCAAAATAGACGGGCGTGTCATAGTCGGGGAACCAAGAGGTTATGTCGGCGACACCCGAGTCATAAGGCTGGGTGATCGCATTGGCCTCGGGGTCGATTGCGGCGCCCGAGCTGACGCTGATATAGGGTGGAAGCTGGAATTGCGGGGATACGTCGGTCCAAGAGGCCTTGTTGATTGCCTCTTCGGTATACTCTCCGTTGAAGTTGGTCGAATAGCGTACCGTGGCGCAGTTGCGCTGCATGCCGTTGATGTAGATGGATTTGAAATTCATGTTTACTGAAGACTCTTGCAATTTGCCCTGCGTAGCGTAACGGTATTCATGGCCTGTTTCACCGGACCAGAATGTGATTTTGTCGGCTATGCCGCTGAAAACAAAGTCGATGCTTTCGCCTGCGTTGCAGCTCAGTGTTGTCGGGACGACGTTGAATTCGTCGGTCAGTCTAAAATCTTCCAGCGCGAGTTCGACGGACTTAATGTAGTGCATGTTGGATTTGAAATCCACTTTACCGGGAAGTGTGAGTGTATTGACCGAGTTGTCGATGGCCGTGACTTCCAGGGTGATGTCGCCGTCGGGATGGTTTCCGGGTGCGACTACGAAGTAGAAACTGCGCTCCGATTTGGCTAACGAGGCTGTTTGTCCGAAGGTCATCGTGACGGATTTGCCGCCCTCGATGATGTCGATCCGTCGTTCAACAGCGGTAAGATCCGTCGTGCCCCGGACGATGGCGAGGTCGGTTGCTGCCGATGTGATGCGGATCTGTTTCACGGGAACCTCTTCCAACGAGGATGATGCCGCCATTTTCAGCTTCAGTTCCACGATGGTATAGAGGTTTCGGAAATTGAATCCGGCTCCCTTCGCCGGATCTGCAATCCGTACCGGAGCGGCGGTCATGAATCCATAGCGTGCAAGGTGGTCCGGCGAGCCAGCCGTGAGTTGCTGTTGTTCGGCGGGCAATACGATCGGCAGCGCACCCGGCGTACTCTCGTTTGCGGCGGGGTCGTAGGGGTAGTAGGCGTAGAACTCGCTGCCTGCGGCTACGTTCTGGTAGGCCTGCCCGTAGGTCGAGAACCGGAAGACGCAATTGGCGGCGTCCTCCGAATTGGGATATGCCGTATAAGCATAGTTGTCGCCCAATGATCTGTCGTCCTGAATACCGTATATACCGACTTCGTCGCGGTCCGTCCAACGGAAGGTCAGCCCGTCATCTTCTACGATGGCTTCGGTGCGTGTTTTGGCGACTCCGGCTGAAAAGGAGAAATAGTTTTCCGTATTGTCGCCGGGGATCGGGGCGTCCTGGCAGCCGGCGAGCATGGCCGTGGCCAGCATGCTGAATAGGAAGATGTTGTTTTTCATAACTTAATTGGATTTAGTCGTTCCATTCTCCCGGATCGGGCGATGTGATGCCGCCGCTGTCCTCGACGACGGTGAGCGTAAGTTGGCGTATGGCCTCCTTGCGCCCGTAGACACTGGAGTTGATGCCGACGAACGTTACGGTGTAGGTTCCCGGCTGTTCGAACGTATGTTCGTAGGTCGAGGGCATCGGATCGGCTGTCGATTTGATTCCCTCTGCCAGATCCGGTCCCGTGTTGATGTCCGCCTGCCGGTAGAAAGGTCCGCCGATCACGTAACACTCTTTTGGGGTCTTGGGATAGGCGTCGCAGTACATCAGGATACGGGTTGTGTTGACGTTGGGATGCTGTTTGCCGTTGTCCTCGAACGATTCGGTCTCCACGACCTGCCAGTTGCAGTCGACGAATGGATAGAGCGTGCTGTTGCCCGCTTCCGTTACACCGTCTATGCGGAAGTTTTTGATGAGCCATTGCGTGCGCGGATTTCCCTGTCCTCCGTATAACGAGGCGTCGTAGGTATCCACGCAGTAATGAAACATGAGATACATCGGGGTTTGGGCGTCGGGAAAAAGTTCGTTGATGCTCACTTCGCCCGATGCGACGGTCTGGTTGATGTCGGTTGGCATTTTGAATCGGTCGGTAAAATCGGTCCAGGTTGCACTCGTTACGTCTTCGACCGTGTAAGCTTTGTCCGCGCCGTTGAAATCAAACGAGTAGCAGAATGGCACACGCGACGGGTTGCCGTGTCCGGGTGTCCCGTTGGGATTCTCGGTCGAGAAGGTGATGAACATCGTCGTCGGTGTGATCCGGTCGGTGGTTTTATAAGCATAGTCGTTCCCGAGTTCCCCGGAGTAGAACGAGATGAGGTCGGTATTGCCCGAGATGCTGAAAACGACGGGTGTGCCGGCTTTGACGGTCGTTGAGGCCACCGTAACTTTGAAATCGGGGGAAGATACCGACCCTTTTTCGCAGGCTGCGGCCAGCAGCGATATTCCGATGAATGCTATGATTTTTTTCATGGTTCTGAAATTGTCGGTTGGGGTTAGAATCCTTCGTTTTGCACCAGTCTGCGGTTGACTCCCAGTTCATACGACGGAATCGGCCATACGATGTCGCGGCGGGATACGTTTCCGTAATAGAGGCGGGCGGCCACATAGTAGGACGACGTGTAATGGTCGGGAATCGTGGACCGTATGGCTTGCATGCGGTCGTATAGCTCTCCCCAGCGCACGAGATCGTCTTTGCGCAGCAGCTCGAAGCCCAGTTCGCGGGCGCGTTCGTCTTTGATTTCGTCGAGCAGTGCCGATTTGCCGGCCTGTTCCAGATCGACGGCCGGTGCGGGTGTATGGATGTCCAACCCGTGACCGCGACGGCGTATCCTGTTCAGGTATTCGTAAGCGTCGGCAAG
>ERZ779876.2390-NODE-2390-length-13621-cov-14.126124_pt1 | contig 13621 bp, 9 predicted proteins | sample MGYA00511068_ERZ779876 | MGnify/ENA primary metagenome ERZ779876 (study PRJEB29588, sample SAMEA1970858) | human gut metagenome | biome: human gut; feature: human-associated habitat; material: faeces | place: Denmark | collected 2008/2010 ...
CAACATATAATATATTTATAAAAAAATTAAAAATTTAATATATATTGAAAATGTTAGCGTTTTCAAAATATTTTATTAAAAAGTATTGAAAACTATTTTTTCCATTGTTACAATAAACGTATGAAAAAATACATGTCTTATAGGTTAAATCGTGGCAAAAGGAATATAGGCCGCATATTCTCTTTTATGCTACCGGTTTTTTTATTATCCCTGTTTTCTATGCCTTCGGCGGCCAAATCTTCAAATACTAACATCATAAACTATAAGGAAAAAGAAGCTGTTAAACTTACCGTTAATAGCAATGCAGCCAATATTGAAGAAGTGGATTCTTCTTTTGCTAGTGCTTTTAATGTTACAGCTAATTCGGCGACAAGAACAAAAGACAATATTTCTTTTAGAACTACGTTTGATTATAAAAGTTCTAATCAAAATTTAAGTTTTTTGTTTGGATATTATAATGAGAATGATTTTCATCCGTTTGAAGTCTATTATGATGTTATAAATGAAAATGGTGAGAAAGAAAAAAGATCTTGTGAATTACCTAATCTTTCCAATAATGGAAATGATTATTATGGAGCGGGAATTTTATTCGGAAACCCTTCTTTGATTGTTAATTTGGCATTAGATGTTGACGAAAATGAAGAACTGGACTTAAGTTCTATAACTTTTACAAATATTTATAAGGCAGTAAAAAATGATAGTGGTGTTATTGTACCAGATTATAATTTTGAGTATTATTTCACACCAGTTGGAAAATTCGAAAAAGCAAAAATTCAAAAAGATTCAGATTTGATTACTTTGAAATTCCATAATATTTCTACATTTAATTCTTTCTGTGCTTTTGAATTTAATTATAGTATTAATGCTTTAGAAAGCTATAAAGAATTAAAAGGTTCTGTTTATTCAAAAAATGAAAAAGAAATAAACGAAGGAACAAAAGCTATGAAGTATGCTTTTGAATCTGTTAACAATTCACTTTTAGTTTTAAATTATAATAATGGAAAATCTGTCAAAAAATCTTTTTCTGGAAGATCAGCTAACATTGTGCTAAATGGCGATGGAGGAATACTTAGATTGCTTGTTGAGGATGTTGATTTAAATGGTTTAGTTTCAATTGAACTCCAAGAAATGTCCTTTGGTGTTAACATAATAAGCGTAAAAAATAGTGTTCGGGTTAATCGTTCTGACATAAGTAAAGTCTTTAGTTCAATTAGATTTTATGGTGAAGATTTTAAATATGATGGAAATAATATTACTCTTCAACTTGCATTGAGTTCTCTTATATTTGTAGGAGTTTATATCGCTTCAGCTGTTGCGGTATTCTTATATCAAAAAAACAAATATAAAAATGATGAATTTAAGAGAGTAAAGCCAAAATTATTTGTTAAAACTGCACTTTCTGGATTTGTTGCATTGTTCTCAATATTTGAATTTGCAATTTTTGTAATTTTCCGTTCTACTTCTTTATTTAATTCAGCCACAGTGTTTAATCCATGTGATATACCTATTTGTGTGTTCGCTGTTATATCAATACTTATGATTGGATACTTTGTTAAGTTCTTTATAACAAGAATAAAAAATCATTTAGAGGCTAACAAAGCTAAAAAGTTACATATAAATCAAGATGATAAATATGCTGATGATGGAACTAAATAATACTAAAGGAGAAAGAAAAAATGGAAATTAGAATTAATAATTTAACAAAAATTTTCCCGGGAGATGGAAAAAGACAAGTCCGTGATACAGTTGCAGTAAAAGATTTATCTATTACAATTCCTGATGGAAAACTTGTAGGTTTATTAGGACCTTCTGGTTGTGGTAAAAGTACAACACTTTATATGGTTTCTGGTCTTCAAATCCCTTCTAGTGGTGAGGTTTGGTTTGGCGAAGAAGAAGTTACAAATCTTTCTCCAGAAAAAAGAGGAATAGGACTTGTTTTCCAAAACTATGCTCTTTATCCTCATATGACTATTTATAAAAACATTGAATTTCCTTTAACTAATCTTAGAGTAGAAGTTCCTTTAATTGCATTTAATAAGTATACTTATACATTTAAATATACTTTAAAGAAAGAAGATGATCCAAAAGGTATAGTTGAAAGTATTCGAATTTTAGCTAGAAAATTAGGTATAGCAAATCTGTCTATCAATTTTAAAGTTCAAGAAGGACTTTTGGTTATTTTAGTAATTTTAAATTCTACAACTCCTAAAATTCATGATACATTCTTAGAAAATGCAAAAAAAGTAGTTGTTTTTGATAGCGTTGATTTTAAAGAAGAGAAAGCAAGTGAAGCAAAATTTGATACAACAGTTCGTGGTGTTGTATCTGCTCATGATGAACATGAATTTGCTTCTTGCCATTATAATGGATTATTAGATTCATCATTCGATCTGAATCAAATGGATGAAACGATTAAAAAATTTAAGAGTATTTGTAAGAAATATGGCAAAGCTAATGGCGTAGCTATTTCTCGTTTCAGAAAAGGTTTTGAAATTGTTGCTGATATCAATAATATTAAAAGAAGAAATTATGAAACACTTTTAAATGAAATAAAAGAAAATTTACCAATAGTATCTGTTTCTTCTCATATTTCTTCGGTAAAGAATGCAGTATTCAAAAAAATGTTTGAAAAAATGATGAAGGAAATGAAATGTTTTTATTCTGATTTCAAAGTATATTTTGATAAAGATAAAACAAGAGTTTTCTTTAAGTTAAGAAGAGCTTCGAAAGAAAGAACTGATAAAGTTTTATCAGCCATTGGTGAAAAATTATCTCTTACTGATCTTTCTGTTGAAACTAAATCTGCAATTTCGCACCGCGCATTAACTCGGGAAGAAAGAAGAGATATTGTTAGAGAAACTGCAAAGTTAGTTCAGGTTGATGAATATTTGCAACGTAAACCTTCTCAACTTTCTGGTGGTCAACAACAACGTGTTGCTATTGCTCGTGCTCTTGTTAAAAGACCTAAGGTCTTATTACTCGATGAACCATTATCAAACCTTGACGCTCGCTTAAGACTGCAAACACGTGAAGAAATTAAAAGAATTCAACGTGATACTGGTATTACAACAATTTTCGTTACACATGACCAAGAAGAAGCAATGTCAATTTCTGATGAAATCGTTGTTATGAAACTTGGTGTTATGCAGCAAATGGATACACCGCAAAATGTTTATAATAATCCTAAAAATCTGTTTGTCGCAATGTTCTTAGGAACTCCTCCAATTAATGTTTTTAAAGGCTACATCAAAGACAAAGTGGTCTATATTGGTGATGATGCAGTTGCAAAAACTGAAAAAGATATTAAGGACCAGGATTTGTTTGTAGCAATTCGTCCTGAAGGCTTTATTGCTGATAATACTGATAGCTGTGAATTTAAATTGGCATGCGATGTTGATCAAATTCAAATTTTAGGACGCGATATTTCTATTGTTGCTAAAAATGAACATTGTACTAAACCTACTCTTAAAGCTATTGTTAGCAATGAAAACACAACGTTCAGTGGAAAAATTAAATTAGGCATTAAACAATCAAAAATTTATATATTTGATGCCGAAACAGAAGATAGAATTTATTTGGATTAATGAGGTGCTAAATGAATAGTCAAACATTAAACACTTCGCCGAATAAAACAAATGTTTTTCAAGGAATTGAAAATATACAAAAAGACAGATTCTTTGAAAATAAATTTGACGAAGAGAAAAATACAATTGTTAGATTAGTATCTAAGTCTAAAAAAAATAAAAATAAGGATTATAAGATTACAAATATTGAAGATGTTTCTTCTAAAAATAACTGGAAAGCTTGGTTATATTTAGCTCCAGTTCTTGTCTTGTTAGTAATTTTCTTAATTTATCCTTTAATAGATACAATTGTAATTTCGTTCATGAAAAATTATAACCAAGTTTTAGGAACATTTGATGGCTTTACATTGGATAATTTTGCTATTATTTTTGGCGCTAAAGCTACAGATAGTGGCGGATTAGAAACTAACTTTGTTAGATATGCTATTCCAAATACATTTATTATAGTTTTTATTACTGTTCCATTAACTACAATTATAGCTTTACTTATTTCTATCGGATTAAATTCTATTAAATGGTTTCAAAAGTTTTTACAAACAGTCTTTTTCCTACCATATGTTACAAATACTATAGCTGTTGGTATGGTTTTTTCTGTTATCTTCGATGATACAGGTTTGATTAATTATATTTTTCATTTAGATAAACTTTGGATTTATGGTGCTGATAGAGCTACCGCAATGATTCCATTATGCTTATATATTGTTTGGTCAGGATTACCATTTAAAATTTTAATTTTCTTAAGTGGTTTACAAGGTATTGATAAACAATATTATGATGCTGCTAAAATTGATTCCACACCAAAAAGAAAAGTTTTATGGCATATTACAATTCCACTTTTATCTCCACAAATTCTATATATTGTAGTTACAAGTTTTATTGGGGCATTTAAGGAATATTCCTCAATTGTCGGTTTATTTAATAATCCTGGAACAACAACTGGTTCTTATAATATGTACACAATTGTTTATTATATTTATCAAAATCTTGCTACCAATACTTCATTTGCTGCTGCAGCTGCTGTTTTCTTATTCGCTATTATTCTTGTCTTTACAATGTTGCAATTATACGTTTCTAAGAAACGTGTTCACTATTAGGGAGGTTAATCATGGAAAGTACTAATCAAAATATTAACCATTCTATAGAAAATAAAATAAAATATACTAGATTTAAAGAATTATCATTAGCTAATAATGTAACATTATCTATAGCGGATTCAGGAAAAACAGTAGATACGATAAAAAGAGCTGATCGTATTGGACATATCATTACAACAACAATTGTCTATATTTTACTTATTGCTCTCGCATTAATTGTTATTTTTCCATTTTATTGGATGATTATCACTTCTTTAAAATCGAATTCTGAAGTTGAACAAATTAATCAAACATTCTTCCCATCAATTGTCATGTGGTCAAACTATGTCTATGTATTTGATTCGTTTGATTTCTTAAAATATATGAAAAATACAATTGTTGTAGCAATTTTTTCTACAGCAGGTACATTGATTACAACCATTTTTGCAGCCTTTGCTTTTGCTAGATTAAAATTTAAAGGCCGCGAACCATTATTCTTAGTTTTCTTAATGACTATGATGATTCCAGGTGAAATGATGGTTATTTCTAACTATATTACCGTTGCTGCATTTGGATGGATTGGAACAGGTCAAACATTAACTAAAGCATATTTGGCAATGATTGTTCCTTTCTTAGTATCTGTTTTCCATATCTATTTGCTTAGACAAAACTTTAAGCAAATTCCAAATGAATTATATTTAGCTGCTAAAGTTGATGGAAAATCAGACTGGAAATTCTTATGGAGAGTTATGGTTCCGCTTGCCGCTCCTACTCTTATTTCAATTACTATTTTAAAATTCATGGGAACATGGAACTCATATGTTTGGCCAAATTTGGTTACTAATTCAGATGACTTCCGTCTTATATCAAATGGTTTAAGAGGATCAAGCTTTACTGATGCAGATATTGGTAAAACATCATATGGTTATCAAATGGCAGCAACAGTTTTAGTTACTGTTCCATTGTTCTTATTATTTGTCTTTTTCCGTAAATATATTATGAGAGGCGTTGGTCGCGCCGGTATTAAAGGTTAATTTTATCAGTGAAAACTGTTAAAATATATTTGTATAATTAAGAAAAGGAGGGAAATCTTATTATATGAAATTAAAGAAAGTATTAACACTACTTCCATTACTTGCTACTACTGCTTTAGTTGCATCTTGTGGCAATAATTCATCTTCTTCATCTTCAGCTTCTAAACCATCAACAAGTAGTACAACACCTTCTACTTCTTCAACAACTAAGCCAACATCTTCCAGCTCTTCAAGCAGTGGTGATAATGGTGGTCTTGATTTAAGTTCTGTTGTTGATGAAAATGGAGTAATTACTGTTCCAACAACTGTTACATTATGGTCTACAACAGGTAAGGCAACCCAACCTGCTTTAGAAAAATATATTGAAGAATTTAAGAGTGCACAACCAAACGTTACTGTTACAAATGAATATGTTTCTGGTAGCTATTCTGATTTGGAAAATAAAGTAGTTACAGGTTTCTCTTCAAATAACTATCCTGATTTAGTAGTTGCATATCCTGACCATGTTGCTGATTATCTTGATTATGGTAAAGCAGTTGATTTATCAGCTTTCATTTTAAATGATTATGTTGGATTAACTGAAGAAGATGCCAATGACTATGTTGATTCCTTTATGTCAGAAGGTATGAATTATACTCAAACTGGTATGTATTCAGTTCCATGGTGCAAATCTACTGAATTAATGTTCTATAATGAAACTCTTATTGGTGTTGATTTAAGTGCTTATGATGCAACAATTAATAATGGCAATGCATTAGATGCTGATTATTTAAATAGCTTAACTTGGGAAGAATTATTTAATAAACTTTGCCCAGCACTTGAAAAATATAATACTGCAAATAACAATTCTTTATATGATCCAGAAACTGGTGGTATTCTTGGATATGACTCTGATGATAACTTATTCATTACTTTAGCTGAACAATATGGCTATAACTATACTTCAGTTAACAAAGTTACTGGTAAAGGTTCTGTCGATTTCAATAACCCAGAAATGAAAGCATTGATGACAACATTCCATAATGCAGCAACTAAAAAGTATATTTTCACAAAAGGTACAAACAATGGCAACTATGTAAATACAGTATTTACAGAAGGAAAATGTGTTTTCTCTATTGGTTCTACAGGTGGTGTTAAATATCAATTCTCTGATACTAATCCAATGAACATTGGTACAGCAAGAATCCCACATGCTGAAGGAAAAGATCCAAAAGTTATTCTTCAAGGTCCTTCTATGGCTGTCCTTGATCATAATAATCTCGCTCAAAAAACAGCTGCTTGGTTACTTTGGAAAACTTTAACAAGTGAAGATAATGCTCTTGACTGGGCTCTTGAAAGTGGATATATGCCAGTTAGAAAATCTTCTTATGAAGATCAAGAATATATTGATGCATGTGATTATACTGCATGTGCTCCTAGAACAGTAGATCGTCTTAAAGCTAAAGCATATTCTGCATGTGCTGAAGTTTTAACTGATACATTTACATCACCAGTATTTATTGGTTCTTCTGCAACTCGTTCTGCAGTAGGTGGTTTAGTCACACAATGCTTGATTAAAGATAGCTGGTCTTTAACAGGCAGTGAATTAGATTCCTATATTGATGGAAAATTTGCTGATGCCGAAAATACAGCTAAACTTGCTATTAAATAAATAATATAAATTAAATATACGTTCGTTATGGCGGACGACAAATGAAGTTGTCCGCCTAGGAGGGAAAAATGAAAAAAGTAAATAAAATTTTATTATCATTAGTTGGAGTCGCTTCTCTTTTAGGCGGACTATCTTCTTGTAATTCAAATAATACATCATCTAGTTCATCTAAGCCAATAACATCATCGTCTTCTTCAAATTCTTCGAAAAATGATTCGACAAATAATCCTAATGGAACTATTGAGTTAAGTTTCTGGCATACTTTTGGAAAATCAATTCAAGAAGAACTTTCAAAACAAATTGATTCTTTTACAAAATTAGTTAAAGAGAATGAAGGAGTAGATGTCAATATTACAGCTTCCTATCAAGGAAGCTACGATGATTTGGAATCTAAAATAACTAAAGCTTTAGCTACAGCAGATGCTCCAAATATTACAGTTGCTTATCCAGATCATGTTGCAAATTATCTCGAATCAGGTGACGCAGATCACCAATTTGTTGTTAATTTAGATGACTATATTACCAATGATACTTATGGTTTAGGAAAAGATTTATATCTTGGTGATGATTTAGGCGCTGATGATTTTGTTCCAGCTTTCTTAGATGAAGGAAGACATTATTCTCAAGAAGGAACATATTCTTTTCCATTTATGAAATCTACAGAAGTAATGTTTTATAATAAGCGTTATATGCAACAAATTTTTAACTTTTATGAACAAGATACAGGCAGCTCAATTGGAGATTATGAAGAATATTTAAATAATCTCAATTGGGATGAATTTATGGACTTATGTCAAATAATTAAAAATCATGAATCTGATTTTGCTACTGGAAGATTTTATCCAGCAGTATATGATAGTGATTCTAATATGTTTATTTCTCAACTTATACAATCAGGAAATTCTTTCCTTTCACTTGATAGCAACGGAAAAGGAGTTTTAGATTTCGATTCTGATGCTGCAAAAGATATGGTTAGAGATTTAAAAGAGGATTATGATAAAGGCTTATTTACTACTAAAGGGACAATTAATGAATATGGTAGTAATCTATTTACTAATGGACAAGCGGTCTTTTCAATAGGCTCTTCTGGTGGTGCAAGCTATAATTTGCCTACAGGATATTCTTTTGAAGTAGGTATTTGTAAAGTCCCACCAAGATGTAGTAAAGATAAAGTTAGTGAAGCAGAATATGTTTCTCAAGGTCCTACTTTAGCTGTATTAAATAATTTACAAGAATCTGATTCACAAAAAGCTTTAGAAGCTTTATATTCTTGGAAATTTATAAAATACATAACTTCTACTCAAGTTAATATTTCATTTACAGATGTTTCTGGCGGTTATATTCCAGTTCGTCAAAGTTGCTATGAAGATGAATATTATAAAGAATATTTGGAAGATACAACTGAAGTTTTATCTTTAAGTGCATCATTAGTTGTTAACCAAATTAGTGGACATTATTTTAATAATCCTGTCTTTAAAGGAAGCTCTAAGGCCCGTGATGAAGTTGGTGGTATTTTAGCTCAAGTTTTCCTTAATAGTAAAACTATTGATGCTGCTTTTGATAGTGCAGTAAATCAAATTAAAGTTAATATGTAAATGAGGCGTAATTAATGAAAAAAATATTTAAAGCTTTGACTATTGCAATTCTTGGAGCGATGACTTTAGGTGTTGCAAGTTGTTCAAATAATAGTAGTAATAATGAATCTTCCTCTTCATCTTCAACTACAACTACATCTTCATCTAGTTCAAGTTCATCATCAATTAGTACACCATCTTCTAGTAGTTCATCTTCATCATTAACTTCTTCTTCAACACATGTTGATTATATAAATCAAGAAGGTGCTAAATTAAAATTAGATTATACTGATCGCTCTTTCATGACTGATGGTGTTGCTCAAGTTTCTTTAGCTTTTGCAATTGATGGTGATACTGCACATTTTTATGAACTTACTGATACAAGTAAGACAAATTTAATTAAAACACGTTTTTATGGTGTTGATACTCCAGAAAGCACAGGTAGTGTTGAGCCTTGGGGACATGCTGCGAGTGATTTCACCGAAGATAAATTAAATGAAGCAAATAAAAATGGAACAATAGTAATTACTGCTGCTCAAGAAACTTATGGTGTTCCATCATTTGATAGTACAGGTTCAAGATATTTAGCTTTAGTTTGGGTTAATTTAACAGAAAAGAATGCTCCATTCGAAACTTTAACATTATTGAATCTTTGGTTAGTTCAAGAAGGATATTCATATACAAAAAATGTTAATAATATGCCTTCTTATGAAGATCTTTTCTTTGCTGCAGAAGCTCAAGCAAGAAAAGAAAAGCTCCATCTTTTCTCTGATGAAGAAGATCCTGATTACCCAAAAGGTGATTATGAAATGACAACACTCATTGAAATTAAACGTGAAATTGAAAAGAACTTAGCTGATTCTACTTATCAAAATAAATATAATAACAAAAGAGTTATTGTCCGTGGTACAGTTGCTGGATTCTCAGATCATATATTATATATTCAAAGTTATTATAATAGTGATAATTTCCATAGTGATACAATTACACTTCCAGAAGAAGGTGAATATGCTGGAATTAATGTCTTTGTTGGAATGAGTTCTATTAATAGTCGCTATACCACTATTGGTGCATTTGTCGAAATTCGTGGTTTATGTCAAGATAGTAAATTTGGTTTCCAAATTACAGATACATATTTCCCATCTAGAACTACATCAACAGATCCTAAAGCTTCTAAAGTAATTTTAAAGGCTGAAGAAACAGCTGCAACAGAATATGCTTTATATACACATGAATTTGATAAGGCAGCAGATTTAACATCTGCAAGTACTGATGTTCTCTATTGCCGTGTTTCAATCAAAGAAGCCTTAAAAGTAACTCGTGCTTATGTTTCTAGTGAATCAGAAATTACTTTGTATTTTAATGCTCCATTTGATGTTTATATTACATTTATGTATTACGAAAATGATTCTGCTTTAAAACCATGGTCCAGCGATACTGATTTTGTTGGAAAATCATTCTATGTCTCTGGTGTTTATAGTTATCATGATACAACAAGTGGAAATAGACGTTGGCAAATTATTCCTACATCTAATTCTGATTTGTCTGTAGTAGCAGCTGATTCTGCTAATTAATTGTTTGAAAGGATAATAAAATATGTTTTGCACACACTGTGGAAAAGAAATTAACGAAGAAAAGATTGAAAAATCAAAATCTTCTTTTGAAATTGCTGATGGTAAATGTGATTCTGAAACAAAGGTTGAATATGTTTGCCCTCGTTGTCAAAGATTAGTCCATTCTGATCTTGATGAAGAAGATGTTAAGGCATTGGCTAGAGCATCTCATGCTGAAATTCAAAGAGGTAATAATTCTTTTGCTAATGGAATGGTTTTCAATTGTGTTGGTGGTATTATTTTAATCATTTCATTTATATTTTTTAGATTATCAAGAAAGGCAGCTAATAATTTCCAATTGAGTACAAATTGTATTGAATTCTGGGTTTTTGTAGTTACCTTAGTTATTTCTATAGTATTTATTTGTTTTGGTGTAGTCAAAGTTATTTTAGGATTGACCAAAAAAAATAAATATACAGCAGTTTTGAAAGATATCCAAAACGGAACTTTCGTACAATAGTGATATTATCCGTTACACGGTAATATATAAAAGTGAATAAGGAGGGATTAATGAAAAAGAGAAATTTATTATTATTCACATTAGTTAGCTTGCTTACAGTTGGTGTTAGTGCTTCTTGTAACAAGACACCATCCTCATCTTCTACTACTCCATCATCTTCAACTGTTACTCCATCTATTTCTACAAATCCTAGTTCTACTACTCCATCTAGTACTACTCCAGTTGTTGTAACAATTTCTATTGCAAATAAGGAAGAATTACAAGCTGAATGGCATGCAAGTGAAGCTGATAGAAGACTTGAAATTGCTATTTATGAAAATGGCTCAAGTGTTGATTTTAATCTCAATGCATTAATTTCATCTGGTGATTTAGTAATTTCTTCTTCTAATACTGAAGCTCTCTTAGTTAATGGTAAGATTCTTTCTGCTGTTGGTGCAGGTTCTGTTACTCTTACTGTTACATATAAAGGAACCAGTGATTCTGTAAATCTTGAAATCTTAGCATCAAAAGCTGAACCAGCAAGAAAAGTTGCAAAATTGGAAGAAATTTTTGCTGCAGATGATAGTGTCGGTAAAACAGCTTATGTTACAAGTGGTGTTGTTTCAAGAGCTTATGATGACGGATTTGGTAACCAAGGCCGTTTTTATGTAACCGATGGTACAACTAATACAGAATATTTAGTTTATAACTGCGCAGTAAATGCTGGTGCCTTAACTTATGATTTAGCAAGTGAAAAATATACTCTTGCAGCTATGTCTGATTTTAAGACAAACGAACAAACAAAAGATATTAAAGTTGGTACAAAACTTAGTTTTGTTGCTAAACGCGCAGACTATAATACTACAAAAGAAGTTAATGCTTTAATTCTTTCAGTTGATGATAAACCAGTTTATAACGCAACAAAGACAGTTGCTGAATTAAATGCTACTGAGCCAAATACAAAAGAACTTTATAAAGTTACTGGTACTATTAAATCATGGCAATATGATTATAGAACTGATGGTACTAAATATGGTAACTTCTACCTTACTGATGATTCTGGTGAAGATATTTTAGTTTATGGTGCTAGTGGTGCTAAAACATCATTAAGCGTTGATAATACCAATGGTGAATGGAAGTATTCCAATGCTCAAGATTTCTTAACAAGTGCTGTAACTAAAGACTTAAAAGTTGGTGATTCAATTACAATGATTGGATTCAGACTTAATTTTAATGAAAAAATTGAATTTAATGGTATTGTATTAGGCGATGATACTGAAGAACCAGATCAACCTGATGTTCCATCTGAAGCCGAAGCTGTTTCTATTTCTACAGCTCAAACTGCAGAATATACAGGCAAAAAAGTTGAAGTTAAAGGTGTTGTTACTGCTGTTACTGCAAAATCTTTATTGATTTCTGAAGGAACTGGCAAAGATGATAACATTGTTATATGGTTAAATGCTGCTCATGAATATCAAGTTGGTCAATATCTTAAAGTTACTGGTACATTAGTTGCTAGAAATGGTAATAATCAATTTGATGCCACTGCAGAAATTGTAGCTTTAACTGATACTGCTCCAGTTATTGAAGATACAGCTGCTACTTGGACAGCTACTGAATTAGATGCTTTCATTGCTACTACTGATGCAGAAAGAGGAATGGATTTAATTTCATTTGTTGGTACATTATCTGTTACAACTAATACTAAGGGAGTTACATATAATATTATTGTTCCAGGAAGTTCTAATCAATTTAGTTTAACTAGTGTTACAGGCGCCCTTGCTGCAACTCTTGAAAATGGAAAGAGATATAATTTTACTGGTTATATTGTTGATGTTTCCAGTAGTAAATATGGTAATGTTTATTTAACTAAAGCTGAAGCAGTTAGTTATGATGCTGTTGAATCTGTAACAATTGCTGGTGAAGATAGTGTTGAACTTTCTGTTGGACAAAGTCTTCAATTAACCGCTTCTGTTTTACCTGCAACAGCTGATCAAAATGTTACATGGTCCTCTGATCATGAAGAATTTGTAAAAGTTGAAAATGGTAAAGTAGTTGGTGTTGCAACTGGTACTGCAGTTATTACTGTCACAACAGTAGGTAAGAATTCTTCTGATGCTGTTGTTACTGATACAATAACAGTAACAGTAAATAGTACTGTAGTTGCTAAAACAGAAATGTCTTTTGCTGATGAATCACTAATTTCAGGTGAAAAAGGTACTGAAAGTACAACTTGGACCGCTGATGGATATACAATGGTTGTAACCAAAAAAAATCCTGATGCAATAAATGTTGGAAATGGTAAATGTTATGCTAATCCATTAAGATTATATACTGGACAACATGTTGCATTTTCATGGGATAGTTCCAAAACTTTAACTCAAATTCAAATTGATGTTAAAGTTGCTGGAAAATCAAAAGTCGAAGCTATTCAAAATGTTATTGGTGGTACAGCTTCTGTAAATGGTAATATTGTTACTATCACAGTTGAAAGGGATGCTTCATCTGTTGAATTTGATGTAATTGGTTCTCAATGTCATTTAAATTCTGTAACATTTGTTGCTTAATTTAAAATTACATAAATAAACTAAAATAAAACTGCGGATATATTCTGCAGTTTTATTTTTATAAAATATTATATAAAATTGAATAT
>ERZ779876.2392-NODE-2392-length-13604-cov-3.765592_pt1 | contig 13604 bp, 10 predicted proteins | sample MGYA00511068_ERZ779876 | MGnify/ENA primary metagenome ERZ779876 (study PRJEB29588, sample SAMEA1970858) | human gut metagenome | biome: human gut; feature: human-associated habitat; material: faeces | place: Denmark | collected 2008/2010 ...
CGACCGCCCGCAGGCTACAATTTCCTGCGGGCGGTTTTATATGCTCAACTTTTTCAATTTTCCGGTTCCGAAGACTCCGGGAATTCGGTGTTTTCTGTCTGCTCCGAAGCTTCGGGGAGCGCGTCGGGGTTGGTTTCCGGCTCGCTTGCTATATTCTCTGCGTCTGCCGTTTCGGGCAGCGGTTCCTTTTCCGGCTCCTTCGGCGGCTCTTTGAGCGGCAGGGAAATCATCACGGTGAAAAGGTCGCCCTTTACGGTCACGTGGAAAGTACCGCCACAGGCCTCCGTGAAGCTTTTTGCAATAGAAAGGCCAAGGCCGCTGCTGGAAGTGGAACGGCTGTCATCACCGCGCACAAAGCGGGCCGTCAGCGAATCGCCGTCCATGGTAAGCTCGTATTTCGAGATATTCTGAATCGTCACGACGGCGTTTTGACCCTGCTTTTGCAGCTCCACGTAGACACGCGAACCCTCAAGCGCATATTGTGCCGCGTTCTTAATGAGGTTCTGGAACACACGGTACATGCGCTGCCCATCAGCATAAACGGGGAAGTCTTCCTGCGGGATCTGCACGCGCCACGTCAGCTCACTGTCGTTCATCACGCCGTCCATATCTCCGAGCGTCTGCCGCAAAAGCTTATCGAGACCGATGTATTCCGGCATCAGCGTAATATTGCCGGTTGCGGCTTTAGAGACATCGAAAATATCTTGCAGCATATGGCGCAGACGGTCTGCTTTCTGCGAGACGATTTTCAAATAATCCTGCATGTGCGGCGGCAGATCCGGCTCGGTCTTCATCAGTTCGATATAGCTGATGATGGACGTGAGCGGCGTTTTGATGTCGTGCGAAACATTCGTGATAAGCTCCACCTTCGTGCGCTCGGATTTGATGCCTTCCTCCACCGCGATACGGATGCCGTCACGGATCATATTGAGCTGCATAGCGGAATCATAAAGCGGGGAAGTGGCGGGCAGGTGATTCATCGCGTCAAGGTCGCCCTTGTACATTTGCTCCACCTGCTCCATCAGCTTGCCGTAATCGCGCAGGTCGTCGCGCAGTGCCCACGCAAACCATACAAGCGTACCCACACCCGCGAAAAACAGACCGACGTAAAACGCGACAAACCAAATCGTACCCATCAACCAATGGCTGTAAAAGAATACATATCCTAAAACTCCTACGATGCAAAGCCCCACCAAAATACCGGCAGTCGCCATGTATTTGCGGTAAACAATCTGCTCGAATTTTTTTCCTTCGCGGTTGCCAAGCACAAGCTTCAAAACGGAATGAATGATGTTGTGCCGATAAATCCGCCGGTTGTGGGAAATATCGATGCCGAGCAAATAGAACACAAAGAACACGGAGAACAGGGTAACAGCTGTGCCTGCAGGGTCAAATCCATACGAAATGATATTGAGCACAACGAAAGCCCATACAAATACGGCTATGACTTTGATTTCTATCCAAATCCACTTGAGTCCGTGTGCAATGTAACGCTCAAACAGCTTTCTGTCCTGCCGGAACAAAATGGAAAGCAGCAGCATCAAAGTGAACATCACGACCGCAGCGGCAACAAGACTTATAGCAAAGCGTATATTGTTGACCCAAGTCTGCGCATCGCTGACGATCTCATTCGATAAAGAATAAGAGGTCGGCTTTTCACGCACCGCAAAGCTGATTTTCGGTGATGGAGCATTGCTTTGCTTTAATGCGCCAAGCGTGTAGGAAAGCGAGAGCGTGTAAAATGCGCCAGGCGTATCACTGCTGAAAACACAGTTTAAATCGCCGTCTTTGTCGCTGTAGTAAATTTTTGTCACACCGTTTTCACAAGTGAAAAGGTAATTGAAGCCCTCCGGCAGCGTCTGCGCATCCCAGTTCGAGTCGTTCGTGATCGTTTTGCCGGCGGGGTCTGTGCTGTAGTCCGTTACCGAGAAAAGAACATCCTTTGAGATCGATTCCACATAGACCCAAGAAAGTGCCGTGCTGGATTCATCCCGTGAAATGTAGTAGTGATAGCCGTTTGAGGGTACATCGTTGTCCTTTTCCGCGGTTACATCGGTTGAGGTGTTTGAAGCAGCATTGCTTTGCGTGCTGTAATATAGCCGCTCAAACAGAATGGAAACATTATCCTTGTAGCTATCTGTTTCACGCAGATCGCCTGAAAGTGCCTGACCGCATTTATCTACCGCAGATGGTATGGCTTCAAATATATCTGGGTAGTACACGGCAAAAGTCAACCCCACAATAATAGAAAACGCGCACAGCAAAAAGCAGAACCAGGCGAAAACACCGCGGGCAAGGTTAGTGCTTTTCAATTTCATAACCGATCCCCCATACCACTTTCAAGTATTCCGGCTCGCTTGGGTTCAGCTCGATTTTCTCGCGAATTCTGCGGATGTGCACCATCACGGTGTTTTCCGCCGAGTACGCGGGTTCGTTCCAGATGCGGCTGTAAATTTCCTCGGCGGGGAAGATGCGGCCCGGGTGCTTCATCAAAAGCTCCACGATTTTCGTTTCCGTCGCCGTCAGTTTTACAGGCTCGCCGTCCGCATACAGCACGTGCTCGTCCAGCTTGAACGTCAAACGCCCGTTCACGATCACGTTGTCGCTGCGCGTGTTGATGTCGCCGAGATCGGTGTAGCGCCGCAGCTGCGATTTCACCCGCGCCACAAGCTCCATTGGGTTGAACGGCTTCGAAATGTAATCGTCCGCGCCCATGGAAAGGCCAAGGATTTTGTCGCTGTCTTCGCCCTTTGCGGAAAGAATGATGATGGGCAGATTTTTCTTTTCGCGAATTTTCATCACGGCGGAAAGTCCGTCCAGCTTCGGCATCATCACGTCGATGATGATCAGATGCACTTCGCGGGAGGTCACGCAATCCAGCGCCTGCAAGCCGTCGTAAGCGTTCAGTACATGGTAGCCCTCGCGCTCCAGCGTAATGGTAATGGCGCGCACGATCTCGTGGTCGTCATCCACAACCAAAATGGTTTTCTTATTCATATCCGGCATAAAATGCCCTCCTTTTCACTCCATGCTGAAAGTATACAGAATACCTCTTACAAAATCGGGAATAGAATTCTTACAATCAGCTTACAATTCATCTTTTTATCATTGTACAGGATTTTCATGTGCTTCGCAATGCTATCCCGGTTCTTTTTTATGCGGCTGCACATACTCTTTATAAAAAGAAATAGGGGGAACGCAGAATGAAAGTGCACATATTCGGTAAAAAGCAGGTGCTTTATGTTGTTTGGGCAATCATTCTCTTGTGTATCGGTATGGTTTGCGCTTTGCGCGCAGTCAACCGTTTGGGTGCGGCAGAGGCCGCCGCAGGTATTACCGATTGGGGTTTGAGCTTTCAAAGCGAGGGCGCACCGCCCGTTGCAAACGCCTCGCAGGAGTATTTAAGAAATTTCGACGCGCTGTATGTCGGCGACGCGAACCAAAAAGAGATCTACATCACGTTTGATGCCGGCTTTGAAAACGGCAACACGGAGAGAATTCTGGACGCGCTCAAAAAGCACGGCGTAAAGGCAACATTCTTCCTCGTCGGCAATTATTTTGAGACGCAGCCGGAGCTTGTAAAACGCATGGCAGAGGAAGGCCACACCATCGGCAATCACACGTATTCGCACCCGGATATGTCGAAGATCGGCGATATCCAGAGCTTTCAGACCGAGCTGCAAAAGAATGAAGCGCTGTACAGGGACATTCTCGGCAGTGAAATGCCGAAGCTCTACCGCCCGCCGCAGGGCAAATTCTGTGAGGAAAACCTCAAAATGGCGCAGCAACTCGGGTATTCCACGGTGTTTTGGAGCCTTGCCTATGTCGATTGGTATACGGATGACCAGCCCACACCCGAGCAGGCATTTTCTAAATTATTACCGCGCATTCACCCCGGCGCGGTCGTTTTACTGCACAGCACGTCGAGCACGAACGCCGAAATCTTAGATGAGCTCCTTACAAAATGGGAAGAAACGGGCTACTCGTTCGGCGACCTTGAAGCTTATTGTGCCGCACAGAAAACATCTTGAACACGTTTTGTCAGCAAAACGTAAGTTATAATTCTTAAAAAGAAAAATAAAAACCATGACGTTTAGTATACTTATTTGCGGAACTTTTAAGGAACTTGAAAAAGAACGGATCATGAAAGGAACAATTCAGTATGGTAGAAGCACTTGTCAATTTTTTCAGAAATATTATTCCGGGTGAGCTTACGGTGTTCATCCTCTCCATGATGCCCATCATCGAGCTGCGCGGTGGTCTTGTTGCGGCGAAAATGCTCGGCGTAGATTTATTGCCTGCCATGCTGATCTGCTTCATCGGCACCATTCTACCGACGCCGTTCATTCTGCTCTTTATCAATAAGATTTTCGACTGGATGCGCAACACGCGCTTTGTAAAGCTTGTTGACCGCATGGAAGCCAAGGGCAGAAGCAAGTTTGCGCAGATTGAAAAGTACAAGACGTTCGGCCTGCTCATCTTCGTCGCCATTCCGCTGCCGGGCACCGGCGCATGGACGGGTTCGCTTGCCGCGGCGCTGATGAAAATGCCCATTAAAGACGCGCTTTTCTCCGTCATCGGCGGCACGCTCATCGCGGATATTTTAATGGCGATCTTCTCCTACGGCCTGCTCGGCATGTTCATTTAATAAGGAAGTTTAAATGGAAACAAAAGACATTATCATCATCGGCGGCGGTGCAGCGGGGCTTATGGCGTCGTGTGCCGCCGCGCATGTTTTGAAAAAACGCGGTTCTGTTCTTGTTTTGGAGGGCAACGCAAAGCTTGGCAGAAAACTGCTCGCCACCGGCAACGGCCGCTGCAATTTAACGAATTTAAACGTTTCGCCCGCGCATTACCACGGCGATGTTACGGCAATTCAAGACCTATTGCATGAATACACGCCCGAAGCTATTTGTGCCGTGTTCCGCGAAATGGGGCTTGTCACCAAGTCGGACAGCGAGGGCAGGGTATACCCGCAGAATCAGCAGGCGGCGGCCGTACTCTCCGCTTTGCGGTGGGATGCCGAAAAATACGGCGTGTCGTTTTCGGAAGAACACACCGTCTCAAAAATCGAGAAAGTCAAAAACGGATTTACGCTCATCTGTACGGACGGCACGCAGCTTTTCACAAAGCAGTGCATTTTGACGTGCGGCGGTGCGGCATCTCCGCGCCATTCCTGCGGCGAGGGCTACACGCTCGCAAAGCAGCTCGGCCACACGGTGACAAAGCTGTATCCGTCTTTAACGCAGCTTACCGTGCGCGCAAAACAGTGGAAAACGCTCTCCGGCACGCGCGCCCTTGCAAACGCCGTGCTTTTGGCAGACGGCAAACCCGTCTATAAAGAAAGCGGCGAGGTGCAGTTTACGGATACCGGCATTTCCGGCATCTGCGTGTTCGGCCTTTCCGTGTATGCCGGCGAGTTCTTTGCGCTCGGCACGATCCGCAATAAGAAGTACGCTTCACTCGCCGTACAGCTCGATCTATTACCGGACATGGCCTATCAGGACGTGCTTGATTATCTCCTTGAGATGACAAAATTGTATCCCGCACGTGCAGCGGGCGATCTGCTCTCCGGCCTACTCAATATGCGTCTCGGCTACATGCTTGTCGGAGTGGCGGGCATCGCGCAAAGCGAACCGGCGGTAAAAATCAAAGCCCCACAGCTTAAAAAGCTTGCTTCTCTCCTTAAAGGCTGGAGGTTGGACATCACCGGCACGAAAGATTTTTCTGCGGCGCAGGTCACGGCGGGCGGCGTGCCGCTTACGGAGCTCGACCCGCACACGATGGCATCTAAAAAAGCCCCGGGGCTTTACCTTGCGGGCGAAATGCTGAATATTCACGGCGATTGCGGCGGCTACAACCTGCATTTTGCGTGGGCAAGCGGCATCACAGCCGGAAAAAGCGCGGCCTATCGCTGCCTGAAGGAGGAAAAACGATGATACGCATCAGTGACATTTCCATGCCGCTTCACTATACGGACGAAGCTTTGCGCCGCGCAGTCGCCAAAAAACTGCGTACCGATGCGCAGAAGCTCAAAAAATTGGCACTTGTCAAGCGCTCTGTCGATGCCAGAAAAAAGCAGGACGTGCGCTTTGTCGTTACCGTGGATGTGGAAACGGACGGCAACGAAGACAAGCTGCTTTCCCGCGTACGCGACAGCCACGTCACAAAAGCGCCGAAAAGAACCTATGCAATACCGCCGCACGGTACATTGTCGCAGCGTCCGGTCGTTGTGGGTTTTGGCCCGGCGGGCATGTTCGCAGGCTTATTACTCGCACGCGCCGGCCTGCGCCCGATTATTTTAGAGCGCGGCGGCTCTGTAGAAGAACGTCAAGCGGCCGTAAACACCTTCTGGCAAACGCGCAAGCTGAATCCAAGCTGCAACGTGCAGTTCGGCGAGGGCGGCGCAGGCACGTTTTCGGACGGCAAACTCAATACAGGCACGAAAGATGAGCGCATTTTCTTCGTACTGCAAACGCTCTGCGAGCACGGCGCACCTGAAGACATTCTATTTGACGCAAAGCCGCACGTCGGCACGGACAAGCTGCCGCAAACCGTCCGCGCCATTCGCGAAGAGATTAAATCTCTCGGCGGCGAAGTGCGCTTCAACACGCAGATGACCGACCTGCTCGTCAAAAACAATGCTGTTTGCGGGGTTGTTGCCGAGACAAACGGTGTGAATGAGACGATCGAGACCGCACACGTCATTCTCGCTATCGGCCATAGTGCGCGCGATACATTTAAAATGCTATTTGAAAAAAGCTGTGTACCTATGGAGCCGAAGCCGTTTTCCGTCGGCGCGCGCATCGAGCACCGCGCAGAGACGATAGATCGCGCACAGTACGGCGATTTTGCAGGCGACCCCGCACTCGGCGCGGCGGACTACAAACTCAATGTTCACCTTGAAAACGGCCGCGGCGTGTACACGTTCTGCATGTGCCCGGGCGGCTACGTCGTCGGTGCGGCATCCGAAACGGGTAGTGTCGTGACAAACGGCATGAGCGAATACGCCCGCGACGGTCAAAACAGCAATGCCGCGCTGCTTGTCGGCATCACGCCGGAGGATTTCGGTTCCGCGCATCCGCTTGCCGGCATTGCGTTTCAGCGTAAAATCGAGCGCGCCGCATTTGAAGCGGGCGGGGAAGCATACAGTGCCCCGTGCCAGCGCGTTGGCGACCTGCTTGAAAACCGCGCAACGACTGCGCTGAACGGCAGCGTGCAGCCGACCTATCGGCCCGGAGTTGTGCCCGGCGATTTAAGGGACGTGCTGCCCGATTATATCTGCGATTCCATGGCGGAGGGCATCCGCCGCATGGGCAGGCGGCTGAGGGGCTTTGACGACCCGGACGCTTTATTGACTGCTCCCGAGACCCGAAGCTCTTCACCCGTGCGCATCCTCCGAAACGAGACGCGCGAGTGCCCCACGGTGCGCGGTCTGTTTCCGTGCGGAGAGGGCGCAGGTTACGCCGGCGGCATCACCAGCGCCGCCGTAGACGGTCTGCGCTGCGCAGAAGAAATCTTGAAGCAAAGTCTATAACATACCAAGCGCCCCAGCGGACTGTTTTCGTCTGCCGGAGCGCTTTATGTAAAATGAACAGAGACGTTTCCCTGTAAAACTACAGAGAAACGTCTCTTTGTTTATCCCATTTAATCGCACATGATATGCAAAATCTCGCGGTCGGTCTCGCGCATACCTTCGCGGGCCAGTATGCCGATGTTGCGTATCGTCTCCTCAACGCCCTTCGTGACAAGGCCATCACCCGCGCGGAACTGCTGCCCGTTTTTGTACATGTGGTAGCCCAAAATGCCGGCATCCACAGCAGATGCAATTTTCGCCGCGCACGAGGCTTTTGCGCCGTCGCATACCATCCCGGAATCAATAGCAATGGAGTTGACGATTGTGTGCTCGATTTCTTTCAGCCCACCGCCGTATAAGTACGCAATGCCCGCGCCGCAGCCGCAGCCTGCGCTCACAGCACCGCAGTACGCGGAAAGCCGCCCGATGCCGGACTTCAGGTGGATCGTCACGAGGTCGGAGAGTGCCACCGCGCGAATCATTTTTTCATAGCCGACGTTCAATTCTTTTGCATACTCCACAACGGGCAGAGAAGCCGTCATTCCCTGATTGCCGCTGCCGGAAACGATGACGACCGGCAGGGAGCAGCCGTTCATACGCGCGTCGCTGCCCGCAGCCGCCATGGCTCTGGCGCGGATTTTCACATCATCGCCGTAGGTTTCGAGCAATACCTTGCCGATGTTCGCGCCCCAACTGCCCGATAAACCTTCTTTCGCAATACGTGTGTTGTAGTCAATCTGCCGTTTTACGGGCGTTTCAATATCGCAAAGCTCTGCACACTCAACAAACTCAAGAATCGTCTTCACCGAAAACAAACTGCGGTCGCAAATGCCGCTGTCCGTGCTTTCCGCCGGAGTATCGGCACAGGTATCGAGCAATATTTCGCCGTCTTTTTCCATATGCACAATATTCGTGTGGTGCCCCACAATACGCACGTTTGCCGTGTGATGCTCACTTTTCACCGTAATGTCAATGTCGAAAATATAGGGAGAGTCCGAAAGCTTCACGGTGATCGGCGTGTGCTCCATATAAGCCTTGATCTCCGCCTGCTCTGCTTCGGTCGCCTTTGAGATGACCTCCAATAAAAGCTCGTCATGTCCTGCTATGATCCCCGCCGCAGCCGCCGCAGGGATGCCGCGCAGACCACCGGTGTTCGGCACAAAAACGCTTTTCACGTTTTTGATGATATTGCCGCTCGCCGTGACGCAGACTTCACACGGCAGCTCGTTTAAAATGCGCCGTGCCGCTGCCGCCGCATAGGCAATGGCAATCGGCTCTGTGCAGCCCATGGCGGGCAGCAATTCTTCTTTTAAAACTTCAACGTATGCGGTATACAGGGTATCGGTTTTCTGCATGAGTAGGCTCCTAAAATCAGTTTTGGTTCAGCATTGGTAAAATGCGGGCAAATGAAGCGTCCGCAAGGTCGTCGGTCGAGTTGTAGTACAGTAAAAGACTTTCTGGGTCGTCCGGTATACGCAGATTTTCGGGAATATCAAAATTCACGCCCTTTATGTACTCGTCCCAGTGTTCCATTTTCCACGTGTCGCGGTCGGAAGAGCGCCTCATCATGCGCGCCTTGCACACAGCGGGGTCGGTTACGATCCAAATAACGCACAGCTTTGCGCCATATTCACCGAGCTTTGCGCGCAAATTTTGAATGTACGCCGTGTCGCGAATTTCCCGTGTGAACGGCGCGTTGATGAGCACGGTGTCCGCATAACGCAGCGCCTCAAACGCAAGGTTCAAGATCGTCTCGTACTCGTAGTCGCGGATGTTCGCTTCAAAAAACGCAGAGCTGCGGTCATACGGTTCACCCGCCACTTTGAAAATTTGCTTGGAAAGCGGGATCAGCGTGTCCTTGTCCAAATAAACAACATGATCCAGCGCCGTACACAGGCGTTTGGAAAGCCGGGTTTTGCCGCACGCGGGCGGTGAGGTCACAAGAATCAGCTTTTTCATGAGACAACCAACCTTTCGGATCAAAATAAGGGAAAAGGTGCGTATTCTGTTTACTGTAAAATTAAGTATAGCACATAAAAGCCGAAATTGCACGAAAATTTTACTTTTCCGTCAATTTTTGCACAAGGTCCTTGAGTAAAACATCGCGGTGGATATTGTACACATAGCGCATAAAATGCCGCGTGTTCGAGGGCGTCCATGTGTCGTCATACTGGGGAATAGGGCTGTGCAGAAGCGTGTCGTCCATGAACTCGCCGTCCAAAAGCCACGCCACCGCCGTCACGTCCCAGATCACGCGCGACCATGTTTCCGCCTGCGCCCAGCGCCGTCCTTCTTCAATGGCATAATGTGCCAAATAATCGCACAGCTCGTTTTTGCCGAGAAAGTAGTCTTTGAATTCCGGCTCGCTCACGGTGAAGCCGGAGACTACGCCTGCACACGGCAGCTGTACAAGCGCCGCACCGCATCCGAAAACAATGCGTCCCGCCGCAACATCCTGATACATGTTGAACTCGCGGTTGTCCGGCCAGTGCAGCGCGTTGCCGCCGAGCCATACAAGGACGATGCGGTCACGAATTTCCGGCTTCAAAAGCAAGGCGGAAGCCACATTCGTGATAGCGCCGATTGCAACGACATACAGCGGCTTTTCGGGTGTATAATCCATCGCGCGCGTTGCGAGGTCCTTCGCCGCAGGCGAAAGCACAGGCGTGTCCTCGTCCGTGAGATATGTTTCCGAGCCCTTAAACGTGACGGCTTTTAAATCCTCGCGTTTTAAAAGCGTCAGCAGCTTTAGAATTTCGTCATAGCTTTTTTCCATGCCATCCTTTGGCGATACGGATTTATCATTCAAAAACGGCGCGGCATACAGCGCTTTTACGTTCAGCTTGTCGCTGTTTTTCATCATATACGAAAGCGCAAATTGGTCATCTAACTCGTTATACGTATCGGTGTCCAAAACCACGTCAATCTTACCTTTCGGTTTCGTTAGGCGGCGTAAAAGGCTTTCGGTGTTCGGTACTGTCCAGTTCATAAAAATTCCTCCCGCTTTGATGCACATAGTTTATTATATAGTATAGCGGAAATTTAGCTTTGCGAAAAGTATAAACCGCAAATTTTCTGCCCATATTTTATACAAAAAATTAAATGAAATTTTGTGTAACGATGAAAATGTGCAGGGAGAATAAATCTATGATGCGTAAAATCAAAACACTGTATAGCAGAACGCTTCTTCTGCGCGCGATGGCGTGCGGGCTGATCTTAACAGTGCTTCTAAATTTAGCGGGCTTCTCTGCCCAGTGTGCCGCGCTGGAAGAAAACATCGTGCGGCTGCATGTCATCGCAAACTCGAACGACGAAGCGGATCAAGCCGTAAAGCTTCGCGTGCGCGATGCCGTGCTGCGGGAAGCCGAGCAGTGGTACGGCGATGCGGAAGATTTTGACACTGCCGTCACAGCGCTCTGCACGCACCTTGAAAGCCTTGAAGCAGCAGCAAATTCTGTCTTGAAAGCCGAAAACCTCCCGTACTGCGCCAAAGCGGAAATTTGCGAAATGTACTTTCCGACCCGCACCTACGAGAGCTTCAAGCTGCCCGCCGGGCGCTACCGCACACTGCGCATTTCGCTCGGCAAGGCCGAGGGCAAAAACTGGTGGTGCGTCGTATTTCCGGCGCTGTGCATGCCCGGTGCAAGCGACCTGTCCAACCTGCCTGATGATACCGATACACTCGTGCGTGAACCGGAAAGCTACGAAGTCAAATTCAAGGTGGCGGAAATTTTCTCACGTCTCCGCGAACTCTTTGACGCGTGAACGCACATGTGCTAAAATAAGAGCAATATAAGCTCTAAACGGAAAAAGGGGGAAGAAGAATGCTGGAGTTGATCCTTGGCCGCGCCGGCACGGGCAAAACGACGCTGCTGCGTAAACGCCTTGCGGAAAGCACTGCGCCGAAAACGATCTTGATCGTCCCGGAACAATATACGTTTGAATCCGAACGCGCGCTGCTTATGGAATACGGTGCTGAAACCGCGAACCGCGTGCAGGTGTACAGCTTTACGCGCCTTGCGCAGGCGGCATTTTTGCAGTACGGAGGCGGTGCAGGCAAGCGTTTAACGGACGGCGGCAGGCGTATTTTGATGACCTTGGCGCTTGAAAACTGCGCCGACCAACTCACGCTGTTTGAAAAAAGCGCCGATCGCATGACGGACGTTTTATTGAACACCGTCGGTGAAATGAAAATCTGCGGCATTGAGCCCGATATGCTCACAAAAACTGCCGAAGCCGTCACAGAAGACAGCCTTTCGCGCAAACTAAAAGAGATCGCGCTCATTTACGGTACATATGAAGCACTCGTCGCGCAAACGTATCTCGATCCGCTCGACGACCTGACGCGCCTTGATGACCTGCTGGCCGACCATCCGGATTTTTTCCGAAATGCTTATGTCGCCGTCGATGCGTTTGACGGCTTCACCGTGCAGGAGTACCGCGTTTTGCGCCACGCACTGCGCCATGCGGAAAAAGTCAGTGTTTCGCTGTGCTGCGACGATCTCGACACGAGCCGCAAAGACCTGTTTTCTACTGTGCGCCGCACCGCTTCGCGCCTGATGCGCCTTGCAAAGGAGAGCGGTACGGGCGTGCTTTCGCCTGTGTACTGTAAAACGCCGTATCGCTTTCAAAACGATGAGCTTCGCGCCGTGGAAAGCACCTACGCCGGCCACGTACAGCAAGCAGATACAGCTGAAAACGTGTGTGTTTTCCGCGCGACCTCTCCGTATGAGGAAGCGGACTTCACCGCGGCTAAAATCCGCAGCCTTGTTTTGCACGAGGGCTACCGCTACCGCGATATTTCCGTCATCTGCCGTGACGGCGAACGCTACACGCGGCTGTTCGCCGCCGCACTGCGCCGCTGGGAAATTCCGGCGTTTCTTTCCGAAGCGCGCACGGTCGATGCCGAGCCGCTGATGCGCTTCGTGCTCTCCGCGTTTCAAATCGTTTCGGGCAGCCGCAAATGGCGTTCGGAAGATGTGCTCGCCATGCTGAAAACGGGCATTACAAGCTTTACGGCAGAAGAGCTCGCGCAGCTTGAAAACTACGTTTATACCTGGAAATTAAACGGCGCGTCCGCTTGGTGCAGCCCTTTCACAAAACACCCGGACGGCTTCGGTAAGCCGATGGATGACACCGCGGCCGAGACACTGCGCACGCTGAACGCTCTGCGCGAGCGCGTCACCGCACCGCTTATAAAATTCTCCGAGCGCACCGCACACGCTTCCGGTGAGCAGATCTCCGAAGCCGTTTATAAGCTTCTCATCGATTTTGATTTGGAGCAAAGCTTCCCGATATTTTGCCGCACGCTTGAAAACGCCGGGCGCGATGACCTTTCCGCCGCTCAAATGCGCATTTGGGATTTGCTCATGGAAGTACTCGACCAAATGGCAGGCGTGCTCGGTGAACAGATCATCACGGGCGAAAAATACGGAAGGCTCTTAAAGGAGATCGTCAGCGGCGAAGATGTTTCGGACATCCCGCAGAGCATGGACAGCATCACATTCGGCACCGCAGACCGCATCCGTCAGTCCGCGCCGCGCGCCGTGTTCCTCCTCGGTGCCGTGCAAGGCGAGTTTCCGCTCATTCCGTCCGTAACCGGTGTGTTCAGCGAGCCGGAGCGCCGCACGCTCCTTGCGCTCGAGCTGCCCGTCTCCGATGTGCTCGAAGACCGCATGTTACAGGAAAAGTACCTCGCCTACGCCGCGCTGTGCGGTGCTTCGGAGAAGCTGTATCTTACGTATCCCGTCAGTGTAGGGCAGGAGGCAAAATCGCCCGGTGAACTCATCAGCGCAGTCGAGCTGGCGCTGCCGAATTTAAAAATCACACAAAACCTGCCGCCGGAGTTCTTCGCAAACGCACCGGAAGCCGCGTTTTCGCAAACGGCGTCGCTTTTCAACGAAAACTCGACCGTCTCCGAGACATTAAAAAGTGTTTTTCGCGAAAAGCCGGAGTTCGCCGGACGTTTGCAGGCCCTCGGCGGCACAGACCGCATGGCTTCGGCTCGCCTTGCGCCGGAGACCGCAAA
>ERZ779876.2396-NODE-2396-length-13559-cov-2.419357_pt1 | contig 13559 bp, 18 predicted proteins | sample MGYA00511068_ERZ779876 | MGnify/ENA primary metagenome ERZ779876 (study PRJEB29588, sample SAMEA1970858) | human gut metagenome | biome: human gut; feature: human-associated habitat; material: faeces | place: Denmark | collected 2008/2010 ...
ATAAGAAAAAGTGGATGTATGTTTCTTTAAAATCCAAGGAAAGAACATGGAAGAAAATGATGAAATGAAAAGCAAGGTCCCCCTCAGACTTCATTTTGATGGTCCAGGTGTGGACTCTCATACTATGAGGGTTCAGGAACTGGCGCCTGCTTTGCTGTCTTTAAATAAACTCGTTCAAAACGTAAATACCTACGTTAACGGCGATTCGACCAACGTTCAACTTTATATCAAGGCCTTTAAGTCCGGTAGTTTTGGTATCGATCTCTTCCTTGATACCAGTGTTTTAAATCAAGTAATTGATTTCTTAAACGGTAGGGCAGTTACTGCCCTTATCAACGGAACTGAACTCGCAGGCCTTCTTTTGGCGCTTTTCAAATTAAAAGCATTTTTAAAAGGAGAAAAGCCGTTAGAAACGAGAAAGACCCCAGATGATAAAGTTGAATTGATATTAGAGAACCGCACTATCATCGTTGAGGAAGAAACTTTTAATGTCTACTTCAATCATCCGGAAATTCCAGAGGATTTAAACAATGTTGTCGCCCCACTTGGAACAGACGGAATCAACGAGGTTGAGTTCTCTACTACAAAAGAAGAATTCAAGTTAACAAAGGAAGAGTACAAGACGTTTGTTCTATCCCCCAGTACTGAGGAATTCTCTGAAAACTTGTTGAAAAATATTGCTCTCCAAATTAAGTCGCCCTATTTTGAAAAAGAAAAGAAATGGAAAGTTTTATTAGGAGATCAATCTGTTTTTGTGTCAATCAAAGACCAAATATTCATGAAGAAAGTTCTTTCTGGAGAAGAGGAATTTTGCACAGGAGATGTTCTTGTTGCCGATGTGCTAATGACTCAATCTATTGAAAATAACAAGATTGTTAGCAGCTATGTTGTCGAGAAGGTGATTGAACACAAAAAAGCTCCTCGTCAATTGATCATGAAGCTGTGATCTAAAACACTAACTTACCGCCTCCAGGCGGTTTTCTTTTGCCGCGGGAGCGGCTTTTTTGTTGCCTAAAAAATACAGTTATGGAAAATACTTAGCCATTGGCTATACATTTATTAGCTGTATGGCCTTTACTTTTGCTTAGCCATGGGCTAATATTTCTCCATCAATCAAACGTTCTTTAAAAGTCCTTCTGAAGATTGTCAGGAAGGAAAAGAGTTCTAAGGCCGAGTAAACCGAAAGGCTATGAACTCAAGCGGGTGGCCAGTGAATTGGCCCGAGATGCCTAGCGAAAGCGACGGCACGGCGAGGAATGCTGAAAGGATTGTGACGTTAAAGTCGTCAGGTACGAGTAGGGGCCGACAAAAAACAGTTCACAAACACAAGCGCATTGGCTGGGTCTCGGTTACCTGAGTCGCGACGGGTCAGAGAAGCTAGTGCGCTTCTGTTTTTTAGGAGAGACGAAATGCTATTGACGGTTAAACGCGTGATTCCTCGAGTCTATGAGATTTACTACAAAGGTAAAAACATCATCAGTTTGATTAGACCGAAGCCTAATGACTGGCGCTTTTCCGGATTCTTCATGAAAGAACAAGACAAGGTAAATGATTTATTGCTTGCTAACGTTTTCGGGCTGAGTTTCCGGACAAAAAGGCAAGCTCTAATCGAGCTTGAGGTCATTTTTGCCAGATTTGAAGCCCTTAAGTCTTACTGAGGATTTTGAAGAGTACCTATAAAGAATCAAAGGTACTTTCGTAAAGAATACCAACCCGTCCCATGGAACTGATTCTTTGAGTTGAATTAGTCGAATACAGGCCTTCAAGAGCAAGACGGCAATGCTTTTGGCGGGAGGTGTTGCAACCTCTATTGCGAAGGGTTTTCGGTGAATCGCATGCTAGCTATACCTGACATTTGCAACAAACCGATGGCAGCTCGGAAAGACGAGCACTTCGACAGACCATCTTCAAAAGCTCCCCAGGCTTTACCAATTTTGTTAATTCCAATTCAGCGCTTAGGGGAGCTTTTGAATGTGGTCTTTTTTACATACTTAGAGAAAAAAAATGATCTTATTACCCGACGAACAAAAACAGATTTTTGACGCGGTTGTTGATGACATCTTGATGGAAAGAGATTCTGCTATCTGTCTCACTGATGCCCTTGCCTATGCAGATCGAGCCATTGTCTCGGCCCTGCTCTACGGAAAGAAAGAAGTGACCCTCGATCTTGCTCACGTTGTTCAGACTGCTGAAGCCCAGAAGGAAGTTAAAACGCTCTTCAAAGAGTATGCATTGAATTCCATCGGTGATCTGGCAATAGAAACGATTGATAAGGATCTTTACCCAGACGTTAAAAATTAAAAGTTTTCCTCCTTGAGCTGGCGGGGTTTTCTTTTGGAGGCAATCATGAATAAAAAAATTGATGATTTGTTAGAGGACGATCTCGCATGTTTCCTCTGCGCTCTGATCGCCTTCGCCCTGTTTTTCGGCACGTTGACCTTAGTCCTGGGCGCCGATGCTTTTCAACGGTGGCTGCTATGCATGTAACGCCGAGAACATGTTCTGGTCCTGGAGATCTTTGGCAGCCGTCCTGGCAGGAAGAAAAACGGCAAGCTGAATATGAACGGCTCCTCGAAAAGTTCTTTGAAGAGCACATCCCCCGCTATTGCGACAAACGTATTAACGAACTTGCCGAGGCTGGTGAGGATGAAAGACACCCTGAGATTGAGCCTTTGTTTGACGAATTTTTGAAGGAAAACGAATGGCGGTAATTACTGACGCAGAGCGTAAAAAACAGCGCAACCGAGAACTGAAGCGCGAGTACTACGCAAAAAACAAAGAAAAGAGGATTGCGCAGAGCAAAGAACGGTATCGCAAAAGACGCGAAGAAGAATTAGTCCTACGAAACGATAAAACACCAATCCTCCCGCAGACCCCTTTTTCAGCACTATTTACAGATTTTTTTATTGATAGGAATCCGAAAAAATGACTAACGAACAAAGAGCCGCTTGGCTCGAGGGCCGGCGCCGAGGCATAGGCGGTTCCGACGTGGCAGCAGTCCTGAGTCTCAATCCTTGGAAAACACCGCTCGACGTATGGAACGATAAGCTCGGTCTTTCAGAAGATAAGGAAATGTCCGAACCAGCGTACTGGGGAACAGTTCTCGAGGATACAGTGGCCAAAGAATTTCAGCTGCGCACCGGAAAGAAAGTGCAGAAAGTCACTCACCAGTTCGCTGATCCGGAAAACTCTTGGATGATCGCAAACATTGACCGAGCGATTATCAATCGGGAGATCGCCAAAAAAGTCAGGCCGTTGCTTGATGTCGAGGAAATTGAGCGCTACGCAAATATCACGGGCGTTGAGCGACCGATTAACACTGACATCGCATTCGAGGCAAAAACTGCCCACGCATTTACTGCCGATCTTTGGGGACCTTCTCAGGAGCTTGAGATCAAACAGAACAATATCAAAACCGAGCACGTTATCCCGCTCTACTACGAAACTCAAATCCAGTGGTACTGCGGGATTCTGAAACTCAGGGGAATGTATCTCGCGGTGCTGATCGGCGGTTCCGATTTCAGAATGTACTGGATCGATGCTCGGCCCGATGTGTTTCAGGTTATCAAAGAAAAGTGCTCTGCATTCTGGAATAACCACGTCCTGACGAAAACGCCTCCGGAACCGATAAACATTGAAGATGTTCTCAAGCTCTACGGGAGATCAAATGGTAAAGCTATCGAAGCTCAAGGCGACCTGGCTATTAATTACGGCGAATATGCTCGTCTTAATGGCGAAATTAAAGAGCTCAAGAAGCAGCAAGACGCGGTTAAGGCAAAGATCGCGATCGACATGAAAGACAACGAAATTCTGACATTGGATGGCAAGAAGGTTTTGACGTACAAGACTCAGACATCCAAACGTTTCGATTCAGATTCCTTCCGTGAGGACCATTTGGATGACTATTACGACTACCTCAAGGAATCCTCAACCCGCGTCATGAGCGTGTGTGCGTAGTTTTTTAGGTTGCGGGCTACACAAAATGGGCAGGGTTTCTACTGATGAAAAGAGCGGTTTTGTGTAATATTCGCTTCGAGCACTACAGCAAAGTGCACGAAGAAAAGGCTTTCTCGGTTGAGCCAAATCAACCGAGCCAAATTCTCTTAGGCCCGCACACGCGGGCTTTATTTTTGCCCTGAGCGTGCCTCTGACCTATTCCTCGCAACTCTTAATCAACTCAGCCCCTCAAATCGAGGGGCTTTTTCATAGGAATTAACTATGTCAACATCTGACCAACTCGCCGCTGCTGTCGGCGCCCCCTCTGCACCAGTCGCAAAACCGAAAACGAAAGCTCCGGCAATTATCCAGCATGTTTTATCCGACCAATTCAAGAAGCAGCTGGCACTTGCGATTCCCAAACACTTAAACGCCGACCGCTTAGCTCGCATTGCTGCAACAGAGCTTAGAAAAACTCCTGCCCTTCTCAACACCACCGAGGCATCATTTATGGGCGCTGTGATGCAATCTGCTCAATTGGGATTAGAACCTGGCTCGGCCCTGGGTCAAGCGTACCTCGTACCGTACGGTAAAGAATGTCAGTTGATTTTGGGCTACCGCGGAATGATTGACCTTGCCCGTCGTTCCGGACAAGTTTTGTCTTTGAATGCTTATGCCGTTCGTGAAGGTGACGATTTTAATTATCAGCTTGGACTTCATCCAGACATCCATCATATTCCGTCTCCGGAGGCCGGGCGCGACAAACAGCCGATCACCTTTGTATACGCAGTTGCGACCCTGCGCGGTGGTGGCTACCAGTTCGAGGTTATGAGCAGAGCTGAGGTTGAGGCCGTCAAAGCAAAAGCGAAGTCCAAAAACATCTGGAATAACTACTTTGAAGAGATGGCCAAAAAGACCGTTATCCGCAGGTTGTTCAAATATCTGCCTGTTTCAATTGAAGCTCTGCAGATTACGAATGTAGACGCCAAGAGAGAAGCTGGAGAAGAAATTAAACCTGAAGATGTCATTGACATCAATGCCGTCACCGTCGATGACTTCAAGGATATTGAAGATGCCGAGGTCGTTGGAACCTCTCAGGACGCTCCGGCGGAGACAATAAATAAGTAACCATAAGCCCTGCAGTGCGGGGCTTTTCTTTTGGAGATAAAGATGTGGAAGATTAAAGATCCGGAATTAAAAGCGAAGGTGAATCAATTCTTCACGGATAAAGAAATTCATGAAGAATTTGAAAAAAAACACCGATTTATATAACTACTTCCGATTATCTACCGTTAACAAAAAAGGTCTGTGTGTAACTATCACAGTCGAAAAAGAGTTAGTTGAATTCGTTCCTGAGTATCAAGAAAACGACTGGAACCCATATCCGACTGTAACGCCCCCGGTTGACAGGAAAAAGTGGCTTACGCAGGATGAAGACGGAAATTTAGCTATACGATCATTTGCACGCTCGTTTGAAGAAGGAATCGATTACTCCTGGGAGGACCATGACGACAGACTCATCGTTGCATTCAGATCCCTCCCCGCCCCATATCAACCGGAGACGAACAAATGAAACTAGAACTTGAAAACACTGACGATCCTAGAAATCATAAATTCGAGGATTTAGAACAAATCATTGTGCTTTTGAACAATCCCGAGACTGGTGAGCAGTTCTATGAAATCCTCACTTATGTGAACGATGACTTTGTTTTTGGCGGACCGAACAGTGATCCGATGGATTTTGACGCTCCCTTTCCCGGTCCCGAATTGATGAGATGGGAGAAAATTGACATTTAACAGCCGCCTCCGGGCGGTTTTCTTGTACATAAAGGTAGCCGATTAACCTTTAACAATCAAGAACAAAATCAGTTACAATCAAGCAAGTAAATTATATTTTTAGGTGCTTGCTATGGATGATAAAACTAAGCAGTCCAAAGGCGGTGTTGAAAGAGCCAAGAAACTCTCTCCCGAACGCAGATCTGAAATTGCACGCAATGCAGCATTAGTAAAGAGCGGAGGCTTTAAGGCCCTTCACAAAGGAAACTTCAAGGAAGTAATTGGTGTAGATATACCTTGCTATGTTCTTAACGACTCTAACCATACGGCCGTTATGAGTCAAAGAGGAATCGCGGAAGCATTGGGATTTGCGACAGGAGGTGGAACGGCAATCAAAAAGTTCTTAAGCTCTCAGTCCATGCTTCCGTATATTGGTTCCGAACTTTCTAAAAAAACAGATCAACCTATTGTTTTTAAACTAGATCAAACTGGTTCCGGGCGGAAGGCGTATGGATATGACGTAACGATTTTGATTGACATTTGTCAAGCCATAATCAGGGCCAATGACGATAATCAACTTAAATCAAACCAAGCCTTTTTAGTAAAAAATGCTTCGATAATTCTTCAAGCCTCTGCCAAGTTGGGTATTAGAGAACTTGTTTACAAGCTCGCTGGGTACAACTCCACAAAAGAAGCGGTAATCGCAGCCTTTAGAGAGTACATCCTCGAAGAGGCAAGAAAATGGTCAAAGGAGTTCCCAGACGATTTATACGCAGAATGGCAGAGGCTGTATGACATACCTGTGCCAGTCCGCGGTCGTAACTGGGAGCATTACCATCTAACTTTGAAGTTCATTTACCTTCCTTTGGCCAAGAGCAACGGCAAGCTCCTTGCGTTGCTCAAGGAAGCGAAAAAAGAATCAAAAGGCAAAAAATACGACAAACTCCACCAATTCCTCAACGAAATTGGCTTAACAGCTTTGCGTGCACATATTTGGCAGGTTGTCGGTATCGCCAAAACTAGTCAGTCAGTAGAAGAATACGAACGAAGGTTCTCTCTAGCTTTCGGAGGACAGCTGCCCTTTGAATTTGATGAATAATCACTGAAATCATTCTTGACCGCCTCCGGGCGGTTTTCTTTTGGAGAAAACATGACAACAAAAATCTACGGCACCTCCGATGATTTGATTGAATTTGAAGGTGACATTTACGACGAAATCGGAGCCTATGAAGCTCAGGACAAAGGGATACTCTTATCAGATGGCACAGTGCTTGAGTGCTCTTATTCCAAAACCCCAGATTTAGGGGTTTGGGGATTCAAGCTGATCCGTGCTGGAAGTCTTTTTGATCGAATTGAAGAATGCAATGATGAAGACGCCGAAGTCTATTCTGACTTTCCTCCAAGCCTGCACAAGCGGGCTTTATTTTTGTCCTTTTTGCCAAGTCAGCTTCAGGAGAGCTCATACAAGATGTAGTATGTGCAAATTTTGCACATATGGTCTCTGACGGAAGAGAGACATCATCCGTCTGCCACCCGCACGGTGGCTTTCTTTTTGCCCTGAGCGTATCTCTGACTAATTTCACGTAACTCTTAATCAACCCCAGCCCCTCCATTGCGAGGGGCTTTTTTAATGGATGAATAAACATGGACAAAATCGAACTCACCCGCGAGGAGGCCATGCTTGTTATGCGCCTCCTCAATTTATTTTTGAGCAAGGCTCACGCACTGAACGTGCGTGATAACTCAGACGTTGCTCCGGCAAAAGCTCTGAAACAAAACATCTTCAACCAGTTCATGAAGCTCGACGAGCAGGAGGCTGAGAATGACACTGAACAAAGCTGTTGAGTTTTACTCATACCTGCTCATGATTATGGATCACTACGGCTATGACCATCAGGTATACGAAAAATTGCCGGAAGAAGTCGATGAATTACAGGAAGCGTTTGACGCCTACTTTGATAAACCGTCCCTGGAGCATTGGCACCATGTCATTGAGGAATGCGCCGATGTCCACATCATGCTCGAGCAGTTCCAGATGTTGATCACACCTGAGGATAAAGCTGAGTTCGACAAAATTTGTATGGACAAACTGCATCGAGAAATTGGAAGAATTGAAGGAGGAATGAAAAAATGAGAAAACGTAAATCGGATAGCAGCGATCTCGGCGTGCTCCTCCTTGACGTGAAACAGGTCGCGGAATTATTGAATATCGGAGTCTCTACAGTGTGGGCGCTGGTTAAAGTAGGAAGATTCCCGGAACCGATTAGGCTCACTACAAGATGCTCTAGGTGGCGGCGTGTGGACGTTGTCGCTTGGTCGAAAACGCTAGGAAGCGAAAAGGAGGCGACGGTATAAATGAAACCACTCGGGGCGGAATTCCGCCCCATTATTTTTTATTTGATCTGGCTGAAGCAGAACGCTCCCCAGGCATCAAAAACTTCTCTCATATCCCCTAAAGCCTGCTCTCGGTCATAGGCGCATTGATACGATTCATTGCGATGGTCGAGACAGCTTTCTCTCAAGTCCTTTGCAAATGCCGGATGGCCATATCCGGACGCATCTTTAGCCCAGGTATTAAAAGTTGCCCGAGCGCAGCCGTGCAAAGTGACAATCCTCGGCTTACCGGTTTTCAAATGCATTTGGTCCGGATCAATCCAGCCAATCCCATCTATTTTTTTCTGCTTGTCGTGCATACGCTTAATCAAGGCGCTGACCGAATCTCTTGTAAACGGAGAGTTCTTTCCCTTGTTGATATTCGGGAAAATAAAAGCGTCCTCACTCATTCCGATACGAGGAGCTGTTTTTAATAATTCCATTGCCTGAGGACTGAGCGGCGTCTTACGATCAAAAGGTATTTTCTCGCCTTTGACCTTCATTCTCTCTCTGGGAATGACATGGAACCACTGCCCTTCTGTCTCTTTAATCTCTCCCCAGGTCGCCTCCCGAGCTGTTGAGTTCCGGGCGGCAGTAAGAATCGCAAAGGCCAAGCACCGAGCTGTCTGGCTAACCGGGACAAGTTTCATAAGCTCGGCAAAGAAAAGCGGCATTCTTTTCGGAGGGAGCGCCGGTTCATGGCCGCCTTCAGCTCTCACCAATGGCAGCAAGTCTCCCAACTTCCCATCTTTGACCTGTGCGGGATTCAGCATAGGAGGGACGAACTCCGAGCGGATTGCCCAGTCAATCGCCTGGCGAGCGTCAGACAAAATTCTTTCCGGAGTATCGATCATCGTTCGCCACTTCTCGCCCAGAGCGGCCGCAAACATCTCTGGCTTCAATTCCTCCACCGGACACATCCGGATGGAATCAGGAATGTGATTTCTAAAAAAGCCCTGCCACACTTCTTTCTTCGGTTTGCTCGGATTATTCCAGCGGCCTCGAGCTTCATTGAATTCAATCCACCTGTAGACCAGCTGCTCGAAGGTTAAACGATCATCCCCGGACGTTGATTTCTTCCGTAATGAAGCCTTGAGCGTTTTTTCTTCTTCGGACGGGTCGATACCCTGCTTGATCTTTACTTTCCACTCAGCGGCCTTTTTAAAGGCATCTGCGAGCGACATCTGCGGATAGCGTCCCAGTGTAAATATCCGATTGATGGTTGATTCCCGCAGAATGAAGTATTTGGCCAAGCTGCCGTCTTTGAGTTTTACGACCTTTACAACCAGGCCTGGAACCCCGCCGCAGGCCCGAGTCTTTGTGACAGCCTTCAGCTGCTTTTCTGTCATCCGCTCTGCTAAACGCATAAATTCCTCCGAATCCCTCTGAGTTCAATATCGGCGGGGCTTCCAAAGTCCTAATGTGACAAAAAATCCGAAAAAATTCCGCTATTTTTGGATTGCCGCACGTCGTATGTACATTAGATACTACATTAGAACATCTAGCTGTACACAAATAAATATGGACGAAGACGGACTATTACGAACGACATTGAGAGCGGAAGGCCTGCCGTTATTGGGATTGCTTAGACAGACACAAACAAAAAAGGCCGTCTATAGACGACCTTTAGGGAATTTCTGGTCGGGGCGGCGGGATTCGAACTCGCGACCTCCGCCTCCCTAAGACGGCGCTCTAACCAAGCTGAGCCACACCCCGAAACGCAAGTAAGATAATACCATGGAATTTTACAAAAAGCAAGAGTTTTTTTATAAAAAGTTAATTTGCCCATTTTGAGTCTATTGTCGTACAATATAATGAGTATAAGGAAGTCTACATGTTTACATGATTGACGAACGACAACCTTAGCGAATGAATATCCTGTGAAGTAAGATGTAGAGTACGATGGTACGAATGCGTGAGCTTATAATAGAATTACATAAGCTATATCGAGGAAGAACAGAAAATAATACATAAAACAGTGGAGGACAGGCTATGGCCAATACAACGAAACTGGCGTTGGAAGCAGCTTTGAAAAAAGAACTTCTCACGAAGTCTCTGGATAAGATCACCATTAACGAACTTGCAGAGGACTGCGGCATCAGCCGCATGGCTTTCTATTATCATTTCAAAGATATTTACGATTTGGTAGAGTGGGTCTGCGTGGAAGACGGCACGAAGGCACTGCAGGGGAAGAAGACCTACGAGAACTGGCAAGAAGGCTTCTGCCAGATTTTCGAGGCAGTGCAGGAGAATAAACCTTTCATTATGAATGTCTACCGCTGCGTGGATCGCCAGAAGATCGAAAGCTACTTAAACAAGTTGACCTACCAGCTCATTGCGGACGTGGTGGAGGAAAAATGCACTGGCATGCAGGTAGCGGAGGAACACAAGGAATTCATTGCCGGATTTTACAAATACGGTTTTGTGGGTGTGATGTTAGACTGGATTGATCGGGGAATGAAGGACGATTATCATAAGATCGTTGAAGAACTGGCAATCACTCTTTACGGAAACATCAGCCGCTCCATCGAGAATTTTGAGCACACGGAAAAGAAATTCTGAAATAGTATAAGTACTTTACAAAAAGGGCAGGATGATAAAAACTTTATCATTTATCCTCTTTTGTAAATTGGTTTTCTTATAAAAAAGAAGTAGGATACTATTTGTAAACAGAAAAACATTTGAGAGTCATCAAAGAAAGGTGGTAATCATTATGGCAAAAAAGAATAATATCGGACTGGGACTGGCAGCGCTGGCAGTAGGTGCAGGCGCAGTGGCAGCAGTAAGCAAGGGACATAAGGCAGAGGTGAAGAAAGAGGAGAGAAAGGCAGCTGTCAAGGCAGCCAAGAAAGACTACCGCAATACCGAGCTTGGAAGATACGACAAGAACAGTAAGGGCATCTATTATTCCAACGGTAACTACGAAGCCTTCGCAAGACCTAAGAAGCCCGCAGGAGTGGACGGGAAGAACGCTTACATCGTAGGCAGCGGTCTGGCATCTTTAGCAGCAGCGTGTTTCCTGGTACGTGACGGACAGATGCCCGGTTCCCATATTCACATCTTAGAGGCAATGGATATCGCAGGCGGTGCCTGTGACGGTATTTTTGATCCGACCAGAGGCTACGTCATGCGTGGCGGACGTGAGATGGAGAACCATTTTGAATGTCTGTGGGATCTATTCCGCAGCATTCCCTCTCTGGAAGTACCCGGAGCCAGCGTGCTGGATGAGTATTACTGGCTGAACAAGGAAGATCCCAACTATTCTCTGTGCCGTGCAACGAAGGATTGTGGACAGGATGCCCATACCGATGGCAAGTTCAACTTAAGCCAGAAGGGCTGCATGGAGATCATGAAGCTGTTCATGACAAAGGACGAGGATCTGTATGACAAGACCATCGAAGATGTTTTCGATGATGAAGTATTTAACTCCACCTTCTGGTTATACTGGAGAACCATGTTCGCTTTCGAGAACTGGCACAGTGCACTGGAAATGAAGCTTTACTTCCAGAGATTCATCCATCATATTTCCGGACTGCCTGACTTCAGTGCCCTGAAGTTCACCAAGTACAACCAGTACGAGTCTCTGATCCTTCCCATGAAGAAGTATCTGGAGGCAGCAGGTGTGGACTTCCAGTTCAACACCGAAGTGACAAATGTTATTTTTGATATCAATGACGGCAAAAAGGTGGCAAAGGCTATCGAGTGCAAGGTAAAAGGTGTAGAGAAGGGCATTGTCCTCACCGAGAACGACCTGGTATTCGTTACCAACGGAAGCTGTACCGAGGGTACTATCTACGGTGACCAGAACCATGCACCCAACGGTGACGCGGAGGTTCGCACCAGCGGCGTATGGAGCCTGTGGAAAAATATCGCAAAACAGGATCCTTCCTTCGGACATCCCGAGAAGTTCTGTTCTGATGTCTCCAAGACTAACTGGGAATCCGCTACCGTGACCACACTGGATGACAAGATCATTCCTTATATCACCAATATCTGCAAGCGTGACCCCAGAAGCGGTAAGGTCGTAACCGGCGGTATCGTAAGCTGCCAGGATTCCAAGTGGCTCATGAGCTGGACAATCAACCGTCAGGGACAGTTCAAGGAACAGGACAAAAATCAGGTATGTGTATGGGTATACGGTCTGTTTACCGACGTACCCGGCGATTATATTAAGAAGCCCATGAAGGATTGTACCGGTAAAGAGATCACCGAAGAGTGGCTGTATCACTTAGGTGTGCCCGTAGAAGATATCGAGGATCTGGCAGAGCACAGCGCAGTCTGCGTACCTACCATGATGCCTTATATTACCGCATTCTTCATGCCCAGAACCAAGGGTGACCGTCCCGATGTCATTCCCGACGGCTGTGTGAACTTCGCTTTCTTAGGCCAGTTTGCAGAGACCCCGAGAGACACCGTGTTTACCACAGAGTATTCCGTAAGAACCGCTATGGAGGCTGTCTACGGACTGTTAGGTGTAGACAGAGGTGTGCCTGAGGTATGGGGAAGTGTATATGATGTCAGAGAGTTATTGGACAGCAGCGTGAAGCTGATGGATGGCATGTCTCCTCTGGAGATTGAACTGCCCGGACCTTTAAATGCACTGAAGAAGCCGCTGCTTCGCGTAGTGAAGGGCACTGTAGTGGAAAAACTGCTGCGTGACCACAATGTGATCAAAGACGGCATGCTGGATTAGAATTGTATATGGAATAAAACTGCAAAGACTCCCATCGGAAAAATCCGGTGGGAGTTTTTTATGCAAAAAGCTTCTGTAAAAAGCATGTAAAGAAAGTTGAACAAATGTAAGCGGTTACATAATACTAAAGTACTAGACAAAACAAACAAAAACAAAATAGCTATTTTCGACATTATGCACGAAAATCGGTAGTCTGTCAAAAAATTATCAATTTCGGCTTGATATTCTATTGGTAGATTGTTACAATATCAAAGTACTAAAAACCGAGGCCGAAATGCTCCGGTAATGGTTTGGGTTACAAAGTTTTGTCAAAAATATTATAAAAAGGGAGACAAAGAAGTATGAAGAAATGGGTATATTTGTTTACCGAAGGTAATGCAAACATGCGCGAACTGCTTGGTGGTAAGGGCGCGAATCTGGCTGAGATGACCAACATTGGTCTGCCGGTTCCTCAGGGCTTCACCATTACAACAGAGGCATGTACACAGTATTATGAAGATGGACGCGAGATCAATGAAGAGATCCAGGGTCAGATCAACGAGTACATTACTAAGATGGAAGAGATCACCGGCAAAAAGTTCGGCGACCACGAGAATCCTTTGTTAGTATCCGTTCGTTCCGGCGCGAGAGCATCCATGCCCGGTATGATGGATACCATTCTGAACCTTGGTCTGAATGAGACCGTTGTTAACGTAATCGCTGAGAAGTCCGGCAACCCTCGTTGGGCTTGGGACTGCTATAGAAGATTTATCCAGATGTATTCCGACGTTGTCATGGAAGT
>ERZ779876.2397-NODE-2397-length-13547-cov-2.457308_pt1 | contig 13547 bp, 5 predicted proteins | sample MGYA00511068_ERZ779876 | MGnify/ENA primary metagenome ERZ779876 (study PRJEB29588, sample SAMEA1970858) | human gut metagenome | biome: human gut; feature: human-associated habitat; material: faeces | place: Denmark | collected 2008/2010 ...
AACGGATCAGGTCGATCTTGCGCTTCGACTCGTAGCAGAGTTCGCGACCACGCTCTTCGAGCAGCTCCTCGACGAAATCCGAACGGTAGTACGCCTCGTTGAGCTTTTTCAGCGAAACGTCGCCGGCCAGGACCCGTTCGCGGACCGGATCGAACTGCTTGCGGGCACCGGATTCATCGCCCGTGAAATAGAGCGCCTCGGCATATTGCAACCGAACTTCGGCCATACGCATCAATGGATAGTTCATGACACATTGATTGGCACTGATACTGGAACGCTCCTTCGGGTCCGAGACCCGGAACTTGCCGGTGCACCACAGCGCCGTAGAGGTTCCGGAGGCGACGCCCGACGATTCGGCCGGAACATAGTATCTGTAACCGTCGACCGTCTCCGAAGGAATCTTGCTCAGGTCGCTTCCGTACCGGTTGTTCGGATTGTAGGCGCCCGTGATATTGCAGTCGCGGCGCACATCCGCATTGTCGTACGAACGATAGAGCTTCATCGTCGGGAACATGCGCTGGTAACTTCCGCCGACGGTCTTGGCATCGCCAACGGGACTCAGCACGTAGTACGACACCATACAATGCTTCGTATTTTCGGCGTATTCGGCCATCAGCAGGCACTCCTTGTACTGCGCCTCCTTCGACATTTCGTAATAGAGTTTCCGGTAGTTATTCTTGTCGAGCAGTTCATAGGGACTTTTTTCGACCACCTCTTTCAGAACGTCGCGCGCCGCAAGGCTCATCGCCTCCTCGTCGACCCACCCGAAATCATTCAACGGCTGGATGCCGACCAGCTCCTTTCCGACATCGTAACGCTTGCAGCTGGCCAGGTAATTATAGACCGATCCCAGATAGGCGGCCGCCGTCCAACGGTTGGCACTCGACTTGAAGATACCCGCATCTTCCAGCTTGTCCCAGGCATATTTGAAATCACCGATGATTTGGGTGTATACCCGTTCTAGGTTGTCGCGGGCTGCCGTCGAACCGACAGCCGGCGCATCGTAGACAGGAACGCCGCCGAACGTCTGCGCCAGATGCAAGTAAAAGAAACCCCGCAGGAAGCGCGCCTCGGCTTCGTAGGCCGTGCGCTGCTCGGGAGTCAGATCGTTCTCACCTTTCAGTTGTTCGATAAGCGTATTGCAACGCGAAATACCGCGAAAAAACAGAACCCAGAAACTGCGAATCTGCGCATTGTCAGTTTGATACGAGCCTCGCAACAGGTCGTAAAGCGTACCGGTCGAAGCCGGATTGCTCACAACCTCGTCACTGCACCCCTCCAACACATAGATCAGTCCGTAATAATAAGACATCTGAGAAGAGTTAATCATGCTGTAACAACCGCTTAATGCCTGCTTGAAGTCGTCTTCGGTTTTGAAGAAAGTTTCCGGCGAAGTGGTCGAATACGGATATTGAGTCAAAAAATCGTCGATGCAGGAAGACGAAAACAGCCCTGCCGTCAACAGCGATGCATATAATAATAATCGTTTCATATCCTTTGATTCTTAAATTAAAAAGTGATGTTTACGCCTGCCATATAGTTCCGGGTACGCGGATAGGAGGTCTGGTCCAGGGCCCGCAGGAACTTCTCGTACGAGCGCACCTCGGGATCGAGTCCTGAGTACTTGGTGAAAGTATAGACGTTGTCAATGAGCAGGTACACGCGCAGCTTGCTGATCCCCGAGCGGCCGAAATACTTTTGGCCGAAAGTGTAGCCGATATTCAGATTTTTGATGCGCAAATAAGAACCGTCCTCCACATAGTAGGTGGAAACCTGCTGGTCAGTCTGGTTAAGAAGCCGGGCATAGACGTTAGACCCGTTTTCGGGAGTCCACCGTCCCGCCCACGCCTCGGTCGAAAGATTATTGATATTGTTGTCCAGCGAGGGTTCCAATTGGCGGCGGAAAGCATTAAGTATTTTACCGCCGTAGGAGCCATCGATAAAGACACCAACATCCAGGTTGCCGATGCGGAATTCGTTATTGATGCCGAAGTTGAAGAGCGGATTGGTATCGCCTATAGCCGTCCGGTCATTGGAATTGACGACGCCTTCACCCGTCAAGTCGCGGTACTTGCGGTCACCCGGTGCGATGGTCTTTCCCTCAAATGAGACCACGTTCTCTTTGAGCGCATATTTAAACTGATTCATATTTTCCGAGGTAATGACCGACGGATCGACGGCAGCACCCGTATTGGGGTCGGTCCAGTCGAAATCCGAGAGCTGATAGTTACCATCCCAAACATAACCGTACACCACCCCGATAGGCTCTCCGACAACGACGCGGGCGATCTCCTGTCCCGAGAACGAACCGTAATCTTGAGATACGGGGAAATAACGCTCCGAACCGCCCAGTGAAATAAGCCGGGTCTTGTTCGTGTCGAAATTGATCGTGGTCGTCCAGCCGAATTTCTTATGGTTGATGTTCTGCGTGGTCAGCGTAAACTCGAAACCCTGATTGGTCATGCGACCGAGATTTTTCCACTGCTTCGAATAACCCGACTGCGAGGGAATACTGGCATTGTACAACATGTCGCGCGTGTCTTTGAGGTAGTAGTCGGCGGTCAGGGAGATGCGGCTTTTGAAAAGATCCAGGTCAAGGCCCACGTCGTATTGGTAGGGCGTTTCCCATTTCCGCCCGGGATTTCCCGAATTGGTGATGGCCATGCCGTAATTCAGGCTGCCGTTGGAAGCGTAATAACTCGATCCCATTTGCGAAAGGTAGGAGTAAGAGGTGATCCGGTCATTGCCCGTAATACCCGCGCTGGCGCGGATCTTAAAGTTATTGATCGCCTTGACCTTCTTCATAAATCCTTCCTTGTCGATGCGCCAAGCTACAGCCAGCGACGGGAAATAACCGACGCGGTTGTTTTTGGCGAAATTCGAGGAACCGTCGACGCGCATGTTGACTGTTAGGTAATAGCGGTTGTCGAAATTGTAGCTTAACCGGGCGAATGCCGAGGCGCGATTTGTCTGGTAGACATCCGATCCCCACGACTGGGGCGTCAGGCCCTTACCGATGTCGAAAACCCCAGTACTCTCATCCTCGAAATTATCGACACGCGTCGATGAACGTTCATAATGATAGCCGTTGATCTCGACACCGGCCAACGCTCCGAAATTGTGCACTCCGGAGAAACATTTCGTATATTCGGCCGTCGCGCTGAGCGTATAGCCGAGCGTTCCGGTATTCGTGATCTGCGAACGTCCGTCGCTGCCGCGCCCCCAACGGCTGCGCGAGGAGTAAAACTCGCTCAGTTTCGAATTCGTATCGGAGAGCGAACCGCTGACACGGATGCGCAGATCGGCGATCGGCTTGTACTGCACGTAGACATTGCCGAGCAGCCGGTCGAACAATGAGCGCTTGTAAACTTCGTTGGAGATCATCGAGGTCAGGTCGACATAGTCGGCATATTCTCCGGCCAGCTCGCTGGCCGTGTACAGGATCACGGGACGTTCGGTGTACATCATCTGGACGATACCCGTGTAACCGCCCGTGCCGGAAACGCCACCGCTGCTCACGGCCCCTTTGTTGTCCACCCGCCCGAAGGTCGCGGAAATGCCTGCCGAGAACTTCTTGTTGATCTCGTGGTCGATCTTGATGCGGCCCGAATAGCGTTGAAAGCCGTTGCTCTTGATGATACCCTGCTGGTCGTAATAGCCCAGCGAGGCGGAGATCCGGGTCTTGTTCGCAACGGTATTCAGTGAAACATCGTAATTTTGCATGAATCCCGTGCGGGTCATGGCGTTCGGGTAATTGAAAGTCTGCAAACCGTCCTTGGCCACATTACGCGGTACCACGCCGTTGCCGTCCTGATAATCTTTTCCCCAGATCTCCTTGTCCGTGCCTCGTGCGAATTTGTAATCTATATACCCTTGTCCATCAAGCACATCAAACTGTTTGGTAATCTGTTGCACGCCGAAATACATATTCAGATTGATATCGGTCTTTAACGAGGAGCTACCGCTCTTGGTCGTGATGATGATGACGCCGTTGGCGCCGCGCGCACCGTAAATGGCGGCTGCCGAAGCGTCTTTCAGCACGTCGATCGACTCGATGTCGTTGGGATTGATCGATGCAAGCGGATTATAGGTGTTCTGTCCACCGCCGGCCGAAGAGGTCGCCACCTCTCCCTGATTCACGTCAATCTGCATGCCGTCGATGACATAGAGCGGCGCCGTGCCGGCATTCAACGAATTGGTACCGCGGATAGTAATATCCACGCCGGCTCCAGCCTCGCCCGACTGCGTCGTGACACGCACGCCGGCCATGCGCCCTTGCAGAGCGGAAGTAAAATCTGTTGAGCCAGTCTTCATCAGTTCATCCGAACGCATGGCCGCCACCGATCCCGTCAAGTCCTTGCGCGGAACGGCACTGTAACCGATGACCACCACCTCGTCGACCGAACGAATCTCTTCCTGCAAGGTGATGTCGTAATGCGTTTTCTTGGGTTGGATATTAACCTCGGCAGTCTGGTAGCCGATGAACCGGACCTGCAACGTTCCCGCATTCACCCCCTTGATCGTGAATCGCCCGCGGGTGTCGGTTGTAGCGCCCGACGATGTCCCGGTAACGACGACCGTCGCTCCGATCACCGGGCTGCCATGCTCGTCAATGACCGTACCCGTAATCAAAGAAGTATCTTGTTTCGGTTGCGCCGATATCAGGGAATACGGCACAGAAACAAACAACCATGCGACGATGAAATAATATATAAACTTTTTCATAAATCTCCAAATATTAGTAGTTTTTGAAAATCATACCACATGGATCACCTGTCGAAACGGTCCATGACGGCGTAAACATTCCGGTTCAGGCGGCCCACGCCTTCGAGGAATCCGAGCCAGGGATAGAATTTGGCCGAAACCAGCCCCCTATTGCAGTTGTTGTCGGCCGTGCTCGTAAAAGCGTCGTCGTAGGCGAAATAGGTCCATCCGGCGCAGTTGTCGGCTTCGAGCAGCCCGAGACAGAAATTCTGGTAGAAATCGCCGCGGGCGATCTGCGACGGCACCACCCAGCCTCCTCCGCTGAGGTTGTTGTAAGGCGTCCCATCGTAATTGGCGTCCTCTCCCTTCACATAGAATTCGGTGACGAAAAACGGACGGTCGCCGGTCCACGAACGGAACTCTTCCAGGAAATCGGCCTCGGGAGTCCAGACCCCGTAATAATTGATCGTCACCACATCGCAATACTTGGCACAAGCCTGCAACGTCTGTCTGTCGTATTTGCCGTTGCTGTGCAGACGGCTGCCGAAGATCAGGTGGTTGCGGTCGTATTTGCGGATAACGTCATGATACTGTTTGTAATACTTTTCGGCGACGCGCGAGCGGAACTCGTCATAGGCATCCGAAAGCCCGAGCCGGACGACATCCGCACTCTTCGTGACGGTCATGACCTCGGAGCGGTTCAGCCCCTTCTCGACGACGAACGCCTCGGCATACCGGCGGGGCCCCCGCCGCATCGGGCAGGGCGAGAAACTTATGCAGCAGCACATCCTGATTGCCGTACCGGTAGTCCCACCCGCGGAAGCCCAGTTCGTTGTCGAGCTGGTAACCCAGCATATAGGGATCGTCGGCGACCTGTGCGCAAATCTCGCGGGTTTTCTCGTCGAGATAGGTTTCGTAACGCTCCTCGAAGATCAGGTTCAGCCGATTCATGTCGCGGTCGGTGTCGTCATAGGTCCACGGCAGGTTCCGGGCGTCGTCCCACATAAAGGACCGCAGCATGTTCAGGGCTACGGAATGCGAATTCTTTCGGCCCTCGGCGGGATTCAGTATCCGCTCGTTTCGGGCGTTCAGTTGATACTGCGGCCGTACGCCCGTGAAATCGGCATGGTTGAATCCGTAGGCGAGCAACAGTTCCGCCGTTTCGGCGGCCCAGTCGTCCGCCGATGCAAAACGGCTGCTCTCGGGATAAGCGACGTTTTGGGTGCCACGGATGATATTCACCCCGCCCTCCGGATCGACGAAGACCCAGCGGCGCCCGACGCGGCCCAGGCGGAAATAACCGTCCGTACCTTCGATATCCGTCGCCGTCAGGTCCTTGCGGCCTCCCCAGGCCGTCAGGGCCGGAACTTCGGGGCGGCAACTCCCGGAGACAATCCGCGAGGTCGTTTCCGTCCATTCCGTATCGCCCGGTTTCTCCTTATACTGCCCCGTCCTGGTTTCCAGAACGAGACGCTCGGTAAAATCCTTTTTATGATCGGATTCGATATCGTATTCCGTGGCGCATCCCGCCGTCAGACCGGCGGCAAGCAAAGCCACACTAATGATAAAACAGTTCAGATTCATTGTTTTTCGGTTTGTTGATGGTTGAATTATCGCGTTTCACGCATGCAGCGCACCGGACGGGCATTACCGTGACCGGTATTGTTATTGTTGTTGACCAAGCCGTTCTTGATCTGCAGCTGGTGGGAATTGTTCGACCCTTTGGTAACGCTTCCCGTGTAATAATAGGCTTCGGCCCCCATGCTTCCCAGCGAACCGCCCGAGTTGATCTCTCCGGCTGCAGGGAAGAAGACGCCTGCGGTGTCCGAACTGCCGGCGCGGAAGAAATAGCCGTTCGAGAAACTGCCGACCACCCAGGTCGTCGAAAAGGCCGTAAAGGCGTCGATCGTCGGCACCATATACCCCGGCGGACACGGATCGTAGACCGTCTTCACGCCATAGGGCCGTGCATTGGTCGCCGCATCGACCTTGTTGCCGTCGGCATTGCCCCAAAGGTCGTAGTTGTGGGCATCCATCCAGTGCACCGTGCTGTTGGGTTTGTAGTACGTGTCGGGAGACGTAATGCCCGAAGCGATGGTGATGCCGTAGCCTTTTCCGAAACCTCCGTTTGCCGTCACGATGCGGGCAATCTCGTTGTTGTCGCCGTCGAACCGGACGAAGGCCGGCCAGTTGCCGGAGGTGTACGGGCTCACGAAGGGGTCCTTACGGCCCCACTGGTACTTCATGCCGCAGTAGCAGAGCGGTTTGTAATAAGAGTTCGAGGCCACACCATGCTGGTAAACCTTCGTGGTGAACGATTTTCCGGTAGGGATGGTTTTCGACTCGTCGGTATATTGGATGACCGTGATCTCACCCTCGCGTTTTTTGGGAAATTTGGTTGCATCACTATCCAGCCTACACATCGCACCCAGATTGCGATCCATCAACGGAAAGCGGTTCAACCCCTGCGCTACGGCCGTTGCATTGGTGTTCGCATTAACAATCACATCATCGGCATTCAGTTCATCGGTAAACCAGATCTGCCACGACCAGACGATCCGTCCGACTCCATCGCAGAGGGCGATAACAGCATTACATGGAACAACATAATCGCTCGTCGTAAACTCGATGGAGGAGCCGTCGTACTTCACGTCCGTAATCTGGTTGACGCACTCCTGCCAGAGCACACGCGCCGACACACCGCCCGACAAAGCCGCCGAAGTGATCTCGGAACCGTTATAATCGGTGAATCCGGCACCGTCGAGAACTCCTGCATCGCCGTTCCCCATCACCCGGGCATCGAAGCGGTAGGTACCGGGCGCATGGACCATATAGGTGTTAGCCGTGCCGTTTGCCGAAAGGTCGGTGGTGGTCTCCACGCGATCTTTTTTCAAGGGATTTAGATTCGGCAGCACCATCACGTCAATATCGGCGGCACCTTTGCCGCTCGTTTGGCTGAGTACAATCCAATCAGGAGCAGTAGCTTCCCAAAAAACATCTTCAGATTTCTTTTCACCATTCGCATATTCGAGATCCACTTTGCTCTCGGCGATTCGGATGCCTTTAATGGCGGTAGTTTGGGTCTTATTAGCCCCCAAATAGATAAGTTGCTTATTATTTGGGGTCCCTTCACCGATAGCTCCCGAAGTAACATTGAAAGTGTAATCCTGCCGGATGGGACCCGGTGAAAGGCTCAGGGAAAGTTTATTGATAGTCCCCGGTTTCAAGTCCATCGCTTCACAGACAGAAAGTTTGAGCGAACTTGTAGACGTACTCCCCGAAACCGAAAGATTCACTCCTGCAAGTTTCGCAGGAAGCACGACCGCACGGGCCTGATAGAGCTTGCCTTTCTCCATCGTGAGTCCCTCGCCGAAATCGAGGGTCACACTATTACCAGCCGTTGTGCGCATATTGACCGTCGTAGTCGCGGCGTCGAGTTTGTAGGGACCGGTAAGACCCTTGCCGGTCCCGGCCCCGACGGGGGTCAACGAGAGCGTTTTCAGCACGAAATCGCTGGTTGCCGAAAGTTCCAGATCCAACAGCGACAATGCGGGAGAGAGTTCCAGTTCGACGTGCTTTTCTCCGGACGACTCCTTCACGACAGCCAGCGCACTACTAATCATGTATTTCTCAAACCCGTCGTTCACGAGCTGTGTTTCTGCCAGTTCAAACGGCAGTCCCGACGGATCGGATTCAGACGTTTCCGACAACGCCCGGGAGGGGGCTATCGCATAAAAGATATGCGACCGGCGGCCGTACTCCCATTCCTGTTCGGCTGAGAAACCGGCGACAGAAGCGTCCGTTCCCGGCGAAGTCCGGGCATAGGTCGTCCACAGCTTCGTCGGCGCATAATAAAGGTCCACGGCATCGTCCGCATGCCATTGAAGTTGGTACGGTTCGCGTTCCGCATCCGTGTATTCCAGAGATGCGGCCTTTACTGTTGCGCGGGTTTCAGCCATATAGGTACCTTCGGGACCGAAATCATCCGGTTCGATACAGCCGCCCGCCAGTAGCGATACAACTACAAACAGGGTAGATTTTTTAAACATAGGTTTTAGGTTTAGGTTGATTCTGTTTAGTCGGATTTTTCCGTTCTGATATTACAAATTAATCATTTTTCCACAAGTCCTAAGGGATAGGATCGTCCGGATTTAGGGGTAATTTTTGATTCCCGGGCGAAAATACAGGCGTCCAATCTCCGTCTCGCAGTAAAATATGCGAAATTTCCGACCAAGGCGCAGGGTAATTTTGAACGGATTTACGGGTAGTTTTGACCGGCTGAAAAAAATAGTTCCGATTTTCGCCGGAATCCTTTTTTTATCGAAAACGAGTATTTAAATTTGCGTATGGCCCTCTCTGAAACCATTCACCACAAGTTCCTGAAACTGTTGTTGCCGATTTTATGCCTAATCCCTTGGCCTCTGTCGGCAGCTTCATTCCGATTTATTCGCGCAAACCGGCTCGAATCATTTTCCAACAGTTCGGTAGTCTCAATCTATCAGGACGGACTTGGAGCCATATGGCTCAACTCTACTTACGGACTTTGCCGTTACAACGGCACATCGCTCGACTTTCTGCAAAGACCGATGCCCAAGCGTCCACTCTGCGGCAACGGCAACGAGCTGGTCTATATCTGTTCCTACGATGCCATTCTCTGCTATGATATCCGCACAAACCGTCCCCGACGGCTCTGTTCCCCGGAGATCGACTATCCGAACTGCGCCTTATATGCCGAAGAGGAACAGTTGTGGGTCGGATCAGGCAACCGTATTTACAAGCGCAGTGGGGATTCGCTTCGTATGCGACACGAACTGCCTCACCCCCATACGTACATCACCGCTCTTTGCCGTTCGCAGGCGGGAACCCTGCTGGCCGCAACGTCCGAAGGCGGACTGTACGAGATCGACGGTGACGGCAAAATTCACAGCCGCATGGCCGTCGCCGGAAACATCTGCACGCTCTACCCGGACAGCAGGGGTGATCTCTGGATCGGAACGATGGACCGCGGCTGCTGGCGGCTCGGCTGCGACTATAAGGTCGCCGGACACTACCACCGGGAGGCTTCCGGAGGTATGCAGCTAAAAAACAACCTGGTCCGGACCTTCTGCGAAGACCAAAAAGGAAATCTCTGGATCGGGACAATGAGCGGCGTCGACCGTCTCGGAACAGACCGTCTGTGCCGCACGGACGAGTTGGGGGCCCTCGGCGAAAGCTCGGTATGGAGTCTCCGGGCCGACAATCAGGGCGGCATCTGGGTCGGTACGTTCTACGACGGAATCTACTACTGCAACTCCGATAACTACCCGTTCAACCCGATACTGCTCCCGGCCGAACGTAAGGTAAAGCTCATCAACGCCATGGTCGAGGACAAACGCGGCGACCTGTGGATACTGACCGACAAGTTTGGCATGTTCCGCCAATCGGCGCACGACGGACAGATCCGTTACGTTGCGGGCAGTGGCAGCCACAAATTCAAATCCGCCTGGTACGATGCCGACGAAGATGCCATCTGGACCGGGTCCTACATGGGAACGTTGCGCAAGTACGACATCGCAGCCCAGAGTTGGTCGGACTACACGTTCTGCAGCGAAGACGGCACAAACGGTCCCGAAACCGTCAACGACATCAAATGTCATGACGGCAGGCTTTATCTGGGAACCACACACGGCGTGCTCGTATTCGACAAACGGAGCGCACAAATAGTTTGCAGCCCGATCAAAGGCTACAATGGGATCGTCTTCTCACTGGCGTTCGACGCCCTGGACCGATTGTGGATCGGCGGCATAGGCGTTCGTATCCTCGACCTTAAAACCGGACATATGACCCGTTACGTCGGTCTCGACAACAATGATTTGAATTTCATTAAGCTTTTCTGCGACCACGACGGTTGCATGTGGGGGGCAAGCCTCGGACAAGGGTTCATTCGTCTCGACATGCAGCAGGGAGTGCGTTATAAGCAGGAAAACATCGGCTTAGCTGACAATTTTACCAGTTTCATCGGTGAAGTAAATCCCGATGTTCTGCTAATCGGCACGAACAGCGGACTGTCGCTGTTCAATACCCGAACCAACCGCTGTTACAACTATAATCACAACAACGGGCTGAGCATCAGTTCGGCCCGGAGCGGCTGCATCCTCAGACGCGCCAACGGTGACATCGTGATCGGCGGCATCGATGGTGTCGAGACCCTCACGCCCTCACAAGTCGAGTTCTCCGACGACAGCATCGACATCGCCTTCGACCGTCTGATCGTCAATAACAGGCGGATCTACCCGGGTATTCCCGACGACAGACAGCCGATTCTGCAACAAGAACTGCCATTCACGCAGAAACTCGTATTGCAGCACCGCCAGAGAAATCTCTCGGTGGAACTGGCTTCGTTCGACTTCGAAAAAGTCTATCCGATCTTCTACGAATACATACTCGAAGGTTATGATAATGAATGGACTCTCTTTTCACCCGAACATCCGATCGTCTACATGAACCTGCCGCCCGGCGATTACCGGCTGTGTGTACGCGCTGCATATTCCAAATTCAGCAACGACCATACGCAGATCACGCTTCCCATCGAAATCCATGCTGCCTGGTATGCCACACTGCTGGCCCGTATATTCTACTGTATCGCCGGTCTGACCCTGCTGGGCTGGCTGCTATATGCTTTTTACTCACGGATGCTACTGGCTGAACGACTGAAACAGAAGGAGGCCGAGAATTTGGAACGTATGCGCTTTTTCATCAATATTTCGCATGAACTACGCACACCGCTAACACTCATCATCGGACAGCTCGAACTTTTCTTCCGCAACCATGGACACTCCTCCTCTGGGATTGAGAACATTGAGAATACCTATCGAAACGCCTTGAACATGCAGCGGCTCGTATCCGACCTGCTCGATTTCGAGAAGCAGAATCAGGGGTATACGAACATCACGGTTTCGAAAACGAACCTCGGCGCATTTATCGCCGATATCCGGGATTCGTTCGCACAATATGCCAACTACCGCAACATTCGTCTGGAGCTGCATCTTCCTGCTGAGACGGTGACCGCGAGCATCGATAAAAAACAGATGCAGCGAGTCTTTTCCAACCTGCTCATCAATGCGTTCAAATACACGCCCGACGGCGGACGCATCGACATCAGCATGCACATCAAACACCACCTCAAAGAGGACAATACCGTTACAATCACCTTTGCCGACACAGGATGCGGCATCTCGGAAAAAGCCCTGCCCCACATTTTCGACCCTTTCTACCAAGACCCCGCGACAACCTCGCGCGACCGCCACAACCACGGCACAGGCATCGGACTGGCCCTGAGCCGGGGCATCCTCGAACTGCACCACGGAACTCTGACCGCACAAAACAACCGGAACGGCGGTGCGCTCTTTACCGTCACGCTCCCGTCCGGCCAAAAATGGTATGCCGGCGACGACAAGGTTACATCCGTTGAACAATCCCGTTCGGAATGCGTCTCGGTTCCTCTGCCGTCCCGCATCCACACTCCCGCACCCGTTGCCGCAGAGGCCCCGGAAAAAGGCTATAAGATGCTGATCGTCGAGGACGACGCCGAACTGCGGACCCTGCTGTATTCCATTTTCAAACGAGACTACCGGGTCTGCAAAGCCTCCGACGGCGCCGAGGGGTACAGCATGGCCAAAAAACTGCAACCCGATATCGTTATCAGCGACGTGGTGATGCCGGTGATGGACGGTCTGAGCCTCTGCGGCAAACTGCGTCAGGACCTCGAAACATGTCACATTCCGATCATCCTGCTGACCGCCCAGCCCTCGACTGGCCTCAATTTCGAAAGTTTCAGCCAGGGAGCCGACGATTATATTACCAAACCGTTCAACATCAGCCAGCTCGAAGTGCGCTGCCGCAACTTGTTGGAGAACCGGCAGCGAATGCGCCGGAAATACAGCCGTTCGATTGCGGGTTCCGATGTGGTGACTACCAACGATAAAGATGCCAATTTCCTGGCAGCTGCCACCGAAGCGGTCGAGCGCAATCTTTATAAGGAAGACATCAACGTCCAAACGCTGTGTCGCGAGCTGAACGTCAGCAAAACGATTCTGACCCAGAAAATCAAGGGTATTACGGGGCACAGTCCGGGAGAATTCATCGAAATGATTCGGTTCAAAAAGGCCGCAACGCTGCTCTGCGACGGCGGACGGCTGATTTCGGAGGTTTCCTATGAATTGGGATTCAGTTCTCCCAAATATTTCACGATCCGGTTCAAGAAACAGTTTGGCCTGACACCGACGCAATTTCAGGTCGAACACGCTCGGACCAAACTATCCGAACCTACAATTTATTAAATTTGTATTCAATAACAGGAGTTGTTTGACATGAAGGAAAGCAGATGCGAACAAATGCATACAACCGTTTCCTAACCATTGCCTGCTATATGTAAATAGAGCCATAACTTTTTAAGTTACAACTCTATCTGGATGTGAATGGACTGTACTCAGGTACATTCCATTCGTCCCGTTCGAGGGATGTGCGGAAATATCCGCCTGAAATCGGAAACTAATAACTGCGGGCGAACAATACGCGGCGGTGCGACGGCTTGCCCGAGAAGACGCAGACGCCCTCCTCGTCCGGAGCATCCACCGGGATGCAGCGGATCGTGGCCTTCGTGGCATCCTTGATCGCCACCTCAGTCTCCACCGTGCCGTCCCAATGGGCGAGGATAAAGCCGCCCTTCTCGTCGAGCACCCGCTTGAACTCCTCCCACGTATCGACCTTCGTGATCATCGACTCGCGGAAAGCCAAAGCCTTCTTGTAGATATTCTCCTGAATCTCGGTCATCAGCCCCTCGATGCGCTCCACGATCCCCTCCT
>ERZ779876.2411-NODE-2411-length-13463-cov-3.465170_pt1 | contig 13463 bp, 10 predicted proteins | sample MGYA00511068_ERZ779876 | MGnify/ENA primary metagenome ERZ779876 (study PRJEB29588, sample SAMEA1970858) | human gut metagenome | biome: human gut; feature: human-associated habitat; material: faeces | place: Denmark | collected 2008/2010 ...
ATAGCTTTTAACTCTATCCCTAAAAGACAATTATATATTATTCAAGGATGAAATAACACCGACTTCCGATAGAAAATATATAAGAGAGGAGAGAGGTGGGCAACGTATTACAAAATCAATATCCGAATTTCTGAATATCGCCTCGACGATCATACGAAAATATGCGATCAAACCAATCAAGACGCCAGAGAATGACATTGTTAATAAAGCCAAAAACAAATACAAAAGTTGTTTTCTGATTCTACAGATTCAAGCAATAAGAAAAACGGAAAAGAAGAGCAACAATCGTATAAAATATTATGTAGATCCACGACGGTTTTGGAGATTTTATTAAAACAATTTCTCCAACCATCGTTAGTAAAGTTAGAGGAATTTTTTGGCGATTTACAGCAACAACCACAAGTTATACGGGAGTATCTACAAGAATTTGCACAAACAATTAAAGAGCCGGAATCATTAGTCTATTCATATATAAGCAGTTATGATACATTCGTTGAATCCGTTTCACCATATGACTTGACTTTATAGGCATCCATTATCACACGATGTTGGGAGCATAGTTCCAATTTATTCAGAAATAGAGAAGCCGTGCGGGCTGAATAAGTGAAGCCTCCAACCACTTTTGTCCGACTATTCCTCTATTTTTTGCAGTAAAAGATGAAAAAACGATTGCATCACTTAAATCTATTGCAAAATGAACAAGCACGGGACGCAGGAATACAGGAATGCAGAACACAGGGTATGTGAACATAGAGCGCAGAACGCGAAACAGAGAATGTAGTGGGATATAGAATCAGGGTGTAAACCTTACAACACAAAGTATCCGGGTCCTAAGGCTCGGATACTTTACTTCGTAGGTTATGCTATATGCCGGGCTATATAGCCCTTGAGAGCAATTCTATATCCCTTTTTTTGATGTTTGGAGAGAGAATCGGGCATTTTAGCTTTTTGTCAGCCTATATGTGTTCGATGGAGATAATCCAAATACCACATGGCCTCTTCGTGTTTTATGACTGCATACAGACAGCAGAAAGCCTGCTCTGTCGGAGTCAGCACTACCCCGTCGAGATATACCTCCATTCCGATGCTTTCTTGCGCCGAAGCATCGAAGAGCCGGGATACGAGTTTTCCGTCCTGCTCGCATGCAATCTCGGCCTCTATCCAGTTGTCTATGTCCGGGTCCGGGAATAACCTGATTTTCTGTCGGGATTCCTGGGGCTGCAATTGCAGCATGCGCTCGTAGAGTGACTTGATGTACTTGATTTCTATAATATCTTCCTCCGAGCGCAAATTGAGCATCCTGTATTGCGGTATAACGGCTTCGATCTGTTCCCAGGAACATTGTTCGAGGAGTTGTTTCAGTGTCATTTTGTTCTTGTTTTAATCATTTTTACTTGCGATAATTCTAACGTTCATTGCCTTTCCCGCATAGATAGACTTCTCCATATGGAAATGCCATTTGATCTGAGGATTATGGGGCATAATCCCCCGGATAGCCGTTTCTGCTGCCTGCTGCTCCTCAATGGTCGCGGGATGCTCCGGGTTCGTAGCCATCGAGACCACACACCGCTCATACGGCGCCAGAGTTCCCTCCAACAGGGCTATGGCCTTTTTCAATCGTTCCGCCCTGCTCTTCTTGGTTCTGCTGCTCAGCTTTATGGAAACTACACAATGCTGTTTTGCGGTTTCGACTTCATCGACCGATACGGGAGAATGCACCCACAGACATTTCTCGATCAGCCGTTGATCGATGGGCTGTTCGCTTTCGAGCTTTTGGATCTCTATACTCCAATCCTTGTCCAGGCTTACTTCCTCTTCGTCATCATCTCCTTTGCGACGGCCATGCTTCTCTTGAGCTTCCTGCCAGGTGTATCCGAATTCGGACATGGCACACATGTATGCCGCGACCTTTGCCGCCGCAGAGAGACTGTCGGGCTCCACGTCCATCCCCAGATGGCGGTCCCAGTCGAGCGCCATGCCGCGGAATCCCCGGCAGCGGGTCTCGTCCAGGATAACGGGCCATGTCAGCTCCTCGGAATAGGCCAGCCACTCGGGATTGGTAGGCTTCCGGAACCAAACCCGTTGATCGGATGCGACAGGCTCGATCCGTTGCAGGTCGTCGTATAACCGGCGCATGCCTTTCATCTTGTGCTTTCCGTAATCCCAGTTCGGAAATTGCTGCAGGTAAGGTTCCACCTCTTCCCAGGTGCATTCCTTGAATAGTTCAACCAGTTTCATCTCTTTGTTCTTTAATGCTTGTCTTTTATCTCTATTTCCCAGCCAAGATTGTCAGTCGGACGCGTCCGGGAAGTACTCTCCTATCCCATTCAATCTGACTTACCTGTGCGAGAGTGAGTATCTCTGCCTGTGGAGCCAGCCGCTTTTCAACCCCGGTCTGAAGCGGGCGCTGAATGCTTTCCCACAACGCCAGGTCCGTATATATAGCGAATATCCAAAATTTCCGATATTCGCAGAGTTGCTTCGGAATCATCTCCAGTCGTTTTGAGAATATGTCTTGGGCCTCCCAGGATGAATGCGAGAACGAGATTCTGCAGATACAGGACAGGTCCAGCAACTCGTCCCATGTCGGGAGATCAAATCCTACGCACGGACTCCGCAGCCATTGCATCAACTGCCTTTTAATTGAAGCGGAGGGGGTGTTGTAAACCTCTATATCCAAATTATATCTGGCAACCAACCGGTGGCTGACTTCAGGCTCGGCGATCCGCCTGCAAGTCTCCCGACACTCCTGCTCGGTATATCCGAGTTCGGACATGGCGCACATGCAGGCCGCCACAAGTGCTGCCGGAGGGAGCTCCATCCCTTTGGGCGGGACGACCTCCTGCCCGAGGTATTCGGGCCATCTGCCGGACAGTAGATTGAGAGTCGGCCGGGTGAACAGTGCAGAGAACTCGCAACCTTCGATTTCGTCTTTTTGCAGCTGGATCTTCTCTTTCGAGGCTCGGGGCGTCATCCCGCGCAGTTCGTCGTACATGCGTCGGAAACCCTCCATTTTCTGACGTCCCCAGCCCCTCCCCTCATCGGGAAACTCATAGAGAAAATCTTCCAGCTCCTCCCAGCTGCATTGGTCTAACAGTTCTTTGAATGTCTTCATGATCACAAGTATTTATCTTCCGGCAACGATTGTCAGATGGATATGTTCCAAGGATATTATCCGATCCCACTCATTCTGGCTTTCCTGAGCGAGGAAGTGTGTCTCTGCCTGTGGAGGCAGGTGCGTCCCGATCCAGTTCTGAAGAAACTGCTGATCGGCGGCCCATAAGGCATGGTCTGTATAGGCCACAAGAATCCAGAACTTTTGGTATTCGCAGAGTTGCTTCGGAATCATCTCCAGTCGTTTCGGAACCCCGTCCTGGGCATCATCCCAAGAATAATGCGAGAACGAGATGTGGCAGATGCGGGACTGGGTCGGCAGCTCGTCCCATGCCGGGATGTCAAATCCGGTATGGTAGTCCCGTATCCGTCGCATCAGCCGCTTTTTGATCGGACGTGTCGGGTTATCGTAAATATCCATATTCAGGTCGTATTTGACAACCGAGTCCTCGGCGTGGTGTTCGGCAAGTCGTCTGTAAGCCTCCTCACACTCCTGGTCGGTATATCCGAATTCAGACATGCCGCACATGCAGGCTGCCACAAGTGCTGCCGGAGGAAGCTCCATCCCTTTGGGCGGAACGACCTCCTGCCCGAGGTACTCGGCCCAACTACAGGCAGACAGATACCCGGAATTGGCTACTGGTCTGGTGAACAGCGCGGGATAATCGCAGCCTTTTTCCTTGGGCTTTCGGAGCTGAATCTTCTGTTTCGAGGCTTGGGGCGTCATCCGACGCAACTCGTCGTACATGCGGCGGAAACCCTCCATTTTCCAGCGCCCTTCGTCCATCCCGACATCGGGAAACTCATAGAGAAAATCTTCCAGATCTTCCCAGTTGCATTGGTTTAATAATTCTTTGAATGTCATAAATAATACGTATATGTAAGATTAATTACTCATTGAACAATCACCTTCCGCTTTTCTACTGTTTTACTCCTGCTCCCCTGAATCCTATGGGGTGCTGTGAGGCTGTGAGCGGCCGTTCGTCAATACGCTCCGCCCGGCATAGTTCCAGAATACCTTCGAGCGTCAGCGGCGTTCCGTGCAGAATATGCTCGACGGTATAACGCCTTACGACATTCTCGATCTGCCCGCCGCTGAAATCGCACCTTTCCGCCAGGTGTTCGGCCACCTCATCGGAGAGCTCCGGCATCATTGCCTGCCAGATGGCTTTCCGCACGGAAGATTCTGGTTTGCAGAACTCGATTTTATACAGGAACCGCCGCTCGAAAGCCTTGTCGAGATTGTGTGTGAGGTTTGTCGTGGCGATCAGTATGCCCTCGAGGTTTTCCATTTCTTGCAGGAGAATATTCTGCATGGCATTTAGGATCTGGACAGGTTGATGGCTGTCGACTTGCTGCCGTTTACTGAACACGGCGTCGGCCTCGTTGAAGAGCAGGATCGGCGCCGAATCACAGCGTTTCATCATTTCGCGGTAGTTGTCGAAAATTCCCTGAATACATTTTTCGCTCTCCCCGAGCCACATGCTTTTGGTTTCGGCGATATTGACTTTCAGGATGTCGCGGCCGCTCTGCCGGGCCAGTTGATAGACCGTTTCGGTCTTGCCGGTCCCGGGAGCTCCGTAGAAGAGCGCCGCAAAACCGCTGCGCAGACCTTTCTCTTGTAAGCGGCCGCAGATTTCGGCAAAACGGACCGGAGATAACAAGTCGGCCAGGGTGTCGACCTGCCGGGATTCTGCGGCATTGTAGAAAAGCGCTTTGGGGCGGATATCCTGATGTGTGAGCAATTCTTTGAGAGTGATGGGGATTTCTTCTTCCAAGGATACTTCAAGTTCCGTGAAGAGACTCTTGCAGGCGGCATGGGTCAGACGGAGGTACGTACGGTCAGCCAAGCCCTGGGACGTGCTGTATTCAATGATCCCCCGCTTGTGAAGCAGCGAACGGCCTGTCCGAATCCCATGCTGGAATCTGGAGAATCCTTCAGCTCCGGAGAACGTATTGAAGAGCTCTGAGACGGAAACCTGACGGAGGCCCCAGTTGACCAGCGGCGCTGCCAGACATATCATTGCGGCTTCCAGCAGGGAATCTTGCAACCCATAGCCCTTTAAAACCCGGCAGAATGACAGATGCCGATTCCCCTCGATCAGGACCTGCAGAATCCTGACCAGCTCTTTGGAGGAGAGTTCCCGGCTGCGGCGGGAAAAGAATTGTGCGTCTGCCTGTTTGAAAAACTCATCGATGGAGAGTCCTTTCAGCGGAGCGGGTGTAAAACCCTGCCCTTGTTTGACGGCGTTGAGAACCTGACCGGGGACCCGGTAGCTGGGGGTTGCCGCCTCCCGTTTCCGAATCAACTGACGCTCCAGCAAGACTTCGAGTTCTTCGGCCATTGCTACCAGGTCGATATACTGACATTCGACATATTCGCAAAGGTCCCTGAGATTGATTTCCTGAGCGTAGGACATCTCCACGAAAAGGGTGAAGAGCAGAGATTGTCCCGGGGTAAGATCCATAATCCGGCCGATTGCCGCCAAGTCCGGAGACATGCGGGAGAGGCTTTCCGGAGCCAGGCGAGATTTGGCAGCGACCTGAATCACGCGGCGCATGGCCTGCATCAGCGGGTTCCGGGAGAGTTCCGGCAGAGAGGTATCGGTAGTATTCATGGTTTGACGGGATTCAAAAATTTTCAGAATTGCATTCGATTTCCGGAAACCGCAGAGTTTTGTGCCGGGTGCTTCAAATGGGATGGCAGAGGAAACTCCCGATAAAGGAACCGGGTAGGCCAGGCGGGGTATACATGAGGTTTGCAAGCGGCATATAAGCAGCTATTATTCAAAGTTTTATTCTTCATTTTTCCTTGTTTTGTTCGAGGCAAAGATGGATATTAACTATGCAAAAAGCCAGCATAGTGGCAGAAACTTTTAACTTTTTTCTCACAAACGCCCCAACACCCCAAAACAAACCGGCACGAACTCTGAATGTCCGTGCCGGTTTGCCGCCAAATATACACAATCCGGATGGTAGCATTATAGCCTGATTGTTTCATTATTTTTCGAGAGGTACCGAATCCTTGTGCGGCACGGTATCGTACAAGGGCTTTGAGAAGTTCGCGGGATGGACCGAGATGTTCACCCCGGATTGCCCGGCCATACCAGAAGATCGCCTGGGAGTGCTTCCGGGCATCCTGCATATCCGGCCCTTGTGGAGCAGGATAAGGGCAGGTTGTTTATCCGTCACTCTGCCGTCATGCTGTTCGGCCATCCCGGATTCGCAGCCATCGTACATATTCCTTGTCGGGCCTGATATCTTCGCTCAGGGTGATGACACGGGATTCGGATCGGGCTTGCAGCCTTTTCGGCGAAAAACCGTCTCAAAAGCCTTTAACAATCCTGGTCCGGAAGCGGCACGACCGTACCGATAGGCTGCCTGAGTCAGACTCCGGGATACGGAGAATCCGAACTCATGGCAATATGCCAAGGTTATTACTGCATTGCCATGACCCTCTTCTGCGTGTTGCTGCTAAGACCGAGACAGTCTCCTCCAAAAAAGTTCATCGGCAGTCATCCCCTCCCTTTGCAGCCGCTCTTCTTCTTCGAATTCCCGTTCTATTTGCTCGATAGCCTTCATGATTGTCCGCCCGAATGACTTTCTGGATCGTTGGGGAGACGGAGCCGTCTTGACCGTAACAGGGAGCTTTCCGGGAAGAGCTGCTATGCGGATGACCCGCTGTGCGGTCTGTTCCGAACCGTCGGTTACCCACCAGCGGCGCTCGCAGCAGGGTAAGATGTCCAGAATAGATGCTATTGTTTCGCAATCCATCGTTCCCGGAGGCGACAGAAACTCCAAATAGAATTTTACATAGGATCGCGGGAACAATCGCCGCAGCAATTCCGACAAGTCTTGCATAACGGTATCGAATGGTGTGTCCGACACGATTTCGGCATAGTCTGTTTCATAGACGTTGTCCAATGTCGCGTGCTGCTCCGCAAAATGCATGCGGCAGGCGATGGTTGGGAGAACCAAACAGTTGGTTACTGTCTGCATCTGGTAGCGGAGAGTCGGAGTAAGAGAAATGTATGGCATAAGTTTATTCGATATTTGTTCGGGACAAAGATGGATATTAACTATGCAAAAAGCCAGCATAGTGGCAGAAACTTTTGACTTTTTTCTCACAAACGCCCCAACACCCAAAAACAAACCGGCACGAACCCTGAATGTCCGTGCCGGAAATAGTTATAAGGGGGATAATCCTTGTTATCGGCTTGTCATAATTTCTGCTTCTACCTGAATGGAGTGCTCGTTCAATTTCCGAATGATTGTCTTGAAATCCTCGAAGTTGCCGTGTGTGTTGACATACAAACCATTTTCGAGCAGTTTGCAGAACATTTCATACTTGCTACCCTGCTTTTCTGCTTCGGTCAACACCAGATTTCCTTTATTGGAAATCTCATAGGCTCGAACCCGCTCCGGCCCGATCCGATTGATCAGCCACACCCACGCATCCACCCGCCGACCGGAGAACCGCTCGCCCTGATAGGTCAGTTCGACATATTTCTGCTTCAACTCGGACGGCAGATAGGCGTCGGTCAGGATATATGAGTTCCCGGCTCCCGTAAATCGGCGAATGGTGATGGCGCCGATACGAATCGCTCCGGCCGTTTTTTTGTCGGTAAAACTTCCGCGCTCCCTATCTTTGCCCGGAACGTAGTATAATCCTTTGTTGACAATCTTGTCCGCCAACATGTAGTCTATCGCGTCGCTTCCGATAAGACCTATCCATTCACTTACTTCCGTCAACTGTTGCTCTGCTGCAAGGGTAGGAATCCGGTCCAGATAATCGGCCAACTGCCAAAGCACCGAGTTTTTGTCGGTTGCGGGATCGGTGATCAATGTCTGGTGTTTCAATTCCACCAATGCCACTGCTCCGGAATTGTATCGTATCAACATGTCCAGCCGTCCGTTTCGATCGTTTCCCCGCCCGTTTTTAATCGGAATCTCAACGTCAACTTGGGTTACTTCCATGTCGTCAATATTGAGAATACCGGAATTCTCGGCCAGAAAGCTTTCCATGAAAAGCTCCCGCTCGAAAGGCTTTTCTTCGAGCAGGATATTGTTGGCTGCCACGTATCTGCTCAATGTCGCAGTGTTACGCATCATTTTTGTCGGTTTCATAATTGTTTATTAAAAGGTTAAAGTTTTATTGTTCTGCAACCGTAAAGAGTTCTTTATGAACTTTGATCGTGGTTGTCTTATTGCTATAACTCGGAAATATTTGTAAAAGCTGTCCATTCCATAACTGCTTTATAAGCATCTACACATCCCGCAGGTACTTTCAGTATGGAATAATCGCGGAGCATTCCGAACGGCCTTGTTCCGCATTTTGGCGGAATAGCGGTCCCGATCTCGAACAGGTATATTTCATCGCTGCTGTTGAATGCATAATCCCCTATGCTTGTGAGCAAACTACAGTTCGAAGCATAAATACGATGAATAGCAGGACATTCGTAAAACGCTCGTTCCCCGATAGTCTTCAACATCGAATTATCACCGAACTCGATTTTTTCAAGGGCTGTACATTGTGAAAAAGCACCGTCCTGAATAGTCTCCACGCTTGTCGGAAGCTCAATAGCATCCAATTTTGAGCAATCGCTGAAGGCTCCGTAATAATCAGAAGGAAAAGGTGAAGAAGGAGAAGGAGAACCGCCTCCGATCGTTGTGAGCTTGGAGCCGGATTCGAAAGTAACGGTTGGAAGAGAGGTACACCCCTTGAAAGCGCTGTCTTTGATGGTCACTACGCTTGCCGGAATCTCAATAGCCGTTAATTCTGTACAATTTCTGAAAGCCCCAGAACCGATAGTCCTGAGTTTAGAGCCACTTTCAAACGTAACGGTTGGAAGAGAGGTACACCCGGAGAAAGTACCATCTATGGTCTCTACACTTGCGGGGATTGCAATTCGTTGCAATGCAGGCAATCCTGCAAATGTCCTTGTCAGGGTTGTAAGGCAAGAGTTCTCTTCAAAAGATACTGTTTGCAAAGCATTACAGTATGCGAATGCCGTGGAAGAAATCGTTGCGACTTTTGCCGGAATCCGGATGTTTGTAATGATACACTTTCTGAAAACATTGTCATTCAGTGCCGAAAGGTTTGATTCGTTCTCGAAAGTTACGGTAGATAACGCTGTACATCCTGAAAAAGCAGATGCTCCGATTGTCGTAACGTTGGCAGGAATTGTAATCGTCGATAAAAAGGTACAACCGGAAAAAGCACTTGCACCAATCGTTGTCAGATTGCCGAAAATCTGGATATTTTTCAGTTTGCTGTTTTGAAAAACCTGATCTGCGATTGTGGTCAATGTCTGAGGAAGAACCAGATTTTCCAGATTATTCGTTGTGCCGCCGTAGAATGAACGTGTCGGAAGTTCCGTAATATTCACCTCCGAAAGATCGAGGTCGGTTAGTGCCGGCATTTCATGATTGGTAACAAGAAAATCCTTATCGTTGAGCACGCCCGTAATTTTCATGGCCTTGACTGTCGATATATCGTATTCCGACAATACACGGTCCAAAGTTCCTGCGGTTTCGACATGGACCTCCAAAGTTCCTTCGACCTTGTTTCCTGCCTGATGGAAGATGATGGATTGCAGGGCGTGGCCGTTGCTGTCATCCAGTGTAACCGTGGCGAATCGTTGTGAAATAGCCTCGTTAGCGGCGATTGTGAACGTCAGTGTTTCATCACGCATGGCGCGGGTTTCGATAACGGAAAGCCAGCTTTTTGCGTCTGTCGGGATATTTACCGTATAAGCAATATTGGTCTGTAATTCAATCTGTTGGGTTTTTCCTTCCGCTGGAATATCGAAAGAGTTGTCTGCGATAATAAGAACTACCTTTTCTTTACACTGAATAGATGTCATTACGGTCCGATATGTTCCGTCATTGGCCAATATCAGAACCTCACCTGCAACCAAGGGATCGGGTGCCGTAATGTATATCTTACCGGTAGAGGTCGATGCGGGAACCACGGTTGCTTTCCACCCGTTTTGTGATATGGCGCGTACCAGGGTTTCGTCCGTAGCGGCAGTAATGGTATATTCAAAGCTGATCGTCTCCCCGGCATTGAGAGCGGTTATCTCCGTTTTATCGAAATGAATGGCAAACTGCGAATTGTCCCCTTTCGGAATGGTAATTACCGTGCCATTAGTAAGTGTAAAAACAACCTCTTTGCCTTGATCATCGACTTTCGAGAACAGGGTATCTCCATCTTTTCCATCGTTGCCGGTTGCCTGTCCGAGTTGTGTCCATGATGCACCGTTGTCGTAGGAGATATACCAGTATTCATTTTCGATTTTCAATTGAGGCGTAATGCCGTCTTCTCCATCTTCACCGGGCTTGCCATCCTGCCCGTCATCACCGTCCTGTCCGGGTTTGCCGTTTACGCCATCCCTGCCGACCGTACCCTCTGCCTTGATCTTGTTGCCGGAGGTGTCGGTCAGCCATGTCCCGTTGAGCGTCCAGTAGTAGACGCCGTTATATGGACCGACTCCGATTACCGGTGTGGTTCCGTTTTTGCCGTCTTCGCCGTTCTGACCGTCTTTACCGTTGGTCCCGTGGTAAATCGTAATGGGTGACGCATGTTTGAATGTCATGGTGTAACCGATCGTCTGTCCCCCGCTGGTGACCGGTGTGACAGCCGTAATGTAGTCGCTGTTTTGAAGAGCGGTTACAAGAGTTTGCAGGGATGAGATGTTGGTGTTCATCTGTCTGCAAAGTTCTTCGAGTTTCTCGACTCGACTTTCAAGATCATCGACACGTCCCGTCAAAGCACTGTCGTCATACTCGTCGCTGCAACCCGAGGCCAACAGCATCGAAGCAGCCAAAATAAAGAATAGTTTTTTCATAATATGAATTGAGTATCCTCGCCTGCTATCCGTACCCCGATAGCATTTATACCAAAAAAGAAAGCGTGGTACTGAAAACTTATTTTAGTTAAGTAGGTCGTAGGAAACCTTGATGATAAAATAAGCAACAGCCCCACGCCTATATCCAATAATGGATACGACGCGAGAAGATGTTTACCTATTCTCTCATCAATTGAATTTCCTACGTTCACTTAACGAGAATAAGTCTACACTTTCCGTGTAAAAAGTATGTCAGCGCCTTGGCGCCGTACAAATATATGAATTTTTTCACACATCGGTGCAATCTCCTCCTTTTGGGCTGTTGCAGATTCTTCAAAGACCGCTTTCCGGGGACAAACATAGAGCCTCACTATGCAGAATCCGGGCACAGTGAGGCTTGAATATGAAAAAAATCGCTATTTATGTAATTCGAGCATCCTCCGAAGGATTTCGGCATACTCCTGCCGTACCTCTTCGGGTGCGACAATCTCCATGAACTCCCGGTGTGAAAGGATTTTGCGGAAAAATTCATTGGTCGGGGCCAGGTAATAGGCGAACAGCGACCAGCCCTCGTGTTGCTCGATTTCTTCCTGCGATGTATGCAGGGGCAGGGCACGCAGGTATTGCGGCTGCTCGCCGGTGCATTTGATTACGATGCGGCGCGGCGGAATATCGGGATAGGTAGTAATGCCGATGGAGGTTGCCAGATGATCCTCGGCCGAAAACCCTTTGGGCAGGCGAAATGATTGTTTGGAGATCGAGAGGTTTTGAATCCGATCCAATGCGTAGACTTTGATTTGCGGGTTATTCACAGTAGGACCATATACATACCAGCGCCGTTCGTAGAGCTTCACGAAATAGGGCCACAGCTGGATATGCTGGGGCTCTTTCAGATAGAACGGGTGGTATTCGATCTCCAGCATGCGTAGTTCCCGGATGGCTTCGAGAATAGGTTCCAGATAGCGCAGGGGCGAAGGTACGTCTTCGACGAGAATTCGGTTTCGGATGCTTTTATTCTCCAAAACCATATTGCTGGCCGAAAAACTGTTGAGCAACCATTGGGAGAGATTGTTCTCAACCAGTTCGGCTTTGTTTTCGATGTAGTATTCGTTGGTGGGCTTGTAGCAGGCGATACGTATGTCGAAGAACTCTTCGACGGCTTCGCGGTGCTTGTGGAAGGTCCGCAGCGGAATGGGCTTGCCTTCGGACAGGTTGTTAAGCAGCCACCGGCGGTTGATTTCGGCAAAGGTGATGCGTCCGGCACGATAGATCGTATCGGCCAGCCAGATATATCGGTGGAAGAGATTGGATGCCATCGGAATCAATTTGCGGTAAAGATACAAAAAAACGCTGCCACTTGTGGGCAGAGCCTTTGCAAGGATGCAATTCTATATCCGGATTTTTCAGCCTTGAAATACCTCCTGGAAAACGGAAGGTGACGATTAGTACACCTTATAGTACACCCTGTGGGAATAAGAAAGCCTCGTAATCAGTCGATTACGAGACTTAACCAGTCCCAGGACAGGAATTTAGCCCCAAGAGATAAAATGGAACTAAAAAAAAGTTTGTGCTCCATCAAACGGAATCAGTCACTCATGCTTTTGCACAAATAACTGATTCTAGTAATCTGTAGGCTGGATTCGAACCAGCAACCACACGCTCCTAAGGAAGCTATCTCAATCATTTCACACAACGACATTTATCCCTAATTATCAAATAGTTGATAATAAAATTTCATCCTAAGTTATTCTCACAAAATAGAATCAAATAAAAGAAAATAAAGTTGGTATATAAAAAGACAGCATAAGAACCATCACACTTTACTCGGAAGGGTTTTAACAAAACTTCGGATAGAAATAAACAACAACACCTACGTTGCAAAGCATAGCAAAAGATGGATCATTTATCCCTTTTCAAAATTATCCAATATACCTGCCACCTTGCGGACGTGCATCACAAAGATAGAAACAAGTAACGAAAGTGCAAAGATTTACCCCAATGGGGCTGTTGCCGAATATTAAAAGCAGAACATCTCGGCCGAGGCAAGCGTCGAGCAATGCAACCGCTTGTAAGCGGGCTCAATGAACCACTCGAAGCGTGTCATATCCCGAGCGTACAGGTGTTGTAATAAAAGCCAAGTCCTCCGCGCAGTAATCGACCAAATGGGTGCACCCAAAAGCTCTCTATCGAGTTCTTATGAATTTTACACGGCGATGCTTGCGTACTCCTTGCAGGTGAACTTTCGTACAGACCTCAGTAACTACCGTGCTTATCCGTAATGATGGGCGAACCATGCGTGCAATTGGCTTCAAACAGTATCCAAAGCCATTGTGCTTTAATAAATTTCAATCATCATTGTCAGACCAAGAACTAAAGTCCTGCGTATGGAGCGGCGGGAGGTATCCGGAGAGCCCTTTGAGGGGGGCTCCCCACATGCCGGGGATGAGGTATACGACGAACGAGAAGGTGACGATGGCCAGCGCGAGGCGTCCCACACCC